>Ga0126379_10000802_pt1 | contig 18069 bp, 36 predicted proteins | sample PanSoiMetPlot_24_FD_92640 | JGI IMG/M metagenome (GOLD analysis project Ga0126379, IMG submission 92640) | Tropical forest soil microbial communities from Panama - MetaG Plot_24 | ecosystem: Environmental > Terrestrial > Soil > Tropical forest > Bulk soil | place: Panama | collected 2016-02-17
TCAGCCATGATCCAGTTGCCGCCTTCTTCAGCGGGCATCGTGACATGCGCACGCCACTTCCCGTCCGCTATCGCCTCGATGATAACTCTCCGTTCTTTTGCCATGTTACCTCGTTTCGCTCGTGTAGACCTCATGAGCATCGTACGGATCCCAAGTCTTGCTCGCATGTTCGCGCATCTGCTGCCAGTCCGCCCCGATCTCGTGAAGCTCGCAGAAGTCGAAGCACCAGCAACCTGGGCAGGTAAACTGTCCTTGGTTTTTATATCCTGATTCGGGCGGCGATCCATCCGTTTGTCTTCCTTCTAGACGGACACGCTCCATATCATCAAACTCCGCAAGCACTTGTTCCCGAGCAGCCGCGCGTTCGTTGATGTCGCGCCAGATCTCGGTTCGCGTAAAGAACGGCGCTGGCTGTTTCTTGGAGACCGAGCCGTCTTTGTTGAGTGAGAATCCGTCTGCGTCCTTCTCGCGCTCGTCCGGGAAAGCTTTACGGAGATGGTTGTAGATCATCCCGGCTGGCTTCTCTAGCGGTTGGAGTAGCCGATTCGCGTAGATCCAATCCAATCCGAACGTCCAGTAGCCAGTTGCCTGCGAATCCAAGCTTAGGTACATGACATTGATCGTCTTCGCAGTCTTATGATCGACGATGTGGATTTTCTTCGTGCGCCGGTTGCGTATGATGAGGTCGAGCGTCCCGACATACCAGAACCAAGGTTCGGCGTTTTGCTGAGCCGCAGCCGGATGGTTTGGATCTACCGTCCATGGCTTATGAACTAGCTGCTGGAACGGCTGCTCGGTGACAAGCACCTCCCATTCATCGTCGCGGCCGTAGTGATCGATGTAATGGGTGAGCATCGCGTAGCCTAGCTCGCGCGCTTCCGCCCAAACCTCGTCTTGCTCTAGGTCGTCAACACGAAAGCCGAACTCACCTTGTGCTTTGGCTTCCTCGTCGTAGTGATGAAGAAATCGTTCGGCTGGGTTGGGGCCGCGCTTGACCCCTTTCTTGTAGTAATCCGCGAGCGCCATATGTATGAGGCTACCGAAGCGAAGCGGTGGAATGTCCGACTTCGGTTTGAGTACCTCTTCGAACTCCATCCACCACTTCCAGCGGCATCGCTTGAATGTACTCCGCTCCGACGTACGGAGCATGGGCAGCCCACCGCGCAGAGGTGGTCGGGTCGCGACAGTGGGCTGCCTATGCTTCGCCAAATCGGCGCGACGACGTGTCCGTACTATTTGTTTCTCCAATGCTACCACGCACCTACCTCCAATCCCGTTTGCCTTGGGGGAATCACCCGACCGGATTCAACCCCCTCCGACCCACGGCACCCCTGACGCGATTGGGCAAGGGGTGCCGGGGCCGGACGAGAGAGACTCTACCGGATCCGAGGACGGAAGTAAAGTACCCCGCTCGGAGCGGATTTTTCGTCGGAAAGCACTCTATGCCTTTAGACTTCGATAGTGCCGTTCTCTGCAATTGAAGTTGCAATATTTACGCTTTTTGCTTTTGGCCTTGATCATCTTGCCGCACGCAACGCATCTTACTTTGACGGTTTTTCTTCTTGCCTTGGTACGGTCGTAATCGTTCTTGTGTCTCGGCCTTGGTTCGAATCCAGCTTCTCTCATGGCTGAGTTCCAACTACCAAAGTGAAGAATGATGGTACTCAACGCAGGCATACCGTGCTGTCGAGATTTGACCATGGCATCCGTCGCAGATGGGATGTATCCTCTTCTTTCTACAAATGCTTGTATGGATTTAGTAATCATATCCTTCGTCCAAACCTTCCGCCCGTGATCAAAACTCACGTCTCTCATAGTCTGCGCCTTGAGAACTCGTAAGCATTCACTGCCACACGTTCTGGTACTCCATTTTGTGAAGAACGTGTTGCCACAGACCACGCATGTTTTTCTTCTGTATGGTCTAGTCATTTGTTTCTCCTGACTAAGCTTGTGTTGGCCGGCTGCGCCCTATATATCGCCCGCCCGCGCGAGGCACCGAGTAGGAAATCCTCGTATAAGCGCGTACGTGCGCCCGGACGTCCGCGCGACCTCGGCTGCCTCGCGGGGACGCGATATATAGCTTTTGAGCGGGTGATTTTGATAAACCACCCGCTCTCAAGCAGTTTCTGTTTGGTACCCTCATTCCTTGAACCATGTCCCCATCGCCAAAAGTTCGGCTTCGGACAGCTCTTGCGGGGCGTCGTCTGAGACGTTAGCACGACGCCTTTTCGGCTTCAAATCCTCGGCTTCAGCCTGAATCTTCGCTTCCAACTTCCTTGATCCACGCCTCCAACCATAGATTCCGCCGAGGATCATCACGATCAGAGCTATACTAAACGCAGTTGTGCTCATTTCTTCACCCCCTTCGCCATCTGACGTCGGAGATCGAGCACGTTCTTGTTGACTTCGATCTTCTGATCGTTCACTTCCTTGATGTATTGCTCGACCGTACCGCGTGAGCGATAAACGAGGGCCGTCACTTGGTGATTTCTCGTTGTATCGACGGCGCGGTCGGTCACCTGAGTCTGGTCATCTGGGTTCCAGGTCTCGTCGAGAACATGTACATCAGACGCCTTATTCAGCGTGATCCCGACTCCGGCCGCAGCCGTTACAAGAACCGCGACTCGCACCTTGCCGGATTGGAACTCCTGCATAATGCGGTTTCGATCCTTCTGCTTGACTGCTCCGGAGATGATCTCGCAGGGGATCTGGTTACGATTCAGATACCTGTAGATCATCTCTGCGGTCTCACGGAACTGGGACGCGATGATTGCCTGGTCTTCGCCATCCGAATCCTCCGGATCAATACCGCGCTCTGCGAGATTCTGCAGCAGACGCGGGATCTTGCCGGATTCCTCGGTCGCCTTGACCTTCATGTCGATGTGACCCGTCTCTTCATCTATGCTCAGAACCTCGACCGCGCACTTGTGATTCGCGAACTGCTTGAGTCGCGTGTACTCGGCGAGGATTGAGGTAGCAGAGAGATGGTACTCATCGATCCTGACCTCGGCCGCAGCAGCGAACTCATCATACTGCTTCGCCTGCGACTTCGTCATGTCACACCAGACGTCGATCCACTGCGTCTGAGGCAGCTGCGGGAACACTTCTTCACGAAGTCTTCTCACAGCGTGCGGAGCAAGCGTCCTGTAGAACGCATCTTCACGGCCGGGGATGATATTGCCGATGCTCTTATGATTGCCCCAGGTTGTCTCGATCACTAGCCACTGAGCAGCCCAGCGCCACTTGGACGTGAACTTCTCTGGTTCCAGCCAGTGAAGAGCGCCCCAGAGTTTGATCGGCTTACCACCCATCGGTGTTCCGCTCAGAGCGTACTTCCGTTGAGCCTTGATCGACACGGCCACCTTGGGGAACACGTTCTTGTTCTCCGGAAGCCCCGTCTTGTGGAACTCGTCAATCGTGAACGAGTTCCAGAGCTTCTCTTTTGGGAAGTTGCCGCGCCGGATCATATCCGCAGTCGTGACGAACCAGTACGGCTTGCCTTCATTTTGGCATCGCTCAACTGTTCGCTCGCACTCGGCCTTCTCAGCTAGGCTGAGATCGCCATAGAACGTGACGACGGTATGACCAGTCCATCGCTCGATCTCCATACGCCAAACCTCATCGAGCGTAGACTTCGGCGCGACGACGAGGTGGGGGCCATTCTCAAGGTCTGCCTCGAAGACAGCCCCGATCACCTCGGTCGTCTTGCCAAGCCTCGGCTCAAGTAGATTCAGACAGGAAGTCGTCGCCATGAACATCACATCGGCTCGTTGGTACGGACGGAACCACTTGGCGAGCTTGGGGAGCTTCTTGTTCAGCTTCATCTCCTTGAGCGGCGCGTCATCCGCGACGGCAAGAGTCTGAAGCTGCTGCTCCTTTCTCACCTGTTTCGTTCCCCATTCCTTGAGAGCAGCCCCGAGTTGAAGTCCGTCACCGAACTCCTCACGCAGACGCCTCATGACAACGAGGTCGAGTGGTAGCGTCCATTCAGGATTACGGTCATCGTCATACCTGAACCGCGCTCCGAGAGGCTTCAGCCGGTTCATCGCCAGTACAGCCTCAGGGCTGTAGCGGAAATGAACCTGGCAGCGATCACCGCTTTTTGTAAGTTCGGCGAAGGCTTGCATTTGGGCCTCCCTTTCTGCCTCTGTAGACAGCATAGACCTCACTCCCACGAGCGGCAAACTCCCAATCGTGGTTCGGTTCTGGGATCAGCAACTTACGAGAGTGAAGGTTCGACTGGAGCTTGTTCGCAGCGCCTGGGTGCTCACACGTGTAGATGAGCGCCCACCGACCAGGGTTATCAACGAGTGGCGACAACTGTTGCATCCAGCGGCCGATCATTCCACCTGACTTCCTGGGCGGCATGTCAACGAACTTTATCTCCTGATTCCGTTCTTTCATAGTACCCTCCTTTTCTGACGGCCACGAACACGCCCGGAGTTGAACCGGGATATCACCCGTCGTGTTCAAACTAAGTTGGGGGATCCGGGGAGGGTACCAGCCACCCGGATCCCCCTGCCGGCTGCCCGGTGGTCGGATAAGTCCACCTGGCGCCAGCCTCCCGCGCGAGCGACCCTAAAGCACTCGCGCGAGCTTTAGGCTGGTGTATAAGCGCTTCTCAAGCTAGATCCTACCGAATCTCTACCCTTCGGGGAATCCGACCTGCTTTGAAGCTACTTATACTTTCCTCTTCGACCATACTTTCCATTTGTATTCCCAAGCATCGACTCACTGATCCTAGCTCTCCAGCTATCTGTTCTGAATGCGGTCTTCATATGATAGCTAGCGTGACAACGTTTGTGAGACGCCGCCCAGTTCGAGGGATCATTGTTCTCGTGATTCTCATCGATGTGATGAGTATTGAAGCTCTCTCTTCCGTTACTCGTCAAGTCTGTGATTTCTTCACCACAAAAGAAACAAATGTACGGAGGTTCCAGAGTTTTGAGAACTTGGGGTCGCATCGATGCTTTCTTCGGCTTCATCGGATTTCGCTCCGTTTTGGAATCCTGCCCGCTTTCATGCAGTAAGGGCAGGCCCGACCAGTGATGACGGTCGGCAGTACTTGCTGTCCTCTTTTGTATCTATACGGTCTCAGCCATTCCTTCTCAGAAACAACGAACGGACGTCCTGCTTTTGTCGCAGGACAGTCTTGCCGTCCGCACATGACAACCAGAAATCCGGGCCATTGTTCTGATCTCTTGACCTCGAACGCAGGCAACTTGCTAACGAACTCCTCTCGGTTCATGTCAACCTTTCGAACGCCAGTCTGTAGGTACAGAGGAAATCCTCAACTTCATCCGGATCCTTGTTTCGCAGGATGGCCGGCAGAAGATCCATAGGATAAGTCATGAATGATCCTTTGGTGCTAAGCCCGAGCGCCTTCAATCCGGCTTTTGTTCCGGCGTGAATGTAGATCGCGTCTGGCCTTACACCGAGCCACGCGCCAAACCGTACTGCGACGTCATAGATCGTCATTGGGCCTATCCCATGCCCCGAGCGAAGCTCGATCATTGCATACAGCTGACCGAATCTCTCGGCTTTGACGAGCGAGTTGAGTGACATCACCAGTCTCTCTTCCAAGTCCGGTAGTGACCTGGAGACCTTAGCCTGATGATTGTGCATCTTCCCGTTCGGACGGATGCTGCGAACAGCCATCACGAGCGCATCATACGCCGTAAACTGAGCACGGCAAGCATCCGGAATATTGTCTCTGTTGTAGCAAACTGGGGATTTGGGATCTCGCCGACGTCTTTTGAAATCGTACCATAACGCAGTTACGGTAGTCATCTCCGTGCGAGGCGGATCCCGCTCCCATTCTTTCAGAATGTCCATTGGCACCCTCCTTTATTGGAGTTGAACTCCGGCCCTGATCGCACCAGAGCCGCAATTCACCTTCCAGTCCGACGCGGATCCTGAAGTCTGATATCCGCAGCGGCCAACGTTCGAAGCCCGCCCGGATCCGTCCAGACTTGGATGAGCGACTTCTTGCGATCGCTCGTTCCTTCCGGAGTCGAGATGACTTCACCCTTCGGCAAGAACTGCTTGAACCGAAGCACTGTGAGTGGCCCGACTACATACGGAGCTATGTCGTCCACCTTGTTGATAATCCAGAACCGGCGACCAGGCCCGAGCATAGACTCTAGCTCGCTCTGGTCGCCGGTCTTGGCTGCTTCGATGACCGCCGCTAGGAAGGGTTGTTCGACCTACCGGCCCGCCGCTCCGCGCGGGTGCGAGCCCGACGAGGAGTTGCGGCTGCGGTCGCCCGCTTGCCGGTCGTCGCTGCTGCCGTTCCTGCCGCCTTGGCCGGACGACCGCGACGCTTGGGAGTCTCCTCCTCCACATCGCCGTTCTCGCCGTTCTTGCGGCCGCTGGTCTTCGGGTTGGTGCCGCGCTTACCCTCGCCACCAGCCTCGTCGTACATGTCCTTGACAGCAGCCACGGACACGTCGCCGCGAGCCGCGATCAGCTCCCAGCGGTTGCCCTCGACGTCGTACAGCTTCTTGACGAGCGCCGGGGTCAGATCGACCTCGCTGTACTCGCCAGCCTCGACCAGAGCCTGACTCCACTTGAGCGAGGAGATCTGGCCGACAGTGACGCCGAGTTCCGTGGCCGCAGCCGAGTGAGAGGTGACGCCTGCACGAATGAGGCGCACCAGCTTCTCGTGAGTGACTGGCTGCGTGTTCTCGACAGGCGTACGTCTTGTACGTGCCATTATTGCTCCCTCCTTCTTTTACGGTTGTATTTGTACCCTCAAACGCGAGTATAGCGTAAAGGGTGGTACCCGTCTATAGCTGATTTCCAGCTGTTTTCTGACGGTGGAGGATGACCCTCCGAACCACCCGCCATTACGCGGGTGACTCGCGGGGTCACCGCAATTTGAGGTACTCGTACTCGCCCTTGATCTTCTTGGCGAGATACTCACCGGACGACTCTGCGAACGCGGCGTGAACCGCGCGTTGCCGCGTTACGCCGAAGTAGACATAGCGCGAGCCGTCCTTGAACTCGACGAACATCAACGGCTGGTTGCCCTTCTCGGGCCAGCCGATCCAGCGAATGTTCGAGGAGTTGATCATCCGGGTGACGAGCGGAACAACACCTTCCGGAGTCGTCACGTTGTAGAGACGGATGTTCGGATCTTCGAAGTTGATCGGCATCTCAGCCTCCCCTGCAAATCGGGCCGATGCCCAGTTGACGAGACAGTTCGTCGGTGAGCGTGCGACCGCAGACGTAGCAGCGTCCGATCTCGCGTCCGAACCTAGGGCCGGCATCGGGATCGTTCTGGATAGCTTCCAAGATCCGCTTGGCCTCATCCCGGTTCTGGATCGGATAGCGAGTATCACTTGCCCAAACATCAACAAACGTCCGACTGTGACCATTCTTGACCGAGTAGAACATCAGCGTCCCATCTGTCTTCTCAACGGCATAACGACCGTCAGCTACAGTCGGCTTGAAACTGGCATCACGCTTCTTCCAAGGAAGCTCCACCAGAGTCTCAATCACCTTGCTGATGCGATCCTTGGGATACTCGGACGGAAACGTGTCCAAGTCCGCTTCGTTGAGCCAGACAATCTGCTCGACGGTGAGCGTCGTCAGATCCTTCCCATCGCGCAGAGCCTTGAGATACTCAAGCTGCCTCTCTGTCGCTGTGGGGCCTGTGTTCCGGAACTCATCCGGAACTTCAGTCCTTTTGACCATGGTACCCTCCTGTGGTTTATATGGAGCGGTATGCTCCGAGCCGAGCGCAGAACGCTCGACTCGCAACTACTTCTCCTGAGATTCCTCAATCTCAAAGTCCAGATCGACTTCGCTGCTGTTGATGTTGAAGTCGCCGAAGTCACTGATGTCCCAGCCCTCGACGATGTCGAGTGCCTCGTCTTCATTTTCAGCCTGGAGATCAGTCACTCCTTGAATGACGATCGTGTATGTGACTATGAACTTCTTGTCAGTCACGACCAAATCCCATCGGAAGGTCTGCACCCTCCGCGTCGCTGATGATTTGATCTACATCGCCCCAGTTCTCCAGAGGCTCGTTGGCGTAGGACTCGATGTCCAGGTTGGTCAGTTCCGCGAGCTTTTGTCCAGTCGGGCCATCCTGCAAGTTCTCAGGCAGGTTGTCGAACCAGTCCTCGTACTCGCCTCTGATGTCGTTCAGCTCCATCAGAGCTTCGGCGAGACCATCGGCTGCCGAGTTGATCTTGTCGTACTCTTCGCGACAACGTGCAGCCGCCGCGAACCAACGATCAGCACGTGTCGGCTTCTTAGGCATCGTCGTCGTCCATCGTTGAATCGATGGTGGTCTTGCGAACAATGTCGGCTGCGAACTTCATACCGTCCGTGAACTGCTTCGTTCCGAACCTGGTATGCTTCGTACCCGAGCCACCCAAGTTGTCCCACTTCTCGTCAGCCATCTCTTCGATGCCATTCGCCAAGTCATCGAGACTCTTCGCCTTATAGGTCGTCGTCAGTATTCCCATTGGTACCCTCCTTTTTGGTAACCGTGCTCGGATGAACACGAGGCCACCCTCGTCTGAGGGTGACTTCCTGCTCATTTACCGAGCGCCTTGCCTCCAGATCCCTTCACGCCCTTGCCAGGCGATCCCTGGATGTTCGCCTTCGCGCCGGCAGACTGTCCGCCGCCATACGCAGCCGAGTCGAACTTGCGACTCGGAACTGCGACCGAGCGGCTTCTGCCGGTGCTCATAGTCATCGGGAACTCCGCGTTCATGAAGTCCCGGTTGACCATCAGCTGATCGCGGAGCGCGAGTGACATGCTCTCGCCCGCCTTCTGCACGGCTTCATACTGCATCTCGGACATCCGCTTCGAGATGGTGTTCGCGAAGCCGGCACCGAAGTTGCGCCGGTACGTCTTCCAGTTGGAGTAGTTCTGATCGACACCCGTCGCCTTGCACCAACGCCGGTAAGCGTGGGCGGTCAGGTGGCGAGCCTTGTCGGTCGTCACGTCCGTATGAAAGCCGTTCTCCTGCATGAGCGCAGCGATCTCCAGCCAGTTCCAGCCAGCCTCCTTGAAGACGCGGAGGTTCTGGTAGTAGTCGATGTTCGGATTGTACTTCGGCCGGATCTGGTCGATGAGCTGCGTCATCAGAGAGCTGAACAACAGAGCCAGGTAGCCGAGATCGGCATCGGTGCCAATCACCGGTACGACATAGCCCGCGTACTCACGCCGCTCTCCACTGTAATGCTGCTTGTGGAAGACGACGACGCAGTTGCAGTAGCGAGCGGTCGCCAAGAACATCGACCAGAGAGCGTCGCTGATCTCCGGGAATGGCCCCGACTCGAATGCGAAGTGGTAGTCGAAGTCACGGATGACCGGCTGCCGTTCTGATATCATACCGGACTCGCGCTGCTGCAGTTCCCACAGCTCAATCCGGTACTTCATCATCAGCTCGTCAGCCTTCTCCATGAACGACAAACGTTCGCCTTCGAAGGTGGTGGCCTCTGCCTTGGCGAGAAGACCCTGAATCTTGCGCATCAGGTCTTCGCGCTTGGATGCTTCCATTGGTACCCTCCTTTATTCGGTTAGTTGGACGTAGTGTCCGGCGAGCGCAGGCATAACCTGCGCCGCCGCGCACTACTTCCCGAGCACGAAATGCCGGATGCACCTGAGCGCGTCTATCTTGCTGATCCTCCATTCGTGCTTCCGTGGATCACCAGACACGTTCATACGCAGCCACTTGCGGATATCTTGCCCGGATTCACCCGTGGCATATACCAGTTCCTTTACCGTGAAGTATGTGGCTCTTGGATCCAAGCCATATACGCGATACAACTCTCTTTCATTTGCTGTGGTAATGTACATCAGGCCGACCTGACCGGCCTAACCCACACTTCGAACTTCTTGTTCTTCCAGTTGGAAGAGTTCTCGCTGATCGTGATCGTTACCTTAGACATCGATTTGGTGTCGAGCCGATAAGAGAGCGAGAACTCATCGCCGAGTTCCAAGGTGTCAATCATCTTGTCAAGAATGAACTCGTGCTCTTCTACGTCCATGTACCCTCCTTTTTGGTTGGACTAATGTCCGGCCGAGGCTCGATGAGCCTCAGCCGCACACTAGCGCTTCTCCCAGAGCGTCACTGGGTTGTGGCAGGCAGGAGCGTTATGATAGCTCATACGATCCATACCTCTGAAGATCAGTCCGTAGGCGAGACCGCCGTTGAACTGATTGTTGTACTGGACGATCTTGATGACCTCTTCGCCGCCCTCTTCGTCAATACCATTGGCGGCGATGATCTGATCGACGATCTTCCTGCTATTGATTGTTGCCATCTCGCTCCTTCAGGATGCCGCTGTCGATCAGTAGCTTTTTGTACTTCTCCAGAGCTACCGCCTTGCGGTTCGGACACTCAATGTCGCAGTTATACAGGATCTCCCTGACCCTCTGCAACGGTGGATCGCGCCACCTGGGGCCATTCGGACGATCCACTTCCATCTTCAGCTTGTAGTACAGCTGAAGATAAGCATACGCCTGGATTTGATTAGGTGTATCGAGGATGATCATGGCGTCAGCTCCTGCATCTGGACAACGAGCTTGTCGTGCTTCTCGGCCAGGTACAACATACTAGACCGTACATCGCCGAGTACATCGAACAACTTCTCAGCAAGCTCCTCGTCTTCAAGATCGGAGACGAGTGCCATTGCTTCGTCGAGCCGTTCGATGTCGCTCACGACCGACGCAGGAATGTTCCTAATGATGAAGTCCGGATCGTCGTCAAGCATCTCGCTCCTGTTCGTCCATCACTTCGATGAAGATGTCCTTGGCCTCGCGGTACTCGTCGCTCTGGTATTCATCCCAGAGCTTTTTCGCTTCGGCCTTGGAGACGGTGATGTCCCAACGCTCGCGAGCATCGTTGTTCGGCAATCGCTCGTCGAACCTGAGGTGAATCCGTTCACCCTCAGTATTGGGGATCACGTACCAGGTAATGCGGCGTGTCCAACCGGGACGTTCGTTCTGCCACCGCTTGAGCCACATCACTTATCATCTCTGACGATGATGAGATCATCCGTTCTGATCATGTTCTCCTTGCCGGCTCCAGGGCCGTTCCTCGCGATGAACGAGATCCATTCGATCCCGAACTCATCCATGAAGACCTTGGCGCCCGGTTTACCGTACAAGACGGTCTCCATACCAGGTGCAAACAGCACCTTGATCGGATATTCGAGGCTGAGACCATGATGATGGACTTCATACTCGTCTTCCATTGGTACCCTCCTTTCGTTTTGAAGCTACACCACGTAGCTCCGAGCCGCCAGATTTTCTCTGGCGACTCGCAGCACTCAGTGTTAGAACTCTTGTAGTTCGGCCTCACCTCCACATCGTTGACAGCGATAGTAGGTTGAGGTTCCGGCATAGCCGGGGAACTCGTGCTTGCCGTGAGGCGGTTGAATCCATTTCTTGGTGTCTGCATCCCAGTAGCAGAGCGGACACTCACCTTCAGCGTCGAAGCCTTCCAACGTGCCGTAGCAGATCGCAGTTCGTGTATGCTGGACGCTGGCGGTGACGTTCTCCTTGCGCGTTGAGACCCATGAGTGACAGAACGAGCAGCGAGCCAGTTCTTGCCAAGGCTCGTGATCATCCCAGGGCGGCTCGCGAGTCACCCAGGCGTCGTACGCGCGAGCGTCGATGCCACTATGCATCGTGGTTCCATTCCTTGTTCATCTTGCGGATCTGCGACTCGACGCCATCGTGGAATGCCTCGGTGTAGATGGCGTACAGATCATCTTCGCCGTCCTCATAGCGGTTGATCTCCTCCATGCAGATGTCTTCCCAGGTGGGTTCATCCGCCCACTCGCCACCAAGACGCGGCGTCGGCAGGCTGTCGAGGACTTCGGGATCACCGTCGTCCATTCCCTTGACGAGATCAAGCAGCCTCACGGCCGTATCTGGCGTATTGCCGTCAATCAGCCAAGAGGCAGCGTTCTCGCCGTCCCGGATGCCACGAGTGCGAATGATTGCGTTCTCGCGTTGAGTCTCGTAGCTGGGAACGGTGAGCTGCTCCTCCATGTACCTGCGAGCGTACTCGCGTAGCAGATGGTTGTGAAGCGTGATGATGTCCAGGAGCGTCGCGTAATGCAGGAAGTTCTGGATCGCAACGCCGACTTCCTTGCTGGAGACAACGAATGAGCCGCCATCGTGGTCAATGCCATGAGTAATGCGTCCGTCCTCATGTTCGGTCACTGTGTAGATCGCGTTGACCTTCATCGGTACCCTCCTTTTGTTTCGGTCTGTACTCGGATTGAGCACAAGGCGAGCGGCCGGTTTGAACCGTGCCGCTCACTTTCTACTCAGAACTCCGTCAGCTCGCCGTTGTTGTCGAGATCGTACCAACGGTCGAAATCGTTGGGGCCTGGTGGCCAAGGCAAATTGAATCGCTTGGCGTACTTCTTCGCATTCGCAATTGCGTTTTGATCCCAGTCCTCATCTTTCCAGGGCTGGGCATCGGGTGCACTTGCTTCTTCGGCGAGGCTTGCGTAATCCTCGCGTTCCTCATCGGTCATTAGACCTTCACCAGCTTGTAGTATGAGATGTTCGTCGGATTGTAGACCAAGATTGCCGACTCCCACTTGGCTGGAGTCGGGATCTTCTCCAACGCTTCGAACGCCTCGACGATGCTGTAGAAGATCATCGTCTTCTCAGGATCGTTCCTCATACCGCTGGTCGAGAAGCGAGCCTTGACTGTACCATCGAACTCCTGATCAAACTCACGAAGCGTTCCGCGAGTCGGATGCTCGATGATGGCGAAGACTTTCTCGCGACTCATGACTGCCTCTGCTTTCGGGCATCGTGCTTGACCTGCTGGAGCGGAGTCCGCTCCACCTGGTCTTCGGTGACCCAGAGCTGACCCTTGCCGGTGCCGAGCGTCGTTGACGCGCGGTACGAGCGCCAGTGCATCTCGCAGGCGTTGGCCCACGGCCCCATGCTCGTTTTGAAGTCGTACGGGCCTGGAGTGCCGTCGTTGCAGAAGTTGCAGCTGGGGATTGAATGTACCTCGATCACCTGATGCGGGATGAGCTTGTACTTCTTGCTTTCGCTCATTTGGTACCCTCCTTTTGGTTTTTACCGCACTCATATGAGTACGAGGCGAGCCCCGGATGGGGCTCACTTCCTGCTCAGATGGTGCTCTTGTCGAAGACGGTGCCGTTCTCGATGTCGATGAAGTACGAGGTATTGCTCAGCCCGCCGTACATCCAGGTCTCGGAATGATCCGAGCCACCGTTGAAGTTGCTCATGTCCGACTTGGTGACGTCATCGGGCGGGCCAAGCGATGCCTTGACGTCTGCTGCCGACTCGCCGACATAGACCTGCGACCAGACTTGAGCGATTCTGTTGCTCGTCTGCTGATCGTGACTTGCGGCTTTTCCGAGGCTCGCGATGGCGACGATGACGCCGATCACAACGAGCAACGCGAAACAGATCAGAAACCATTTGATGGTTCCGCCGATGATCTTGAAGACCTTCATTTTGGTACCCTCCTTGTTTTTGGCCGTACTCGTTATGAGCACGAGCGCGGGCCGCTTTTGCCGTTTTGCGGCCCCGCTCCTACTCAGAACTGGGATGTAGGGTGGTTCTCGAAGTTGTCGAGCTTGATCTTATCGCCGGGCTTGAGCTTTTCCAAGTCGGGATATTGCTCAAGCTTGATCGCGCGGATCTCAATGCCTCCTTGAGTTATCCTCACGAAGATGGCGGGTGGGTTGACGTCCGGGCGGACGGCTATCACTTCACCTACTATCATTTTCCGCTCCTTGCGAAGAGAAGGACGATGATGCCAAGACCGACGCAGCCGGCCACGATTTGAAGCGCGATTGCGCTTTGAATGAGCATCATGACGAGAACCGGAATGCCTCGGGGATGATTCCGAGCCGCTTCAGATCTCGGGTGAGCCTGAAGAGTGCGCCCGCAAGATCGTTGAGATCGTTATTGGCGTTGAGGTCGATCTTGCTCGGGACGCCATGCCAGAACTCGATGGCTTCCTCAGGCGGCATTGCCCAAGGCGGCAGTCGCTTCCAACTTGTATCTAGATTGGCGCTTCCTGCCATCGTCGGATCAATCCGGTACTCGACATATTCCGGCCCTTCATCGTCTGATTGCGTAACGATGTAGCTCATCTCGTACGCAAGTCCATCGTCGGGATCGACGTACTTGAAGATTGACATTTGGTACCCTCCTTTTTGGTTTCGTTTTGTTCGCGCGTTGAGCACGAGGCGAGGCCCAATGGGCCTCACTTCCTACTCATCGCGGGGATCACCTTTTGGCTCGATGCCGAGTTCGCGCTCCATTGTCTCGCGGACTTTGGCCCTCGTTTGATCGTCTTCTGCGATGACCTCGGCGTTGTAGTCGAGGACTTGAACGATTGTGGCTCCCTTGAGGTCGTCCGCAGTTGCCTCGTCGCCCGGAACGCCCCAACCACCAACTAGGGCTTCCAAGTCATCCTTCTCCTCGAACGTCAAAACGCCCGAAATGACGCCTACGCGACCATCGGCCGCGCGAACGAACATCAAGATGATATTCTCTTCGTCATACATTGGTACCCTCCTTTTGGATTTACTATGAACTTCGGTTGAAGTTCGGCGCGCAAGAGCGTAACTCTTGCCGCCGAACTACATCTCAGTCCTTCGACTTCTCGTACGTCGCGCCTAGATGCTCTAGGCAACGGTTGCCGGCTAGCTCGTTTCTAACGCAACGCTTGCCGCCGACGATCATCGGGACGAGGTAGGTCTCTGATTGGAATGGGCGCGGGTTCTTTCTCTTGCGGCGGATTATTTGTTCCTCGCCGCCAATGACGTAATCGCAACGGCGATTGGGGAACTTCTCGATCTTGCCTTTTGAGGATAGTCCTCGCGGGGCTATGAGATCTGAGGAGAAGCCGCCCGGACGCGCTTTGAGAGCCTTTTGGCGCGCTCTCTCGTTTTGCGTCTTCTTATCCATTTTCTTTGTCTCCTTAGGGTTATTGCGATTGGAGCGAGTACGCTCCATCTCGCGTCGATTGCTCGGCGCGCGATGGAACGTCCGGCCGCGTCCTTCGCGACCGGACGCCCCGACCGTAAGGAGGGGGTACCATTATAAAGTTATCAAAGATCATCGAGACTCGATTCTTTTGCTCGTTCCGTTCCCCCGACGCAAATCCTATCAATACGCGCTAGACGCTATCAAGGCAGTCGTTCTCGGACGCGCCGAACGAGGATTCCAATACCCTCCGGGCCTCTTTTGTTCCTCGGTTCTAGCCCTACTACTCCGTCGTCGCCCGAAAGCCGCCGCGTCGGAGGTTGGCAACTAGCCGCCATACCCATTACTCTTTTGGATCTCGTCCGGCCGTATCCTCAAACGAGGGCTCTCCCGAGCCCCATCGCTTTTCCCCTCCGTTTGCTCGCTAGCGCAAGCTAATGGGAGGGACGGCCGACGAACTCAAGCCGCGAAGGATCCCTTTCGATCTCTCGCGGTTCAAGTCTCAGTTATCAAAGAGCAGCGGGGCTCTCTTTCAACCCCGGGGCCGGAGGCCCCGTACCCTCGGAGCGAGGGTACTCCCCGAGTATAGCGCGCGCAGCGACTGCCGTCTAGGGTAGGACATAAGGTTCTTCATATCGTGAGTTGGATTGAGTTGGGGAGGGTTTGATTTATGAGGTAGGGTTGGTAGGGAATGCTTTTTGGGTGGTTGGTAGGTTGGGCGTAAGGATCTCTACTTTTTGAGATGAGTATTACTTTTGTGTTGTGTTGTGGTGATTTTTTCGCTGGAAATATGGTGTTTTTGCGGATGAAATATGCACTTGGGTTTGGATTTTTCTTGGAGATTCCAACCAGCCAAAACCGGCAATAGTGAGATGAAACTTCCATTTTCATTCCGTTTAGTGAACGTTTGTGCGATTTTTGGTACTTGAATCGACCATTAGCTTAGATTTGACTTGTGAAAAGTCGTCTTGAAGCAATGTTTTGTGTTGTTATGAGGTGTGAATTGGTAAGTTATGACTTACCAAGATGGGTTTTGAATCCATTTTGGACTTAGTTTTGACTTGTTTTGCCGGATTTTTGTACATGAAAATTGAATTCATGCTGGACTTTTTGTTGACTTGAATTCATTTGTAGCTTCGCGTTGAGTTGTGTTGGTTTGTTGGCCAAATCATTCCAACACACAATGGTTTGTGTTGGAAATGGTTTGCCATCCAAACAATTGGCATGACCAATGGTTTGTGTTGCCGATGGCTTGTGTTGCGGGCGCGCGTGTGCGGCTGCCGGCGCATCGCGCAGGCGCAAGTCAACCCAGCGCGCCAGGCGCATCGAGGCCCGGCCAACACAAAGCTAAGAAAAACGTAAGAACGGAAAAGATCCCCCGAAAAGGGGATACCCTACGCCTACCCTACGGGCGATACTAGAGGAGTACGAACTAACCGAAAGCGCGGCCGTCGGATACGGTCGCGCGAGAGAGGAAGCTATACCTACTTCTACCCTAAGTCCCGCCGGAATCGCCGCTCTCGCCCTCGCGTTCTACCTTCGCGAAGAGGCCGACGATTCGAAGTCGTTCCCCTACTCGCCCGCCGACGCGACGTCCGCGATCGCGTCCCGGAAAGACTCGCCGCCGAAGGCGAGGATTATCTCGATCGTCGCGGAGGTCTACTACCGGGAGAACGGCCTCCGGAGCCCGCTCGATCTCTCCTCGCGCGCGAAGAACGGTCGTCCGACTCCGGCCTCCGTTCGCTCGGCCGTCGCGAAGAGGCGGAACGCGAAGGGACGGCTAGGACGGTGGGACGTAATCGCCTACTCGCTCGGAGCGGCCCTCGATCTCGCGAACGGCGACGTTCCGTCCGGTCGGAAAGTCTCGCTCGCGACGGTCTACGATCTCGCGCGCGAGGGCGGAATCGACGTCGGAGGCGCCGACTACGTCGGAAAGGGAACGCGCGCGGGAGCGCCGAAGTCGCGCGCTAGCGCGACGGCCGAACTAGACGCGAGTCTCTAGCGTCGGACGCCGGACGAACCCTCCGGAGGAGAAATCCTCCGGAGGGACTCCGGCGAAGCCGTGCTGGGTGTCTGAAATGAAACTCAAAAGTCATCCTATACATGCCACAAACTGCGCCACTCAAACACCACGATCTAAAATCCCTGCAAATAAACAGAAAACTGGTTCGCGCGCGTTAGAGAGACATCCAACAGCACGAAAATCACACAACACAAACCAAAATCGCACAAAAAAATCACACAAAAACCCAATTCAAAGAACCTATTAGCGCGCGACCCCCCAGAACCACTCTCCCGCGTACGTCCGAGCGCATACTAAGCGTACTAAGAACTTGTGTTTGAGTGCAGGCGCGCGATTATCGCGGACATGCGCGCAGCGTCCGCGCGAGGCTGCCACCTCGCGGCCGGGCGCTAATAAGTTCGATGAGACTAGACTTTCGGCTTGAGTTCAGGTAGACTTCGAATCGTCGAATCGGCTCAACCATAGGAGGCACACGATATGCCGAGACGCAGAACCACAAAGATAAGCTCAATCACGAGGGAAGACTTGATCTACTATGCTGGGATCTTTGAGTCATCCCTCAACCTGAGAGGCGTTGGGACGCAGGGTGCCATGGCGATCTCCTCGACCGAGGCGTGGCCAAGACGCATGGCCAAAACGTACGGCGGTCATCATGACGAGTTCCAGAGCGGCAAAACGGAGAAGTGGTACTGGGGATGGTACTTGTCTTTGGAGCGCAGGCTTGAGCTTCTCAACATGCTGGAGGAAGCGGGTGTCGCGAAGGAGTTCACAACAGAGGACTTCGAGAAGGCACGATTCAAGATGGAGAAATCCATCAACAGCAAGAACTTCCGAGACGACACAGCCCAGACCTCAGAGAAAGTCAAGCAACAACAGGAGCGGCGAGCGGAACGGATGGCAGAGATGAGAGCAGAGGCGGACAAACGTAATGCCGCTGCCAAGAAAGACTTTGAAGGATAAAAGGCCGCTCGGAGCGAGAAAAACGAACTAGCGCCGTTGCCAGTCAAACGGTAGACTACGGGGAGCCCCGCCGCCGAGACTCGACACCCCTGCGGCGGGGCTCAAACAAAGGAGCAAGCCATAA
>Ga0126379_10000803_pt1 | contig 18064 bp, 17 predicted proteins | sample PanSoiMetPlot_24_FD_92640 | JGI IMG/M metagenome (GOLD analysis project Ga0126379, IMG submission 92640) | Tropical forest soil microbial communities from Panama - MetaG Plot_24 | ecosystem: Environmental > Terrestrial > Soil > Tropical forest > Bulk soil | place: Panama | collected 2016-02-17
ATACGGCCGTAAGCTTTATGAAGTTCCCATCGGCTTCAAGTACATCTGCGAACTCATGCTGGAGCGCAACATCCTGATCGGCGGCGAAGAAAGCGGCGGCATCGGCACCAGCCTGTATTTGCCGGAACGCGACGCCACGGTGTCCGCGCTACTGCTCGCCGAGTTGATGGCGTGGCACGGCAAATCCCTGGGCGAACTGATCAACGCACTGCACGCGGAATTTGGCGAACACCACTACGGCCGCGTGGATCTCGAGGTTAAGTCGGGACAGAAAGAACGCGCGATCCGTTATTTTTCGGACCAAAAGCTCAAGAAGCTAGCGGATTGGCAAATCACGCGCCGCGAGGACATGGACGGCATCAAAATCTATCTCGACGGTTTCGGCTGGGCCATGGTGCGCGCTTCGGGCACAGAAAATCTTTTGCGCCTCTATTCGGAAACAAACGACCCTGCGAACACGCGCCGCGTTTTGCAGATTGTCGCAGAAACGGTTGGAAAGCTTTAGGGTGGCTTATGCACACAGTGAAATTACGCAAGGAGTTTGCGAAGTTTAACGGCCAATTCGCGTTGGCATCATCACGACAAAGAAGACGAGATGCTCCTGGTCGCCAAGTGCACTCTACACATGAATTTCCGCGATCGCGAAGCCATCGTGAATGAGGGCGAATTCATCATCGTGCCGCATGCCGTCCAGCACATGCCGGTTGCCGATGAAGCCGTGCACATTCTTTTGCTGGAGCCAAAAACAACCTTACACACCGGGAACATCTTCAAGGAAAGGACCGTCAACCAACTGGAGCGCATCTGAAGGCACCCGCTCGCAGCTGCCTGACGCTTAGCACGGAGATCAAATGAATCATCGCTTTTTCACGCTGGATGTTTTCACCACCACTCGATTCCAGGGCAATCCCCTGGCGGTTATCACCGACGGCGACGGCCTTTCGAACGACCAGATGCTTGCCATCGCCCGTGAAATGAATCTCTCGGAAACGGTCTTCGTGCAGAAGCCCACGGACGACCGCGCACTCGCGCGATTGCGCATTTTCACCACCAAAGAAGAATTGAAACTCGCCGGGCATCCCGTGATCGGAACCTGGTTTCTTTTGGCGGAACTCGGCGTCGTACCCGCGCAGGAAGGCGGAGTCCACATTTTGCAGCAGACCGGCGCCGGCGTTCTTCCCGTGGAAATCCGTTTCAAGGATGGCCGGCCCCTTCGTGTAACGATGACGCAAAAAGACGCGGCCTTTAAGGCCGCCAAAATTCAGAAGGCTAAACTCGCGGCTGCTCTCGGACTCACGCCGAAGGATTTCGATCCCAAACTTGAACCGGAATTCGTCTCCACCGGGATCTTCAATCTGATGGTGCCGTTGCGCAATCGCACATCGCTGGCAAAAATCCAGATGAACATGGGGGAACTGGCGCGACTCTTCGGCAAACAAGGAGCGCTGGCCTATTGCTTCACGCTGGGTGGAAGTCATCTTGCCTACGCGCGCGGCATGATGCCGTGGGAGCTCTATGAAGATGCGGCGACCGGTTCAGCGGCAGGCTCGCTGGGCGCGTACCTTGTGAAGCATGGCAAAGTCGGCGCGGCACAAACGTTGAGTGTGACGCAGGGCGTCGAGATGGGTCGCCCCAGCCAGATTGAGGTAGAAATCACGCAGTCCGGCAAGAAACTCACACCGCGCGTCAGCGGCGCCGCAGTGAAAGTCTTTGAAGGCGTGATTCGTACGTAAGGTCGGTGCGTCAATCTGTTCTGGAAGGGCACGGCTTCCGCCGTGCCGAGGCAGCCGACAAAGAGTGGGCTTTAGCCCCTGCGGTTTCGCCGCTCGCCCCCGTCACGTTTTGTCGCTTGAAGGTGCTATTTAGCCTGCAGCGATTTGCGGTAACCGTCCAGAATTCCGTTTACAAATTTCCCGGCTTCCGGCGAAGAAAACTTCTTGGCCAGCTCCACGGCCTCATTGATGACCACCTTCGGTGGAGTGTCCGTGGCGCGCAATTCGTGCAGCGCCAGCTTCAGGATGGCGCGGTCGATGGCCGCAAGCCGCTCCAGCCGCCAGTTGTCCGCGTGCTTCGAAATTAATTCATCCAGCGGCATGGAATCGTGAGCTGCGCCTTCAAACAGCTGATTCGCAAAGTTACGCGTCTGTTCGGCGGCTTTGGCGCTTTTCCAGAATTTCCCTTCCAGTTTCGTCAAGTCCTGCTTGCTCATATCCCATTGAAAGAGCATCTGCATGGCAAACTCGCGCGATTTGGTTCGCAGCGACACGTTACTTGCTCCGCCTTTTTTCGAGGTCAGGCGATTTAGACGGCGCGCGCAGTTTGCTCATCAGTTGTGCCATTTCCACGGCGCCAAGGCCGGCTTCAAAACCCTTGTTGCCGCCCTTCAATCCCGCGCGGTCAATGGCCTGCTCGAGCGTGTCGCACGTCAGCACGCAAAACATAATCGGCACGCCGCTATCCATCTGGGCCAGCTGCAGGCCGCGCGCGGTCTCCGAACAAACATAGTCGTAGTGGGCCGTTTCCCCGCGCAATATGCACCCGATCGCGATCAGAGCGTGGTGCCGGCCCGACGCAGCAAGCTTCTTCGCCGCCAGCGGCAATTCGAAAGAGCCCGGAACGTGCACCACATCCACATCCTGGTCCGTCGCGCCCGCTCGTTGCAACGCATCCAACGCGCCCTGCAGCAATCGTTCGGTGATGAAGCTGTTAAAACGGCTCACCACGATCGCGAAGCGCAAGCCTGCCGCGCTGAGTCCACCGTCGATTTTTGTAGGCTGATTTTTTTTCTCTGTGGCCATATTCATTTGCCCTGAAAATTAGGCGGCCGCTTCTCCAGAAAGGCTTTTGTTCCTTCGCGCATGTCCTCGGTGGCACAGCACACGCCGAACAGCGTCGCTTCTAGAAACAATCCTTCTTCTTGTGCCATTTCCCCACCGCGCTCGATTGCTTCCATGCAGTATTTCACAGCTAGCGGCGCTTTCTCGATGATCTTTTTGGCCATTGCTTCGGCGGCAGGCAGCAATTCCGTTGGTTCATAAATGTGATTCACCAATCCAATTCGTTGTGCCTCTTCCGCGCCGATCATCTCCCCCGTCAGGCACAATTCGTGGGCCATTCCCTTCCCGCACAATCGCGCCAAGCGTTGCGAGCCACCATAACCAGGCAAAATTCCCAGCTTCACTTCCGGCTGGCCCAACTTGGCAGTCTTGCTCGCCAATCGAATCGAACAGCAGAGCGCCAGTTCGCAGCCTCCGCCCAGCGCGAATCCATTAATCGCGCAGATGGAAGGCTTCCCAATCGTTTCGAGCAGATGAAACACTCCCTGGCCGTACAGCGAGAATTCTTTGCCATGCACGGGAGTTTGTTGCGCCAGTTCGTTGATGTCCGCACCGGCCACAAACGCTCTTTCCTCGGAGCCAGTCAGAATTAATACCCGCACCGCTGTGTCATCGCGCGCATCCCTCAGAATGGCTTGAAGTTCTTCGATCGTTTTGCGGTTCAGCGCGTTCAGCACTTTTGGACGGTTGAAGGTAATCCAGGCAATTCCGTCCTTCTTGTTGTAAATCAAATTTTCGTAGGCCATCTCTTTTTCCTTAAAGCTGCATCGGCTTCGGATTTGCGGCGTCCGCGTAGTCGTAAAATCCGCGGCCGGACTTTTTTCCGAGCCATCCCGCGAGCACCATGCGCTTCAGAAGCGGAGGCGCGGCAAAGCGCTTTTCCTTGAATTCATCAAACATGATTTGCGAGATGTACAGCGTGGTGTCGAGCCCGACAAAATCCAGCAGCGTAAACGGCCCCATGGGATAACCACAGCCGAGCTTCATGGAATTGTCGATATCAACAACGCAACCCACGCCTTCCTCCAGCGCGCGAATCGCGTCCAGCAGGTACGGCACCAGCAGGCGATTCACGATGAAGCCCCCGCTGTCGTTGGCTCGCACTGGCGTCTTTCCCAGCTTTGCGCCGAACTCCACCATTTCTTCGTACACTGCTGGGTCCGTCGCGATTGTCTTCACCACTTCAACCAACTTCATCACCGGCACTGGGTTAAAAAAATGCAGCCCTACAAATCGTTGCGGACGCTTGGTGGAGGCGGCGATTTCTGTGATGGTCAGCGAAGAAGTGTTGCTGGCGAAAATCGTAGAGGCCGGGCAAATGGCGTCCAGCGAGCTGAACAGCTCACGCTTCGCCGGCAATTGCTCGATAATGGCCTCTACGATCGCATCGCAGTCCTTGAGGTCCTCCAACGAGACCGTGCCTTTCAGCCGTCCTCGAATTTCGCTCTTTGCCGCCTCTGTGATTGCGCCCTTCTCTACTAGCCGCGCCAGATTCTTCTCGATGTTTTTGATCCCTTTTTCCACCAAGTCCGCGCTGACCTCGCGCACAACGGTCATGAATCCAGATTGCGCGCTCACTTGCGCAATCCCGGATCCCATCAGCCCACACCCCACAACGCCAACTCTCTGTATCGGCATTCGCTTTCCTCAAATCCGCGGATTGCTGCCTGGCGGGAAATAGCTGCCTGCAAGAGTGTACCAAAGGCGAGCAGCACTTGTGACCAGCAGCACCCAGGGAAATCATGGTTATGTGATGGTCAAAGCTCCAACACCATTTTTCTTCAGAGCCTCCTGAAGTCCCTGAAGCGTGATCTTACCTGCGCCACGCTCTGTTAGGCATTTTTCTGCGAGGGTCCGGCTCCGGAAAGGAAGAGAGGGAATGGTCTGTGGTTTGCCTTCTGGCAGATCGATCTCGCCCGGTATTCCAATGGACGTAACATCCCGGAGACCTACGGTGTGATTCAGATTGTGAACCCAGAAAGCGGTGCTTCACATAGACTCAGCGACTTTGGCTAAAGGGCTTCCACAATCATCGCAATGCCCTGACCGCCGCCAATGCACGCAGTGGCAAGCCCGTACCGCAAGCCCTTTCGGCGCAGTTCATTCAGCACGGTAATCACCAGGCGGGTCCCAGACGCACCGAGCGGATGTCCGAGAGCAATCGCTCCACCATTCACGTTTGTCCTGTCGCGTTGCAAGCCAAGGCCCTTTTCTACCGCGAGATATTGCGACGCGAATGCCTCATTTACTTCCACGCGGTCGATCTGCTCGAGTTTCAGTCCGGCCAGCTGCAGTGCTTTCCTTGTTGAGGGCACCGGACCAATCCCCATAATGGTGGGATCCACACCCGTGACCGCCCAGGAAACAATTCTTCCCATCGGTTTCAACCCGCGTTCCTTTGCGGCAGTTTCCCGCGTCACAACTACCGCTGCCGCCCCATCCACAATTCCGCTGGCATTGCCTGCCGTCACCATTCCGTCCTTCTTAAACGACGGCGGCAGTTTCTCCAGCATTTCCATGGTCGTTTCTGGGCGGCGATGGTCGTCTTCGCTTACTACAATCGTCTTTTTTCCTTGCTTCACTTCGACGGGCACGATTTCTTCCTTGTAGTGGCCAGCCTTGTACGCTGCGTCCGCGGCCTGCTGACTACTCAGCGCGTACGCATCGGAATCCTTGCGCGTGATTCCCGTCTGTTCCGCTAGTTTCTCCGCGGTCAGCGCCATCGGCAGCCCGCAATAGCTGTCTGTCAGTCCCACAAAAAGAAAATCCTCCAAGGCGCCACCACCAAGCTTCAGCCCCGTCCTCGCCCCGCGAATCACGAACGGTGCCTGGGTCATATTCTCCATGCCTCCTGCCAACACCATCGTCGCTTCATCAAGCAACAACCGCTGCGCTGCCTGCACGATCGCTTCAATACCGCTGCCGCACAAGCGATTTACCGTCACCGCCGGCGTCGCCACTTCCAATCCCGCTTTGAGACCAACATGCCTCGCTCCATAAATCGCATCGGCGCTGGTCTGCAGCACATTCCCGAAGATGACGTGATCGAAATCGCCGGGATCCACTCCCGAGCGCTGAATCGCGGCCTTTGAAGCGATCGTGCCCAGCTCGATTGCAGACACGTCCGAAAAGCTCCCCGTGTATCGGGCCATAGGCGTGCGAGCGCCGGCCACAATTACAACGTCCGTTGGAAACATGATTTTCCTTTCTTATGTTCTTCCGGGAATTGAGATGCCTTCTACGCGCGGGCTGGTACGCGCCTCAGGTCTTTCGCTCTTCCGCCACGACCGTATCTCCGCCGCGCTTTCTTGCTTCTTCCATGCTGAATTCCGCGCGATTGATCAGGTCGGTCACAATGTCTTCGCTGTCATATTCCTGCCTGGCCGCCGCTTCCACGATTCCGGCGCTCAAAGTGATCTGCGTGGAATCCCATGGCGGCCGCACGCCCGCCGCGGCGCGCCGCAATTTCTCCACCAGGTTATGCGCGCCTGATAGCGAGGTGTCGGGAAGTATGAACGCCAGCGCCCAAGATGTGTATTTCACCGCCATATCGTTTTGCCGCACCATCGGCTGCAGCGACCGCGCCAGTTGCTCCAGGAATTTCTCGAGAGGCGATTCTCCCTGTTGCCGCAACATCTCCGCGCCTCGATCGATTTGTAGTATCGCCAAGGACAGCGGCGTGCCTTGCGTGCGCGCGCGGTCGGCCTCGTTCAACAAGCACCCAACGTAGGAGGTCCTGCTGAGCAGTCCCGTGCGGTCGTCGGAAACGCCCATGCGGCGCACCAGCGAGCGCAAGCGCGTGTGGCTCACACTCATCAGCATCTGGTCGCCAATTGCCTGCAAAAAATAGGTTTCGTTCGCTTTCCAGTGATGCGCCGTCTGGTGCGCGACGATCAGCATGCCTGCCGGGGTTTGCGTCTCCTTATCCGTAATCGTCACTCCCAGTGCTGTCTCCAAACCCAACTCCGTCAGGATCGACCCTTCACTCGCGTCGACCACCAGCCCGCCCAGCTCATCCGGTATCGCTTTTTCCATCTGCGCGATCAGGAACACCACCTGCGCGCCGGGCGCCGGCTTCAGCCCCGACGTGCAATGTTCCGCGGCAATTTCGGGTGGACGCCCTAGCGCGCCGATCACCGCCAGCGTTCGCCCCGCCTTCATGTACGTGCCAACTTCGTTCACGGTGGTATTCAGCATCGCCCGCGGTGTTTGTTGGCGGAAAATCTTCTGATTGATTTCCGATATCTTCGTCAAGTCGCGCAGTGTTTCCGCGGTGTACGTGCCCGTCCTGCCAGTGGGCGGTGTTGGCTTGGCTTCCTCCACCGGAATCGCCAGCGCTTTTGGGGCCTCACGCTTCTCCACGGTTGGCGGCCACCAGTTAGCCATCTGGTAGAGATTCTGCAGCCGGGGGTTTCTCGCTTCTTCCCCCGGGAACATCGAGGCAATTTTCTGCAACCGTTCCACCGCCTTGCTTTGCAGCGAATACTGCAGGAAGATCTCGGTCTGAACAATCAGATCGTCCAACGCCTGCATCTTGCGTCCTTCCTCGCCTACCGGGGTGGGTTCCACGGTTTCTGAGCTCGCCACGGTCTTTGGCGGAGCAGGATTTGCCGAGACCGTCGCCCCTTTGGCCATGCGACCCGCGACCGTCCGCAGAAATCCGTCATCCACGTGGCCTTTCAGTTTTTCCAAGCGTTGCTGGTTTCGATAGTCGTATGCGTCGATATCCACCAAGCGATCCAGAATCTCGCTGGCCTTGTCAAAGCTCCCCGAATTGAAATTCGCGTCAAATAATCGGATAAGCGTCTCAAAATATTGCGACTCGCGATTCAGTTCGCTGTACATCCCCGCCCAGAATTCCAGGATCGGCAGCGATTCCGGGTGTTTGGCTCCTAACTCTTCCAGTTGCGCCATGAAGCCGTTCTGCCTCTTGTCGGCAAACATTCGTCGCTTCAGTGTCTGCAGGATTTCCACGGACTTCGTATCTTGGCCTGTGTCCGAATAGGCGTCCGCCAAATCGAATAGTCGCGTGATTCCTTCGTTTTTCTCGCGCAGCAGCCGTTCCAGAATCGCGCGGGCGCGGTCCAGTTGGCCAGCTTGGCGGAGCGCGTCGGCAAACGTATCCAAAAACGCTACGTCGCTTTCGTTCGCCGCAAAAGGCTCCAGCAGCGCAGCCGCCTCCGCGGATTTCCCATTTCGAAGTTTCGCCTCGGCATACAGCAGCGCCACGCTGCGCTCTTGCGGCGCCAGTGTGTAGGCACGGCCCAGAAGCATCAAAGCGTCCTGCGCAGCGCCGCTGGTCGTCGCGATTTGCCCGGCACGCAGAAACGCTCGCGCAGCCAACGCATTTTTACCCAATTGCGCTGCCGCCTCCGCCACTCTCAACTGTCGCGACATATTGTCGGGGTCGAGTTGCGCCGTGCGTTCCCAACAGAACAGCGCATCCTCTCCACGCCCGAGGTCCTTGAACATCTCCGCGGCTTTGGAATATTGTTCCATCGCTTCGTCGGGATGGTTCTGCTTCTGTTGCAGGAACGCGTATCGCGCGATGCGTTCCGGCGGTTGCGGGGACTGCGAGTTCTTCAGGAAGCGGTTGAAGATCGCCAGCGCCTTGGTTTCGTCCTTGGGCTCGACCAGTAGGTCAAACAGATAGCCGTAGTAAACCGCCGCGCGCTCCGGCTGCTCCTGGCGCAAGTACAGATCGCCCAACGCTTGGCTGGCTTCCGTATGTTGCGGGGCTAACTCCAGGACGCCCAGATAGGCTTCGATGGCATCCTCGACGCGGTTCTTCTCGAGGAACTTCTTCGCGCGTTCCAGTTGCTTGCTGACGTCTGCGGCCATCTGCTCGATTTGCCTTCGGCTGCTACGCTAGGGTTTGGATCGTGGGCTCGCGGGTGGTGCGAACCCATCCTCCAATATATACCTGCCCACAAATCGGGCAAAACTGGTGTGCCCGAAAGATGGGAATCTGCTAAGGGCAGACTGTCGGTCTTTGACTTTTGAGGCTACTTCCAGGCGAGCGTAAAAACGGAGTCGCGCGGCATCTGCACGCTCACCGCGCTGTCGGCTAGCCGCAATTGCACGGTACGATCGGCGCCACTGTTCGCCAGCACCACAACCCGCGTGCCGTCGGGATTTTCTGCGCCCACGTGCGCCACATCCTTTGCGCCGCCACCGGTAGAAAACACCCTAGCACCGCGCCGAATCATCCGCGAATAGTGCGCGAACGCCCAGTATTGACCGCTGCGTGTGACCGCCTTGCTACGCGAATCCACCGTGACCGTCCCGCCGCACGGGAACGGGCCGATGTTGGGCTTGCCTTGCTCGTCGAGCACGAGGTTCCACGCGGTAATGCTGCGCGCCCAGTTGCGCAGGATTTCAGCGTAGTTGCTGCTCCATTTCGTCCAGTCGGCTAGGTAGTCGGGCGCGCTAACGTCGGGCCCGCCTTCCGTCCAATAGGCGGACTTTTCCGGAAACGCGTCGTGGACGCGCGTCATATCCGCGGGCACGCCAACGTAACCGTGCCAGGCGATGCCGTCGATGAAGCGATACGCATCCGGATCGCTGAGTTCGCCGATCGCACGCCCCCACAGATTGTAGTTGTGGTCCAGCGCCCAGATCTTCGTGTCCATTCCTGCGTCGCGTAGAACCGGTCCCAGGTGGCTTTTGATGAACTCGATCTCGTACTCTTGCCCCCACAAGCACGCCGGCATTCTTCCATCTTGATCGGTGTCCACCTCATTCTGCACAGTGACGGCATTGATCTGGACGCCCGCTTCCTGGTAGCCGCGAAGGAACTTCAGAAAATATTGCGCATAAGGAGCGTAGTTCGCTTTACGCATCGAGCCGCCCAGCAGAGAGTTGTTTGCTTTCATCCATCCCGGCGGGCTCCATGGCGAGGCAAAGAAGAACAGATCGGGATTGACCTTACGCGCCGCGGCCATTGTCGGAATGATGTAGGCACGGTCGTAGTCAATGCTGAAATTCTTAAGCGTGGGATCGGGCTGGGGTGAGTCGTCGTAACTGTAGGCCTTCGTCGAGTAATCGCTGCTGCCTACACAACTGCGGCACACGCTAAGATTCATCGCGTCGGGCGAGAAGAAGTCATGCAGCAGTTCCTCGCGCGCGGCTGCGGGCATAGAGTTGAACATGTAACAACTGGCGTCGGTGAACGCTCCGCCGAAGCCGAGAATCTCCTGGAAGCGCTTCGCAGGATCGAGGGTGATCGCGTCCGCGGCAGATCCGGTTGCCGTGTGCCAACGAAGCGCGCTTTCGGGGGCGAAGCGGCGAGGGCCGTAAGTGGACCAGGCACGCAGCTCGCCGCTAGGCGAGGCGGCGCCCGCTACGGCGGACAACTTTGAGGAAACAGTTGCGCTAGCAAGAGCCGCGGTGGAGAGTTTAAGGAAATCGCGACGGCTGGAATCAGACATGAGGCCTCCCGGGATGCAACCAAACAGATCAGCATGCCACGCAGTCGGGCCGCTAAGAAGCAAAAAATGGGCTTGCCCCGGAGAGCAACAATCGACAGTCGAAAACGAATTATTTTCCCCTTCTTAGTAGCTCCACGATCGGTACCATGAAAACTGCCGTCTCCCAGTGAATCAAAATGAACGGAGTAAGGCGGCATGTTTCAAAACAATCAGCCCATCTAATCTGGAAATCACCGCCAATCTGCCCATCGCGAACGCCAATGAATATCATGCCCAGAGCGACAATTACAATGAGCACGGAGAGCGATCCGAACTTCACCGGCCTCTCGATTCCGGCCTGAGTGTCATCGCGCATTGAAACCCTGCATCAGGCAGAGCGCATCCTGCGGATCCCCGCCTTAATGTTGCTGCCAGTAACCCGAATCTATGGCATATCCTGAATGAATAGGCTGTTACCCTCGTTAGCCTTTCGTCAGGCTGACGGCTCCGCCCACTTATGGCAAACTAGAGGTTTGCACGGCATGGTTTCGACCGTTGTGACACGGGTTTCGCCCGGCGCTGCGGCCCGCCGGGTATCTCGATCTACCCTCAGGAAAAATCCTGGCGGTTACGGACACGAATGGACCCAAAGTTCATACGAAATTTTTGTATCATCGCGCACATCGATCACGGCAAGTCCACCTTGGCGGACCGCCTCCTCGAAATGACCGGCGCACTGAGCGAGCGCGAAATGCACGAGCAGTTTCTCGATTCCATGGACCTGGAACGCGAGCGCGGCATCACCATCAAGGCCAAGAGCATCCGCCTGCATTACCAAGCGCAAGACGGCAATACCTATCGCCTGAATTTGATCGATACCCCGGGGCACGTCGACTTTTCTTATGAAGTTTCACGCGCGCTTTCGGCATGCGAAGGTGCTTTGCTCGTCGTTGATGCCAGCCAGGGCGTCGAAGCGCAGACCGTCGCCAACACGTTTCTCGCGGCCGGTCACAACCTCTCCATCATCCCGGTCATCAACAAGATCGACCTCCCCGCCGCGCAGCCCGATTTCGTCAAGGAACAAATTGAAAATGTTCTGGCGATTCCCGCGGACGATTCCCTGCTGATCAGCGCGAAGAGCGGCATCGGCGTGAAAGAGGTTCTGGAAGCCATCGTGCGGCGCGTGCCCGCGCCAACAGGAAGCGCCGAGAATCCGCTGCAAGCACTCATTTTCGATTCGTGGTTCGATCCGTATCGCGGCGCGGTCGTTCTTGTCTGCGTAAAGCAAGGGCGCATCTCGCGGCACATGAAAATCCGGCTTTGCGCGGGAAATGAGACTTATGAGGTGGAACAGCTGGGCACGCTCACGCCAAAACCCATGGTCTTGCAGGAACTGGAAGCGGGCGACGTTGGCTTCGTCATCGCCAACATCAAGCAAGTGGCCGATGCTCGCATGGGCGACACCATCGTCGAAGCGGGCAGTCTGGCAACCGAACTGCCTGGCTTTGAAGCCATCAAGCCCATGGTCTTTGCGGGATTGTTTCCTGTGCTTGCCAATGATTACGAGCCTTTGCGCGACGCGCTCGGCAAACTGAAGCTGAACGATGCCGCGTTTTTCTACGAGCCGGAAAATTCCGTGGCCTTAGGCTTCGGCTTTCGCTGCGGCTTTCTGGGCCTGCTGCACATGGAAATTGTTCAGGAGCGGCTGGAACGCGAATTTGGGCTGAATCTCATCACCACCGCTCCCAGCGTGCGCTATCGCATCACGCGCATAGGCGGCGAGACCATCGAAGTCGATAGCCCTGCGAAATTCCCGAATCCCAGCGACATTGAGAAAATCGAGGAGCCGATCATCAAGGCGATGATCATCACCAGCGATGATTCCGTAGGCGGCATCCTTCAGCTCTGCCAGGATAAGCGCGGCACACAGAAAAACTTCGAGTATCTCTCGCCCACGCGCGTGATGCTGACCTACGAACTGCCGCTGAATGAAATCGTGCTGGATTTCTACGACCGATTGAAGAGCGTTTCCCGCGGGTACGCCTCGTTGGATTACCACCTGGCGGGCTACCAAGAGTCCGACCTCGTGAAACTCGATGTGCTTGTCGGTGGCGAGCCGGTGGATGCGCTCGCGCTCATCTGCCATCGCGAGCAGTCGTATGAACGCGGCCGTGAACTCGTTACTCGCCTGCGCAAACTGATTCCGCGCCAGATGTTTGAAGTGCCCATTCAGGCGGCCATCGGCAGCCGCGTGATCGCCCGCGAAACGGTCGCCGCCATGCGCAAAAACGTGCTCGCCAAATGCTACGGTGGAGACATTTCGCGCAAACGCAAGCTCCTCGAAAAACAAAAAGAAGGCAAGCGCCGCATGAAGCGCGTCGGCCAGGTGGACATCCCGCAGGAAGCCTTCCTCGCTGTCCTCAAAGTCTCCGGCGACCAAGAAGAGTAGAACGCGCAAATCTACGACGGCTCTTTTCGCCGCACTTCTGTTATTAACTTTCCCTTGTGCAATTGCAGGTTTACCTTGTCGCCCACGGAAACCTGTGCCGCATCCAGGAGCACTTTTCCTGCCGCGTCTGTCGCAATCGCGTATCCGCGTTCCAACGCCTTCAACGGCCCGCGCTCCTGCAATTGTAGCGAGAGCCTCTCCAGTCGCTCGCGCTGTATGCGCAGCAATCGTTCCGTGCGCACCACCAGGTCATGGCTCCGCTTCTCCACCCGCAACTGGAGTGCCGCGATCTTGCCCCTGAAATCAAACGAGCGAACTCGCAGGTGCGCCGCGGTGAATCGCCGGCGCGAATGCTCCAGCCGCGCGCGCAGGCCCTGCGCGACGCGCGAGGTCAGTTCATCGGCGCGCTGGCGCTGCTGCCGCAATAGGTCAAATGGGCGGCGGAATCCACGGCGGCCCGCCAGCTCATGCACGCGGCGAGAAAGTTCCAATAAGCGGTAGCGCATGCACCCTTCCAGCGAGGCTCGCAAATCATTCACATGCTTGTCGAATTCGCGGCGTGTCTGCACGACAATTTCTGCCGCCGCTGACGGTGTGGAAGCACGCATATCGGCAACAAAATCTGCAATGGTGAAGTCGGTTTCATGTCCAATGCCAGAAATCACCGGAATCGCGCTTGCCGCAATCGCGCGAGCCACACTCTCTTCATTGAACGCCCACAAATCCTCAATAGAGCCGCCGCCGCGCACCAGCAGAATCACGTCGGCGGCCGACTTCTTTTGAAAGTAGCAGAGCGCCTCGACAATTTCCGCGGCCGCGCCTTCCCCCTGTACACGCACGGGATAAAGTGTCAAATGCACGTTGGGGAATCGCCGTGTCAGGATGCGTACAACATCGCGCACCGCTGCGCCGCTCCGCGACGTGATCAGCCCGATGCGACTCGGCAGCAGGGGGAGGGGCTTTTTGCGCGCGCCATCGAACAAACCGTCCGCCTCGAGCTGCCTTTTCAACTGCTCGAACGCCAGTTGCAGCGCGCCGCGGCCAATCGGCTCGAGCGTCTCCACATAAATCTGGTACTCACCACGCTCGTCATAAACGCTCAACGAGCCTCGTACCACCATTTTCAGGCCGTCCTGTGGGCGAAACTTCATTCCACGCGTCTGGCTTTTGAACAGCACGCATTTCACCTGGGCGCGCTCGTCCTTCAAGGTGAAATAGTAATGCCCCGACGCGGCGCTGCGGCAGTTGGAGATTTCTCCCTGCACGCTAATGTCGGTGAAGTTTTTTGCCAGCAGGTCGCGGATCCGCGCCGTCAAATCGCTGACGGTGTAGATGCGCTTCTCTGGTTGCAAATTAAACGTAAGTTGGCTCATGGAGTCGCGGCAGAAGCAACAGCTATTCTTCATCCTCACCCATCTGCATCGTCAGGTAGCGCTCGTAGCCCAGTTCTTTAATCATGTGCATCTGCGCTTCCAGCCAGTCAACGTGATCTTCTTCGTCCTTCAACAGTGTGACCAACAGATCGCGTGACCCATTGTCTTTTTCGGCCACCGCAACCTGAATCGCCGCGTTGTAATCTTTCACCGCGCTCAGCTCCAGGGTCAGATCGCTCTGCAACATCTCTCTTACATCCTTGCCAACTGTCAGTTCCAGTGGCTTCATGGTCGGTGAGCCGTCCAGAAACAGGATGCGTTCCATCAGCGCTTCCGCATGCTTCATTTCACCGATCGACTGTTTCTTGATGTACTCCGAAAGTTTTTTGTAGCCCCAGTTTTCGCACATTTCCGCGTGCAGGAAATATTGATTAATGGCGGTAAGTTCTTCGCGCAGTGCTTTGTTTAGTTCTTCGACGACCTTAGGTGAACCCTTCATGTATTTGGCCCTCCGACCGGTGCCGAGTGTAGCGCAGGAAGTTTCGCAAGAACAGTTGCGTTTTAATTTGCAGCGATGTGTGTGGCGGGCGATGCGGCGGAGCAATCACCGTCGAAAGCGGGAGATCAGCCAGAAAAGCAGTGACAGGCCAACACTCAGCACCATGCAGCTGAAAATCGGAAAGTAAAACGTAGTGTGATCGTCTTTGTGCACGATGTCACCGGGAAGACGTCCCAGGCGAAATGGCAGCTTGCCGCCAAAATAGAAAAACGCGGCCACTACAGCGAGGAGACCGCCCAGCATCAGCAAAATTCTGCCAAGTTCGCGAAACGAGTCCATAAGAGTAAAACGGTCTGGAGCAAGGACAATAACAATCTACATGAGCCGGAACCCGGGCTCAGGCCGCAGCGATGCGCTTCATCAAGTCGTTTTGCTCGTTGATCGATTCGGCGCCGATCGTGAATGCGTCCAATACTCCCAGCCCCAGCGCGTAATTCAATGCTTCATTCTGGCGATTCCGCAAATCGCCCTGGCCTAGGATCTTCATGCCCACGACGCCCTTCCCGGCCGCGCGCATCTCGCGGAGCACGCTCACAACCGTGTCCGGTTCAGCATCCATGTGCGAACCAACGGGATTGACGCGAGCCAGGTCGACCTCGACCCAAGGTGACTTGGCGGCCGTCCGCAGCGCCTCAATCGTGTGGCACGAGCAGCCGTGCGCTCGGATAATCCCCTTCTGCTTGGCCTCCGACAGGGCGTCCATCGCTCCGCGATACCGCGTGGTCCAATCGCCCTCCGTCACGCAATGCATCAGCACAATGTCCAGATGGTCGGCGCCCAACTCGCGGCGGAAGCGCTCCAGATCCGCGTTCATTTCCGAAGCGCTGCGCGCCCACGACTTCGTCAGTAGCGTCACCTTGCTGCGGTCAACATGCTTCAACGCTTCCGCGACGTGCGGGTGGCTGCCGTAAGAGTCTGCTGCGTCGAAAAAACGCAGCCCGTTGTCGTACCCGTTCTGGAGCAGTCGCGAGAGCCCATCGATTCCTAGCGCCGTTTGATTCGAATGATGACCAGAGCCCACGGTGCCGGTGCCCATGGCCAGCCGCGAGGTTTTGATTCCCGTCTGACCGAGAGTGACCGTGTCGGTGGCAGTGAATTTCTGATTTAACGCCGGCAATGAACCCGGCAATGAGGCCAGGCGCGCGGCCAGCATCTTTCGGCCCATGCTGGCAAAGGCCGACGCCGCGGCCGTCCAATGCAGGAATTCCCGACGAGTGAAGCGAGACATGGTTACCTCCCGGGGAGGGGCTATGCGGAACCCCTATTATGCATGGACGGAGGCGGCCCGCATAGGGGAGCACGAAACATTTCGGGGATACAATTGGAGCCCGCACCCACACCAGGAGCTCAACGGGAACCGTGCTAAATAAGTTCCAAGCCCGAAAAGAAATAGCCAATTTCGAAGGCCGCCGTCTCTGGCGCGTCCGATCCGTGCGTGCAGTTCGTGCCGATGCTGGTGCCCAGGTCGTGGCGAATCGTGCCGGGCGCTGCCTTCTTGGGATCCGTGGCTCCCATGGTGTCGCGCCACTTGCTGATTGCGCTATCGGCCTCCAGCACCATGGCGATAATTTTGCCGGAACTCATGAATTCGGTGAGTTCGCCAAAAAACGGCCGGGCCTTGTGCACGGCGTAGAATCCGCCGGCTTCTTCCTTGGTCAAGCGCATGGATTTGATGGCGACGATGGTAAAACCCGCCTTGTGGATACGCGCCAGGATTTCTCCTTGCTGCCGGCGAGAGACGGCGTCAGGCTTGATGATGGCGAAGGTGCGTTCGAGTGCCAAAGTAATCTCCTTACAAGACCAAGTAATACAGTGAAGATGTAACGCCACGAGCGAAGCGATCTTTACTCGTTAGTTCTCATTTCAGCGCCGCGGCGACAGTCGAACCCAAATCCGCCGGCGTCTCCACGGTGTGGATGCCTGCTGCATTCATGGCGGCGTACTTGTCCTTCGCGGTGCCTTGACCACCACTGATGATGGCCCCCGCGTGACCCATGCGCCGCCCCGGTGGCGCGGTCTGGCCCGCAATGAAGCCGACCACCGGTTTCTTTACGTTTACCTTGATCCACGCTGCGGCGCGCTCTTCCGCGTTGCCACCGATCTCCCCGATCAGCACGATGGCGTGGGTGTCCGGGTCATCGTTAAACATTTTGATGGCATCGAGGAAGGTGGTGCCAATGATTGGATCGCCGCCAATTCCAATGCACGTCGACTGGCCAATACCGAGTTGCGTCAATTGATGCACCGCTTCATACGTGAGAGTGCCGCTGCGGCTGACCACACCGACGTTTCCCTGCTTGTGAATGCGCCCAGGCATAATCCCGATTTTGCATTTGCCCGGCGAGATGGTCCCTGGACAATTGGGGCCAATCAGCCGCGTCTTCGACTTGCCCACCACTTCCATCACCCGCACCATGTCCAGCGCCGGGATGCCTTCTGTAATGCAGACCACCAGCGGCACATTTGCATCCGCTGCCTCGAGTATCGCGTCCGCAGAATATGGCGGCGGCACAAAAATCACCGTGGCATCCGCGCCCGTTGCTTTCACGCCTTCGGACACTGTGTTGAACACTGGCCGTTCCAGATGCTTCGTGCCACCCTTGCCGGGAGTGACGCCGCCCACCACGTTGGTGCCGTATTCAATCATCTGTTGCGCGTGGAAAGTGCCTTCGCGTCCTGTGAATCCCTGCACCAGCAATCGCGTCTTTTCGTTTACCAGAACGCTCATCGCGCGCCTCCCGCCAGCACCACCACTTTTTGCGCGCCATCCTTCATTCCGTCTGCAATCGTAAAATTCAAGCCGCTCTCCCGCAGGATCTGCTGTCCGCGCTCCACGTTCGTTCCTTCCATACGCACCACAATGGGAATCGTGACGTGCAGATCTTTCGCCGCCGCCACGACTCCGGTCGCCAGAACATCGCAGCGCAGGATGCCGCCAAAAATATTGATGAACACGGCCCGTACTTCCGGATCGCTCAGCAAGATGTGGAACGCATTCTTCACCTGATCCGCCGTCGCACCACCTCCGACGTCCAGAAAATTCGCCGGAGAGCCTCCCGTGTACTTGATGATGTCCATCGTGGCCATCGCCAGGCCCGCGCCATTCACCATGCACGCAACAGTTCCATCCAGCTTGATGTAATTCAGCCCGTACTTGGATGCTTCCACTTCCAGCGTGTCCTCCTCGTCCAAGTCCCGCAGCTCTCGCAAATCTTTGTGCCGGAACAGCGCGTTGTCATCAAACGTAACCTTCGCGTCCAGCGCCACCAGTTTCCCATCGCCCGTCACCACGCATGGATTGATCTCAATCATCGAAGCATCGGTGTCGATGAATGCGCGATACAGCGCCTGGAAAAACGGCGTCGCTCCAGTGGCCTGCTCGCCCGTCAAGCCAAGACCAAAGGCGATTTTGCGCGCTTGATACGGCTGCAGCCCCA
>Ga0126379_10000804_pt1 | contig 18023 bp, 10 predicted proteins | sample PanSoiMetPlot_24_FD_92640 | JGI IMG/M metagenome (GOLD analysis project Ga0126379, IMG submission 92640) | Tropical forest soil microbial communities from Panama - MetaG Plot_24 | ecosystem: Environmental > Terrestrial > Soil > Tropical forest > Bulk soil | place: Panama | collected 2016-02-17
GGGTAGCCTTGCGACTACACGCGCATGACACGGGGCCAGGTTGGCTTGCTAGGCCTTACCTGTACGACTCTTTCATTCGCGACTTCACGCCGGCTTATCCCGGCGCACTCCAATTTCGGTCCAGAACCAGGCTTCCGTGTGCCATTTTTCGGGGGTTCAGCGAACTAAAGCCAATAGAATCATCAGGACTTACGGTAAGGTTGGTGGGTTCGAATCCCATCGGCTCCACCAATCTCAACACTCATAAACCACCTTCCCGTTCCTCGCCTTCAATCAGAGGATCCACTAACGCCAGGGTGTTGAGTGAAGTTGTGGCTTTGTAAGAGGGGCGATCGTTATCACCAGCGCACGTGGGCTCAAGATGGAGCGACCGAGGAGTTTCCTAAGAAGTAGCCCGGAACGTTCTGAGTTGCGCTCCAGGATGTCCTTCAGCTTGGTTAACCGTTCCTGGATCCACTCTAACGGTGGAACTTGAAATACTTGCCACGGCAACGGCGCAAGCCGCCAGTTCTTCCTTTAGGGCCTCCACCTTCCGCTCGGATTCTCGCAGGGCCTGGGCGAGCGTGCGGCTGCCGCGACCTTCGCCGATGAGATCGACGAAGTTCGCCAGTCGTCGTTCCTCGGCTGTGAGTTCGGTTTCCTTGACGTGTATTGATTTGGGGACATGCGTGTAGAGTTTACCGACCTGCGCCTCGACGCGCCGCAGGACGTATTCGATATGTTGAGGATTAGAGAGCCGCTCCAGGATCGTATCGAGAATGCTGCAAGCATCGATGAATATTTGCGAAACGCCTGTTGCCGGTGGAAGCCGCAATTCCGCAACTGCCAGGAATCGAGATGTACGGTATCTGAATCATTCAACCGGGATCATCCGTACGCCGACCAAAGATGCTTTTCCCGGAATGTAGTTTTCCACTGTAGTTTTGAGGAGCACTTGGAAGTAAAGAGGAACAGATTTGTGGTCCGGGGAAAGGTCTAGCAGGGCTTGATGCAGTTCGGCCAAACGTTCTGGGCTGGTGACGTATTCAATTGCTGCTTGTGAACCCTGCGTGTAGATGCCGTAGATTAGCAGAATCCTATTTTCCTTTGTTTCGTTCGGCAGCATGAGTACAAGTGCGTAGTCCCGGCTAAGCTGGTTAGTCACGGAGTCAAACTCGGGTCTGTAGACAGCTTCTTCTCCAGGCCGTGGATTCTTGTTCAGAATCACGCCATTCAAGAAATGGAACCCTTGGGGGTACAGAAAGACCCTGCCGCTCCAAGTTTGGTTGCCTCCTAGTAGGATGGTATTGCTGTGCTTGATCTCTTCGAAAGTCACCAGCCGGGACTGGAGCAGGTGGGGATTCTGGCCCGTTTGTGCAAACAATGCGAATAGGTTTGCAAGTCCCATAGTTTCGCCGACCGCCGTGAAGTCAGTGGTCGAAGGAACGAATGAAAACTGTTTGAGTTCACGAAAATGAATTGTGTCACGGAATTCAGGAAGATCGTCTTTAGGTATTACGTGACCACGGGAAATGGTTTGGGCGCTGTCGCCCCCGTGCGCGGCGCGGAGCAGCGGATGGTTTGGAATTACGATCATCGGGGCGTCCGCGGGAGGCAGAAAAGGCCTCCAAAACCATTCCAAGTTCTCTGGCAGATCGGGGAGACGCCGTTGCGCAGGTCCCCGGTTCCGTGAGATTTCACGGGCTAGAAGAAGAGCAAACACGACGCATGTTGCCGATAGGGCAACGACAAGGACCGCAGCTAGGGGCGGACGCTTCCGCGGCACCATATCGGCGGGCGGGCCAGCCGCAACTGCTTGCTCTTCAAGCGCCGCTTTGACAACAAGGGGCACATAATGGCCGGTGGGCAATTCAACGCGCAACGAGCTGTTTCGGCCTTCCTCTCCATAGTAATTCTTGAGAGCACGACGAATATCATGCGCCTGGACGCGCACGATAGGGTCTATTTGCGGATTGAAATCTGGACCTCGGCCATAAACCTCTACACCGATAAGATATTCGTTCAGTTTCTCGCCATTGCCGAGGAACGTCTGCTCTGCCACAAACTCCAAAAAACGGCTCTTCTTAGGCGAATTTGCAAAGTGTTTGCTTTGCAGGACACGGTGCAATTCCCCCCTCTTCTCGAACAGTGAGACGCTACCCGCCGTGAAGTTGTCTCGGCGATCCATATCTCGCTCGGTGCCCCTGTTGCAGGCTGCCGTACTATGGGATTTAGACGCGTACGCTTGACAAAGAAATTAACACTGCGTTCATATGAGGTCAATTTGAACTAAACAAATGGGATCGATCTCGAGCACCACATTTACGGTTAACGTAAAGGTTAAACGCAGTTAAGAAGTAGCCGTCCTGGATTCGGCTGCTCTTGCAGATCACGCAGACCATGGATCTTTTGCCGCTGACGGAGATGTACCCGAGACAGGGTGCAGGAACTTTACGACGCGGGAATCGAGCTGGGGCTTTAGGTAGGGACCAGATCTTCCAGACCATCCGTCCCTGACTGGCATTTCCTGGCCTTGCGATGCGTCTAACTCACGCTAACCCTTCTTATAACCGCCATTACCTTGTACATCCCTGGAATGCACACCATAAAAAGGACACCATGCAAGGACCTGTCTACTGCCCGAAAAAGTCCGGTCTCCTTAGCGTGAGAGCACGAGGCAAGCAGTTCGTCTCCGCGAAGCAGAACTGCACCCTACGGAGGGAAACAATATGGTCGCAGCATGGGCAACGGTATGGTTGCGCGTTGTGCCTTTCCTTGTAACCGGTATCGCCAGCGCGCAAGCGGAAGATGTGAACTTGGTGGTAATTCAACAGTTTGACCGACCAATTCTCACGGTCGCTTCACCTGGCGCTGAGGGGAATAAATACGGTTTCGAAGGCGGTAGAGTGTTAAAGCTCGATGGAACCTATCACCTGTTTACTTCCGAGATGGCGGGAGATCCGCATTGGGTGAAGATGCGGCTAGCACATTGGACTAGCTTGGACCGCATACATTGGAAGCGTATTTCAACACTATTTGAGTCCAGCGGAGACTTTACAGGCCAAGATCCGCGCGCAGCGCTGTGGTCCCCGATGCCGATCTACAACGAGGCAGAGGGACGCTGGAACCTATTCTATGTGGCTTATCAGTGCGCTCCCGACAGCGTAAAGGAGTGGTTGACAAACCACGAAGGCAGAATCTGGCGCGCGGTTTCAAAAGTCAAGGGCCGCGGCGGTATTGGTGGGCCGTACGTCGACGTAGGAATTGTCTTGCAGCGCGGGAAAGATTCGGACCCTTGGGAAGGCTTGCAGGGAACGGATTCGTTTTTCCCGTACCGAGTGGGAAAGCGGTGGTACGCATTTTACGGAACAGCTCACACCGAGACTCTGCCGATCTCCCTGTGGCAGGTCGGGCTGGCTTCCGCGCCAAATCTCAGTGGTCCCTGGAAGCGATCCAGTGAGCTGAACCCCTTGAACATTGAAAAGGTGTTCATCGAAAACCCGATCGTAACCAGGCTCCCGGACGGAACCTACATAGCTGTCTACGACAACGGAGTGGAGCACGCCGTAGGTTATACGTTTTCGCGCGATGGGATTCATTGGGTGGCGGGAAGAGCACTCATCGTCCAGAAGGCCAACGGTATTTGGGGGAGCGAAGTGCGTACTCCTTTGGGGCTCATTCCAGAGCGGAATGATTCGTTCACGCTTTTCTACACGGCGAACCAAGATCAGCTTGGGGCGCCTACAGACCAGCATGGGATCAAGATGACCCCGGGAGCGTTGGGCTTGGTGGAAATGAAGATGGAGCATGGGCATCAGTAACGGTCTCTTATAAGTCTACGGATATCTTCCCTGTTTTTGGGCTTTGCGGTGTTCAGCACGGCCTTATAAGGGGCACAAAATAAAGACGAGGAGAGAATATGTTGCGGGAATTTGTAATGGCTGGGTTGCTCTTGATCCTAATCGCGGGGGTTGCGCTGCTGCTCACGGTGTGCTCGCGCAATCTAAGTCCTCAAGGATTACTTGGCAGTATCAGTGGAGTCGTTGAGTGTTTTCTCGGTTCTAGAAAAGAGGTGCCAAAACGGTTCCTCGGTTCCCTTACAAGCCCTCCGCGGAGGCAAATCGTGGTCAAACAAGAACGCCTTGTATCGACCTTACCTCCCTACTGGTTTCTGGCGATGCTGTTGAGCTGCACGTTTCTTCCGCTGTGTGTCCATGCACAACTAACCAGCGGCACCATCCTTGGCACGGTGACAGACACTACTGGGGCGGTCATCGCAGGCGCCACGATCACGGCGACGAATCTCGAAACAGGCTTCACGCGCAGCGATCATGCTGATGCCAGCGGCAATTATAGACTCGCCAACATGCCGATTGGCCGTTACAAAGTCCGGGCCGAAGCGCCTGGTTTCCAGTCCGCCATTATCGGACAGACCGAGCTCATCGTAGATCAGAAGCTTCGATCCGACTTTGCCCTCAAGGTAGGTGTCCGCGAGGAGACGGTCCAAGTGCGAGCCACAGCGACGCTGCTCGTTACCGATCAAAGCGATATCAGCCAGATTGTGCAGGATCGCGAGATCGAGCAATTGCCACTCAATGGACGTGACTTCTTCTCTCTTCTATTGCTGAGCAACGGAATTCAAGACACATCTACGGACCAAGGTGGCGCAACCACGAACGTAACCTTCTCAGTGAATGGTATGCGCCCGGAATCGAACTCTGTCACTCTGGATGGCATTGAGATGTCATCGATTCGCGAATCGGACGTGGATTTGCGTCCGAACGTAGATGCCATTAGCGAGTTCAAAGTGCTGACCAATGCCTACTCAGCCGAGTATGGTCATACGGCAGGGGGCGTGATTTCGATCCAGTCCAAGAGCGGCAGCAACGAATACCATGGCTCGCTTTTCGAGTTTCTCCGTAATGATGCGCTTAACGCCCACAATTATTTCACCAATCCAGTAGACCCAGTTGATCCTCCTTTGAAGCAGCATCAATTCGGCGGCACTTTCGGTGGCCCAATCGTCCACAACAAGACCTTCCTTTTCTTGGACTACCAGGGCTATGTATTGCATAGGATCAATGAAGGCTTCGTGAACGTCCCAGAACTTCCTTTTCGCGACGGCGACTTCTCGTCTCTGCTCCCGCCAGGCAACGACTGCTCCCTTGCTGATCCCTATGGGGCGGGAACCACCTGCATCTACGACCCGGCGAGCTATAATCCGAACACAGGCAGCACGATCCAATTCAGTGATCCCAGCCGCGGCACGCCCGGCAATCCGCGGGGCTTGAACATCATTCCACGAGATAGCAGTAGCCTGAGCCGTTTCGGCTCATACCTGCTGAATTCGATCGCCGATCCCAACCTGCCGCCAGGCTTTCCCTTGGGCAATTACCTCGTGCGGCAGCGAAGGCGATTCAAGCAAAACGATGCTGGCCTGCGTATCGACCACACTTTTTCCGCGAGGGACACGGCATTCATCCGTTACCGTTGGAACGACAGCTTGCTCAACGACGCGAATCCGCTTGCTCGGGTGAGTGACGGACCCAGTCCCGGTTTTAACGGTGCTCTGGGGTCGGAAGACCGAGGCATACCTCAAGGAGGCACGCATCGCGACCGCAACAACAATATGGTCATTTCCTATGTTCATGTGTTCAGCCCATCTTTGTTGAACGAGGTTCGAACCGGTTTCCACCGCTATCGCCTGAGCGTCCTGGACCACGAACAAGGGCTGAACTTAGCTGAAAAATTTGGGCTGCTTGGCATCAATAAGGATGCTTTATCGTCGGGACTTCCGGCCATCTACCTGAACGCATACAACTCGATTGGTGGAAGCGATTTCAAACCACTGCATTTCCGTGAAACCAGCGGTCAACTGATTGAGACGCTCACCTACCAGTTTGGCCAGCACACGATGAAGGGAGGCTTTGAGTTCCGGCCACGGTGGGAGAACAACTACTTCGCCCTGTTTCCCTCGGGCGCCTTCTACTTCTATCCCATCCGGACCGCGGGCCCGACTTTTTCGTTGGGACACGAGTTGGCGGAGGTGTTGACAGGCACTCCGTTCGAAAGTTTTCTTGGGCGGCGGTTCGGTGATCCCCTGCTGCGGGACAACCAATATAGCTTCTTCTTCCAGGACGACTGGAAAGTCATTCCGCGGCTCACGCTTAACTTGGGAGTACGCTACGAGTATTTGAGTCCGTTTTACAGCCCCAACGACGAAATCTCCATGTTTGACACAAAAACTGCAACGCTGCAGCTGGCGGGTCAGGCCGGAGTCAGCCGCTACATCGTCAAGACCGACAAGAACAACTGGGCGCCACGAATAGGGTTCGCATACCAGATTAATAAGAAGACGACTGCTCGCGGGGGGTTTGGTCTGTTTTACGATCCGTCGAACGCTTTTCGGGACGATGTGAAGTTCAATCCGCCCTTTTATCGTCAGATTCAACCAGTGGATGATTTCGGCAGCGCAACGCCGACTATCTGGCATTTCTCGGATCCAGCACCGCCAGCGCTGCCAGATCCCGGCCCGCTTCCCACCGGCTACGACCTGTACAGCACCGATTTGAACTTCCAAATCGGCTATTCTGAGCAATACAACCTGACCATACAGCGCGAGCTACCGTGGCAGACGCTGGCGGAGGTTGCCTACGTTGGCGCGCAGGCCCACAAGCTGCCCTTCCGTGTGAATATAAACCAGAAGCGCCAGGACGGCACGCCTACTCCGTTTCCTACATTGGGAAAGATCCAGGATGTGCGTAACATAGGTGATATGAGCTACCACTCTGCACAATTCAAGGTGGAGAAGCGGTTCAGTAAGAACTTTTTCTTTCTGGGCTCGTACACCTACTCCCACTCCATTGACAATGTTGGCTCGACAGAATTGGACAATTTGGGCATACAGAACATCTTCAATATCGCCCAAAATCGCGGCAATTCGGACTGGGACATTCGACACAGGTTTGCCTTGAGCTATATTTACGACCTGCCTTTCGGCCATGGGCAAAGATTCTTTGGCAGCGCACGCGGGCTAACGAAAGCGATCCTGGGAGGCTGGCAGAGTACGGGCCTGCTGGTGCTAAGTTCTGGGCAGCCTTTTACGGTAGTAGATGGAAGCTCAATTCCCGGCGGAGACGCCAGGCCCAACGTGGTAAGTGACCCCTTCGCCCCAGGTCCTGGTTGTCCAAAGACGAGGACGCCACAGTGCTGGTTCAATCCCGCAGCCTTCGCACCCAACACCGGCCCGGGCGGCCTGCTCGCAGGCAATGAGGGACGCAATATACTACGAGCGCCGGCCTACAGAAACTTTGACCTGGGAATGATCAAGTCCATTCCGCTCACGGAACGCACGCGGCTGCAGTTTCGTGGCGAGTTCTTCAACCTGACCAACACACCGCACTTCGCGATACCGGTGCGTAAGCTTACAGATCCGCAGGTGGGCCTGCTGACGCACACGCGCAATTCGGTCAATTACGGTTCAACGGCAACGTCTTACGGCAATCGTATGATTCAACTCGCGCTCAAGCTGGAGTTCTAACTAGCTTGCGTAACCAAAGGGATGGTACAACGAAATAGGCTTCCGATTTTGCGCGAGTCGTCGATTCGGACGTAATCCGCCGCCTCTTTAGTATCGGCAAATCGGCGTGAAGGAAGTGATCGCGATTGCTCCCGCACTGGGTTCTGCCTGAAGAAAAACGAAAAATCTTCAGGGCCAATGAGGGAGCACCTAAGGTTCCCTTGCTTTCCTTTCAAGGACTTAAAAGGCCGAGCTGCGCCGTAAAACTCCTTTGTTTACAGTAAGTCGCCGGACTCGACGCTCTTTGCAACTTCGAGCGGCCTTGTACATTCGCACGCTAATGCTGGTGATCCTCGGAGTCTTTCCTCGAAACATGTTCTCAAAAGCCATCCACTTGGCGCACTAAATTAGGTGACTCCTTGTTCGCGAAACTTCTACTCCGCTGGGCTCGCGAGCCGTCAGGACGCAAGTGGAACTGCTGCTGGAAACCGGTAGAATGGCAGGGCTATGGCAAAACTCACCTTTCTAGGCGCGGCAGGATGCGTTACCGGATCGAAATACCTCGTTGAGGCTGCCGGCCCCTCCGGGACAAGCAAGAAGCTGCTGGTGGATTGCGGGCTCTTCCAGGGCACGAACGAACTGAAAGAGCGCAACTTCAAACCACTGCCGGTGGATCCCAAGACCATCGATTACGCGGTGCTGACGCACGCGCACTTGGATCACACTGGGTGGCTGCCGGTGCTCGCGCGGGACGGCTATCGCGGACCGATTTTTGCGAACCCCGCGACGATGGAATTAACGGAACTCCTGCTGAAGGACTCCGCGCATCTTCAGGAAGAAGAAGCGGACCGCGCGAAACGCAAGAAATACAATCGCCACGAAGAAGAACGGTCGCTCTATGCGCCGGAGGACGTGGATCCAGTGCTGAAACTATTGAAGTCGATGGCACGGAGCGGGGGCTTCGACATCAGTCCCGAGTTTCATGTCGAGTCGTTTGACGCAGGCCACATTCTCGGCTCTTCCAGCCTGGAACTGACCATCCGCGAAGGTGGAAAGAGGATTGTCGTGGTGTTTTCGGGGGATATCGGGCGGTACGGCCAGCCGATTTTGAAAGAGCCCACCACACCGCCCTCGAACGCGGACGTGCTGATTTGCGAATCCACGTACGGGGACCGCGAGCATCAAAACGGCGACCCGGAGGGACTGCTGGCGCAAATCGTGAACCGCGTGGCGAAGCGCGGCGGCTCCATTGTGATTCCGGCGTTTGCTATCGGGCGCACGCAGACGTTTATGTATTACCTGCGGCGGCTAGAAGACCAGCAACGAATTCCGCGCATTCCGGTGTACGTGGACAGCCCCATGGCGTTAAGCGCCACGGACCTGTACATCAAGCACAAGGAAGACCACGACCTGGAATTTTCCCGCGAGGAAGGCAGCGATGGCAAAGGCGATCCCCTGAACGTGCATGAGTTTCACCTGACGCGCACCGCCGAAGAATCCAAGGCCATCAACAATGTGAAGACGCCGTGCATCATCATCAGCGCGAGCGGAATGGTGAGCGGCGGGCGCGTGCTGCATCACCTGGTGCACCGTCTGCCGGATGCAAAGAATGCGGTGATTCTGGCGGGATTCCAGGCAGAAGGAACGCGCGGGCGCGCTCTGCAAGAGGGAGCGAAGACGGTGAATCTTTTTGGGCAAGCCGTGCCGGTGTGCGCGGAAATTGTGGAGATGGGCCAGTTTTCGGCTCACGCGGGAAAAAGCGAATTGCTGCGCTGGCTAGGAGCGCTGCCAGCTCCTCCCAAGCAAACCTATTTGACGCACGGCGAACCAGCCGCAGCACAGGCGCTGCAAGCGTCAATTCAGCAAAAGTTCGGATGGAAAGCCGCGGTAGCCCGCTATTTAGATACCGTGGGTGTATAGCTTGCTTTGGGAAGAGGCCGATCGGCAGCAGCAGTCAGTCTCTATCGACGATGCCAGGTCCGGCCCAAAGGTTACGAATAGAATTTTGCAAAGGTCAGGAAACTATTTTAGGGCTGGAATCGTCTATACCTATAAGACCACTCGCGGGGTAGGAGGCTAACCACCACAGGGCAACCGACCGTCAGTCTCCTACCCCTAAAAGCCCTTCAACCTAAAGACAGCGCGGGATTTAGGTAATGTTTATCTAAAACGCGCCCTGCTGGCAAGACGTAAAACCCGGCACCCCATTCAACGCCTAAAAGCAATGCTCAGCCCCTGAATCAGCGAGCTGCAACAGCGCTTTTTTCAGGAGTTTCGCGAGACATTGCGGGAACTTCGGCCAGTTCTAATCCGGCGACAAACATTGGTAGCGGCGCTCCCCGACCCCAGCGGTTGAGTTCCCAGCGGGCGCGAATGAATTTGATTTCGGGGCGCAAGGAAAGGTCGAGCACCATTTTCGTGTGCCCCCGATAAAACTGCTGTGGCATCTTCAGCAGCGGCTTGGGCGTCCAGGCTGTGCCGTCGGCGGAACCGTAGATGGAGACGTCGAGCGATTCCTGCTCGAGTTGCTCGGCAACAGTAAGGAGGCAAAGAAAAGTTCTCGTGGCGCTGGAGGAAATATCGAAGGAGGTGCCGTCGCCGTTCGCCACCATTTTCGTGTTAGCCGCGATCAGAGTCAGTTTCATAGCTTTTGTTCGAGGCGGGATTTTAGCACATTGAGGAAGGGACTGGGGATTAGGGATCTGGGCATCAGACACAGTTAACCTGTCACCCGACTGTGTGGAGCAGGCATGTGTAACGATTGGCTTGAGCCCTGTAGAATAACGGGCCATGTGGGGTGGAATCCGGCGAGTGGCGCAAATCGCGGTAGCCGCGCAATTTGCGGCGCTGATTCGCTACCTCGGTGAGTATTTCCGTTTAGAGTATTTGGTCCCGCGGGAGTTTTCTCCTGCTCGCGTCGAACCGTTTCTCGTCGGCGCGCTTGTGTCCGCGGTAGGCGGTTTTTTGGGCGTCCTTTTCTACTTTGGCGAGAATTACAGAACAACCGTGGCTATCGCTTTGTTGAACGTAGGAGTCTTGCTCATTCTTCGCTTTGCACTGCTTTGAACCGAAGTCCTCTCCCGAGCCTCAACTCGCCCAACAAAAGCCTAGGCGTGGAGTTTGCAGAGACGCTCTTCGGCGGCGTAGAGAGTTTCGTCTTTTTTGCAAAAAGTGAATCGGACTTGCGAGGCGCCGTCGCGAGGATCGTTGTAAAAGCTGGAGCCGGGCACGACGGCGACGCCGACTTTTTCCACGAGATATTTCGCGAAGCGAACGTCTTTCGTCTCGGCAGGAAATTTGACCGGATCGGGATCGGCAAAACGCGAAATATCGGTCATGACGTAGTAAGCGCCGCGCGGCTTAAAGACGGTGAATCCTGCCGCGGTGAGGATTTTCAGGATGCGCTCGCGCTTGGCAGTATAAGTGGCCGCGAGTTTGTCGTAATAACTCTGCGAGAAGTGCAAGGCGATGGAGCCGGCCTGCTGCAGCGGGGCGGCGGCGCCAACAGTCAGAAAGTCGTGGACTTTGCGAATGGGCTGTGTAGGCCCCGGAGGGGCGAGAACCCAGCCCACGCGCCAGCCGGTCACGCTATAGGTTTTTGAAAGGCCGTTGATGACGATGGTGCGGTCACGCATGCCGTCGATGGCGGCCATGGAAATGTGCTGCGCGCTGTCGTAAAGAATGTGCTCGTAAATTTCATCGGTGATGCAATAGGCGTTCCAGCGGACACAGAGGTCGCGGATGAATTCGAGTTCGGAGCGGGTGAAAACCTTGCCGGTAGGATTGTTTGGGGTATTGAGAATGATGGCTTTGGTGTGCGGACCGAAGGCGACGGAGAGCTCTTTTTCGTCAAAAGTCCAATCGGGCGCGCGCAGTTTCACAAAGCGCGGGCTGGCGCCGCTAAGGATGGCGTCGGGGCCGTAGTTTTCATAGAATGGCTCGAAGACCACAATTTCGTCGCCGGGATTGATGATGGCCATCATGGCCGACATCATCGCTTCGGTGGACCCGCAGCAGACTGTGATCTCCCGTTCAGGATCGTAGCGGACACTCTGGGTGCGAGCAAATTTTTCAACGACGGCGTCGCGCAAAGGCTTCGCGCCCCAGGTAATCGCGTACTGATTGATGTCGTCTGCAATGGCCTGGCGCGCGGCTTCTTTAATCTCTTCGGGGGCCGCAAAATCAGGGAAACCCTGCGAGAGATTCACCGCGCCATGCTTCATTGCGAGGCGCGTCATTTCGCGGATGACGGATTCGGTGAACTGCTCGGCTTTTGCCGAAAGCATCCGGCGCGAAATTTTGGCCATTGTGGAATCGGGAGCCGTCATGGCACCTTTCCAATGCATACGCTGAAATCAAGCATCATCAAACCGAAAACGCAGATAACTCGCTCTGTAACATCGACCTGAGCGCAAAAACCGCGCTTCGCTCGGAATGACAATTGGGGCGGCGCTTATCTTAGCAACTAAGCCCGGCCTGCGAAACTAGCGGGCGAGGCCGGTGGAAGCTTGCATGGCCACGCTGTGCTGCCCATAAATCATCCTGTAGAGTTGGGCGTTTCGCAACACGATCTGCACGTATTCGCGGGTTTCCGTGAAAGGGATGGATTCGACGAGTTCGGGAATCTCTTCGTAATTACGCTCGGCCTTCCACGCGGAAATCCTGTCTTCGCCGGCGTTGTAGGCAGCCGCGGCGGCTTCGGGTGAGCCGAATTGCTGCACCAGGTTGGCGATATAGACCATGCCGAGCTCGATGTTGTAGTCCGGCTCGAAGAGCTTGTTTTTGACGTAGCGGACTTTGATCTGCCGGGCAAGGAGACGGCCAGTCTTGGGAAGCACTTGCATGAGGCCAATGGCGTTCTTATGTGAGACGGCATCCGACTGGAACGTGGATTCCTGGCGAATCAGGCCCGCTGCAAACATGGGATCGAAATCGTTTTTGGCGGCTTCGCGGCGTAACGCTGCTTCATAGGGCAAGGGGAAAAGCGCCTTCCAAACTTCGACGGGAACGTCGCTGAATTTCCTAGCGTCCGCGTTGGGAACGATGGCGCGCGCGTAGGCCATACCCGCGCCAAAACGTCCTTGATCGAAAGCCGCCTGCGCCGCTTCCAAAAGAAACCGCGGTGAAGGAGTGGCCGAGTAGGCGTTCTTCAGCTCCTGTTCGGCGGATGAATCAAACGCAATCGCGCGGAGTGCCTGCGCCCGCTCCCAGCGTTCTTCGGCAGCGACGGGAATCGGCTCATCGAAGGGCCGAAGCGCCGGCGCGGGCGGAATCTTTTCGAGGAATTCCGCGGGATTTTCTTCACCAGGGCCAATCTTGGCAAGGCGGGCCGCTGCCGCAATCCCAAAGTAAGTCTCCGGGAAGCGTTCGACGGCCTTGATATAGAAGCTGCGTGCGTGCGCGACATTTCCCGCGTGTTCTGCGCTGCGGCCAAGCCAGTAGAGCGCATCCACGGCGTTCGAGGAAGTGGGATATTTCAATAAGAAATTCGTCAGGCGCTCATCGGCATCCGGCTTGCGATCGAGGTACGCGACCCAGGCGATCCGCCACTCACAGTTGAGGGCATGCCTTCCGTTGGGAAAAGAATCGAGCACATGCTGGTAGGCTTCTGCGGCTTTCTCGCGTTCCAGTTGAACCCAATGATAATTCCCTGCCGCCATCAAGCCGTCTTCGTTCCATTTGCTGACCGGATAGGTTTGCGCGAGCATATTCAGCGAATTGAACATCTCCGATTCTTTTTTGGCGCTGCGATACGCCTGCGACAGTGCATAGAGGCGCTCAGCATCGACGTCGAGGTCCGGAGTCTTTAGCGAGGCGATCACCGAAGGGGAACCTTTCGGTTGCACCCTGCATTCGGCTATGCGTAGCTGCGCGCGCTGACGCACCGGATTCGCCGGATCCTTGAGCATGGCGACCAGCTTTTCAAATTCAGCGCGAGCTTCCCGCCATTTGTGGGCGTCATAAAAAATCTGGGCGCGCTGCTGCTGCATCTCGACGCCCGGATAGGAATATTCCTTGCCTAGCTCACGCATGAGCTGGGTGAGCGCGGCCCCGGCGGGCTTGGCTTCATCAGCCATCGGGAATTTGTAGAAGATGGTTTGAAAGTCTTTCGCCGCGCGGGGCAACTGATGAGCAGCCTCGTAGGCGCGGGCTCGCTCGATGAGAAGGTCCGGCTTGGAGGAAGTCGCGGCGTAGGCGCTGAGCGCGTCAATCGCTTCCTGAGGGTGACCCAGCTGTACCGCAGTCGGAGCAAAAGACTGCAACATTTGTTCGCGAAGCGCCATATTGGGATAGTCGTGCTGGAGGGCCTGAAGGACTTTGTAGGCTTCGTCTTTGCGACCCAAGTTAAGTTGAGCTTGCGCGGTCCAATATAGGGCGTATTCGCGGAGAAGTGTGTCGTTTTGCGCTTTCAGCAGCCAGCCTAGCGCCTGGGGCACTCGCTTGTTGGAAAAATCCTCGTAGCCGAGAGCAAGGGCAGCGCGCGCCCCCCAAATGTTCGTGGTGTTCTTTGCAGCGAAACCCGAAAGCTTCTCGTAGGCACCGGTCGCGCGGTTCCGAAGCTCACGAGCGAGGCCAGTGAGCTCTTTTTGCGCAGCATCGTCGTCCGGAGTTTCGGCGGGAACTTGCGGCGCCGGAGTCTCCGGCTTGCAGCCATCGCGGCAGGGGGTGGCGGGAGGTTTCTTCCTTTTGTGTTTGTGCTGCGGCGGCTGCGCGAGAAGCGCAAAACAGCTGCCCAGCGACAGCGCTAAAGCAAGGATCAAAGCGGTCAGTGATCGAATCATGGGAACGAACAATGATACGGCATCCTTCCACAGGCCACAAAACCAACGATTGCTTTGGTGCCTAATTTAATTATGACGCGCGTGCGTAGCGTAAGGACATTCACCGAGGGCGTGAGGGTCGCCATCGGCGAGGATTTCGACCAGCCAGCGGTAAAAGTAATCCACGGGGTGGTCCATGATGGGTTTGAAGCGGCGATCGTATTCTCGATGAGCCTTTTCAATGTCGTCTTTCAATCGGATGCAGATATCTCGGTTTTCGCGGCCCTGCCGGACTTGTTCGGGCCGGAGCATCTTGATGTCCTGCATCGAAACTTTGGCAACGCGGTTGGCGCGGCGGTGCAATTCCTGTTCTTCTGGTGACAGGCGGTTGACGTCGAACCCGCCGTCAAACTCTCCAGTGGGGGCGGGCTCGACTAACTCCAGCTCAGCTTCTTCTTCAAAAGCGGGAGCCGGAGGCGGCTCCACGCGGGGAGCTGGAGCAGGCCTGTTGGCCATGGGCGTTGGTGAGGAAGGCGCGGGGCGGTGGCGCACAGCAGCAGGTTCCGGTACGGCGCGGCCCATCAAATCCGTAATCTCCGCTTCAAGCGGCGAACGAGGGCCGCTCTGAAGCGACAAGGCGACGAATCTCGACAAGACGTCGAGCGCGGCGGTAAGGGAAGCAGCCGAAGTCTGCGCGCGAAGGAGAGGCGGAAGCGCGTTGGTCGGTTTGTTGCTGGCGCAAGCGGAAACCACGTCGTTGACAGCGTGATGAAGGTCGTCCGACGTGTGCTTGATGCGCTCGAGGTTATCGCGAAGCGCTCGCGCAATGGCCTGCTCGACCGAGTTGAATTCTTGAGCCATACCAGCTTTCTGCGTTATTCACCTGCGATCCCCACCTTGACATTTTCGAAGCTAGTAGGATTTGAGTCAACGAGGAAGCGGGGGGGTGTGCTCAATTGTTGCTTATCCGGTAGGATTATCCCGGGAACAAGGGTTCTGAGTATTCAGTACTGTCCGGCAAATTGATTCTTACATTGGTAAAGCACACGAAAGGCCTCAAACAGAGGCTTTGCGCTCTCGTCAATAGAAATGTCTCCGGCATACTTCACGTCAGGACCATCCAGGTAAACTTCGGCGCCGTGGTTATCGTCGGTGTTAAAGTGCAACGGCTGAGGGGCAGGAGTTGTTTTATCGGTGATAGAGAGGAGCCTTCCGCTTTGGCAGCTGTAAGACTTCTTAAACAGTGAGTCAAACAAGGCACCCGCGCTCGCCTGGGGGGGCATGTCACCCGAATAGAACAATCTGTCGGAGCTCCATTCCAGCTTTCCCTCGCGTCCATCCTTGCCATGAAACTTAATCGAACGAGGAGCGACACGAGGGGCCGTTCTTGTGGCTTCGCCAGCACCCTTTTCCGGATTAACCAGGGCTGCGGAAATAATTTCCGGGGGATAGGGAAGATCCACGGAACCGACCATTCCCGTCCGGCTATCGCAAACCAGCAGGCGAACACGCGTGGTCCCTGGCTTGGGAACCAAAGAAATCGTGTGCGTGACACCGTGGGATTTGATGGACTGAAACTCGGAATCTGGAACTTTTTGCGTAATGGTTTGGCGATTGAATTGAATGGGCAGCCCACGCTCGTTGAACATGCATGTTGCCAGCTCAATCTGCAGATTCCTTCCCCCCCCATCCGCAGGGCCAAAGGAAAGCGCATTCGGGTCAATCAGAAGAAAATACTTGGCTTGCTCCGGCTGATCCGGAGGTACTCCCGAAGCCTGGACCATAATCGAAGTGGAGGTCAAAAAATCGCTGCAGGCGGCTTGCGAGACATAAATGTCCATGTCTTTAGAATCTTTTGCATCTTTGACGGAGGCCGCAGAATCGAAGTCACGCGCGAAATATCCTTTGCGAAACCAGAGCTGCACCCCGGGCCGCGTCGTCTTTACTAAAATCCGACGAAACTCGCCGCGCCAATTCTTGTCGGTGGGGTAGTAGGACAATTCATAATAGGAGGAAGAATCGTCGATGGCCCTTTTCACGCATTCGGACAGATCATTGTTGTTAAAGCAGATTTGCCCCCCAGTCTGGTCGGCCAAATTCCGCATGGAATCCTGAGTGGAGAAGCGAATGTCGCTTTCGCGGCGCAATGTCGCCCCCTCCGAAAAAGGATTCAGTTTCCCCATCGATTCCGGGTCAAACAATGCCTGAGTTTGCATTCCGCGCGGATCGATGGGATAGACCGCAACCTGAGCATCCGTGAGGGCGCTCGCCACAGCCGCCATGTCACCCCCATAGTTACGAGTCCCGCTGAAGCGAGCCACCATCGTCAAGTTGGCATCGGGCATAATGTTCAATGGGAATGCTGACGATAGCCAGATCAGGTTCTTCCTGCCAGGGTAGCCGCTCACATGCCGCGCAATAACACGTAATGCATCCAGAGTCATTCGAACTCGAACGTCGACAGATTCGGCGTATTGTTCTCTCTCGAAGCGCTGGAGTTGCAGCGCGCGCATGGCCAGTAAGGCGTCAGAGGCTCCGCCCGCGCCGCTGCTCCCCGGGCCTGGCAATTGACCCGCTGGCGGCCCGCCGGGTATATCGCTCTGTCCTTCCGCGCCAGCCATCTCCTCCAGGAGCGAAGAATGGCTCAAGGGGTCGTCACGAGCGTCCTTGGCCTGCAAGTTTGTGGCTTCCAAGGTCAACGCGCGTTGCGCTGCCGCGCTGAGCAGTTTTGTGTCAGTAGTGAAATTCTGTAGTACCCGCAATTGTCTCCCAAGCAGGAAGACAGCCATGGGAGCGCTACTCTGAGAAGACGCAAGCAATTGCACCATTTTTCGCCGCACTTGCAACTGTGCGCTAGCTTCCGTGTTCAGGCCATCCACTAAGAGGATTGTGGGGGGTGCAGATAGACTCTTGGTCGTCACCAGGTTCGTGTAAACGCCGGCGGGAAGTCTCAGGGCTGTTTTCTGAGAATCCGGCGCCTCTGCCAATGCACGGTCCAGCAGCAGAAAAGTTGCGATGTGTTGTTGAGATTTGCCCGATCCGGATTGTTCGATGACTTGGAATTCATCGGCCTTGAGATCCCGCACAGCATTCCCCTTACGATCCTTTGCCACGACATCGACGGTGACCAGACGCGTGGTCGCTTTCAAAACCGCCGGAGGTTCCTGCCCGGAACGCGGGAGGGCCTGCTGGCTTTTCTCTTGTGACATTGCTGTCACACAGAAAAAAGAGAAAAGCGTTGACAGGGAGAGCAAACCGAGGGGCTTGCGGAAGCTAAGAGGATAAGAGGCTGTCATCTGAAAGGGCCTCGAATAGGGTTTGTTACACCGAGGGCTATGGTTCTTAGTGATGATACTAGAATACCGATATGCTTGAGAGCGGAATCTCCCGCGCATCCTCATCATCCATTCTCATCTTGGCCGAAATTGCCGATCCATGGGGCCCAAGAAGTCAGCAAAAGGTGATCCTATTTCCGGCTCGCTGGCCAACCCAGAATCGCAACAGATAACGCGATCGAATCCCCAGTCGGCCATGAACAAGGCTTGGCAAGGCACGAGTGCTATAATTGAACAAGGGGGGCGACACGGTTTCGACGGAAGCTGTGGCGACCCGAAGGCATGCCGGGACCCACCTGCCCGTAACTTGGTGGAAAACCAGAACTGCCAACAACAACTTGGCACTTGCTGCCTAATTAATTAGGCGCACGTCTCCCCGGGCTTTGCTCACGGGCCCGGCAAGAGGCGTCGCACAGTGAGCTGGCCCGA
>Ga0126379_10000805_pt1 | contig 18022 bp, 16 predicted proteins | sample PanSoiMetPlot_24_FD_92640 | JGI IMG/M metagenome (GOLD analysis project Ga0126379, IMG submission 92640) | Tropical forest soil microbial communities from Panama - MetaG Plot_24 | ecosystem: Environmental > Terrestrial > Soil > Tropical forest > Bulk soil | place: Panama | collected 2016-02-17
ATGTTTCTTCCACATCAATCGGCGGCGTAATCGCCGACACCACACCCGCCTCTTTCCCTTGGATCTTCAATCGAAATCGAAATTTCTTCTCAGCCATTCCATCCTCGCGGTACCGAAGAAACGATGGGCGCCCCATTTCTCGCGCGCCTTTTGCGCGAGAAGTGGGGATTTTAATCCCTCGCAGATCAAGACCGAGTCACCCTAATTCCCCGAGGCCCGGCGTCCAAGGTCGGCAGTCTGAGGTCTGACGTCCGAGGTCTACTGTCCTCTACTCCATCCCCAGCGAAGCCTTCACCGATTTCCCATACTCGCGAGCCTTCTCGAGCACCTTCGGCTCATCAACTGTCAACAACCGATGATCTCGCATCACCACCTTGCCGCCGATGATCACCGTCTCGACGTCGCTACCTTTGAGCGAATACGCAATCTGCGCATAGATGTCGTACATCGGCAACGCGTTCGCCTCATTCAAACTGATCAAAATGATGTCTGCCTTCTTCCCGGCTTCAATCGACCCAATTTCCTTCTCCATATGGATGGCCCTCGCCCCGTCGATCGTCGCCATCTCCACCACACTCTTCGCATTCAGTGCCAGCGGATTCATCTTCGAAATCTTCGCAAGCTTCGCCGCAAGATCGATCTCTTCCATCAAGTCGAGATCGTTGTTGCTCCCTGCCGGACCATCCGTCCCAAGTCCGACCGCTACGCCGACAGCCCGCATCTCGGGCACGGGAGACACCCCGCTCGCAATCATCATGTTGCTCGAAGGATTGTGCACGCACCCCACGCCTCGCTCAGCGAGCAGCTTGCGATCCGCCTCGTCGACAAAGATGCAATGCGCCGCCACAATATCAGGCCCGAGCACCCCAATCTTCTCCAGATATTGCACAGGGGACATTCCATTCGCCTTCTCGCTGTCTTCCCATTCCTTCTTCATCTCGGCCACGTGAATCAAAATCGGCGCATGGTACTTCCTCGCGAGTTCTGCCGCATCCTGCAACGTCTTCTTCGAGCACGTATAAATCGAGTGCGGAGCCGGGGCCGCATGGATCAGCGGATCGCCCTGCCACCGCTTCAGGAACTTCTCCGTGTAAGCCAGCATCTCGGCTTCACTCTTGTTGTCAGGAGCAGGAAAATCGATAAACGTCTCCCCGAGCACGCCGCGCATTCCAGCAGCCTTTGTCTCCTCCGCAATCGCATCCTCGAAGTAATACATGTCAGCGAAGGTCGTCACGCCCGCACGAATCTGCTCCGCTGCCGCAAGCCGCGTACCCCAGCGCACGAATTCTTCATTCACGTTCTTCGCTTCCGCCGGAAAAATATACTTGTAGAGCCAGTCGTTCAAAGTGACGTCATCGTGCAGCCCGCGAAACAGCGTCATCGGAACATGCGTATGCCCATTGATAAATCCGGGCAATACCAACCCGCCGCGCGCGTCAATTGCCTGCGCAGCCTGGAATCGCGACTCCACCTCCTCACGCGGACCAACCGCAACAATGGAATCCCCACGCACGGCAACAGCCCCGTCCTGATAAATGGCCCGTGTCCCATCCATCGTCACGACAATTCCATGTGTAACGATCAAGTCGGCATTCTGCTTCTGCTGCGCAAAAACAGACACGCAAAATAAGCTGATAACACCTAAGCAAAGACCGATCTTCTCTCTCATCATGAGGATCCTAACCACAATGGGTGGCCCATTTCTCGCGCGTTTTGTGCACGAGAAGTGGGAATTTTGGTGTTGCATAAAGTCGTCCAATAGTCGACTAGATCTCCCGCTTCTCGACAGCTCCCAACTCCGTATCCGGCACGGGCCGACTCCGATAAACGCTAAAGCCCTTCACATCGCGAAGCACAAACGTCGGTACTCCGGCATCCGTAGCGGCCTTGATCCGGCCAAACTCGGCGTTCACCGCATCCTCAAGCACAAACGCCGGCCGTGCATCGGCACTCGCATGCTCGATCTTGATGGCGTGTACCTCCAGCCCCTTCACGTGCCGCATAAGAAATCCATGCGACGGGGTCACTCCAAACATGTTCGGCTCCGGATAGTCTTTCTCCTTTTCCGGCAGACTCCTCTGAGCGTCGGCGGAAGTCCCGCCGCCCGCGTGGATAAACATCATGTCGCTGATCTTCACATCTTCAATCGGATGCCCTGGAATCCCAGCCAGAATCGAACTGATCCGCGGTGACGCAGCCGCACTCATGCAAGTGAAATTGCTCAAGATCACGCGGCGTATCGTTCCTACCGATACGCCAGCCGGCCCTCGCATGCGCGCCGCGAGCCGTATGAAGATCGGCGCTTCAAAGGCCTCTCGCATTGTGATGTTCGTGACAGTCACATCTTCAATCACCGCGCCGTCCACGCTCTCAATCGCCAGCCCGCGACATCCATCGAACACACAATTCGAAATCGTGATGTTCTTGAATCCTCCGTTCGACTCCGTCCCAAACTTGATTCGCCCGGTGCGCGGAACCTTCTCGTTATCCGGAAACTTCTTGAAGGTCCCATCCAGTAGCGCCCCTTCCTGGTAGCTACCGGCAAGCAGGCAGTTGGTAATCGTCACCATTTCGGTAGCGCGAGCATAGCCAAGCGCGAACGAACTCTTCAGGCAGATGCCGTCGTCCCACGGAGAATTCACGCTGCAATTCGAGACTCGGACATTGCGGCAGCAATCGATGTCAATCCCGTCGCGATTCGTATCGATCTTCAGATTGTCGATGGTGAAATTGTCGACCCCGGTCGCCAGAATCCCGAAGTGTCCACCATGCAAAATCGAAAAATCTCGCAGCAAGACATTGCGGCAATTCTTCAGAGCGATGGCCTTGTTCGCGACTCCAGGATTCTCCGCAATCGGCCCGGCATCGCGTCCGGACGACCATCCGCGGCTCAGACCCTTGCCCCAGATCAACCCAGGCCCACAAATCGAAACGTCACTGAGTCCTTCGCCCCAAATCAAGCTGTTGTGCCAGTGATTGTGACCGTAATCCTGATAATCCTCCCAAGGCTTGTTCGATTCGGCGAGGTCATAGCTCTGGGCCGGATCGGAAGCTGGATCCGCAGCCACAATCGTCGCGCCCTGATCCAGATACAGCGCCACTTTGCTTTTCAAATGAATCGAATAGCAAAGATAACTCCCCGCCGGAAAGTAGATTGTTCCCCCGCCAGCCGCAGCCGCCGCATCAATAGCACGATTGATCGCCGGACTATCGACGTTCTTCCCGTCACCGGTAGCGCCATACCCCCGAACGTCAAAAACCAATGGGTACCCCATTTCTGCCGCGCCGTTGGCGGCAGAAGTGGGGAATTTCGACACCGTCGCGCTCGCCGGTAATGCAATCATCGCCCCACCGGCCAGCCCCGCTCTTTTCAAAAAGCTCCGACGCTCGTTGTCTCGCATCCGTCGCCAACCTCGGTTGTCAGTCTTTGAGACTTTGAAACCTTGAAACTTTGAAACCTGCCGTTATCTCTCTCCCACTCTCCTCAAATAAAACTGAAAAAAGTCCTCCGGATTCGAATTCAAGCAAACCTGCGCATTCGGTGCTCCAGGCTCCTCGCGCGTATATCCCTTCTCATCTACTCGAATGTGCAACGGAGTCACAGGACACAACTCCGGCTTCAGCACAAACGTCACCGCCATCGGGTCAAACAGTGTCGGCGTCTCCTGAGCCCACAAGTGATACAAGATTGCCAATTGATCCGTGACTGCAGTACCACGAGTAAACAGGAACGCACGCTTCACCTCGTCGAGCTTCAACTGAGTCGAATCCAGCGGCATCACATACAAGGGCACGTCCGACGAAAACAGCTTCTGCGCCGAAGGTACGTCATTCAAAATATTCCACTCGGGCATCGGCGGAACATGCTCGCTATAGCCGAGATCCCCATACCCGCGCCGGATGGATCCGCCCATAATGACCACTCGCTTCAGTTTCTTAAACGTCCCTGCATCTCGATCGATTGCCGCACCCACATTCATCAGCGGACCGATCCCAATCAACGTGATCTCCCCCGGATGCTTGCGAATCTGATCGAGGATGAACTCCACCGCATCTCTATGCGAATTCTTCGTCAATCGCCCCTGTTCCGCATATCGCCGCTGCGACATCGGATTCTTAGTCGGAATCGGTTTGCCAGCCATCACAGGAATCCCCGTCCGTCCGATCTCTGCGAGGAACCGATCCACAATCTGCGCCCGCACCTCCGTCTCCCCAAAGGTCGTCGTCACTCCCAGAATCTCCACCTCCGGACTCTTCACCGCCAGCGCGAGCGCAAATGCATCGTCGACATCGTCGCCAATGTCAGTATCAATAATGACTTCTTCCCGAGTCGCCTGAGCCCACCCCGCCACCGTTAAACCCAGCACCACACCCAACAACCATCGCCGCATGAACGACTCCCTTCGAGCCGATAACGATATCAAAAACTGTTACCCCACCGAGGCTGTCGCCCTACGCGACTTTCGTAGGGTGAGGATTTTGATGTTTCCGTGTTCCCCTGTGGTGAAAGCCTTCGTCTGTGTCGTCCAGTCCACAACGTGTTCGCACATCCACGTCCCGACCGGCACCGTTTCCAGGTAAGCCCTTCCGAATCAACGGTCCTCCAAAAGGCCCGGCCCATGCACTCTCGAAGATCGCCGCGACCCGGCAGGAGGCAACCACCATGACCCGCATCAACGCTATTCGCAACACCGAAACGAATCGTTTTCTGACCTGGGGCAAGAACACCAGCGCCCTCGTCTTCGCCGCTGTGCTGATCATCTGCTCTGTAACCGTCGGATGCTCCAGCGATAAACCGAAACCCGTAAACGCCGATAGCCAGATTTCCATGACACAGCCGCAAGCCCAGCTTCAACCGCAGCCGATGCCGGCTCCAATTGTGCAGGCCGAAAGCAAACCGGCTCCGAAGAAGCCCGTAGTGCACAAGAAGCCCGCGACCGTGAACTACACCGATAAGACTTATGGCGTGACCTTTGAATACCCGCGTCGATATGCGATAGAGACAGGCAATGCCGCGTCTGAACTCGTACAGACGAATCCGATTCCGATGAACTTCATTCAGCCCGGCGGAGTCGCTCTCGCGGCCGTCGAACTGCCCGAGACCAGCTTCCAGAACACCGACTTCTCGTCTGCATTCTTCAACGTGAGCGTCCACAAGGAGCTTTCAGCCGATCAATGCACCGAGTTCGCCGTGCCACAGACAAAGATGTCCATGCAGTCCGAATCTGCGCCAGCAGCGCCAGTGACATCCAACGAAGCTGCGAAGCAGGACTCGACCCAGAAGTCTGATTCTCAACCAGTCGCATCACAGACGACTGCGAGTAACGATCAGTCGAATGGCACAAAGTCCTCGACTGATTCAGCTACGAACTCGAAGCTCATGGTCGGTGACATGGAGCTCCGCGCCACTGAAGCCGTCTCCGGCGAAGGTACTCGCCAAAGCGACTCCAAGTACTTCCATGTCTACCAGAATGGAGCCTGCTACGAGTTCGCCCTGAACGTGACCACCGACGCCTCGGGTGACGGCCTGGTCAAGCATGTGGACCGCGACAAAGTCTTCAGCCGCCTGCAACAGATCCTGGCGACGGTGAAGATCAATCCGGTAACCACACCCGAAGTGACTGCTGACGCCCCCGCACCGGCAGCCCCATCGGCAACACCCGCGCAATAGGAGGGACGTGGGTGCCCCACTTCTCCCAGCTCTTGGGAGAAGTGGGGATTTTGACGTCTCTAATGAAACGCTAGCGCATTAAGTCGCACTATTTATACGGGTCGTCTGCAAAAACTGCCACTGCCTGAGACATACCTGCAGGGGTAATTTCACAACCAGAGCATTGCCACTTTCCCAGGTTTTGGGAGAAAGGGGGTCCTCTGAAGAAAGGTTTATTAAACGGAAATGGATATGTCGCTCTCCAACGTTATCTCGAACTTAAGGCCAGGCCTGCTCGTAACCTCGATGAAAGCTCTTATTCGTTCCATACTCTTCATCATGGGTCTGGATCACGTTCTCATCGATTTCTTCTCGCGCGCTGCGGCCGGAGCCGCGTCAGTGCTGATGGTCATCTTCGTCGTGGGCCTCGGCATACCGCGTCGCGCCGAGTCTCCAATTCGCCGCAACCGCCGTTAGCAACCGCACACACGACGGGTCGGATCATCAAACGCGCCCGTTCATCCGGAATGCACCGAAGCGCTCTCCGCGATCTCTGCGGAGTTTCTCGGCGACCTCGGCGGTCAAAAAAGCTTCTGCCCGCAGAGGTCACGTTGAGAAGGGAATCTATCCCGTTTGACGCCCCTCCCGCCCGCATGAGATAGTGCGACGTTCCACCGCATTCCAATTTGGAGCTCCCAGTCCCCGATGACCCCGCTTATCCCACGGGATAATACGTTTTTTGAGATGTTCTCTCAGATGTCTAATAATCTGATGAATGGCGCTCGCGCCATGGTCGATCTCTTTACTGATTACAAAGAAGTTGACTCCAAAATCGCCGAACTCCGCCGCATTGAGCGCACCGGCGATGAGATGACTCACAACGTCTTTACCAAGCTGAATCAGACCTTTATTACGCCCTTCGATCGCGAAGACATCCACCAGTTGGCCTCATCCCTCGACGATGTCCTCGATTTCCTGAATGCGGCAGGCGCCCGCATCATCATGTACCGCATCACCAATCCGCCTCCTGCTGCATTGGAGCTCTCCCGTCTCATCCTGTTGCAAGCACAGGAACTTCACCGTGCTTTGCCCCTTCTTCAAAAGAACGGCGACATCCTGACCCACTGTGTCGAGATCAACCGCCTCGAAAATGAGGCCGATGTCATCTCCCGCGCCGCCATCGGACGGCTCTTCGACGAAGAAAGGGACCCGATTACGCTCATCAAGATCAAGGAACTGCTGGAGTTCCTCGAAACCGCCACCGACAAAGCAGAAGACGTAGCCAACGTGCTGGAAACCGTAGTCCTGAAGAATTCATAGGCGACAGGCTAACGTGAAACCAGATTTCCTCCTCCTGATCATCACTGTCCTGGTTGCCCTGACCTTTGACTTTCTCAACGGCTTTCACGACGCCGCCAACAGCATCGCGACGATCGTCTCCACTCGGGTCCTCTCGCCCAAGCTGGCAGTCCTCTGGGCGGCATTTTTCAACTTCGTGGCCGCCTTCATGCTTGGAACCGCCGTCGCCAAGACCATCGGCAGCGGCATGATTCATGTCGAGGTCGTCACTCAATACGTCGTCATTGCCGGGCTTCTCGGAGCCATTGTTTGGGACGTCCTCACCTGGTGGTGGGGCCTTCCGACCTCTTCGTCGCACGCGCTTATCGGTGGAATGGCCGGAGCAGCCGTAATGCGCGCGCGCACATTTGGCGTGATCATCACCGCGGGATGGTATAAGACTCTAATCTTCATCGTTGTCGCCCCGATCATGGGCCTGATCCTGGCTCTGATCTTTATGACCTCCGTCTTCTGGATCCTCCGCAACAAGCCCCCCCAGCGAATCGACGCCTGGTTCCGCAAGCTGCAACTTCTCTCCGCCGCTGCCTACAGCCTCGGCCATGGGGGCAATGATGCCCAGAAAACTATGGGCATCGTCGCCAGTGCGCTGTTCAGTGCAAACATCATCACCGCCGCCGAACTCAAGGGGAATTGGGGACACTTTCACTGGCCCATTATTCTCGCCGCCCACACCGCCATCGCCCTGGGCACATATTTCGGTGGATGGCGCATCGTCCACACTATGGGTGCCCGCATCACCAAGCTCAAACCGGTTGGCGGATTCTGCGCCGAGACCGCTGGCGCCATCACGCTGTTCGCCACAGCGCTCGCCGGAATCCCAGTCAGCACCACTCACACCATCACCGGCGCGATCGTCGGCGTAGGCGCCACGCATCGCCTCTCGGCCGTTCGCTGGGGCATCGCTACAAGAATCGTCTGGGCCTGGGCCTTCACCATTCCCGCCGCCGCATTAGTCGCAGGGGCAGCCTTCGCCCTGATCCGCCTAATCCACCCCGGCGCCTGAGCGACGAAAGCTATCGTTTTTCATCTCCCCAAAGGGGTTGTCATTCCGAACGTCCGCAGACGCGCGCCAGCGCGGAGAGGACGAGCGAGGAATCTGCTGTCCCAGACACCACCACAAACCTCGGCTGCCGAACTGTTTTCCATTGCGCAATTTCGCATCCCGCAGTACATTGAAACACCTTCTCCCCGCGCGCCGTCGTGTATCAGGCGCAATTGCGGCGATCCTGAACGAAGTCGCCGAAGATGAAAGCGGGCCTTCCGAGTGCGGCGGATTCCGGCCATTTCCCAATGGGGGCAACTAATAAGGGTCCCAACGATCTACACGAAAGGAAATTCCTATGCCGCGAAAACCCAAAACTCTTCTCTCCCAACCGCTCTTTAGCGAACCTGTTTTCAACGAAGGCGTCCCAACGCCAGATCCTTCGCAGTTCCAGGTCACACCCAACGATCAGCAGTTCTACACGAAACAAGTCGAGGCGCTTCTTACAAAGGACGCCGTTGCTTTTCCCAAAGCCACTGGCAAACCCGGAGACCTCTTCTCCCTCGCGAGCGCCTGGGGACCGCACGGTTCCGACGTCATCAACGCCATTGACGCCGCGAACTGCATCACGTTCCAGATGATCGGCGACACCGGCGCTACGGCGACGAAGACTTTCGGAGCCATGATTAAAGTAGCCGACGCCGTCACCAACGACTTCCACACATCGAGCCCCTCTAATCGCCCGTCGTTCCTCTATCACCTCGGCGATGTCGTTTATAACTTCGGCGAGTGGAACTACTACTACGACCAGTTCTATGAGCCCTACCGCGACTACCCAGCGCCGATCTTTGCCATTCCCGGCAACCACGATTCTTTCGTCCTCCCCGGAACTGCCGCTGGTCTAGAGCCTTTGACCACGTTCATGCGCCAGTTCTGCGCAACCGACACGGTCGTCACCAAAGAAGCAGGATCGCTTCACCGCACTTCGATCATGCAGCCGGGCGTGTACTTCGCCCTCGATGCTCCATTCGTCCGCGTCATCGGACTCTTCAGCAATGCCCTCGAAGATCCTGGGGTCATTTCCAGCCAATCTGGCACAGCGGGCGCTTTTGCTCCTGTTGGGAAGGGTGCCGCGAAGAAGGGAAAAGGCAAGAAGAAGCATACTGCCAAGTGGCCAACCGTTCCTGACTATCAACTCGAATTCCTGGCTGCGCAGTTACAGAACATCAAGTCGAGCAACTATCAAGGCGCGGTCATCCTGACCATGCATCATCCTCCGTTTACTTACTCACCGACTACTAGCAATTCCGGGGGTGGAAAGCACGGTGGCAGTCCCGCGATGCTCGCCGAGATCGACACCATCTGCAAACAGGTTGGTGTCTATCCGCATGCGATTATCTCCGGACACGCGCACAACTACCAGCGCTTCACCCGGACGCTGAATCTCGGCGGCAAGAACTACTCGGTGCCATTCATCATCTGCGGAGATAGCGGCCACAATGTGTCGCCGCTAGTCAGTTCCAGCTTTGGCAAGACAACTCCTGAACCGGGAGACAACACGAATGTGAAGTATCTAGACAGCAGCACAGTATTTCCGGGGACAAATCTGGTTCTCGACAAACACGACCAACACAACTCCGGATACCTGCGCGTGTCGGTGACGTCAAAGCAGATGACCATCACCTTCAATCCAGTAAGCAGAACTGGCGGAGCCGTAGCACCAGATACCGTAACGGTAGACTTGGCAAAACACACCGCGGCGTAAGCGTCTTCGGATTCCCCATTTCTCGCGCGTCTTTTGCGCGAGAAGTGGGGACTTTACAGGTTTCAAAGTTTTGAAGCCTGCATTCGAGGTAACATCGCGTTCGAGTACGACGGTAATGGCTCTTACGGAATCTGGCTTCCACCTGCGCGAAGATTAAGCTTCTCTCAACGTGGTGGGGTTCGACTGAGAGGTCGGGCCATGATCGAACGACGCAAGCATCCGCGATTTAAGGTTGCCGTGCCGGTTGAGGTTCATGCCGAAGGCAGCGCAGCACCGCTGCATTGCGCTACGTCTGACCTAAGCCTCGACGGATGCTACATCGAGAGCATGTATCCCTTTCCTGCGGGCACATGTCTCGAACTAAAACTCGACGCTTCCGACGCGCTTCACATCACAGCCAAGATTGTCACCTGCGATCCGCAATTCGGTAACGGCATCCAATTCATCCGCATGCTGGATGGTGATCGCGCGACGCTGAGCAAGTTCCTGGATCATATCGCGCACCAGGATCTCGCCAGTGCGCACAGGGTTTGAGTGAGCCCGAGAGAAGTGAGATTCGCAGGACCTGAGCGATACGTGTCTAATGCGGGCTTGTCACAGCGAGTGGTCGTCGAATCAGTCGAGAAACCGGAGTTGAGCTAATTCCGTGAACGCACTTAAGATCGCCGGCTGCTTAGCTTTCGTGATTGCGCTGCACCTGTCGTTGAACTGGCTCAGATCGAAGAATGGCCGCCAGTGAGTTCTGTTGGTGCAACATCTGACGGAGAAATTCAGTTCCAATTTGGGACCGCGGCGATTGCAGGGGTACCCCCCTCCCCTCCCGACCTAATGGAATCTTCCAGTTAGCGGAAAATCTCCAAAAAATCTAGGGCGCTCAATCAGTTGCGGGCAAAATCTTGAGCCGCAAGGACTTAGAGGCATCGCTTCCTCTTCCCGCCGTCACGAGCGAGTATGTATTGCTGAAGATCGAGGGTCAAGGTCAGATGAACAAACCGCTTGTGGAAAAAACCGGGGAGGATCTTCTCTTCGGCGCAGGAGCGCAGAGCGGCGGTCGCGCCGTCCGTGAGCGAAGTCCTCGTAAATTTGTGGCTGATTCTTGCTGGTGTCATCCTGAGCGGAGTACGACTGAGCGAAGCGAAGTCGGGCGGAGTCGAAGGATCTCTACTCTCGCAACCGCAGCCGTAGCTATAGGGATCCTTCGACTACGCGGATGTCGCACAAAGTGCGAATCCGCTCCGCTCAGGATGACAACGCAAGACTGAGCGTAGACGCTTTACAGGCCGAGCGAAGGATCTGGCGTGCAGCGCTGCCGCTGCGGATAAGCACCACGCGAGATCCCTCCGCCGGCTGAAAGACGCCGGACGTTCGGGATGACGCCTCGGTAATACTATTAACCAGGCTGCTTGATTCAAAGGATAGGACTGCTTACCTCCATTGCTCGCTCTCCGTGATCCGCATCACTGTCACTCTTCCCGCAAGTCTCTCCTCACGAGTTCGTCCGGAGAACTTGCCATGTCTCATTCCCGCAGAACTTTTCTCGAAGCCTCACTCGCTGTCACAGCTGCGATCGCCGCGCCGAAAGAACTCAGCACCGGGCTGTCCCATCCGCCGAAGGATCGGAATTCCGGCTTAGCCCCACAAACGAACTCCACGCCGCCCAAGCCCGCCTTCCCTGTCCACGACTACCACGTCCACCTAAGCCCCACGCTCACCATCGATCAGGCTCTCCAACTCGGCAAGGAGCGCGGAGTGCAGCTCGGCATCCTCGAGCACCCCGGCCCCGGATTCCCCATCAACACCGACGCCGAACTGCAGCGCTACATCGATGGCCTGCGTCCGTATCCCGTGCGCATCGGCCTGCAGCCTGTCTATCCCGGATGGTCCAAGGCCTTCTCCAAGCCCGTGCTCGACCAGCTCGACTACATCCTCATGGACGCGCTCACGCTCCCCAAGCCCGACGGCGGATGGCTCGCCATCTGGCAAATCGACACCATGGTCGATGACGGCGAAGCCTTCATGACGCGCTACCTCGAATTCATCGAGCAGCTGCTAACCACCGAGCCCATCGACATCTTCGGATGGCCGACGTTTCTCCCCGTCCCGATCGCGCGCCACTACGCCGAGCTCTGGACCAAGCCGCGCATCGACCGCATCATCAGCTTGTGCGCCAACCCGCCCGAGGGATCTCCGCACAAGATCGCCATCGAGATCAACGAACTCGCGCATGTCCCCGACGAGAATTTCATCCGCGCCGCCAAACGAGCCGGCCTGAAGTTCACCTTCGGCACAGACAGCCGCAACCAAAACGCTGCTCACTTCTATTACTGCTACCAGATGGCACAGAGGTGCGGACTTACTGAAGGGGATATGTTTGTGGTGAAGGGGAAATAGAAGAACTGATTTGGGAACATTAGAAGGAAATGTCATCCTGAGCGAAGCCGTGACGAAGCAAAGCGAAGTCACGGCGAAGTCGAAGGATCCTACACTCTCAACGTCTCAAGCGTTGTGAATCGATTCTCACGTGAAATACGCACGGGGCCTTTTGACAGTACCTGCCGGGCGCCCCATGCTTTAACTTGGCATACACCATTACTATAGTGGGTGCCCCATCCTTTCGCGTTTTGTGCGAAAGGGTGGGTGGCGCGGACCTCAATTTTCAAACGAAAACCCATGACTTACAGGTCCGTGGTGCCCACCCTTCGAAAACCGCGAAGGGTGGGGCAGCCACTGTTTCGTGAGTCCCAAAAAATAGATCTACTGTCCCACCACGCGGAAGCCAAGGTGAGTGTAGCTGTAAGGAACCCAGATTCCGCTGTTGGTACCGCAGTAGGTCGCGGATCCTGAGCACCAACTCGCCGACGGTAGCGCGCTCATATCGGTGGTGTTGAAGTTCCACCCAAAAATGTCAACGTCCGACGCCGTGGTGGTCACCGCGACCCAGTACGTGGTTCCGGCCGTGACCGAGACGCCAGAAAAGCTGGCGGTGTCGAGTGCGCAACATTGTCCGTAGGCCGGGACTTTCGATCCGGGAATGTGGACGGATTTGATCAGCGTGCCGGGTACACCGGAAGCATCGTTGTAGAGGCCGACCTCGAAGCCGGAGGTTCCGCTTCCCAGTCTGCCCACGGCAACTTGAATCGCAACCAAGTTGGCATTGGCGGTGGGAGTGAATGGATTCGCTACCCAAGTTTGAAAGGGGAAATTCGCTCCGCCTTGGGCGATGGTGTTGCCAAAGATGCTGAAGAAGGTGGCTAGCGGATAAGTGCTAAGGTTGCCTGCAACCAGTGTGAACTTGGAATCCACTCCCGGCGCCGGAGTAGTCGCAGCGGATGGATTCACTACCCGCACGAGTTTGCCGTCCGAAGTGAAATCGTAATTGTGGTTGCCGGATGCTTTAAGGGTTAGACTGGCCATTGCTAACAGCGCCATAAACGAGGCTGAAAGCACAAGTGTTTTCTTCATTTGCAATATCCTCCCTGGGAGTTTGGTTAGGGCTGCGTTCTGGTTGGGTGTGGCTGGAAGCGAGAAAAGAAATGCCTGCGAGCACGACGCGCGGCGCCGCGCAGTATGACACGTGCAATGCGCCATTTCTATTTAAAAAAAATGTAAAATCGCCGTCCGCAGCGGTCGGATGGCCCGTCCCGTAGATGTTTTGTTTCGGCTGAAACTATTGCCGCAGAGGTTGCCCCATCCCGTTCGTCTTCTCTCGTTCTCACTCGTGTCGCTCAGGGCAGGCTCTTTCGCATCTTGTGCGAAAGGGCGGGTGACACGGACCTCAATTTCTTCCCGCTAAGACTCTAAACGTTCGTGATTCCCACCCTTCGAAGACCACGAAGGGTGGGGCACCCTCAGTTCCGGGAGTCCCAACAAAAACCAACGGCGTGCTTTAGTACTTCCGTAATCCTTTTCTTTTGAATTCCCTAGGTGCGCGCTTTTCCCGGGCAAATACTTATAGGATGAGGAACCTTTCTATCTTTTTCGCGCTGCTCGTCTGCGCCTTCGCCACCGTTTCGTTGGCGCAAGACAATCGCGTGTTCGACTGGACTCCCGCCAACAGCGAGACGATCCCGCTGGAGCCCGCCAGCTTGCATGCCGGCCGTGTCTACCATCCCGCTGCCGGAGGCGGCAACATGCACGTGCAGATCGATTCCAGATATCCGGTCACCGTGGCGATGGCCTGGGCCGATGAATGGAACGCTGCGATGCAGAGCCCAGACGCTCCCGCGAATTTCAGCTTGCTCTGCGTGAAGCAGCACGTGACCAGCACGATTTACGAGTGTCATCTTCCTTCCGAGCGGCCCATGATCATTACCTTCCAGGACGAGCGTAAGCCACAGAAGCCCGTCGTCGCTACGATCGGCGCCGTCCTTGGACCGGGCGTGCGGCAGTTCATGTCGCCAAACGATCTCCACATTCAGTATTACAGCTGGTCTTGTGTGAACAATTGCGTTCTGCCCTGTTTCGGGTGGCGCCGCATCCTCGGAGAAAAATACGAGATCACAACGGCGCCGAAGGTCTACAGCCTGATGACGCCCGACCACGATGGCCAGGAACTCAACGTAAAGATCAAGTCGCCGATTCCGCTGACGGTCGCTCTGCTCCCATCGCACCTCGCAGATCAGGTCTACGACAAGACGGTGTCGCTCACCGACGCTCTCGACAAAACCGGCTGCAAGGAACGAGGTGTGCAGTCGATGAGCTTTCACTGCAGCTTCAACGTTGCCAACGGCACGCAGACGCTTTTGATCCTACCTGACATCGACTTCTCCGGCCGCAAGAAAGCCAACGTCGAAGTCACGACGGAGAAGTGCATCGACCACTGCGAACTGCTGCCGAATCCATAGCTTGTGTGGCGCGCGCGCCCCCGCGCGCGTCTGACCAGGAAGGAAAGTGCTAATCGTTTTCGAAAACTCTTCCATATCTGCATTTTGTTAAGCATCGACTTTCTCGATGCTTTCGACATTGGCGGGCGGGGGCGCCCGCCCCACACCTTACACTCCCACACCTATTTCTTCAGCATCACATGTGTCGCACGCTCTCCCGCAACCGTCTGCTCCACCTTGTATCCAAGCTGATGCAGATTGATTTCCGCAAACAGAGGCTCGCCTTCGCCCAGCAGAACCGGGGATACGGCCAGGTGCATCTCGTCGATCTGTCCGGCGGTGAGATATTGGCGAATCGTAGCGACGCCTCCGCCGATGCGGATGTCTTTGCCTTGGGCCGCCGCCTTCGCCTTTTGCAGCGCGGACTCTGGCCCACCGGTAACGAAGTGGAAGGTCGTGCCTCCTTTCATCTCCAGCGGAGCGCGTGCGTGATGCGTTAGAACGAACACCGGCACATGATATGGAGGCTCGTCGCCCCACCATCCTTTCCACGAATCATCGGGCCAAGGTCCGCGCACTGGACCGAACATGTTGCGGCCCAAGATCCACGCGCCGACGTTTTCAAGAGACTTCAGCGCGAAATCGTTGTCGACCCCGCGCTCACGGCCGCTGTGCCCGGTCATTTTGTTAAAGACGTCCGTGGGAAAGAACCAGGTGTGAAGCTCAGTGCCGCGGACGCCAAGGGGATTCTGCAAATCCTGCCGGGGCCCGGCGCCGTATCCATCGAAGGAAATAGAAAATGCAGCAACTTTGAGTTTAGACATGGTGGTTTTTGGATGCTGCCCGTTGAGCGATGGACGCACTCGCGCACTGAGCAAGTCGATTAAGACTAGGCGGAGAGAACCGTTACGGAAAGGATTGTGTTCTCTGAAAAAGCGTCCGTCCCACTTATGTCAGGTACTTTTTCAGCGGCTCCCAATAATGCGAATACCATCCCGTGTCGAGATGATCAAAGTGCCCCTCGGGAAACCCTGTGTGATCGAGAACAAGTCGGGTGCCCGAATCTTTCGGTTTCAGCTCGATCTTGACCAGCGAATAAGTCCCCTCAGGAAATTCCTGCGACAGGCGCCACGCCTGCACGATCCGCTGATTGGGAACCAGTTCAACGTTCCGTCCGACGACCAACCCGCCAAACATGGAGAACGCACCACCCACCTTGGGATCGATCTCGGCCGCCACACCGGAGAAGGCCGAGAAATCCTTCGAGCTCAAGAGCACTTCGTAGATGCGCTGAGGCGATGCCTTGTAATCGATTTCCTGATGAAGCGACGTGCGCTTCTTGTTGGCCTCAGTAGCGGGCTGCACGGTCATCTTCTTGTCCGAACTCTGGGCCCAGACGGCAGTACCGAAAACGTAACCAGAGCAGGCAACGAAGATGCCACTCACCAGTTGCCGGCGGGTTGGTTGAGTGAGGACAGAGGTCTTCGAATCAGCCTTCATCATGCCTCCCATCTGTATCTGGCTCTCTGAAGAGACGCTTGTCATTATCAACAGTAACGCGGAGACCTTCAAGGAGAGAGTAGCCAGTCCCGCGCACGCCCCGAGGATTGTCGAGGCCCGACCCGGAGCCCGACGTATCCGTCGAGTGAGATGGAGAATGCTGCGACTCTGACATCTGTAACGAAAGTTTCGATGTCTCCAGATTTCGAAGGTCCCACTGTTACCGCCCTACGATATACTCCGCCCTGATGGAGCGAACCGACCTGCGCGAGTACCTCACGGACGCGATCAAGTTCTGGGAGCCCTGGCGCATTCTCTACAACTTGACGCTCGCGGCGGTCGTGATCATCTACTTTGCGATCGGATATCCGCGGCCGAAGTCCACGCTGACAGTCGATTTCTGCTTGGGACTGTTTATGCTGGCCGTGATCGCAACGTCGCCTACTGCGCCGCGTATGTCGTCGACATCTTCGCGCAAGCATCAGGCTTTCGTGAACTCTGGCAGCGCTGCCGCAAGCTGCTGTTCGTGATCGGAACTCTATTCGCCGCGATCATCACCCGATTCATTGCGATGGGAATGTTTTACAGCAATCATTAGTCGAATCGGTGATTGCTAGTCGGGCGCTGCTTAACTGTGCGTGCGATCGCTCAGAAAGCCGCGAAGCGGCGAAGGAATGCAGCCCACGACGCCAGTCGTGGGTCAGCCCATCGATAACAACGAGCCAGCCAAGTAGGGGCAACAGAAGCAACTCCATTTCATCTTGCCCACAGACCGTTACCATCCGGAAGTTGGTTCGCATCTCGAAATATCAGTAGCTCCTACTGTGACGCCTGAAGACCTTGCGGATGCAAATCCCCACCCTAGCCGCAATAGATGCGGCTAGAGTAGGGCAGCTTCGCTATGCTTGACTTTGAAACTACAAAACTTTGAAAACGGCGCTGATTCAACCACCGATCGTCGTGCCAGTCTTCAGGTAGTAGTTGATGGCCTTCTCCCAGCCGCGCATCTTGGCTTCAAACCAGGTTCGGTCGTATCCCTGCACTTCGCGATTCCCCTCTTCCGACAGGCCGGTGTAGCGGAAACGAATTTGCGAGCATGTATCGCCGCCTTCTGTTCTTGCGAGCTGAATGCGGAGCTCGGCGACAACCCGTCCCGGTTTGACCCAGATGTAGCCGATGCGAAACGCGGCAGGATCGTAATCCGTGCAGATCCAGGTTGTTTCTGGCGCAGCCGGATCGCGCTCGTTCGAGCGGGACGAATACTTCTCCGATTCCACCGTGGGATCCTGGGTGGTGAAGACACATCCGAGTTCAGCCACGCCCGAGTCGGAGTAGATCAGTTTATATCGCCAACCCGGAATCCAGTCGGCTTCCCGCACTGGGCACAGAAGAGGAAAGACCTTCTCCGGGGGAGCGGAATTGGTTTGGGTGTATTCACGGGTGACGCGATGGGACTTGAACGGAGTCATGATGTTTCCTTTCTTCCAATAAAAAATCCCCGCCGCCTGTAACAGGCGCGGGGAACGATGTCATCTTAATTAGTCTTGATGCGGCAAGGGAAAAACGCTTGCCGTACCTTTCAGGGCAAAAGCAAAAGGCCGTCGAGATTTCTCTCAACGGCCATTATCAATATACCACATGCAAACTTCCATGATGCTTGAATCTGAAGGTCGGGAAGCCGCTAGGCCACAGCCGAAGTCGGCAACAAAATTAGATTCGCGGTTTGGTCATCTCACTCCTCATCAGGATAGCAGAACTAACTTTGAACCCTGACACGAACACAAAAGGAAAGAGCCAGATTGATTTCTCAACCTGGCTCCTATTTATGCCGGCAACGACCTACTCTCCCACACACTTTCGCGTGCAGTACAATCGGCCCAGCGGGGCTTAACTTCCGTGTTCGGGATGGGAACGGGTGGAACCCCCGCGGTATGATCACCGAC
>Ga0126379_10000806_pt1 | contig 18009 bp, 16 predicted proteins | sample PanSoiMetPlot_24_FD_92640 | JGI IMG/M metagenome (GOLD analysis project Ga0126379, IMG submission 92640) | Tropical forest soil microbial communities from Panama - MetaG Plot_24 | ecosystem: Environmental > Terrestrial > Soil > Tropical forest > Bulk soil | place: Panama | collected 2016-02-17
GCGGCGTCCAGTTGTTGAACTCAATCCCTTTTACGTTCTGCACCGTGGGAAGGAAGTCGGTGGCATTGAAGCGGAAATGGTTATCGCCGTCCTGGATCGTGAAGTCCGTCAGCCCGCCGGACCCTTGGCCGAACATGGCTGAATACCGGGAATTCACGACATCGATCTTGCGCAGCGAATCCGGGTTCATGCGCAGCGCTAACGCGCCTCCAGCCGGCTGGCTGACCACGAAACCGTCTACGTAGTCTTGAATCTGCTGCGTGCTGGAACCGGCAAGGTGAATCTGTCCGTTCTGATCGGCGATGACGCCGGGAATGTAACCGAGCACGTTGCGGTAATCGCGCGTGCTGGGATAGGGAATCGTGGCAATCTCGCTGGCCGTGATCGCCTGCGAACTGGCGGTTTGTTCGGGATCGATTGGCGAAGGCTGCGCCGTGACCTCAATTTCCGTGCGATACTCACGGATCGGTTGCAGACGTACTTCCATCGGCGTTGCCTGGCCGGTTGCGATGACCACGTCCTCCACGGTCGTTGGATAGAATCCCTGCTTTTCCAGAACGACCTTGTAGGTACCAGGAATGAGCCGTTCAAGAAAAGCATATCCCGAAGGGGCCGTGCGGTCTTGCGCCAAGGTCTTGCCCTCGCGTTCAACCCGGACCAGGACAGCGCCAAGGGGCTGGCCGTTAGGATCCATCGCTGTAATGTGAAGGTGTCCTGAAGGCGTAGAGGGCTGGGTTTGTGCGCCGGCAAGCGCAGCGCACAACAAGAAAACCAGACAACGGAATTCAGTTTTAGTTAACACTGTAAAGAGACGATTGCGCTACTTTTGAAAACAACATTAGACTGCCGCAATCCGAACGGAAACGACAAAACACTGGGAAGCGCCACCCCACGCAAGGCTTCTATTCCGGCTGAGAGGACGGGCCCGATTCCACAATGATGGGCTGCGGTTTACGCAGTTCGGGCTTGCTGCCCTCTATTTTAGCTTCAACGCGCTCTCCCGGGCGGGCGCGCTCGTCAAACTTGCCGAAAATCATTTTGCCGGCCGTGGTCTGTAACACCGAAGTGACGGCGATGTCCACGTTTTTGCCGATCAACTTGCGGGCGTTGTCCACGACAACCATGGTTCCATCGTCCAGGTAAGCCACGCCCTGGTTGTATTCTTTTCCCTCCTTGAGGACAAAGACCCGCATGCTCTCGCCGGGCAGGACAATCGGTTTCAGCGCGTTGGCCAGTTCGTTGATGTTCAGGACTTCCACGCCCTGAAGTTGCGCCACCTTATTGAGGTTGAAGTCATTGGTGATGATCTTGGCCTCGTAAGCCTTGGCCAGCTCGATCAGCTTCAGATCCACTTCGCGGATGGTGGGGAAATCGTCTTCCACGATCTGCACGTTGACGGTGGCGATCTTTTGCAGGCGCTGCAGAATGTCCAGACCGCGCCGGCCGCGGTTGCGCTTGAGGGAATCGGCGGAATCGGCCACCAGTTGCAACTCGCGCAGGACGAACTGCGGAATCACCACCATGCCGTCAAGAAAGCCGGTTTCGCCGATGTCGGCGATGCGGCCGTCTATGATCACGCTGGTGTCCAGGATCTTGAAGCTCTTGCGTCCTTGCTTCTCCGCTCCGAAGATTCCACCCAGCGCCGCCAGGTTCAGCAGGTCGCCTTTGTTCGCGCCCACGATCAGCCCCACGTAGGACATCAGCAGCATGATCATCAGGGGCAGAAACCGCTGCGTCTCCTGGTGGGGGATGCTTTTCAGCGTGGTGCTGAAGAGAAAGGCCCCCAGGATGCCCAGGATGCTGCCAATCACGGCGCCGATCAGTCGCTTCAGACTGACGACGCGCAAGCGCGCCTCGAAAAACACGACTACCAGGCCCAGAACGATGCCGACAAGGGCCGCAAACCACGGGGAAAAACGCGCCAGACCGAAGGGCTGCAGAAAATAGCAGGCGATGGCAACAACGGCAATGAAAGTAATGCGGATAATAACCAGGTCCATACGGACCTCCCACCCTAGGGGGCGGCTAGGCGAAAAGAGCAAGAAGCTCCTCGCAGTACCCTCAGCCAAGCTGCCCCCACAGCTTTCGTGGCACGGAGGAATTATGAAGCCATGAGAATCTCCGCACCAGGCCGGGCACAGTATACAACAGGCCGCCCATTCGCGCCCGTCGGAATGGGTAATCCATTCAGTTAATGTCGCACCAGCCTAGCTATTGACCGCGACTCGCGCGACACGGCATCGTGGAATGCATGCAAAGGGTTTCGTTGAACCCGCGTTGTCTGAACAAAGTTGGCCGATATAGATGAGCGGCCCGGTCCTCCCGCGAACGCAGGAGGATTTGAGAAGCCGGCGCTGAAAATCTCGGGGGAGAATAGGCGCCGGTTTTTATTTGTTATCAAAACCGCCCAGAACGTCGTCAAAATACGCCGCCACCGCGCGTTTGGGCTTATGTTTGAGACCCCTCAGCAAAATGTGGCCTTCCACGGTTTGGTTGCCCGTCATGCTCTCGGAGCCCAGCCGAAACGTTTGCCCGTGACCTAAATCCAGGTAAACCGGGACCAGCATGCGGAATCTTTCGCTGACGTTGGCCTGCGTGAGCGTGAAGTTCAGAACCACGTTGCCGTCCTGGTCTCGGGAGAACGAATGCCGAAACTTGTAGTAAGGATATTCGGTCCCGTACACGTATTCGGCGAAGAACCAGTCCATCTTGTGGTTGTGGTCGATGTCCATTTCCGGCGTCATGTATCTCTCCAGCATGGCCTTGAAGTCCTCGGTGCTCGCCTGGCGGTTGGCAAATGTGCGGGTGAAATCGTGCATCAGCGCCTTGAAGCGAGCGTCGGGATCTCCTTCCGGCTCGCGGAGCATGAAACGCACCATCTGCAGGATGTATGCGCCCTTGGGATAAATCAGGCATTGATACGTGTCGAACCCGCTTCGGGCATTGGAGAGCCGTGTCCCCAGCGTAACCGGTCCAACGTCGATCGGGCGTTTGCCTTCCTCGTTACGCTTCAGGAGTAGGTTCCTCTGGTCAGCCCAGAACTGGTGATAATCGGCCAACCCGTGTTTGGTGTAAACGTACTCGAGAAAGAGTGAAGCCGCCATATCGGAAAAGCCTTCGCTCATCCACTGGTCGCGGTAGGAGTTGAATCCGACCAGGTGGCCCCACCATTGATGCGCCACTTCATGCGGTCCCACCACCTTGAAATAGCCGTGCGCGTCTTGCATGCCAAGTTGATGGCGGACCGTCGAGTCAAAGAAGTAACTGATGGGAAGATAGACCAGGCCGGGCCAGGACTGGCCGTAGTCCGTGGCAGTCTGCTGCGTCACGGCCAGGCGTTGGTAGGGGATGCTGCCGAAGAAGTCAGTGAAAATGTCCATCGATAACTGGGCTTCCCCCAGAGCCTTCTTCATCAGTAGGAGTGTGCTCATGCTTCCCAGAGTGGAGGCCAAACCGCTGTTCTTGGCCTGGCGCACCAGTTCCGGCGGGTCGGCATTGGCATATGCTTCCAGCACATACGGTTCCTTGAATGGCTTGCCCGCCATGCGCTTGAAGCCCCCGAAGTTGAAGCCGGCGACGCCTTGTGGCACTTCCGTGATCCAGCGCGTAATGTTTTCGGTTCCCTCGTCAACGTTACTGATTGGTATGCCGGTGGCCACCATGGTCATTCGCTTGGGAATGCGGAATGTCATTTCATACGTTGCGTAGGCGCCGAAACCCTGACTGGGATACCAGTCTTCCCGGGCAACCGGATAATAATTTCCGCTGCCTTCGCTTTGCACGGCGTCTTTGCCGCCATAGCGCGTCGTCACCGTGTAGCTTTCCCCCTTTTTCAGTTCACGCGGCAAGATCACGGCGAAGTCCGGATCCTCATCCTGGTCTTCCTGAATAAAGAACAACGATTCGCCCTTCTCTCCGGTCACGGAACGGACCCGCAAGGCGCCGTACAGTTCAAATGGCACCACGCGCACTCCGTCCCGCAATGCCGTGAACGTGGTCTCGGCGTTTCCCTTCAGATAGGCGTTCTTGCCGATTGTGGTCTTGAGTTTCTGATGACCGACGCTCACCGTGCTGTTGTGCTCGTTGCTGTTGGCAGTGCCTCGCTCGTACTCCCGGGCAAGGTGAAAGGCCGCCCATAAACCCAGGTGGCGGTCGTCCCATAAAGAGAGTGTGACTTCTTCTGGGCTGGCTTCGCCTGATCCGTGAGGGTCCACGTCAAAGACAATCCTGTCGCTGTACTTCACGCCCTTTACAAACGCAGTGAATTTTCCGCCGGGCTCGGAACTGATCACGTCTTCCAGGAGGCGGGCCGCGAGGTTTTCTCTCAGGTCCTCGCGGAGCTCTTGCTGCACCCGTCGCAGCGTGTGTTCGGCTTCAGCGAAGGTCGATGCCGTTCCGCCGGTTGCGGCCTTACGGATTTCCTGTTCACTTCCATCGGTAAAGCGCAAGACAGCGGCACCAAACTCTTCTTCAAACGGCCGGCCGTGGGTCAGCAACGCAAGGTTGCGACGCTCGATCTCGATCGGCGGATTCAGAAGAAAACGGCCGTTACCGATGAAAACCGCTCCCGTGATCTTCCCGTTGACGGCCTGCAGCAAGTAAAAAGCGCCGCTACGAAAGACGAACGTGCCGGCATCGCGTTGCAGCGTGAAGTCTTGCACCGTAACGGATTCTTGCCCCAGCTTGATGTGGCGCAGCCTGGTGTAGGCAGGTTCATTGTTGGCTAGAGCGCGGTAAGGGCGCGTGGTATCCAGTTGCGCGGAGGCGGATGCCGCCAGCGCGCAAAGCGCCGCGAAGACAATGAGACAACGGTGCACCCCGGACTCCCGAGAGCATCCTTGCCGGCGGCTTTTGCCGCAACAGGCAAGGCCCGACAGGGATTAGAAGAGCAAAGCGCTGTTTTGGGTTGCGAGCACGCCGGCTTGCGTTACCCGCCACCCGAAAAGTCCGGGGTAACTAGCTGCACAACCGTAATGTTGCCGGAATGGCGTCTGATGTGCGAGAGTATCGGTTCGCCTCGGAACCTGGCAAGACGGGGCAACAGCAGAAAGATCCGGATGATCCAATCCGGCTACAGGTGAAACATGGCAACGCAACCTAAACCCCGCAGCTACGAAGAGGCAGTAAACTGGCTTCGCGAGCACGGGTTCGACATTCTTGAGGCCCCCGGAACCGCGAACCGCGTTTTTGTAAAGAAGTACAGTTGTTCCGCGGCAATCGAAAAGAACGATGACGACGGCGTCCGGCTTTTTGCCAAACCGGGGTACCTGGTGGGTAGCGAGATCTCTCGCCTGATTGACAAGGGATATCAGAAGTTTCTGAAGACCACCAAGGCCGAAATTCCGGCCACGGCAGACCATTTGAAAGCGTTACACCAGTTCTCTGAAGAACTGCGTGAAGGCCTTGGCGAGACCAGTCTGTACAACGAGTCTCTCGGAACGGTAAGCGACCGCTACGTTTACGACCGCGTTCAGGACCGAGACTTGCCGGAAGCCCAGCGTCCGCAGCGGGCGTGGGATCCAAAGAAGAACATCTCCAGTCGCAAGGAAGCCTAGTCCGCTTCCAGCAGCGGACGTTCCCGCTCTGCGCCTTGCCAGCGGCGTAGAGCAACTCGTCTCTCTCCTCGGCGATCCCGGATAATTCCTCCCGAAAAAACCCCGGATAGCAGGGCTTCCTGCTTAAGCATCCCACTGGGGTAGCCACCTTAAGCCACTTCGCGAAGGAAGGAACGAAAAATGAGCAGACAGTTCAGAACCCTTGGTCTGTGGACCGCGTTGTTGGCCCTAGCCTTGACGCTGCCCTGGCTCGCCACCTCTGCCGCGAAGAATGACAGCGTGGCCACAACCACGGCTCCTCAAACCCCCACCGCCACCCCGACACCGGAAGGGAAGAAGTCGAAGAGCAAGAAAAAGGAAGAAGCCACCCCGACGGCGACGCCGACACCGACACCCGAGGCCGGAAAAAAGAAATCCAAGAAGGGCGCAACTGCCGAGGCGACACCCGCGGCTGCCGCAACCCCGGAAGCCGCAAACACACCGGCCGCCAAGGGAACTCCAGAGAAGGGTACTTCCGCGAAGACTCCGAAAACCACCGCCGCCGGCGCGCCTTCGCAGAGCGAGATCGCCGCAGCGCAAGCCAGCGGCAAGGTATGGGTAAACCTGGACAGCGGCGTTTACCACAAAAGCGGGCGCTGGTACGGGAACACCAAGAACGGCAAATTCATGACCGAAGCTGAAGCCCAGAAAGCGGGCTATCGCGAGGCACAGAAATAACTGGGCTGAGCCCCCAAGTCTTAAAACAGGAGAATCACGATGAAACATCGCAATTTATTTGTTTTAGCTGTAGTGGCTCTGCTGGCCGTCGCCTTGATGGGCAGCGTGGCTGTGGCGCAGGCTACGGGCGCATCGACGTCACAGACGGCGCCGAAAGCGCAAACCTCGGGGAAGCAGACCACAGAAGCGCCGTCCAAGGCCGCCCAACAAGGCGAACCGCTGGACATCAACACCGCGAGCAAGGAGCAGCTCGATGCTCTGCCGGGAATTGGCGAGAAGTATTCTCAGAAGATCATCGACGGCCGTCCCTATGCGAAGAAGACCGACCTGGTAAAGAACAAAGTCCTTCCCCAGGCCACCTACAACAAGATCCAGAACAAGATTATCGCCAAACAGAAATAACCAAGAATCACGGCTGTTGGGCCGTGCATGAGGGGAGCGCGCAATGAGTCTTATTGACGACGTAAAGAACAAAGTCACGGGCGGCGGCGAAGGTGGCGGTTCACCTGTCGGCGCTGTTTTAGCGATGGTAAGCAGCTACCCCGGCGGTTTTTCCGGATTGCTGCAGGCATTCCACGAAAAAGGCCTAGGCGGTGTGTTCAGTTCGTGGGTAGGCACGGGGGCGAATCAAGCAATCTCGGGCGAACAGATCCAGTCGGTCCTGGGCAACGAGAAAATCCAGCAGTTTGCTTCCAAGGCCGGCATCGATCCGCAGCAAGCCAGCGGGAAGATAGCCGAGTACCTGCCCCAGGTAGTCGACAAGCTCACGCCCAACGGTGAAGTTCCGCAAGGAAACATCTTGGAGCGTGGGAAAGATCTGTTGAAGTCTCTGGGCGGCGGTAAAGCGGCCTAGTAGCGACGCTCTTGGCAAATGCCATGGAGCGCCCCCTCACCGGGGTGACAGAGTACTGGTGTCTTTATTTCTCAACGATCACCAGCTGGCCGTTCTCGACCCGCAGGTCAGCAACGTAATTGGGAAGTTTTAGTTTCTCGCGGTTCTCGGGCTCCTGCAGTTTTTCCTGAAGGCGCGGGTTCAGCAGCGACACGGGAACCGGAAGACTGTCGATCTTCGCTTCCGTGAATTCGAAGGTTGCGTACCCGTCTTTCACGCCGATTTTCCCGGTTACGGTCAGATAGACATCCTTGCCGTAAACATTGCTGGCAAACTGCCCGGTCAGATGATCGCCTGCAAAGGCAATCTGGACTGTTCTGACTTCCGGCACGGGTTCTGGCGTCTGCGCGGCAACCGGCGCTGGCGTTGCAGCCCCTGTCGTTGGCGCAGGGGGCGCGGCCTGCTCTGCTGCGCTCTGTTGAAAGGCAGCATTCACTTGGTCGGCATTGAAACGGGCCTCGGCGGGTTCTCCCCGGTCGTGGGACGTCTCAAGTTCGCTGAGCTGGGCCTGAAACTCTCCGGCTTTCTCTTTTACCTCAGTGGCCGTCATCGGCGGGGCTACGGACGCGGGCTTTTTCAGCAGAAGCGCCAGCACTACGAGCAACACAGCCAGAAAGCACCACCGGGATATTTTCCAGGCAGAAATCCCCGTTTTAGCCTTCGTCATCAATCACCGCCTGCTCACTGTCTCTCAAGGATCTCGTCGATGTCCAGGATCTTGCCCTGCTCTACCTTGATGTTGCGGCGAATGGTGCGGTAGCCGTCCATCTGCAGAACAATGGTGTAGACGCCTGGGTCGGCGGGCCAGCGAGCGTTGGTTTTATCCGGGGCCACGCGGCCGTTGACAATGATCGTGGCTCCCTTGGGGACGGTGCGTATGTGGACCAGTCCCTTGCCTTCAGCGATGGCATCTCCACCCACGAAACGGTTCAAGACGTTGGCGCTGTGGCCGCCCTCCGTCGGCACACCCTGGCTCAACAGCACGGGCGCAAAATTCACGGTTTGCCCTTCCGCGACGGTGGCTTCAGTGGCCGCGTCTTTGTAACCCTGCTTGCGGACAACGATCCGGTGCGAACCTTTGTCAACGACGACTTGTCCAGGCGTGGTCTCCCCCGAATCCTCCCCGTCAACCCAAATGCTGGCGCCTGACGGATTGCTGGTCACCGCGATCTTGGAAACCGCGACCAGCTTAGCGGTGTCAACGACACTGCGACCCACCACCGCTTCCACCGTTCGTTCCTGGCGCACATAGCCATTCTTGGTGTACACAACGACGTGCTTGCCGGGAAGCAGGTGCGTAGTATTGAACGGAGTGACCCAGGCGGGATCGCTGGCGCCGTCGATTTCAACCTTGGCGCCATCGGGCTGCGATGCGAACGCCAGTTCAATATGTGGTCCCTCATTGCCGGCCGGTTTCTTGTTCTTCTCGGAAGCGGGATCCAGGGCCGTGTCCGGAGCAGTGATGGAGTCCCCTGTCCGCGGAGTTGGGGTTGCCGCCGGTGAGTTTTGGACTTTGGCCTGCTGCGCCTCGTCGGCTTTGATCTCCGCCTCCAGCTGGCGTACCTTCACTCGAGTGCGGTAGTACGCGTAGCTGCCAAGAGCAACGCCCAATACCAGGGTTACCCCCAAGACCGCTAGCAGTCCGCTACGCTTTCCCGGGCGCCGTGCAGCTGGTGCGGGCATGGGAACCGGTGCTTTGGCGGGCGCGGCGGCAGCCAACCGCACTGTACTGCCGGCGACCACGCGCATCGGCAGAACTGCTGTCTTCTCGTAAGCCCCACTACTCGTGCCGCCGCGCGGCGAAACCGGGCCGGCATGCAGTGTAGAGCCGGCCGCTTTGTAGTTCTCAAGATCGCGCACCAGCTCCGCTCCTGATTGATACCTTTCGTCCGGAGGCTTAGCCAGGGCTTTGGTGACGATGGCGCTCAGACCGGGATGGATCGTTGTATCCAGATCGCGCGGCGCAATCGGCGTTTCGTTCACGATCTTGTAAATAATGGTGGTGACGTTCTGGCCCGCGAAGGGTTTTTCCCCGGTCAGCATCTCATAGAGGATCACGCCAAAGCTGAAAAGGTCCGAACGCCCATCCAGTGGGCGGCCTTTCACCTGTTCCGGCGACATGTAGTTCGGGGTGCCCAGCACCTGGCCGGTCGACGTTACGCTTCCACCAGTCTTGGCAATCCCGAAGTCCATGATCTTCACCGCGCCGCTGGCGGTGATCATAATGTTGGCGGGTTTCACATCACGGTGCACGATGCCGTGCGCATGCGCGTAATCCAGGCCCTTGCAGATCTCGCGGGTGAGATGAATGGCTTCGTCCGCGGGCAGGATGCGCTTCTCCGCCAACATCTCCTGCAAGGTGGTGCCTTCCATGAACTCCATGGCGATGTAGAAGTTCCCGTCCTGCTCGCCGGCGTCGTAGATGGTGACGATGTTGGGATGGTTCAGCAACCCGGCGGCGCGGGCTTCATTCTGAAAACGGCGGACTATCTCCGCGGTCTCGATCCCGTGGACGTCGAGGCGCAAAGTCTTGAGCGCCACCGTGCGCCCGATGGTCGGATCCTGCGCCTTGTACACGACACCCATGGCGCCGCGTCCAAGCTCGCCGATAATTTCGTATCTGCCTATCGTTTCGAGAGACATGGTGGCTTGTTCTCGTGACTCTTGCGATTCTTGTTCTCAAAGGGGGAGAGACGAGCGAAGCTGTCTCAACGACTGCGGAAACAGCACTCGGTAAGTGAACAAAAAATAGCCTATTGTGGTAACCCAGGTCAATCCGGGGACACTCGTTGGTAGGTGACTTTGGTCAGGGGCCGAGCGTCGGCAAGAATTTGGTTCTGGACAGCGTTTTCTACGGCTTACAATGGCCGCCATGCGTACTTCATGGCTGTTTCTCCCCGTCGTTGTGGTGGCGCTCGCGGCCCATGCCGGGAGCCGTCAACCTTCGTCCCAGGACCCCTCGCGGACCGCGCAAAATCAGCCTCAAAGCACACCACAACAGGGCGAAGAAGCCTTGGAGCAGTTCCGCGCTCAAGCCGAAGAAGGCATCAAACACACCCTGGTTTCGCAGATCGAGGCCTGGAATCAAGGTCAAATCGAAGGCTTCATGCAAGGCTACTGGCACTCGCCCGATCTCACCTTCTTTTCCGGAGGCACGGTTACCAAGGGATGGGAACCAACGTTACAACGCTATCGCCAGCGTTACCAAGGACAGGGAAAAGAGATGGGCCACCTGGAATTCCAGGATTTGAACATCGACCTGGTGGGACGCAAGGCGGCAGTGGTGACCGGCAAGTGGCAGCTCACCATGTCCAACGGCACGACGCCCCACGGACTGTTTACTCTGATCGTGAAGAGAATGCCGGTGGGATGGAAGATTGTGCACGACCACACGTCGGTTGCTGAGTAGTATCGGCGTCCAGGGAAAGGACATGGAAGTCAAGCTCGCAGTTCAACCCACCGCGATTGAAACCAGCGCGATCCGCAAAATGCGGACCCGAATCATCCCATTCATCTTCGTGCTCTTTCTAATTGCCTTCCTCGACCGGATCAACGTTGGGTTCGCGGCGTTGACGATGAATAGAGAACTCGCCATTACCAGCGAGCAGTATGGATTGCTGGCGGGAATCTTCTTCTTCGGGTATTTCGTCTTCGAGATACCCAGCAATCTGCTCATGCACAGGATCGGAGCGCGCATCTGGATTACTCGCATATTGATTAGCTGGGGAATTGTGGCTGTCTTGACCGGCTTCGCGCGAACGGCGCTCCATTTGTACGTGTTGCGGTTTCTGCTCGGAGTAGCCGAGGCCGGTTACATTCCCGGCATCCTCCTCTATCTGACGTACTGGTTTCGCCAGCGGCAACTGGCCCATGCGATTTCCTTATTCTGTACGGCTAATCCTGTCGCCAGCGCACTTGGTGCTCCGCTCTCCGGGGTGATTCTTGACCACATCCACTGGTTTGGCATCAGCAGCTGGAGGTGGTTGCTGGTCCTGGAAGGCATTCCCGCCATCTTGGGAGGCATTGCCGCGTACTGGTTGCTCCCCGGCCGGCCTGCGGCGGCCCGGTTTCTGACGACAGAAGAGAAGGCCTGGATCACATCAGAGCTGGAGCGCGAAGAACAGCAGAAGCTGGCGACATCGAGCATCACCGCGCGACAGGCGCTCGTGCACCGGCGGGTATGGCACCTTACCGCCATTTATTTTCTGGCCCTGGTCGGCATGTACACGATGACTTTCTGGTTGCCGCAGCTGGTGAAAAGCCTATCTACCCAATACTCCAATACCATGGTCGGGATGTTGGTGATGATTCCTTACCTCGCTGCGCTGCCCGCCATGGTGCTCATTTCGCGAAGTTCGGACGCCACGCAGGAACGCCGGTACCATGCAGCCATCCCGCTCATCATCGGCGGAATCAGCCTGCTGCTGCTTGGCGCTGTCCCCACCAATTCCACGCTCTTGTCGATCGTTCTGTGGTGTTTCGTAGCCATGGGGGTTTACAGCTTGCTGGGCCCGTTCTGGACGCTGCCGAATGAGTTCCTGGCGGGATTTTCGGCAGCTGCGGGGATTGCGTTGATCAACTCCATCGGGAACCTTGCCGGTTTTGTTGGACCTTACATGATGGGGGCAATCAGTAGGAAGACCGGCAGCTTTCAGTCACCGCTCGTCTTGGCGGGCATTTCTTTGTTCGCATCGGCGATGCTGACATTCGCGTTGCGGAAGGAGACCGCGCTTAAGAAGAATCCCGCAATGAGTGTAGCTCGCGATCGCGGCTAGCTTGGCTCCCAATCTATCTTCATCCCCTCCGCGTCTTGGCCCTTTGCAACTCCCGGTAAACTTCGCTCTTGGACAGTCCCTGTTCTTTCGCCAGCGCTTTCAACGCTGCCTTTTCGTCCAGCTTCTGCGCTTGCATGATCTGGTGCAGGCGCTTCGCCAGATTCACGGGCGCCGACGCCGGCTCGGACTCTCCTGCGCCGATCAGCAGCGTGATCTCGCCTTTCGCTTCGTGACCCTGCAATCGTGACAGCACTTCCTTGGCCGTGCCGCGGATGAATTCTTCGTGGATCTTGGTCAGCTCACGGGCCACGACCACCGGGCGTCCCGGCCCGAGCACGGCAACAACATCCTCCAGCGTTTCGCGGATGCGGTGCGGCGCTTCGTATACGACGATGGTGTGCCGGTACGGGCGAAAAGATTCAAGTGCAGTCCGACGCTGTCCGGACTTTGCTGGAAGAAAGCCGTGAAACTCAAACGCGTCAGCTGCTAAGCCGCTTCCCACCAGCGCGGCGATCACGGCGGATGGCCCCGGCACCGGCACCACGGGAATTCTTTTTTCGATCGCCAGCTTGATCAGACGGTACCCAGGATCGGAAATGCCTGGCATGCCCGCATCGGAAACCTGGGCAATGATCGCGCCTTCCTCAAGTTTGCGCGCCAGCTCTTCTGCGCGCCCGGCTTCGTTGTGCTCGTGATAGCTGACTGTAGGCTTAGCAATTCCGTAATGATCGAGCAGCTTACGCGTCTGCCGCGTGTCTTCACAGGCGATGAGATCAGCCTCGCGCAGAACGCGGACAGCGCGGTGCGTGATGTCCTCCAGGTTGCCGATGGGCGTGGCCACCACGTAGAGCACGCCCTGGTTTTTTGCTTCAGCCATGACCCTGGCGCAAGCATAGCAGCAGGATGCGAGTTAACGCAGGCTCTGCTCGCCGTTTCGCCGGCCGAAGTTGTTCGGTCGGGAGCGAAATCAGTGTGCTGGAGGCAGGCCAAGCCGGGTGCCGTCGGCTGCCATCATAGCGCCGCCCTGGAAACCGGGCAGCCGATAGTCGTCGAGATGCACGTTGTCGATTGCAAAGTCGCTGCGGACGTTTTCCACGAACTGCGGGAAGCTGAAGTTGAGCGGCGTCCCCGGGCAGATTTGCACTAGGTCGTTGAATTCCCAGAAATAGAAAATGGAAGTTACAACCGGGCTGATCCCGCCCTCTGGCAGCTCTGAGCGGCGTCGAAGCCAGCGTGGTGCCGGCAGTGAAGTATAAGGCAGGCCGTAGATAGGCCTCGCGAGGCTCATGTCCTGATCCGGGCAGGTCGACAACGCGGGATCGGTTCGCAACACCACCATCCCCGGCTTCACCAGGGGAGAGATGCACCTCACATACCTGCCCATTCCCCAGACCCGACACCGGCCCACTCCGGGCACGGCAAACTCGCCACCGGTCGCCGAGATGGTTTCAAACTCGTGTTCACGAAAGACGTCTACGCTAAGGGAAACATAGGCTTTCAAGGGAACGGACTTCAAGCGCTGGTAAGTTTCGTAGTCCATCTGGTACAAAGCCCGCCAGCGGCTATCTTGGGGCCCCAGCAATTGCATTCCGCCTGGCCAACGTCCGTCCCAACGTAATCCGCCTGGCCCTTCTAGCACGACTCTCATACCTCGGATTTCACCCAGCGAGTTGGGCAGCAATCCTCCGGCGGTGACGGGGATCCCGATGGGAACATCCTCGCCCTGCTCGGCAGGAACCTTGGGGGCCGAGAGCTTGACCGGATCCGAGCCGGCATGAAATGCAATGGTTGGTCTCGCAGGCACTGGAAAGGGATCCCTGTGCCGCGTGGCGTAGGCGCTCACGAGGAAAATCAGCACCGTGGTCAAAGCTCCGCCCACCAGCAAGAGGCGCGATTGGGCGGTCTTGCGTCGCGCATACTGCAGGCCAACAGCAGCAACACAGAGCAGCACTATCACCAACCCTTGAAGGTCGTTGGAATTGCGGGGCACAACGATCGGTAATCCAACGGCGAGAGTCATATAGTGGGTGCTGCTTATCCGAAACCACGCAGGAACCACAAGGGTTCCGACAATCAACAACCACACCGCGAGCAGAGTCAAGAAGCCCTGGGTCAAGTTGCGGGTCACCGATGCCAGGGCCAGCAGCGGCAAGAACGGAAGTTGCAGCAGAACAAGCTGCATCCAAAAGAGCCCGAGCACATGAGGCGCGGGAGAGAATCCTGCCTTGGCGAGCAGGATTGCTCCCGCGATCAATAGCGGGACATTGATAAACAACAACACCAATAGGATCTTTTCCGCCAGCAGTTTCTTCCACTCATAGGGCCGGGTGACCCAGAATTGGCGGTCCCCCACCAGAGACTCGTCTTGAACCAGGCGGAACATGAAGAGGCTCCAGGTGAGCGGCACAAGCACGACAATGAATTGCGTCAAGGAATCGACCGCGAAAGTGCCGGGCTCGCCCCAAGTACGTACCTCAATCCAGCAATACGCTACCAGCGCGGCCTGGCATAGCAGAATTTCGATCCAGTGATGGCGCACGTCCTTACGGAAAATGTGGAGGATCTGGCTCATAGTCGGTCCCCTTCTTCAACTCTGCGGCCGCTCCTGGCCATTGCCAGGAAGATCGACCGCAGCGACATAGGAGCAAAAGCTATGTTGCGCGGCTCACCAAAAACCTGGCGTATCTCGGTGCCAGTGCGCTCCTGATCAAAACGGCTTTCAATGAATTGCACCGCGCTCGCCGACGCTTTGGCTTGCATCCACGTGGTTGGAAGTCTTTGCGGAAGCGTAGCTGGCGCTTCCAGCGTGAGCTCGACTTCACGGAAGCGGTTGGCCAGCTCCGTCATCTCTTCGGAAAAGAGCAGGCGTCCCTGGTCCAGGTAGCCAACGTGGCTGGCAAAACTTTCAATCTCCGCCAGGTCGTGGGATGAAAGAAAGACCGTGGCTTCCGGCGCGCGTTCCAGCATGCCCTCAATCAACTCGTCGCGCACCAGCGGATCCAGCCCGCCAAAAGGCTCGTCGAGCACGATCAGCCTGGGATGGTAGGCCAAGGATCCGGCCAGCGCGGCTTTCATGCGCATGCCGCGCGACAGTTCACGCAGCTTGCGGTCAAGAGGCAGATCAAATTGCTTGACCAGCTCCTTTTCCAGATCGCGGTCCCAGGCTGGATAAAACGGCCGCAGATACTCGAGAAAGGCGCCCACCCGCATCCACCCGGGCAGTTCCTGATTCTCTGAGACATAACCGATCGCGGTGAAAGCCTTTCCCGCCATTCGCTGTGCGTCGTTGCCCAGTACCTCCGCCCGTCCGCTGCTGGGACGGAGAATGTTCATGAGGATCTTGATAGCCGTGGTTTTCCCGGCGCCGTTGGGTCCGACCAGCGCGTAGATCGCGCCCTCGGGCACATCCAGCCCCAGACGGTCCAGCGCTGTCACCCGGCGAAAGCTCTTCGTGAGATTCTCAGTTCGAATCGCGCTGCTCATCGTTTGCGTCCTCCTCGATCGAGGGCGATCACCTCTGTGTCGTCGCCGCCCAGCCGCTTCCAGTGCGCGGAGATAGCCTCCACCATTTCCTGAAGGCTGATGCCCAGCTTCCTGGCCTCCACCGCAAGCTGTTCGATCTCATACCCCAGCAACTGCGTACGTTCCGCCTTGGTCGATTCCGGCAGCTCGGCCACAACCGTGCCGATCCCCGGCCGCGTCTCCAGGAGTCCGGCAGAAACCATGTGCGTCACGACTTTGTGCGCCGTGTTGGGATTGATCTTCAGCTCCCGGCTGAGCGAGCGCACCGAAGGAAACGGATCGCCCGGGCGCATCTGTCCGCTGATCATGGCCTTCTTGGCGGCGTAGACCACCTGCTCGTAGAGCGAAACCCCCGGCCGGAAATGGACTCGGAACGGAATCATGTGAGCTGTACTATTACACATAGTACAGTAAGACGTCAAGAGCAGAATTTGGATTGTTGGCTTCTGGCTCTTGGCTTTTGGCTTTTGGTTCTTGGTCCTGGATGCTGGGTTCTAGCGAAATCGGGGGCCAGCTTTCCGATGACGGCGATGTCGGCGATGACGTTGCGATTCCGGCGATCTTGCCAGTTCCGATCGCCCGATCACCCGATCACCCGATTCACGGCTACTGAAAATAGCTCGCGATAAGAGAAAATAAGGAGCGTGAATACGGTTCGCATCGACAAATGGCTCTGGGCCGCCAGATTTTTCAAGACTCGTGCTCTGGCTGGGCGCGCCTGCGACCTCGGCAGGATTCGGTCCAACCAGCAGCCGGCCAAGCCTTCACGCGAGGTCCACGTAGGCGATCTGCTCGACGTCAAGACCGAAGGCGCGGACTTTCAGGTCGAAGTCCTCGGGCTCAGTGCAGTACGTGGCCCTGCATCGGTCGCGCAAACCTTGTATCGCGAAACCGATGCCAGCCGCGAACAGAGGCTGAAGCTGGCGGCGGAACGAAAGGTTATGCGGGATTTCAATCCAGCGCCCGCAGGCAGGCCCACAAAGCGCGACCGTCGTAAGATTATCCAATTCCGGAGCGAAGGGGATCGCTAGAGTGCGTGCCATTCCACACCCATGTGGCACCGGCGCCCTCGCCGGTGGTCTCAGCATGTTTCAGAGACCGCACAGCCGAGGGCGGCTGTGCCACACGAGTTTCGTAACGACGAGGAAGGAAGCCAGCGATGAAACAGCACACCTACGAAGTCCGCGTGGACTGGACCGGCAATGACGGCCAGGGGACCAAGACATATAAGAGTTATCGCCGCGATCATCTCATCCAGGCTGCCGGCAAGCCGGACATTCCCGGATCGAGCGATCCCACGTTTCGCGGCGACGCGTCGCGGTACAACCCGGAAGAGCTTCTTGTCGCCAGCGTGTCCACCTGCCACATGCTCTGGTATTTGCACCTGTGCGCGGTTAACCACATCACGGTCCTTGATTACCAGGACGCAGCCTCAGGAGTCATGGAAGAAGCTCCGGACGGGTCAGGACAATTCACCCGCGTGGTGCTGCGCCCTCAGGTGAAGATCGCCGCCGGCGACGACCAGGCCAAAGCCCTGGCCCTCCATCACGACGCCCACCGTCTCTGCTTTGTTGCCCGGTCGGTGAATTTTCCCGTGGAAGCCGAGCCGGAAATTATGGTCCTGGCTGCGTGAAGACCTGCATCGGAAAGCTTACGGCACCAGCAGAACTTTGCCTGCGGTCATGTTGGCCGCGTACTGGGCCAGACCTTCGGCTGCTTTCTCGAGAGGCAGGCGGGCGCGAATCTCGGTCTTCAATTCGCCTGCGAGCAGCTTCTGGACCTGGTTCGCGATACGCAGCTGGCGGAGTAGGTTGTTGCCGCGCAGCCAGGCGCTCAGCCAGAAACCCTCCACATGCTTCTCTTCGAAGATCAGAGACCCGGGATCGACCTCTACCGGCTTAAGTGATAGCCCGCCGTACACCAGCATGCGGCTGCGCTGCGGCTGGGCTGCGAGCACGCGGCCAGACATCTCTCCCGCCACAGCCTCAAAACTGATCGAGGCGCCGAGCTTATGGCAGACCTTGCGCAGCTCGGCGTCAAAGTTGGTATCGCCCGAATTAAAAACGTATTGGGCGCCCATCGAGCGCAGCAGATCCACTTGCTCCGTTCGGCGCACCACGTTGATGACGGGAAGCGAGAACTTTTGCCCCAGTCGGACGACCATGCGGCCCAGAGCGCTGGCCGCGGCCGTCTGCACGGCGGCACGGTGTTTTCCGCGCCGGGCTTCATCCACCAACGCCCACGCGGTAAGCGGATTCACCAGCATCGTGGCGGCGTGCTCCATCTCCACCTTTTTGCTCAGCGGCACGCAAAATTGCGCTGAAGTAACGACGTACTCGGCCCACAAGCCGCCTTTCGACTTGGCATCGGCGGCGGCGCAAGCCACGCGACGGCCTTTCATGAATCGGGCCATCATGCCGCTGCCGGCTTCCACCACGGTGCCGCTGCCTTCAAAGCCCGGCGTGGCCGGCAAAGGCTTCTTGAAGCCGTAGTTCCCGGCGATGAACATGAGGTCGGAGGGATTCACCGGCGAGGCAAACACTTTGAC
>Ga0126379_10000808_pt1 | contig 18007 bp, 18 predicted proteins | sample PanSoiMetPlot_24_FD_92640 | JGI IMG/M metagenome (GOLD analysis project Ga0126379, IMG submission 92640) | Tropical forest soil microbial communities from Panama - MetaG Plot_24 | ecosystem: Environmental > Terrestrial > Soil > Tropical forest > Bulk soil | place: Panama | collected 2016-02-17
CTCCGCCGCGGCATCACCCCTGAAATCAATTCCATTTCCACAGTGATCTTCTTAGTCTCCGTGATTCTCATTCTCGTCTGGTACCGCATTCGCACTCGTTCCATCGGCAAACAAGTTCAAGAACTCCTCGAACGACCTTAGGAGGGCCGTCTCGCATGCCTCACACGCGCCGTGATTTCATCAAATTCGTTGTCGCTGGCTCCATCGCTTCCGGCTGTCCCATCGACAACGCTTTGCTGGCGGAGCCCGCTTCCAATGATCCCGCCCCGCTGGTCGAAGGCGACCACTTCGCCGTATGCCACCAGGTTCGCGACGGCCACTCCTTCGCCAAGCCCGACGCCACCCGCACTGCTGAAGTTGTCATCATCGGCGGGGGCATGGCGGGCCTCTCCACCGCCTATTTTCTGCGCGAGAAAGATTGGCTGCTGCTCGAAAAAGAAGATCACTTCGGCGGTAACGCCTACGAAGAGGAATATCACGGGCAGTTTTTCTCCACCGGCGCCGCCTACGACTTTCGCGGCAGTTTCAGCGATCAACTCGCTAAGGAAATCGGTGTCGACATGCCCCTCGTCGACATGCCCGATCCTACCATCGACAACCGCACCTACGTCCCAGACACTTGGCGCTCCGGCCTCGAGCATCTTCCCTACAACAAAGATGTCGTCGCCAGTTTCAAAAAATTCCGCGACGACATCATGAAGATCGATGTCCGCGCCAAAATGTTGGAGCTCGACACCAAGCCCTTCTCTGAAATCACCTCGGCTTACGCTCCTGAAGTCGGCAAGTGGTGGGACGCTTACGGCCCATCCAACTGGGGCGCAGTCACCGAAGACACCACGGCATTCATCGGCGTTTTCGACGCGCAGTACCTCATCAAGGGCGAAGACCACACTCGCTGCATTTTGCCGGGCGGTCTTGGCTGCATCAGCTACAAGCTGGTCGAAGTACTAAAGCCAAAAAACGCCGACCGCATGATTTCGGGCGCCACGGTGGTCTCCGTCGCTCAGGATGGCGACGCCGTTCGCGTCACCTACTTGCTGGGCGACAAGCTCACCACCGTTTCCGCCAAGCTCGTTCTCATGTGCACGCCCAAATTCATCACTGCGCGCTTGGTCGTCGGCCTTCCCACCGACCAACAGCAGGCCATGCGCCGCATGCGCTACGCGCCGTTTCCCATGATCAACATGATTTTCGACAAGCCCGTCTATCGCCGCGGCTACGACAATTGGTGTCCCGGCAATTCCTTCACCGACTTCATCGTTGCTGACTGGACCGTTCGCAACAATCCCGGCTATCACCCCAAATACAACATCCTCACCTTCTACACCCCGCTTCGTGAATCCGAGCGTGCCATGCTCCTTCAGGAAGACGACTGCAAAGTGCTGGCCGCAAAGGTCCTGAAGGATTTCCAGAAGGCCTTGCCGGAATTCAACGTCGACCCTATCGAGATTCGCCTGTACCGCCGCGGTCATCCCATGATGATGGCGGTCCCGGGCCAATTCACGAAAAACCGCATGATCGCCTCCAAACCCATGGAGCGCATTTTCTTCGGCAATTCCGATTCTGGCGGACCCGAGTCTCTCAGCACCGAAGCCGTGCGCATCTCGCGTGCCGCCGCCGAGTGGGCCAACCTGGTCCTGGCGGGCAAATCCGGCAGGGCTTCAGAGTTAGCTCACAAAGCGCTGACAGATGTGGTGCTCTAATCCCATAGTGCCGCCGCGCATCTCTATTCGCAGGTCCAATCGATGTCGTCAATAAATTCGCTGCATTCTTTCTTTCAGAGCATTTCTCGCCCGGCAACCGTCGCGGCCATCACCGTCATCACTTTGCTTTTTTTCTGGCTCATCAATTTCCAAGGCGTTCCCGGCATTCCTGCCATCGCCTCGCTGCTGCGAATCGGCTTTCCGGACATGATGTTCACGTACTCCCCCTCCTCCATCTATAAAAAGCTCACGTACTTCGGCGCGGATGGCCGCTCCGCCTACCGCATTTTCCTTGAACGCGTCGATTTCCTGTTCCCCGCGGTCTACGGCCTCTTCTTCGTTATGGTCACCACCTTCGGTTTTTCTCGTCTCGTGCCCAACCGTCCAGCGCTGCAAAAACTCAGCTTGCTTCCCTGGTTCACCACACTCTTTGACTACGCGGAAAACCTCTGTTTTCTCGTCATCCTGCGGAGCTATCCCGAGGAGTTGCCGAACTTGCAGAAACTCGCCAATGTATTCACTCTCGCCAAGTGGACTTTCGCCGCAATGAGTATCGTATTGTTGCTGGTGGCAATTCTGGGCTTGTTAATTCGCAATCTTCGCCGTCCGGCTTCGGCTTAGACAAAAGTCGTGCTATGTTTTACGGGCATTCTTCCTGCCGGGCCGATCACGCCGAACGTGCCCTGAAAGAGGATTTCTCGCCGAATGTGCCGCTCAAAACTTCTTCCCATCCTCACCATCGCCATCCTGTGTCTCTGCCTATTCCCGCCCCTCCGCTCTCAGCAGAATCGCGCATCCTTACTCATCATGAATGCGCAGATTGCCGACGGCACCGGCACTCCCCTGCGCAAAGGTAACGTACGAATCGCTCTCAGCCACATCGTGGGCGTCGGCGAACTCCAACCCCAACAAGGTGAGCCCACCATTGACGCCCACGGGCTGGTTCTCGCACCCGGCTTCATTGATATCCACAATCACTCCACCGAAGGACTCCAGAATGATCCCCTTGCCGAAACACAGATCTCTCAGGGCATAACTACCCTGATTGTCGGCGCCGATGGTGATTCTCCGTGGCCGCTGATCACCTGGGTCCGCCTGCAGCAACAAAAGCCCGCCGCCGTGAATGTCGGCGTACTCGCCGGCCACGCCACCATTCGCGAGCAGGTGCTGGGCAAAGATTTCAAGCGTGTCTCAACACCCGAAGAAATACAGCGCATGAGCATGATGGTCGATCAGGCCATGAATCAGGAAGCCCTGGGCCTTTCTTCCGGCCTGGAGTACGAAGTGGGCAGCTATTCCTCAACCGAAGAGATCATCGCCATGGCCAAAGTGGCCGCGCAACACGGTGGCTTCTATATGACCCACATCCGCGATGAAGCCGACAAATCCTTCGAAGCTCTCGAAGAAGAAATCACCATAGGCGAAAGAGCCCATGTTCCGCTGGAACACTCCCATATCAAACTCGGTACCGTTGCCGTCTGGGGAAAAGCTCCGCAATACATCAAAGCGATTGAGCAGGCCCGAAGTCGCGGCGTCGATTTTCTGGCGGATTGCTATCCCTACGACGCGTGGCATTCCAATTTTAAAGTTCTCGTTCCCGACAAGCAGTACGAAAATGCCAAGAGCGTCGCGAAAGCACTCGCCGATGTCGGCGGCGCTTCCCACATCACCATCACCAATTTCACTCCGAACAAATCCTACGAAGGTCACACGCTCGCGGATCTTGCCAAATCTAACTCCCTCACTCCCGTCGACATGTACATCCGCATCATCCGCGAGGGCGACAAGGCCGGCACGGAAGCTGAAATCATCGGCCAGTCCATGATGGAAAGTGATATCAAAGCTCTCTACCAGCAGCCTTGGGTCATGGTGGCCAGCGACGGCGGTATCGGTGCTGCTCACCCTCGTGGCGCCGGCACATTCCCGCGTGTACTCGGCGTCTTCGTGCGCGAGAGACACTGGCTGACGCTGCATGAAGCAATCCGCAAAATGACTGCGCTGCCGGCCGAGCGCCTCAACTGGAAAGATCGAGGCGTCATTCGCGAGGGCGCGTTCGCCGATCTCGTGTTGTTCAACCCCGATACGATCATCGATCACTCCACCTACACCAACCCAACCGCGCTCTCCACCGGAATCGAAAAAGTTTTCGTCAACGGCACGCTGGTCTGGGACTCCGGCAAGCCCACAGGAGCGAAGCCCGGCTCAATCATCGGCGTACACGGCGCCGTCAGCGAATTGCTGAACTAACGCCAGCGGAATTGCTCCCGCTATCTTCAAAGTGGCGCTCGCTTTTAGGCGCGCCACTTCGCGTAGCCCTATTCCCTGCAACAAGCGCCTTGCTCTTGCTTCCGCTTCGCCGCAGCAGCTCAGCACCTGCTTCGCATTCAGCGTTTCCCAGCATGCTGCTCATCCCCAAGAAAAAAACCAACCGCGTCATTCTTCGGGTATGCGCCGAGCAAGAATCTCAACCGCAACACTTCCGCGCGCCCGCGTTATGCGCGAAGACTTATCGCCTCGCGGCGCACAAACTTCTGCTCCCAAGGAATGCGCCCGGTCATCTGCATCACCACAAACAGCGACAGGATCGCTCCAATCGTTATGGCCAACCCCGTGAAGCCCTGGAAGAAGAATGCATACGAAAACAGAACCAGATAGACGAGTTGCGCCAGCCCCGCATCCCACAAGGCAAATCGCAAATTCACCACCAATCTCAAATACGTCACCACCAGCAGCATCGATACCGCCGACGATATCGCAAACGCCCAGTGAATCGAGATATGGTCGGCCAGATACGCCAGCAGCAAGTGAAAGGAAAAAAAAGCGCATGCAAGAAAGAAATAGTTCATCGGGTGGAGATCGATGCCGCGCAGCGTCGAAAGGGTGAACACCAAAAAGAAAAAGAAAAACAGCGATACCGGCGCAAAATAACTGATCTCCCCTGCCAACGGTCCGGGTTGCAGCTTCTCCGGCATCAGCAGCGCGATGTCAAATCCGGAAACTAGATTCTGGTAATCCCATCGCAGCTCCCAGCCCTTTCCGGCCGGCTGTTTGGTCGTGGGAGAAAGGGTATTGTCCGGGAAATCGAATCCTGCAAAATCGGTCCCCACGCTCATGTGAAAATCGTTGGCCTGCGAGACCTCCGCCGCTTCGTGCCCAATGGCCCTGCCTGTCGACGCCTCTCCCAGACGATACCTCCAGCTCTTCTGCCCTTGGGAACGGTACATTGCCTTCAGCACGCCGCTCGCTCCCGCGGGAAGCACGGCCTTCGCCGAAACCACCGCTCCGCCAAACGTCAGCGGCAGCTGCTTCCCGTCTAGATAGAGCGCCAGCCCGTCATATACCGCTTTTTGCGCCGGCAACGCCAGCCGAAATTCAAACACCTGGTCGCTTGTCGTCGGGTTGTGAAAGGAGTGCTCTCCCTGGAAGGCAACCTGATAGATGCTAAACCACAACAACCCTTTTTGCCGGTAGTCCACGTGAAAATCGGCGCGGATTTTGCTCGAGTCCAACGCCACCGGTTGCGCGACAACATTCTTCTGCTGCCGCGTGATCTTCTTCCCCTTTTCTTCTGAGGTCACCGTTTCGGTGTGTTCTATCAGATAGTGAATGTCTGGCTGGGTCTGTTCCTGCGTATCTCCCCACGTGGAAGCAACTCGGCCGGACAGCAAGCTTGTCGTCGACTCCGTCCTTAGAAAGATGGTGGAACCGAGAATGCACCAGGCGACGGCGGTACCAACGAAAATGACGGCGATCGCGAGTATGCGTTTGATCATTGGGCTGTGCCTCGAAGGAAATTGCCGCCGCTCAGCAGAGCTTAGGCCAATAGGTTTCTATTGTCAAGTACTTTGCAGAATAAAGCCAGATCACGCCTCGCATTCCGTCTCCACCCATGCATAATGTTGCGGTCTTCCCGGAGGCACCATGCCTGACGCTCTCGACGATTTCCAGAAATCCCGCACCGAACTCAACGACGAAATCCTTCGTTGCGGCCACCTCGGCATCAAGCGTTTCTTCGCTTTGGACCATCAGGCTTACGAACCCGGTCCGCTAGACACCAAAACAAAGGAACTCCTCGGCCTGGTCGCTTCCACAGTCCTGCGCTGCGATGACTGCATTACCTATCACCTGGTCCGCTGCGGCGAAGTCGGCTGGCGCCGCGCCGAGGTAATCGACGCCCTGGACGTTGCCCTGGTCGTGGGCGGTTCCATCACCATTCCGCACGTTCGCCGCGCCTTTGCCCGAATGAGGGAGATACAAGGGCTTCAGCCTGGGGTAGAATAACGGCCAGAGCCAGTCATGAGCACGACACCTACTGCCATCGCCACCGGCGACCTGAGTTCCTTCCAGCGCTTGCGCAATTTCGTTGGCGCCGCCGCCTTCTTATTCATCCAGCGTTCCCCCAAGTTGCTGCAGCTTCATCGCAACGAAAAGTCCTGGACACTGTTCCGCATAGCTCTCGGCATCTTTGGCGCCGCCTTGGTGGTATTGCCGCTGAGTCTTTGGAACGGTTGGTTGACCGCCATTTTTGGGCTGCTTCTCTTCGTAACTTCCATTCTTCTGCCGCCCGCCGAAACCGAATCCGCCACGGACCTGAAGGCGCGCGAACTGGGTGCGCAAACCGTTGTGGGCGGCGGCGAGTACCAGCAGGGCGCTTCTCCTCCCGCGCCGACGCAACTTTTCCTGTGTCCTCAAAACGTGTGGGCGCTCGACAAGAATTTCCGCGCTCTCCTCGTAATCCCTACTCGCGACATCAAGGCGATCGTCGTCGAACCCGCCGGTGACAACTGGCTGCTGCATATCCGCTGGGGCGATCAGCAGGCGCAATTCTCCTACTCGGGCTTTTTCGCCGAGCGCTTCGCTCGCCTGGCGCAGCATTCCATTCGCAGCTTTGTCGTACCTCCTGCTTCAGCAGCGGCCAAGCGCCGCTCCGCAGGTGCATAGCAATCCCCAGCGCTTTTTCTTTGAGGAAAATCGATTCTGGACGCCTGTTTGTGTCAAAATAGAAGCATGGCACGCGGTTGGGAGAGCAAAGATGTGGAATCCCAGGTGGAAGCGAAGAAAATTGTGACTGATTCTCAGGGCAAGGGCCAGAAGACCGCTGAGCAAGTCCGCCGCGAACAAGATCGCCGCGGCTTGCAACTATCTCGAACGCGTATCCAGAACGACCTGCAGAACGCTACCAATCCAAATCATCGCAAGTCGCTTGAAGCTGCTCTCGCGCATCTCGATCAGAAGATCGAAGAACTCAGCTAAGCTGGCGAAAATTTCGATTTGTGTGTGCAACAGTCCCGGCGGCGATTAGTCGGTGAACACTACCCCCACGGCAGTCGTACCCTTTTCAACACCTTCTTCAATCCGCACCACGTAGCCGCGCAGACGCATGGCCTGCAGTCCGTCGGCCGTCGGCGTTTCCATCGTTACTTGCAGCTCAGACTGCATCCTCGGACTGTGTTTCAGCGAAATCAGTGCGCCCTGGAGCGACAAGTCTCGCACCAGCGTTTCTTCCTCGAATTTCTGGCCCTCCGCGGTAACTCCCGTCACGCAAGCGCGGAATTGCGCTTCGCGCCGCAGTGCCGTGCGGGATCCGGGCATGTGCGCCTGCACCGGCTCGTTCGCGGAACCTAACGTAATCACCATGCCTTCACTCGCGGCGAACACGGAGTCGAACTCTTCCCGCGCCTGGCTCAACAGCCCGTCGATAATGCGATCCGTAGAGTCCGGATCGTGGTGGAACAGCACCAGAGTCTTCGCATTCACTTCGCGCGCAACACTTGCGCCTTCTCGCCAGGAAGAGTGTCCCCAACCCTTTCTGGTGGTCGCAAGTTGCGTGGGCGTGAATTGTGCATCATTTATGAAGATGTCGGCATCGGCCGCCAGTTCCGTCAGGCTTTTGTCCAGCGCCCGATCGCCCGGCTCATTGTCCGTCGCGTAAACCACGATTCCCGCCGGCGTCTCGATGCGGAACCCCAGGCATCCTTGCGGGTGATTCAGCCACCTCGCCGTGACCTTGTTCGAGCCCACCTGAAAACTCTCGCCTCCGTCCAGTTCGCGGAATTTACGCCGCGCGCTCATCGCGGAAAAGTCCACCGGGAAGTACGGCAGTGCCATCTGCGTCTCAAGCACCTGCCTCAACGAGTCTTTGCCTAGAAACTTCGATCGGAAACTATAAAACTGGAATTTATTTTTCTCCACGTACAGAGGCGCGAAAAACGGCAGTCCCTGAATATGATCCCAATGGTAGTGAGTTACAAAAATGTGCGTCTCGGGATAAGGTTCTCCGTCGGCGTTGCCCCAGCGGTTTCCCAGCATCCGCAAACCCGTGCCGCAATCCAAGATGAACTGCGTGCCGTCCGGCGCGATCAGTTCCAGGCAAGGGGTGTTTCCGCCGTACCGCCACGTCGCGGGATCCACGGTGGGCGTGGAACCGCGCACACCCCAGAACGATAATTTGGCAATAGGATTACTCATCTCCGTCGGCGTGACCTCCGGGCTGGGTGCCGGCACTGATACTTCCCGGTGAGTCGGTGCCATTTCTGATGGTGGCAGTGGATAATGGTAGCGTCAACGAATTCGCGGTAGGCTGTTGTCATATTTCCCACTAACCGATGGGCGGCGGGCTGCACTTGAGTCCCGCAAACTCGTACAATATGGCGGTGCACGCTCACCCACATGACCACGCCCACAATCACGGGCACAGCCACGCTCATCCCCCGATGAGCGCATCCGTTCTGGGCTGGGCCATGGTCGCGACGCTCGGCCTGGTTGTCGCCGAAGTCTTTGGTGGCTTTCTCGGTCGCTCCGTCGCGCTTCTGAACGACGCCGTTCACAATCTCTCCGACGTCCCCGCTCTCGGCATCTCCTGGCTAGCCATGCGCCTGGCGCAGCGCCCCGCGGATTCCGACCGCACGTACGGTTATCATCGCGCCGGAACCTTGGCCGCTTTCACCAACGCAATCCTGCTGATCCTGCTATCTCTCTGGCTTGGCTACGAAGCGATTGAGCGCCTGCGCACTCCGCAAAGCGTCGTCGAAAGCTGGATGATCTGGACCTCGCTCGCAGCGTTGGCCGTGAACGGCGGCATTACGCTAGCCTTGGTGCGCGGCCATGCTGACCTGAATCTCCGCAGCATCCTGGTACACAACTTCGGCGACGCGCTTTCCAACATTGCCATCATCATCGGCGCCGTGATTATCCGTTACACTCACGCGCATTGGATTGACCCTATCCTGGGTCTGGCGATCGGCTTCCTGGTTCTCTATTCCTCCATCGGCATCCTTCGCGAATCCGCGCACATCCTGTTGGAGGGAAGGCCGCGCGAGATGAAAGTGGAAGAAGTAGCTCGCGCCATTCTTTCCCTGGAACAAATTGTCGAAGTCCACGACGTGCACATCTGGTCGCTCGGGGGAGGCCACAACGCCCTCAGCTGCCACGCGCGCATTCCCGACATGCACATGGACGAATGCGAGAAGCTCGTCCAGGCGATCCAGCGTAAGGTGGCGGCAGAGTTCGGCATCGAACACGCCACCGTACAACTGGAACGCGCCGGCTTGCCCGCCACTTCCGGCTACGTCATGCCGGAACCCGCCCCAAAACCCTGAGGCTTGCGCAGCTTCAGCCGCCATACCGCGACCGCGCCGTGCTGCTTGCGCCTTGAACCTCACGCAATCCGCGAGACTTGCCGTTCTGAATGTGGAAGAATCCAACCTGTCCCGACGGAGTGCTTTCCGGGGAATGGTTTCCGCCCAACAAGAGGATCGTGCTATGAAAGCCAGAACCATTGTTTTGTGGGGCGCGCTGTTTCTTGCTGCGCCCTTATTTGCGCGCGACAAAAGCGACGTCATCATCATGCGCAACGGCGACCGCCTCACCTGCGAGATCAAAGGTCTCGACGCGGATACCCTGTTCATCAGCGTCGACTACATTTTGAGCACGCAATCGGTCGATTGGTCCAAGGTCGACCACGTGGAAAGCAAACAACTGTTCATCGTCAAGACTCAGGATGGCTCGGTTTATTCCGGAACCCTCTCCACTCCCGAAACACCGGGAAACCGTCCCATCAAAATCGAGATCCTCGAGGCTGCGGCGAAGGCCAAGGTGCAAGTCGACAAGATGGAGATCATCAAAATGGATGAAACTTCCAGCAATTTCTGGCAGCGCTTCAATGGCGAAATTGGCATGGGGGTGATGTACAACAAAGGCAACCAGTCGACGCAATATAGTTTGAACTCCGAGGTCAACTACCCTCGCCCGCGCTGGGCCGCCAATGCCACGGTCAATTCCACGTTGTCCTCCAGTACCGGGACCAACCCCGCCACGCGTAATCAGATCACTATGAACGTCCAGCGCCTGCTCCGCTGGAACAATTGGTACTACGCTGGGCTTGCCGACTTCCTGCAAAGCTCGGTCCAAGGCATCCAACTGCAGACCACTCTTGGCGCCGGGGTCGGCCGGTACTTGAAGAACACCAATCATGCCGCCATCTCTGTGACCGGCGGTGTTGCCTGGCAGCGCATCAACTATCTGGAGACCGTGGTGCCGGCCACCACGCAAAACGTGACCTCCGCACTGATCGGCGCTCAGGCGAGACTTTTCTGGTTCAACAAGACCACTCTCGCGGTCGGTACCTATCTCCTTCCTGCCCTTTCCGAACCCGGCCGTGTGCACTACAGCCTGAACACCGCGTACTACGTAAAATTGTGGAGCAATCTCACCTGGAATGTTTCGCTCTACGGCAACTGGGACAATCGCCCGCCACCAGGGTTCGTCGGGAGCGACTACGGCACCAGCTCCGGCGTAAGCTGGACCTTCGGCAACCACTGACAATCGAAAGTAGAAAAGCGAAACGCGAAATGCAGAATTGTCGGCGCGGCGATAGTGAATTGGATATCCGCGGCGGTGGTTGGCAGTAAGAATAAGCTCAGGAGAAGAGGACCCAAATTCGAAAGGGTGGGCCACCCGCAGAGAAAACCACCAATCGGAAGATCGTCCGTCACCCAGGTTTGGCGCTTCAGCGCAATTGGATGGAATACAGCGAGGTGCGGGCTGCAATGAACAGGGTTTTTCTGTCGGGACCGAGGAGCAATTGCGACGGGCGCTCGGGAACATCGATTGTGCCGATGAGTTTACCGGCAGGATTGTAAACGTCGATCTGGCCGGCGGCGATGAAGACGTTGCCCTGGGCATCTTCGGTGACGCTCTCACCGCCTACGTTGGCGAAAAGTTGCAAATTCCTGAGCGTGCCATCCTCACCGACCGTGGCGCGGTAGGTCTTTTCTTCGGATTCATCGGAAACGTAAAACGCTTGGCCAATCTTCGCGGGCGCCAAGCCAAATGCGCGAAGCACGTCGTGAATTTTGGAGCCGTAGTACAGCTGGCCGGTGACAAAATCTTCGCCGGCCGGAATAAACGTGCTGCGATCCAGAGAAACAAACTGATAGGGCTTCTGGCGCTCCGCGACTTCGGGAAAATCGTTTTCGTTCCGCCAGACGTCCACGGGAAGAATCGGCGTCATTCCAGGCCGCGGGGCACTTGGCTCGGGCGCAAGGAGCGTGAGTTGATCGAAGTTCGTGCCGGGCTTGAAGGTGTAGACCGTGCCCGAGCCTTGATAGGAAATGACCAGCAAATTGCCGGAGTTGTCAAACGCAAGCTGCACGGGATCGAGCGGATTATCGCGCACGACGGAAAGTTGGTGCGAAGACGCCGACCAGCGATAAATCTTTTGCCACTTGGCATCGACAAAATAGCAGTCGCCGGAACTGTCGACAGCGCCACCGGAAATATTGAAAAAGCCGCCGGCGAGTTTCTCGATTTTGGCGCCATCGGCGAGGACCGGAGCGGCCTGGGCGGGGCGAGTTTGCGGCGCGTTCCCGGAAATGGTGAGCCAAGCAAATTCGCGCTGGCGAATTTCGATGTTGTGGGTCTGATCGAAAACGGCATTGTCAAACGAGGCTTTGCTGTCGCTGTAGCAATGAACGTTACGGAAACGGATATTTTTTGAATTTGCGACTTTTATGGCGTACGGAAAAGGCTGGTGGCTGCTGACGACGCGATACACATGCAGGTTGGCGATAGTGATGTCGCTGGAATCGCGGATTTCGAGCGGCAATGCGAAACCACCCTCGCCGCGCTCTTCTTCCGTTTGCAGCGCATAGATCTGCCAGTTCGCCGCCTTCTGCAATACCACTTCGGCGCCGACGTGATGCTCGCTGGACAGGTGGTAAACGCGCCCGCTAGTGGAAGTGTTGGAAATGTACAGGCCAGCTTGCGCAAACGGACTGGGAGTCCAGATGTCGAGGAAAGCTCCGCCACCGCCGTTGGTGATCCAGAGACTGGGGTATTGGCCGTCCCAACGGCGCTTGATGTTGGAGTCCGCAGTGTTGTTGTTATTGTAGATTTGCTCCCCGACTTTGCGGCGTTCTTCGGCCGACGCGTTCGGATCGACAGTGCCGTGACCGCCGAGGAAGCGCACGTCATTCATCATGGAATCCTTGCCCGCCATCCACTTCGCGGCGACCGCGCGCGGATTGATGCCGTTGGTGTAGAGGCCGATTCCGGTGACGATGTTGGTGCCGCCCTGGGGCGCTTCGAGCAGCGGCTTAGGCGCGCCGACACCCTGGAACGCAGGAGTTCCGTCGGCAAGCAGGATACGCGTAACGCTGGGATGCAGGCCGATGAGCACCGTGTCTGGCTTGAGCACAATGGTGTCGCTGACGCGATACTGGCCCGATGGGAAATAGATGGTCTTGTGCTCGGCAATGGCCTTCTGTAGCGCGGCAGTGTCGTCGGTTGAGCCATCACCCGTGGCGCCGAGAGCGCGGATGTTGACCCACGTATTCATCGGGGGCAGATCGCGGATGTCGGACTTGACGGGCGGCGGAAGTGTGCTTACCGGCGCGGCGTCAAGAATATCTTTCGGGACAGGAATGGCGGCAATGTCGTCGAAATGAAGACCATGCGAGAAAGTCTTGACCGCGTACATTTCGTGCGGGCCTGCGAGTTGCTTGCCGCTTTCGCGGAAGAGCGCAAAAACAGGAACGTTACGGCAAATCACATTTTCCATGTTGATTTCTGTGCGCGGACTGTATTCGTTGCTGACAATCACAGCCGGGCCGCTGATATTTTCAAGACGCGCATCTTTGACCCAGAGTTCGTCGGAATATTTGGCGTCGACGGAAATGGCCGTGGGAACATTGGTGAATTGCGGGCGAACTAGGGTGAGACCCGCTTCGTGCTCGCGGATTGCCGCTTCGCTTTGGCCCTCGAAAGTGCTGTCGATTACCGTAAATTGCCATCCGGGCGAAGGCTTGCGGGTCCAGATGCCATACCGGCCTCCGAAGAAATGCAAATCGTGCGCCACGTTTCCGCCGTCGTGAATTCCGGCAAGGGCTGAGCCAAGGTGGAAATCCATGTGCGCCAGAAAACAGTGCTGCGCGTAGTGTGCGCGGATGCCTACAGCTCCGGGATTGCCGTCCCGGATCTCGAGAGCTATGTTGCTGAGCGCAGAATAAAAAGTTCCCGGGCTTGCGTCGGGAGGAGTGCCGTTTGCTCCCTGTGGGGTGGCAGCGGAAGAATCACTCTTCGATGGGCGAGCACCTGCGAAGAAAATCATGTAGCTCGGACCTTGCTGAAAGCCCGGCGTATTTGCGCCCAACACAAGCGCCGGCCGCGTCGGGCCATAACCGATGACGCGGATGCCGGGCCAGATGTAGATGGTTCGAGAGATTCGATAGCGGCCGGGGGGCAAAAGAAGAATGCCCTGAACGGTCGTTTCCTGGACCTTGTTGATGGCTTGCTGGAGGGCGTCGGAATCGTCGGCCACGCCGTCGGCGTGAACGGGAAATTTGTCTGGAGTGAGGTAGACCGCTCTGGGGTCGTCCAACCGTTCCGTGTAGGTAGAATTGGCGCACGACGGTGCACACACAACCAAAAGACTTGCAAAGGCAAAGAGCGTCTTGAGCATGAATTGATCACCCAGTGGCTAGCCCGAGGATTCAGCTTGTCAGAAGCGAGAACGCACTATCATAGCGGAGTGCGACGACAGAACATGGAGAATATTTGTGGACGGCGCTGGGTTACTGGCGCATCATCACGCGAAGTCCGCGAGGCCAGCTCTCTGCAGACCGATGCGGGCAACTTCATTTCCGGACGCCAGAATTCCAGAAGCACATCCTTGGAAGCGTGCAAGCGCTGCGCTGGCGCCGCGGGCGATGCCAAGAAGATCCAGGATTCCGTGTTGCGCGGCGCTCTGCGCAAACATCTGTTCATCACCTGCTCGGGCAGGAGTGAAGACAATCGCTATAATAAACTGACGATATAATCTCTCCACTTATTTTACCTTGGCAAGTTGCAGGCTGCTTACGTATACGGCGGGTAACTGCATGTTCCAGGAAGGCGGGACGTGATCAAACGAAATTTCAAACGAGCGTCTTTCGCCGGGAACGAGGGCCGCAGGAGGAGTGCCGAGGACGCCGCGGGCCTCGCGCAGCACCACCTGGTTCATTTCGTCGGAGAACTCCACGGAGAGTTCGAGGGCGGCAATGGCTTGCGGGCCTTGATTCACAACTTCCGCGTTCAGGACGGTGACTTCCTGGTGCAGGAAGTTTTCCGCGCGGCTCATGGACATGTTTTCGACGCGCAGATTCTTAGCATAGTCCTTCTCGGAATCGCCCATTCTGGGCGTAACGACGAGTTGTACAGTGCCCGGCTGCGGTGCAGGCGCTGGTTTGAAGAGGAACCACAGGCTTGCGGCAATCACAAAACCGACTATGACCGCAAGCACCAGCGTGACGCGCCAATGGCTGGCCGGTCGCTGCTCTTCCGTACTGTGCCGTGGCTCTTCCATGGGAACCTGTTCAGCGACAGCGAATCTCCTGCCGCTTATCGTCCAACGCCCAAGCGGAGCGCCAGCGGTTCGGGCAAACGCGCCGCGCGCATGCGGTCCTGAACTCCTTCCACATCGTAGGGCACGCGCCAGAATTCCACTACCTGGTTCTGCAGATCGGCGATGGCGAAGCTGGCGCGCGGATCGCCATCGCGCGGCTGGCCAATGGATCCCGGGTTCAACAAATAGCGCTTCTTCTCATCGATACGCAGAGCGCTGCGCGCTTCCGTATCACGCGGGTGCAGCTGCAGAACTTCCAACTGCGTGTCCTGATAAGAAAAACCACCCTGATGGTGCGTGTGGCCGTAAAACGTCACAGGAAGGGTCGAGTCCAGCAGTCCTTCGAGCGCCTGCGATGGCGTGAAGACATACTCGTCCTCGTCCTGAAACGCGCCGTGCACCAGCACGACGCCTTCCGCTTCGATTGGTCCCTGCGGAAGCGTTGCCAACCAGTCCATGTTCTCGTTGGAAAGTTGCGCGCGCGTCCACTGGACCGCGGCGCGCGCAATGGGATTAAAGTCGTCCGTCACCATTAAGTCGGCCACGGCCTTGTCGTGGTTGCCGCGGATGGTTACCGCTCCCATCTCGCGGATTTGCGAGGTGACTTCATTCGGGTCGGGACCATAGCCAACCACATCGCCGAGGCACACCACACGGTCCCAGCTTCCCTTAGCCGCGGAAAGCGCGGCTTCCAGAGCTGTTAGATTGGCGTGGAGATCGCTAAGAACTAAAAGTCGCATCCGAGTATTGGGCCTGTGTACTTGAGTATAGATGAAGCGGAGCGCCGATGCCTAAGCGAAAGTGGTAATACAGAGGCAATTTGGATGCCTGAGACAAGTGTAAAAAGTTACGTTTCTCGCGAAACATTCCCTGGGTACCCTTCGTCTATACGGGTGCAGCCGCAATTTGGACTGTTTTGGGATAGTACGAGTTTCGTTAGAAAAAACCCCGCGGTGGCAGCCGCGGGGCCATTGACACGCAGTCTTTCCGGCTCGTAACCAGGAAATAGAGGTGTCTTCTTCGGGAGGCTACTCTTACCCCTGCCTGTGTGTCAACTCCATCTATCCGCAAATCGCTTCCTCGGCTGACTCGCTCCTCGAAAGGACTGACACGCAATGCGAAACAAATCCTGGCTACGAAGCTTTGTTCTATTGGCCGCGGTCGCCATAGCAATTCCGGCCTTCGCCAAACCAATGAGCAAGAGCCTCCCTCTAAACCACAGCGTCCATGTCGGCAAATACGACGTAAAAGCCGGAGACTACAACGTGCTTATTGACGGCAACCACCTGACCCTGAAGAAGAATAACAAGGTCGTGGCCGAGGCCGACGGCCGCTGGGAAGAGCGCAACGTCAAGTCAGAGTATACGGAAATCCTTTCCAACAACGACGGCAAGGTGCTCGAACTTCGCTTCGCGGGAAACAAGAGCGCTTTCGTTTTGACGGACTGAAGGGAGATTGCACAACCGTGGGTGACCAAAGTTGAGGGGAGCTGCATTGGGTTCAGCTTCCCTCGTTTTTTTGTAGGCCAGTTTCCGTCAAGTGAGTTTCAAAATCCCTGTATCGGCCCTGCTACGGTATATTTCCCCTGCTATTTCCCAAACGAACCTAACGAATCAGCATGCAGTCGCCATAACTATAAAACCGATAGTTGGACTCCACGGCGTGACGGTAGGCCGCTAGCACTCTTTCGCGGCCCGCGAAAGCAGAGACCAGCGCCAACAGCGTCGATTTCGGCAGATGAAAATTTGTCAACAACATGTCCACGACATTGAAAGAATAGCCCGGCACGATGAAGATTTGCGCTTCTGCGCCGCCGGCACTGAGCAATTCCGCACTTCCCGCGAGTTTTGCGCGCTGCGCGGAGTCCTCCAGGGTGCGCACGACCGTGGTGCCGATCGCCAGCACCGGGCGGCCGTCGCGTTTTGCGTTACGGATTTTTTCGGTCGCGTCGTCCGCAATCTCGTAAGACTCGGTATGAATCTTGTGCTGTTCAAGCGTTGCGGTGTGAATCGGCTGGAACGTTCCCAATCCGACGTTTAACGTTACCTCGCAGATTTCACATCCTCGCTCGCGAATCTTCTGCAATATTTCCGGAGTGAAGTGCAGCCCTGCTGTTGGCGCGGCAACCGCTCCCGGACGCCGGGCATAAACGGTCTGATAGCGCTCGCGGTCGGAGAGTTCATCCGGGCGGTCGATGTAAGGCGGCAACGGCACATGGCCAAACTTTTCGAAATTCTCCGCTACGGTGCGATGATTGTGCGACTGAAAGCGCAGGGTGCGGATGCCGAGTTCGCCGCGGGTGAGAATCTCGGCTTCGAGTTCTCCATTGCCGAATTGCACGCGCTCACCCACAGGCAGCTTTCGTCCCGGACGAACCAGCGCTTCCCAAACTTCATCTTCAATTTGCCGGGTCAAGAAGACTTCCACTTCGCCGGACAAATGTTCGCGGGCAGTTTTGCGTGAAGGATGCTGGGCGTGCAGGCCCTTGCGTCTGCCAAACAGGCGTGCCGGAAGAACCCTTGCGTTGTTTACGACCAGCAGCTCATCGCCGCGAAGCTGTTCGGGAAGATTCGCGAAGTTGCGGTCTTCCCAGGCGCCAGAGGCACGGTCCAGCAACAAAAGGCGGGATTGTTCGCGGCGTTCCAGCGGCCGCTGGGCTATCCGCTCAGAGGGAAGGAAATAATCGAGATCTTCGAGCTGCATCGATTCCAACTATAACAAAACAGGAGGGCTCGGCGCTTCGCAAGGCGAAATAGGGGATTGCGAAGCTATCGAGGGTAGCAGCATGGGGGAATGCTGAGGTGTGTCCAGGCATTGTATTATGCAGATTCTAAGCACATTACAGCTCCATCTGGCGCGCTATAAACAGCTTGACAAATATACGCTCATATTTTATTATTCGCTTGTAGTCACTATCTGGAGGAGATAAGCAATGAGAGCTACCATCAGCCGTTTTGATCCTTTTCGCGGAGAGTCCGCGTTGCAGCAGCAGATCAATCGCCTCTTTACGGAGGCCTTCGATCGCTCTTCGGAAGAAGGCAACCTGACCACGTGGGCACCGCCCGTAGACATCTACGAGACCGAGCACGAACTGGTTGTCAAGGCCGATCTCCCTGACATCAAGCCGGAGGAGCTCGACATTCGTGTCGAGAACAACATCCTGACGATTCGCGGAGAGCGCAAGTTCGAGAAGAAGGTGCAGGAGGGCAACTATCTGCGTGTGGAACGTTCCTACGGGAGCTTCAGCCGCAGCTTTGCTCTAGCAAACACCGTGAACACGGAAGCGATTAAGGCAGAGTACAAGCATGGCGTGCTGACGCTGAGCGTCCCGAAGCGCGAGGAAGCCAAGCCCAAGCAGATCAAGGTGAATGTGGAGGGAGTCGCTGCCGCAGCTGCTGCCGGCCGGTAATCCGCAAAAAGGTGC
>Ga0126379_10000812_pt1 | contig 17961 bp, 20 predicted proteins | sample PanSoiMetPlot_24_FD_92640 | JGI IMG/M metagenome (GOLD analysis project Ga0126379, IMG submission 92640) | Tropical forest soil microbial communities from Panama - MetaG Plot_24 | ecosystem: Environmental > Terrestrial > Soil > Tropical forest > Bulk soil | place: Panama | collected 2016-02-17
CTGGACGGTGATCGTCTCCGGAATGACGACTTCGCGGACAACTTTGATCTGCTCCTGTTCGCCGTGATGCAGGCGCTGCCGCTCGCGTTCTCTTGCCCGGCGGACGGACGCCAGGCTGCGCACCCGCTCTCCTTCCTCGTCGGACAATGCGCGGGTGACCGTGATCTTCCCCGTCCGGCGGCGGATCTCGTCGCGACGCACCGGGGCTACCGGCCGCTTGATCTCCGGCCGAGCACCCCGCCGCGGTGCCACGGCCGGCTCTTCCTCCTCTTCTTCCAAGGGAACCGCGACCTTGCCCGCGGCCGCCAGCGCCGCAACTTTCGCGGCCGCCGCCTTACCAGCCCGCTCTGCGACCTCGCGCCGCGATTCTTCCTCTTTGCGCCGTTGCGCCTCCGCTTCGGATCGCTTGCGTGCTTCCTCCTCGGCACGACGACGCGCTTCCTCTTCTTCGGCCTTTCTGCGCGCTTCCTCTTCGGCACGGCGCCGCGCCTCCTCGGCCGCCCGCTCCTCCTCCTCCTGGCGTTGCCGCGCTTCCGCGATGGCAGCGCGCCGGCGCGCCTCCTCATCGGCTTTACGCGCATCCTGTACCGCGCGTGCGCGGCCCGCTTTTTCCTCGGCGGTAAGCGCCCGCGGCAGCACGACGGCACGGCGCGACGGTTCCAACGGTGCCGGTCGCGCCGACGGCTGCTCGCGTGCTACGGCGGCCGATGCTTCCGGCCGGCTCGCTTCCGCCGATCCCGGAGCGATCGTGCGCTTCTTACGGACCTCCACGGTGACGGTCTTCGAGCGTCCATGCGAGAAGCTTTGCCGCACTTGCGCCGTCTCGACGGGTTTGCGCAACTCCAGCTTGCCGCCGCTGCGGCCGAGAGTGAGGGGCCGTCTCTGCTCTTGTTCGGCCACGTCTTGCTGTTGCTCGTTCGCGTTGCTCATTTCGATCCAATACTATTGTCTTGCCGTACCAGCCAAGCCGGGGCGGGCCTCCATTCCTCGATCGACAACCGCCCCCGAGCGAAAGCCTGCCAGCTTGGCGGCATCGGAGATCAAGCGGCGACACAGCGGGCCGGTCCCCAACCCCACATGTACCACATTATCGCGGCCAAAAACCGCGCCCATCTCTGCCGTGGTCAGCACCATCGCAAACGGCAGATCGGGCGCTAGAGCACGCACCTTTCCGCGCCCGCCTTCCGCTCCATCCAGGGCTGCCAGCAACAGCCCGACTTTTCCGGCACGGATCGCATTACACACCTTCTCAAACCCGGCGACGGCGAGGCCGGCCCGACGTGCGAAACCAATCTCATCGCAACAACGCTGCGCCAGCACAGCCTCAATTCGATCTGCAAGCTCTGTGGCTACGAAAATTGGCCGACGTGCGGCACGCGAGAAGAGCCGTTTTACCACCGCCTGCTCAAATATCTCGCGGCGCGGCGTCAGCCAGAAACCCCGGCCGGGAAGATTGCACGCGGCATCGGGAACGAGCTCACCGCCTGGGCCGACAACAAATCGCAGCAAGCTGGAGCGGTCACGTATCTGGCCCGTGGCGATGCACCGCCGCAGCGGCCCGGCGGCTTGCAGCGCTTCCTCGCACCGAACAGCCGTGAGGTTATCGTTACCGTCCGTGGCTCCTACTCCCTCGCTGCTGTCTCGGCCGATTTGTCTTCATCCTCATACCAATGAGCGCGCGCCTGCATAATCAGACCATTCGCTTCCTCGAGCTCGAGTTTGCCCCCTCCTTTGTCGGAGGCTTCGAGGAGCTCGACGAGTTCGTCCCCGGCAAGCCCGGCAAAATCATCGAGGGTCTTGATGTTGTTCTCGCCCAGTGCCACCAGCATGCCGGGGCTCAGCTTCTCGAGAGCGGCCAGCTCGTCGCTGACACCGAGCTCGCGGCGCCGCTGTTCATACTCGCGATCGCGCCGTTCGAGTGAGGTCCGCGCCCGCTCTTGCAGCTCGGCAGCGACATCGGTATCGAAACCTTCAATGTCGGCGAGGTCTTCGAGCGGCACATACGCCACCTCTTCGAGCGAGGTGAACCCTTCGGTAACCAGCAGATGAGCAATCACATCGTCGATGTCGAGAGCATCGATGAACATTTGACTGCGACTGCGGAATTCCTCGGTCCGCCGCTCCGATTCCTCTGCCTCGGTCAGAATGTCGATGTCCCACCCGGTGAGTTGGGAGGCAAGGCGTACATTCTGGCCGCGCCGGCCGATCGCTAAACTCAGCTGGTCGTCGGGCACGACAACCTCGATCCGCCGTTGTTCCTCGTCCATGACCACTTTGGCGACTTCGGCAGGCGCCAGGGCATTGACGACAAAGGTCGCCGGGTCCGGCGACCAAGGAATAATGTCTATTTTCTCGCCCTGAAGCTCGCCAACCACCGCCTGAACCCGGCTGCCGCGCATGCCGACGCAGGCGCCGACCGGGTCAATCCCGCTGTCCCGCGAAATCACGGCGATTTTAGCCCGGCTCCCAGGATCGCGCGCCACCGCCTTGATCTCGATAATGCCGTCGTAAATCTCCGGCACCTCCTGCGCAAACAGCTTCGCCATGAACTGCGGGTGGGTACGCGAGAGAAAGATTTGCGGTCCGCGCGGCTCCTGCCGAACATCGTAGACAAAGGCGCGAACCCGCTCGCCCTGGCGGAAGCTTTCGCGCGGCAGCAACTCGTCGCGGCGCAGCATCGCCTCGGCTCGCCCGAGATCGACCACGACATTGCCGAACTCGACCCGCTTGACGAGCCCGTTGACGATCTCGCTGACGCGGTCTTTGAACTCGAGGAACTGCCGTTGGCGTTCGGCGTCGCGAACCTTCTGGACGATCACCTGCTTTGCCGTCTGCGCGGCAATCCGGCCAAAATCAATCGGCGGCAGCGGGTCCGTAATAAAATCCCCGATTTCCGCTTCCGGGTTCAACCGTTGCGCCTCCGCGAGAGGGATCTGGGTCGCCTCGTTCTCGATCGTGTCTGCCACTTCGCGGAAGCGCAACAGCCGGATTTCGCCATTGTGGCGATCGATCTCGGCACGAATATCGTATTCCTGACCGTATTTGGAGCGCCCCGCCTTCTGAATTGCCTGCTCCATCGCCTCCAGGACCTCGTCGCGATCGATTCCCTTGTCGCGCGCGACGGTATCGGCGACCTGCAACAGTTCCGGACGGGCGTAGGTGACGGTTGTGTTCATGGCGTTCTCAAGTTTCGGTTCGAGACCGGTTTGCGGGATGTAGGGGCTTTGAATTAGGGGCGCCCTGCGCCGCGGCAATCAAATCGTCGGTTATCACGAGTTTCGCTCGCGCTACCGTATCGAGCGGCAGTTCTGTCTCGCCTTCCTCGGTAGCGAGGCGAACATTACCGCGGGCAGTTCCGAGCAGACGGCCGCGGAAACGCTTGCGGCCATCGATCGGCCGCGACAGCTCGATCTTGGCCTCGAAACCGCTGAAACGGTCGTAATCCTGGCTGCGAACCAATGGTCGGTCGATCCCGGGGGAGCTGACCTCGAGCATATAGGCGCCGGCTATCGGGTCGGCGACATCGAGAAGAGCGGACACGTTATGGCTGATCTGCGCACAATCATCGAGCGTCATTGGCCGATCGTCGAGCCTCTCGGCCATTATCTGGAGAGTCGGCCGCCGACCGCTCGTGATGACCACCCGGACAAGGCGATAGCCCATAGCTTCGAGCGACGGCTCAATCGTTTGCGCGATGCGATGGGTGTCAACCAATTATCCGGGGCCCTCTCCCAACTTCCCGATGGTATGGGTTTGTTCCGCTGAGCGTGCGGTCTGCGCGAAGACTTGTCTTTCCCAAATCGGCTGGCGAAAACAAAAAGTGGGCCGCCGGCCCACCCGCCCCTCGGTCCCCGACGACGGACCGCAAAACATATACTAACATAGTACATGCGCTGGATCTCGCAAGGACTTTCGATCATGCGAGTGGGGCCCTCGACCAGCGTCTGGCGCGCAGAAAAATAGCGGCGCGGCCAGCTGCTCGCGCCTTCTCCTCATAGCGGGTCGAGGGCCAATCCTGCGGCCGTTCGCGCCAGTCCCGCGGACGGCGGGCCAGCCACTCGAAATCGGGGTGATTGATGATCTGCTCGAGCATCCAACACAGATAATCGCGATCGTCGGTTGCGAGGCGGAGTTCCGCGCCGTCAGCCATGATTTCGGCCAATCCGTCGAGGGTGTCTCTCGACACCAGCCGGCGCTTGTTGTGGCGACGTTTTGGCCAAGGATCGGGGAACAAGATGAACACGCGATCGATCGAGGCCCGCGGTAGCGCCGCAATCAGTAATCGAGCGTCATCCATAAAAATTCGAACATTTTCGAGACGGCAATGCTCGATGTGAGCAAGTAGCTTGACAATCCCGTTCTCAAATACTTCGCATCCGATAAGGCCGATTTGGGGATGAGTTTGCGCCTGGATCGCCAGATGCTCACCCCCGCCAAAACCAATATCGAGCCAAATCGATGCTCGCCCGGCGCCAAACAGGCCTCTGGGGTCAATCCGACCAGATGCCGGAATGCTCACCGCCACCCGCGGTAGAAATTCGCGGATCAGTTTCAATTGCCCGGGGCGGAGCGCGCGGCCGCGGCGGCGGCCATAGAGGAGCGGGCGCTCGCGCGCCCCCGAATTAGCGGCCGTCAGAACGCGCGTCGCAATTCGTCCGTCAAATCCAGCTTCTCCCAAGAGAAACCGCCATCGGTGTCAGGGTTCCGGCCGAAATGACCATAAGCAGAAGTTCTGGCGTAGATCGGTTTGTTCAAGCCGAGATGTGTGCGGATACCGCGCGGCGACAGATCCATCAGCTCCTGTAGCACGGAAGCAAGCTTTGCCTCGTTTGCTGCCCCGGCCGTATCGACATAGAAAGAGAGCGGCTTGGCGACGCCAATCGCGTAAGCGATCTGTATCGTGCAACGATCGGCAAGCTCCGCTGCGACGACATTCTTTGCCAGATAGCGGGCTGCATAGGCGGCGGAACGATCGACCTTGGTCGGGTCCTTACCGGAGAATGCGCCGCCGCCGTGCGGCGCCGCGCCACCATACGTGTCCACGATAATCTTGCGGCCGGTGACCCCCGCATCTCCGTCAGGGCCGCCGATCACAAACCGGCCGGTCGGGTTGACGAGAAAATTCTCTTCCTCGCACATCCAGCCCGTCGGCAAGGTTTGGAGGACATAGGGCCGCACGATCTCACGGACCTCCTCTGTTTCGATCGCGTCGGAGTGCTGGATTGAAACGACAATCTTCGTCGCCCGCACCGGCTTGCCGTCGACGTATTGCAGGGTCACTTGGCTCTTTGAATCAGGCCCCAATAAGGGTGTCCTTCCTGCGTGGCGCGCTTCCGAGAGCGAGCGCAGAATGGCGTGTGCGTAGAAGATCGGTGCCGGCATAAGCTCGGGTGTCTCGTTGCAGGCAAAGCCGAACATCATGCCTTGATCGCCGGCACCCTCGTCCTTATTGCCCGAGGCATCGACGCCTTGGGCGATATCGGACGACTGACCGTGGATCAGGCATTTGATTGCCGCCGAACGCCAGTGGAAATTTGCCTGCTCATAGCCGATCTCGCGAATGGCGTTGCGCGCCACCTCGACCAAGCTCTCGCTCGTAATCGAGGCCGGGCCGCGAACCTCTCCAGCGAGCACGACGCGATTGGTCGTGACCAGCGTCTCGACGCCACAACGGGACTGCGGTTCGGCCGCCAGAAAGGTGTCGACTATCGCGTCGGAAATTCGATCGCAAATCTTGTCGGGATGACCTTCGGAGACGGACTCGCTGGTAAAAACGAACTCGCGATTGGCCAAGAGAGATCGCCTTTCCTTAAAGCGTCAAGAATACGACAGAGACCACACCGGAGGTGATGCAGACTTGCGGTCCGGGGTCAAGGCCGATCTTGCCATTCCGCGGAAACCAAGCGGTCGAAACCGTCATCCCCCAGCGGCTCGTTCGGCGCCGGCGAGCGCCCTGGCGAGCTCGAACAAGCGGCGGCGCAACCCCGGATCCCCGATCCGGTAATAGGCACTCACCAGTTCGACGGTTTCACGCCTGCGCAACGGATCGGAATCGAACGTTTCAGCGGCTGGCTCGGCGAAACCCGCCGGGATTGCCGGGGCACGCACCGGGTCCATATCGTCGAAGAAAAACGAGACCGGTACGTCCAGCACCCGGCTCAAATCGTGCAATCGGCTGGCGCCGATTCGATTGGCGCCGCGCTCGTATTTCTGGACTTGCTGAAACGTCAATCCGATCGCCTCGCCGAGCTTCTCTTGGCTCAGGCCGAGCATATTTCGGCGGAGCCGCACTCGGGAGCCGACATGGACGTCGATCGGGTTTGGCTTGTCGCCCTTGCGGCGACCCGGCCGCCGGGTCGGTAGTTGCAACGCCATCGCGATCGCCTTCAGAGGAATGGGGCCTTATTTGATAAGGCAGGCGATCGATTGCGGTCAACAACGAGTGTTAACGAGAGGCTTAAGTTGCATTTTCGAGACCAGGGTCAGCGAACCCGGCTATGCGACCATTTCCCGGGAACTCACCGGAGCCGCAACACAACCGGAAGAGCGCCGAAGAGCAGAAGCACCACGAGAATCCAGTCACCGGCTCGGCCGTAAGGTGTCTCGTTATCCGCGGCGGGCAAAAGCAGATCAGCGTAGCCTACCGTGTTCAGATCGATACGCGCGATGACCCGCCCCACCGGGTCCATCACGCCGCTTACCCCATTGTTGGCGACACGTACGAGCGGCAGTCCTTCTTCGACGGCGCGGGTGCGGGCGATCGCAAAATGCTGATATGGGCCGGAGCTTTGTCCGTACCATGCATCGTTCGTGACATTCAGAATCCACGCCGGTCGATCGTGCTCGTCGACGACCGCGCCCGGGAATATGACCTCGTAACAGATTAGCGGAGCAAAGCGGGGAAGCCCGGACAGCGCGATCGTGCGGGGGCCGGCGCCGGCCGAATAATCGACAGTCCCGGGGGTTATCTTCTGCAAGGGCAGTGCATCACGGAAGGGGACATATTCGCCGAACGGGACAAGGTGCGCCTTGTCGTAGCGGGCAACGATTTCACCCTCGCTGTTCAACGCCTCGAGACTGTTCCAGATTTGCCGGACCGGGTCCGGCGGCGGGTTTGCCCGCACCGCGCCGGTGATGACGTAGCCTCGACCGGGCGCGACAGCACCGACTTCCCGCCGGCGGGCGGTATCGCGCTCGAGCAGGAACGGGGTAGCCGCCTCGGGCCATATCACCGCCGCAACAGATCGGGATCCCGGGGCAGCGCTGAGATCGAGAAGCAGCCGGAAATTTCTTTGCGCCGCGGCTGGATCCCACTTCATCGATTGAGGAATCGACGGCTGAACAATCCGCAACCAAATCCCCGTATCCGAGGCTGGTGCGGTCTCCAGTCGGATGGCACCCAATACACTTGGTACAAGGATCAACAGGCCTGCTGCGATTCCGGGGAATAAAAGCCGGCCCACCGAAACCGGGGCTAGCGAGGACGTCCCGAGGAGGGCAGGCAACGAGGCCGCCAGAACCGTCACAAAGCTGAGCCCGTAAATCCCGATCCACGCGACGCTCTGCAGCATCGCAATTGCGCCCGGAAAACCGCCGGACCATGCGTAGCCGATCAGATTCCAGGGAAGCCCCGTGAAAGCGTGGCCTCGGACCCATTCGGCGATGGTCCATGCGATGGCAAAGGCGAACACGCGCGCAGTGCCGCACAGTCGCAGGCGATTGGTCACGAATTTCGTGACGAGCAACGCCAAGCCGATATAGAGGGCAAATAGAGCAGGCAGGCCGATAACGGCAAACGGCATCAGCCACCAAAAACTGCCGATATCGACTAGCAAAGCCGCGGCGATCCAATAAAGGCCGCTGACGAAAAACCCAAAGCCGAAGGCGTAACCGAGTCGAAATGAGGCCCACGGACCGGGGTTGCCTTCATCGAGCCACAGCAGTCCCGGAAAAGCGATCAGCAATAACGGGGTGAGATCTATCGGTGGTAGCGTTGCCGTGGCGCAGAGGCCAAGAAGAAAAGCCACCCCGCCGCGGCGCCAGCCCGACAGGGCGGCGAGGGCATGGGCCAGGCGGCAAAGCGGCGTCTCAATTCGGGAGCCGGGCTGGGCCCGGAAGACGGATGCCTCAGGCACTGGCTACGCCGTGGCCGCCATTGGCTCCCCGCGGGCTCCGCACCCGCAAGCGTTTGATCCTGCGGGGATCCGCATCGAGCACCTCGAATTCGATTCCCGATGGATGTGCGATCACCTCGCCCCGTTCCGGCACGCGGCCCGCAAGGCTGGATACAAGCCCGCCGAGCGTATCGACTTCTTCTTGGTCCCCCGAGGGGCGTAATCGCGTGCCCTGATGCTCTTCGAGCACCTCGATCGGAGTGCGCGCATCGGCGATGAGACTCCCGTCGGTGCGCTCTACCAAGCTCGGCCCCTCGGCCTCGTCATGTTCGTCCTCGATCTCCCCGACGATTTCCTCGATCAAATCTTCGATCGTGACCAATCCGTCGATGCCGCCAAACTCGTCGACCACCATCGCGATATGAGTGCGCGCCTGGCGCATTTGGACGAGCAGGTCAAGGATCGGAACTGACGGCGCCACAAAGAGGACTTTTCGCAGAAGTGGGGCCAGCTTTGGCTCACGTCGCTCTGCAACGGGACCCAGCACATCCTTGACATGGATGAAGCCGATGACGTCGTCAGGTGTCTCGCGGTAGACGGGGACGCGGGAGTGGCCCTGCTCGACCATACACTCCACGACCTCGGGAAACGTGGTCTCGATATCGAGAGCGACGATGTCGACCCGCGGCACCATGACGTCCGCCGCGGTCTGGCCGTGCACCTTCAAAATGTTGCCTATGAGCACCCGCTCGTGCCCGCTCAGCGGTTCGCGGTCGTCGGCGGCCGGCTCCTCGATCATCTCGTCGAGGGCCTCGCGCAGACTTTCACCATTGCGTGGGCGTCGGATCAGACGAAGAAAATTGCGCAGCCGCGCAAAAGATCGCTCATGCTCTGGTTGACCGGTACTACCGGGCGGTTCGGAATCGCTCATGGCTTGGCAGATCCGGGTGCACTAAACGACATAGTGTCGCGATAGGGATCTGGAACCCCTAACCTGGCTAATATCGCCGTTTCCAATGCCTCCATCTCGGCAGCCTCGGCCGGCGTGCGGTGATCGTAGGCGAGCAGGTGGAGCACCCCGTGTACGACCAAATGCCGGAGATGGTCAGCGAATGGCTTGCCTTGTTCCGATGCCTCACGGGCTACCGTCTCACAGGCGAGCACCACATCCCCGAGCAAAACCGGAGCGCCAGGCGGGGGAGGCATTGCTGGATCCCAAGCAGGGAATGCCAGCACGTTGGCCGGCGTGTCGTACCCCCGATAATCGCGATTGAGCCGGCGTTGTTCCGCAGCGCCGGCGAGTGTGACGCTGAGCTCTACGGGACGTGTCCACGCGATCCCGGACGCCGCCGAGCCCTGCAGCAGAGCAAGCTCGGCAGCGTCGCGGGCGAGCCGTTCGGCGATTGGGGAGACGGCGGCCCAGCCATCGTGAACCGAAATGATCTCGATCGCGGGAATCAAATCCATCAGCGCTTGGCCGGAGGCACCGCGGCCTCGCGTGCTTCGTAAGCGCGTACTATCCGCGCCACCAGCTCGTGTCGCACAACGTCCCTATCGGTGAGCCGAACGGTGGCGATGCCATCGACATCTCTTAATGTCTCCAGCGCTTCCGCGAGGCCAGAACGAACACCGGCGGGCAGATCGACTTGGGTGGGGTCACCGGTTACAACCATGCGCGAGGCCTCGCCGAGCCGAGTGAGAAACATTTTCATCTGCACCGGGGTGGTGTTCTGGGCTTCGTCGAGGAGAACAAAGGCGTGGGAGAGCGTGCGCCCGCGCATAAAAGCGATCGGCGCGACTTCGATCTCGCCGGTGCCGAGGCGCCTCGCCAGCTGATCGGCCGGCAACATGTCATTGAGCGCATCGAAGATCGGCCGCAGATAAGGATCGACCTTGTCCCGCAAGTCTCCGGGCAGGAAACCCAATCTTTCTCCCGCTTCGACAGCCGGCCGCGAGAGGATGATGCGCTCGACGCACCCCGTCATCAGAAGGTCGACCGCCGCGGCGACCGCGAGATAGGTCTTGCCGGTGCCGGCCGGCCCGAGGGCGAAAACCAGCTCGTTTTCACGCAGCGCCTTGATGTAGTTGGCCTGGCCGGGCGAGCGCGCCGCAATGCGGCGTTTGCGGGTACGAAAAGCGGTGTCTTCGCGCCAAAGGCTGAGGCTTCTGTCGCCAATCTCGGCCTCGGCAAGCCGGATCGCCGCCTCGACTGCCGGCAGATCGACTTCCTGACCGCGCTTCAGGCGCTCATACAATTGCGAGAGGGCGAGCTGTGCCGCCTCCGTCGCTGAGGCTGGGCCCGATATGGCTAGCCGATTTCCGCGCGTGACAACGGAGACCCCCAGTTGCCGTTCGATCCGGTCGAGATGCTGATCGCGCTCGCCATAAAGGAGGGGCAACAATAGATTGTCGTCGAATTCCAGTTGTGTGCGCCCCGTGGCGAGCTCTCCAGAGGGCATATCGGGGGACAGCGCAGTCACCTCAGAACCGGCGCGACAACTGAGCCCGCGAGACTGTTGGCGCTCGCTCCCGATATCAGCGCCGGGACGATCTGGCCGATCAGGGCCGCTTCCGCCGCGACATGAACGCCCTGGAGATAAGGGCTACGGCCGACGAGTTGTCCCTCATGCCGACCGGGCTTTTCGAAAAGCACCGGCAACACGCGGCCGACGCAGGATTCATTGAACTCGCGCTGTTGTTTCGTGAGCAGCAGCTGCAGAGCGGCGAGCCGCTCCGATTTCACCTTTTCGGGTACCTGGGCGGGCGCTGACGCTGCGGGGGTACCAGGCCGCGGCGAATATTTGAACGAAAAAGCCTGAGCGAACCCGATCTCTTCGACAAGGTCGAGCGTCGCTTGGAAATCGTCCTTCGTTTCGCCCGGATACCCGACGATCAAATCCGAAGAGAGGGCGAGATCGGGCCGCGCCGAGCGGAACCGGTCGACGATACGCCGGTAGTCCGCGGCGCTATGGCGCCGGTTCATCAGGCTGAGGATGCGGTCGGATCCGCTCTGCACCGGCAAATGCAGAAAAGGCATCAGCTTTGCCACCTCGCGATGGGCGGCGATCAGCTCATCATCGACGTCGCGCGGATGCGAGGTCGTATAACGGATTCGGTCGAGATCAGGCAGTTCGGCCAAACCTCGTATCAGTGCGCCCAAGCGCCACTCTCTGCCATCCGGTCCCTCTCCGTGATAAGCGTTGACGTTTTGCCCCAGCAAGGTGATCTCGCGCGCCCCGCCGCGCACAAAATTGCGTGCCTCGGCCAAGATCTGCGCCACGGGACGCGAATACTCTGCTCCCCGGGTGTAGGGTACGACACAAAAGCTGCAGAACTTGTTGCACCCCTCCTGCACAGTCAGAAAAGCCGTGACGCCTTGCGACGCGCCGGCCTCCGGCAGGTAGTCGAATTTCGGCTCTGCCGGAAAGCTCGTATCGAGGATCCCGGCGCCACCTCTTTGCAATGCGCGGGTGATCAACTCGGGCAAGCGATGATAGCTCTGCGGGCCGACCACGAGATCGACGTAGGGCGCGCGGCGCATGATTTCGGCCCCTTCGGCCTGCGCGACGCAACCGGCCACCGCCACGATCATGCGACCGCCGAGCCCCGCTTTCACCGCCTTTAGCCGGCGGATCGTGCCGAGCTCGGAATACACCTTTTCTGCTGCCTTTTCCCTGATGTGGCAGGTGTTGAGGATTACCAGATCCGCACCCTGCAAGTCTTCAGTTGCGACAAATCCATGTGGCGCGAGAACGTCGAACATACGGGCGGTATCGTAGACGTTCATCTGGCAGCCATAAGTCTTAATAAAGACGCGCTTTGCTATTGGCGTGACTACTATTTTCGTCATGCGGCTGCTGGTTGCGTGATCGGCGTCGAGATTGGGTCACGACCGGGAGGTCCCGGCGGTTCCGGCACCGGCTGCGGCCGACCGAACAGCGCCGCCGCCACGCCGCCGGAAACACGCGCATGGCAGTAGGCAGCGAGCGCTTTGCGCGATCCGCAATCGGCGAGAAAGGTCGGCGGGTGGAATTCGATTACCACTTCGACCGTCCCGAGCCCTGCCATAGTCCACATATGGGGAGCGAGTTCGGCAGCGCCGTACCATGCGAAGAGCGGCCGATAGAATCGTCCGATCGGCATGCCATCAAGCCGCGTATAGGCAAGGGACACCGGCTGAACAATTACTGGGGACGATCCCTTGGTTCTGTGAACGGCCGCGAACAATGCACTTTTGAAGGGGAGCACACGGTTGCCGTCCCCGCTGGTGCCCTCCGGGAAGAGGATCAACGCATCGCCGGCGGCAAGCCGCTCGCTGATCGCATCGCGCTGCGCCGGCGTGTTGCGCGCCCGCCGATCCACAAAGACGCTGCGCTGCAGTTTCGCGAGCCAGCCGAAGAATGGCCAATCCGCCACTTCCGTCTTGGCGATAAACGAGCCCGGGATCACGGAACCGAGGACCGTAATATCGGTGTAGGAAACATGGTTTGCGGCAAACAGCACCGGACGCCGAGCGGTCGGCGATCCGACCGCCCGGACGCGGAGCCCAAGAATTCGACAACAACAGCGATGATAGAAAACCGGCAGCGTGCTGGTCCATCGGCGGCGACAGGCAAGGCCGACCAACTGCACCGGCAGCAGGCTGACAGTCCAGGCGAAATACAGTGCGAAGCGCGCCAACCTTAAGCTCGACGAGCCCATCTGCTCATGCGGCCCACGGGTCCTTCGACCTCCGTTCGTAATGGCGTGAATACTTCTGGGTCACGAGATCGGTTTTGACCAGGATGCACACGTCCGTGGTGTTGAACTGCGTGTCGATGACTGCGCCGTCGCCAACAAAGCCGCCGAGCCGCAGATAACCTTTGACTAGCGGGGGCAGCGCCGCAAGCGCTCGCGCGGGATCGATAGCACTCGAGTGCAGCCGGCGCATGTCGACGTAGCGCTCGGGAAGCGCCTTCGGCCGCAAGGCGGGGGGCGCCAAATGATAGTGATGCAGATAAGAAAGCGGCATCGCGAGAGCGTCGGGATCGGTGCCCGGCAGGCTGGCGCAGCCAAACATCAGGACGATCTCGTAAAAAAAGACATAGGCTGCAATGCCGCTCCACAGCAGCTGCATTGCCGATCGCTGGCGGTAGGCGGGGTCGACGCAAGACCGGCCCAATTCGAGGATTTCTCCCGCCTGGACAACGAGCGGCGCGATGTCGAATTCATTCGCGGAGTAGAACGCACCCAATCGCGCGGCAGTCTCGCGCCGGATCAGTCGATAGGTGCCGACGACGGTTTCCGACCCCGCGCTGCGGCTATGATCGAGGACAAGGAGGTGATCGCAGTCGTCATCAAAGCGGTCGATATCGCGCCGGCGGCGAGCCATTTCGGGCAGCGGCCGCGCCCCGAGCCTCTCGTAGAAGATCCGATAGCGCAGCGCTTGTGCAGCATCGATATCCGCCGGCGTCTCGGCAAGCCGGACCTGCAACGGACCCGACCAGATGTCGACCATGCGGTTCCGTAATCCGCACCTGGCAGCTTCGGCTGAGAACGGCGTGCCGATCGGCAGAATGGGCCGTTCGGCCGCAGTGCCGTCAATCACTCTGCATCACCCGGGACCGGGCGCCAAGACCCCCGCACAGCCGGCACGAATTCGTCATTGCGGATCGGACGGAGACTTTCTGCCGCTCGGTACCGCATACAGCTCGAGGCGGTGCCCCACCAGCTCATAGCCAAGTTCATCGGCTACGAGCCGCTGCAACCTTTCAATCTCCTCATTCCGAAATTCGACAACCCGCCCGGACTGGAGGTCGATCAGATGGTCATGATGAGCGCTGGGCATCTCCTCGTAGCGGGACCGGCCGTCGCCAAAATCATGCTTGGCGAGAATATTCGCTTCCTCGAACAACCGAACCGTGCGGTAGACCGTTGCGATACTGATGTGCGGGTCGAGCGCCGTCGCCCGCCGGTAAACCTGCTCGACATCGGGATGATCCGCCGATTCGGACAGCACCCGTGCGATGACCCGGCGCTGCTCGGTCATCTTCAGACCCTTGTCGAGGCAGAGCTGTTCAAGCCGCGAGACCATCACGCCTCCCTGATGGCGAGTCTCATCCGCGCTCAATATAGCCGAAGGCATCGACCCATCATACTTCGCAAAGCCGGTTCAGTCACGACGCGCGGCGTGCTGAACAGGCGGGCACCGACATCACGCTCGCGATCGCCGGGCACGCGTCCCGAGGCCGATTTCCTTGGCCAATCGGCTACGCTGGCGGGCGTAGTTGGGCGCCACCATCGGGTAATCGGCCGTTAACCCCCAGCGCTCGCGGTACGCTTCCGGTGTCATATTGTAAGCAGTCTTCAAATGCCGTTTCAGCATCTTGAGCTTCTTACCGTCTTCCAGGCAGACGATGAAATCCGGGTGAACCGATTTCTTGATAGGAACTGCCGGCTGGGGGCGTTCTGCTGGGGCCGCGGGGAGGTTCCCGATATTGGCTAAAGAATTGTACACTTGGTTGATCAATTGCGGTAGGTCACCTACCGGAACGGTGTTGTTGGAAACGTGTGCGGCAACGATTTCCGTCGTCAACGCCAGCAAATCGCTGCTCTGGTCCGAGTTGTTCATCTCGACAATCCCGACATGAGTCTCATTTCTAAATATAATTAACAATCACCGGCGAAGCAATCGGCGCCATGATCGATTTCTTCAATCTCGCGCGCTTTCAAGAACATCGTCTGCGTTCGGCAAGAAACCGAGAGGATAGGTGGCGCACACCACACTCAAGTAGCCAGTTCGGCGGTTACCACGACACGACGCAATATAAGCGCATCGATCACATTCCGTTCCCGGTTATAATAATGCCGTCGGCGCCCGACTACAGTAAAGCCATGCTTGGCGTATAAGGCGCAGGCGGCGGCATTGTCCTCCGCCACCTCGAGTGTGACAGATGCTGCACCGCGCAGTCCGGCAGCGCATACCGAATCAAGAAGCATGCCGCCGATCCCGGCTCGCCTTTTCTCGGGCACGACGCCGAGAGAGAGAATCTCGCATTCATCGCCGAGATAGAGGGCCAAGACGAACCCGACCGGTGTCTCTTCCTGCCAGGCCATGTAGCCGAAGAATCCGGGAATTCCCATTACTTCGTCGGTCGAGGCCACATTCCAAGGATCTTCGGGGAAACATGCCTGGTGCAGCGCGGATAGCAGAGCAGCCGCGGAGCGAGATACCGGTTGCAGGTTACAGCTCATCCCCGACCGACCGGCGATGTCCGCCACCGGTTGGAGACGGTGACATCCGGCGGTCGAAGGTAGAGCGGTTGTGGTTCGTCGCCCTCTATGATGCTACGGCGGCGAAGGCCCGCTAACAGCACTCCCGCCGCATCGGGCGCAGAACCGTCACGGACGGTGATGTCCGCACGGTGCGAAAGCGCCGACGCAGCGCGGTGGGCTGCGTCCCCGGCAAGCAAAACCGGCGCCGCACCGATCCTGTCACTCACCATTTCGCCAAGTGCAGCCGGCATCACGGCCGCAGGATGTCCAACAGGATTGCACGCGTGATCGAAGAACTGTACGTAGATATCCTCACGGCGGCTCTCAAGCGCAACGAGAATATGTCGGAGGTCGTGACGGTCGGACGCCGAAAGACCGGCGGCAACAGCTTCAAAATTGCTCACGCCGACAATCCCAGCATTCGTGGCGAGGGCGATGCCACGCGCTGCGGCAAGCCCGACGCGGATCCCCGTGAAACTGCCCGGTCCGAGGCTTACCGCAATGAGAGTCAGCGCCGCCGGCGCCAACCCCGCCCCACGCATTACCGCGTCGACGATCGGCAGCAATGTCTCGGCTTGCCCGTGCCGGGCCTCAACGCGCTCGGCGCTCAGGATGGTTTCACCGACAGCTACTACCGCCGAGCACGCCAAGCCGGCTGAATCGAGCGCAAGTGTGATCGGCGCGGAGGTTCCCCCCGTCCTTCCCGCAGTGCGATATGCGCTCCGAGCCACGGATGGGAATGACGGACCAACCGCTCAGATAGCCCGCACCTCTACCACTTCGGGGATGTAGTGCCGGAGCATGTTCTCGATGCCGGCCTTCAGCGTCGCGGTCGAGCTCGGGCAGCCCGAACACGAACCCTGCATGTGCAGGTACACGATACCGTCTTCGAAATCGTGGAAGATAATATCGCCGCCATCTTGTGCCACGGCGGGGCGCACGCGGGTCTCAAGCAGCTCCTTTATTTGCGCGACGACTTCATCCTCCTCATCCTCCCCTGGCGCCGCCATGCTCTCACCCGCCAGGAGCACCGGCCGGCCGGCGGTAAAATGCTCCATAATGGCGGCGAGAATTGCCGGCTTCAGCAGATACCAGTCGCCTTCGCCAGCCTTTGTCACGGTGACGAAATCGGTCCCGAGAAACACCCCTGTCACCTCGGGCAGTGAAAAAAGCCGCTCTGCCAAGGGCGAGGCGCGAGCCGCTTCTACGCTCGTAAAATTCGCCGTGCCCGAAGTCATGACCCGACAACCGGGCAAGAACTTCAACGTCGCCGGATTGGGTGTCTGCTCGGTCTGAATGAACATCGCTTTGCTCCGCTAGCAAGGGCGAGAAGATTAGTCCTTAGCATGGGTGTTCGGGGTACTGAATCAACCCTCGGCTTGACTTCCCGTTAGCTGACCGCGTCGAGCTGTTCCATCGTGAGGCTGCCTGGGACGATCGTTATCGGGATGCGCAACCGGGCGGCGGGCTTACCGGTAAGATAAGAGATCAACGGCCCCGGACCCTCCGGCCCGGTACCGGCGGCGAGCACCAGGATCGAGATGCTCGGTTCCTCGGCGATCAGAGCGAGTAATTCGTCACGCCGCGTCCCCTCGCGAATATAGACGATCGGCATCGCGCCCGCGATCGGTAAGATCTCCTCGCACAGGCGCTGCATCAGCTGCTCTGCTTCCTCTCGCCGTTCTTCGCGAGCGAGATTTTCGATAGCAATCCAGTGCTGCAACTCAGAGGGCTCGATCACGTAGAGCAAGGCTACGCGGCCGCCGGTGTGCGCCGCGCGACGCGCTGCATAGTGGACGGCGATTTGCAGTTCCTCGGTTTCGTCAACGACGACGAGAAAAACGCGCGGGTTCACGGTCACTTCCATTCGGTGAATCCCGTTTCCGGTCCTGTTGCTCGAGGATCAGGCGCCTCTAAACGGCAGGCTCGCCAGCCATCCTGCCACCACGGCGGTCAACACTGCAATCGCCCCGTAGAGCCCGGGTTGGCGACCGGAGAACTCAAACACTGCAGCGTCGACCCCAACTTTTGAGACTACGAGGGGAGTAGTCTGACCGCTGACGACGTCCTTGTCGCGGACCAGGAATACTTCGACAAGATAAGTTCCAGTCGGCACATTCGACGGAAACATGATGGTCGCGCGAAATAGCCGCTCGCCGAGAAAATCGACTTTACCAATCCGGCTCACGAATAACCCGGCCTGTTGCTGAATGCGCTCGAGCGCGGCGCGAAAGGTCTCGATGGTGCTCGGCGGCGCGGCTGTCCGGGCCTCCAACTTCAGGTTCGCGATCCCGAGCCGATAGAATGCGGCCGCGGCGGGCGAAAGTATCCCCTCGATCGGGCGGCTGGCGGCCACCGCGTAGAAGCTCGGCACATTGCCAAATGTCAGCTCGTTGGTATTCATCCAAATGCCGGCCACGCGATCTTTGCGGCGGATCGTCATGTCGCGATCGGGGCCGCGCACGGCGACGACGACGTCCCCGGGACCGTCGGTTGCTCCGAACAGCACAACCGAGGCACCAGTGAAGCCAGTCGTAATCGCGATCAAATGACTCGTGAGATCCGCCGCCAGGGCCTGGGCTCGCGCTGGTGA
>Ga0126379_10000814_pt1 | contig 17944 bp, 17 predicted proteins | sample PanSoiMetPlot_24_FD_92640 | JGI IMG/M metagenome (GOLD analysis project Ga0126379, IMG submission 92640) | Tropical forest soil microbial communities from Panama - MetaG Plot_24 | ecosystem: Environmental > Terrestrial > Soil > Tropical forest > Bulk soil | place: Panama | collected 2016-02-17
CTCCAGGGGACCGCGCACAAGACCGGGCCCTAGCAGGTGGCAGTGCTCGAATCCCGCATCCGCGCCGCGATTCTGAAAATCCCTCGTGGCAAAGTGTCGACCTACGGAGCCGTGGCCCGTGCTGCCGGCTCTGCCGGCGCTGCCCGCCAGGTGGTGAGGGCGCTGCGCCGGTCCTACGGACTTCCCTGGCAGCGCGTGGTCGCAGCCGGCGGCCGGATTGCCCTGCCGGGCGAAAAGGGGCTGGAACAGCGCTTCCGCCTGGAAGCCGAGGGCGTGAAGTTCAGCGGGAAAAAGGTGAGGATGAAGGAGTTTGAGTTTAAGTTCAGGAAGAAGAAGTAAGGAGAGCAAATAGCAGCCGACAACTGGAAATTGGCTCACTTCTGAAATCCCGAGCGGCAGCGAGGGATCCATATAATCTTCAAGGCTCTGAAGGTTAACAATGCAACTTCTGAAGAGATCTCATCCTCGTCGGTTTGTCTGAAAGTTTCGAACGGTAGATCACTCTCGCCGCGACGCCTCCCCGCTGGTAATGGATCGTGTGTCCTCTCCAAAGACCGGGCTTCCCACAATGCCACGTTGTTATGGGGATCCCTCGCTCCGCTCGGGATTTCAGAAAAAAGCCAACTGCTAGTTGCTAACTGCTCTCTTTCACGCCGCTGCAGCCGGCGGCATGGAGCGCCGCGCTGCCTGGTGAATGAATTTCTTCATTACCGTGGCCCACATGATTCTCTTGCGCAGGGCGTTGTCTTTCACCACCCGCCCGTGGGCAAACATTCCCAGCAAGGCCTTCATCTTGAGCACGCGCAGGACCGACAGATCGGCTTGGCTGGCGCCATAGGTCTCAAGAAAACTTTCCTGGATCTGGCCAGTGATGGTGCGGTTGCAGAAAGGATATTTCTCCAGTGCCTCTACCGACGCCAGAAAGTTGGCGACGTCTTCCAGCGAATTGCCGCGCCGTTTCATGCGCGCCAAGTCACAGAACCCTACACCGTTTTCGGTAACCACTACGTTGAGCGGGGTGAAGTCGGTGAGCACGGCGGAACTGGGCATCGTCTTGCGGGCGCGGGCAACCACGGCACGGGCGCCGTCGAGCACTACTCGAATCGACGCTTCGTCCAAGCCTTCTTCGCGACAGCTGCGGCAGATTTTCTCCAGCCCCGCGATCAGTCCGGCACCGTCAAAAGGCTCCGGCATGTCGGCGGTGGCTTTGTGGAAGCCGCGCAGCCACTGCCCGGCGCGGCGCGCCGCCAGGGCGATGCTGCCGGTGTCGGCGAAGCCGGGCAGCAGGGCCGCTTTCATGATGATGGATTGAAGCGGCAACCCGCTGATTTTTTCCGTCACCACGGCGCCCTGGTCACTCGAGTCGCCCAGCGGGCGAGGTATGCCGCACAGCTTTTTCTTGAGCATGGCCTGATGTGCGAACTCCAGGTTCGCCGTCTCCTGCCGGGCCAAGGAGCATGCAGTCGCGGCACCGCCGCACTTGCCGGGACGATAGATCTTAATGGCCATCCGCTCGCTGCCCTGGCCCAGGTCAGCGCACACGTCATAGATCATGTGGTCGTTCTTGGGCGTGTGGCCCACCACGCGAAGGTTCTTGAGTTCGCCCTTGTCCGGAAAATATGTGAGCGCGGCCCTTCGCAACTCCGCCAAAATCTGTTCCAACACGGTGTCAGCCATCTTGCTCCCTGGGTTCGTTCGGCCCGTCGCGCCCCACGCGCGTTGGCGGAATATGATCGAAGGTTTCTCAGTTCGTACAAGAAAAGGCGAACTGTGCTACTCGGCTCGTATGGTGCACTTTGGGTGCCATAGGGCACTTTTACGGACTGCGCTTTTAAAGTGCGCGATGGCAACAGTTTACCAAATGGTAAACAGATCAGAGCACCTGGCCTTAGGCACAGCCGTACCCAATGTGTGCAACGGCGCGGTTAGAGCGTGTATGACAACTCCCAGATTGAGAAGAGTAGACGGCACGCTACAATACCGGGCGTGTTCCGGCTTGCGAGCCGGGAAGAAGCGGTAATCAAATTCGGACCTCGCGCGGATCAAGGCTCCTGCGTTCGCGTGACACTGCAATGTGTTAGCAGCGAGAAAGGTACAGCAAAGAAAATGAAGAGAACGCCTCTTCTGTGCATGCCCATCGTGGCTTTGTTGGCTCTAGGGTGGGCCGCGCCTGCCGGTGAAGACCCAGCAGCGAAACTCGGTGTGTTGGTGGGCCGCTGGGAAATCGAAGCGAGCGCCAATGGTCAAACAGGCAAAACTCATAACATCCGCGAGTGCCGTTGGGCGCCGCAAGGCCACGACTATCTGGTTTGCAGCTTGATCGGAAGCACGCCCCTTGGTGACCATCGCCAGCTTACGATTTTCTACTACAACACCAGGGAGAACAATTACATCGCGGTTACGATTGCGGATCCCGTTGCCAAGCCCCAAGCCCCTGCCATGTGAACATACAAGGCAACGTGTGGACAACGGTAACGGGAACAAAAATGGCCGGCAAGCCTGCGCAAATCAGATCAACCACGGAACGCGCAACGGCTGACCGAGCCACCCTGAAGATCGAGTCTTCCGACGATGGCGGCGCGCACTGGAGCCCGATCGCTTCCGGGACAGAAAAGAAGGTCGGAGACTAGCAAGGCCAAGTAACTTGAGCGGAGATCTTCGCCCCGTCACTGAGCGATCATCTTGAGAATTCCGAGCAAGTGTTGCCGTATGGTTGGCACCTGCGGCGGAGATCTTCTAAACGTCCGCAACTTCCGGCGGTCTCAATAGAACAGATACTTACGCCACTTGATGTCCGACCGTCCGATCATGCGCATGATGTGGCGGCTGGTGTGCAGCGTGAAAGGACGCGGTTCCTTCACCAGCTTCATGTCGGTTTCAGAAATCAGCTGGTTCCCTTTGCGGCGGTTGCAAGGATGGCAACAGGCCACCAGATTCTCCCAGGTCGAAGAGCCTCCGCGCGAGCGCGGCACCACGTGATCCAGGGTCAACTCGCTCGAAGGCAACACCACGCCGCAGTACTGGCAAGTGTTGCGGTCGCGCAGCAGAATGTTCTTGCGCGAGAGCGCGCGTGTCTGGTGGGGAATACGCCGGTATTCGAGCAGACGGATCACGGAAGGCACACGCATGGCGATACGCGCAGCGTGCAGGTAGTGGCCATTCTCTTCTTCCGGCATGGCCAGGCCCTTGAGCACCAGCACGATCGCGCGGCGGGCAGCGCAGATGTTGATGGGCTCGTAGGAAGCGTTCAGCACCAGCACCGGAGTCTGCATGATCAAGTTCTTGCGCGGCGGCGCCGGCTCGTGCGGCTGCCCGTCTCCGTGATGATGCTGATGGCGCTTGTTTCGTCCCTTGTCCCGATCAGGCATGGCCCGGTATTCCTCCCCATCCAACCGCGGCGGCCCCAGTCTTGACGATCGACTGCGTGCTCGCCACTTCCCGAGTGGCGCGCGCGACCGTCGCCACCCAAACTTGTTTCGCACCCGCGCCGAGGAGCACCCGGCTACACTCGTTCGCGGTAGCGCCGGTCGTCATCACATCATCCACCAGCAGCACGTTCCGTCCCTCAAGTTGCCGCGGATGGACTACGCAGAATGCCCCCCGCAAATTAGCGCGACGCTGATGCCGTGTCAGCCCCGTCTGGGAAATGGTTTCCCGGTTACGCACCAGCAGACCTGTCTTTAATTGGATGCCGCCACCCTTCTGGCAGCGCAAAAAAGCTCGCGCGATTTCCTCGGCCTGGTTGAACCCACGCTCGCGGCGCTTGTCCTTCCACAAAGGCACGGGGACTGCCAGCATCGCCTCCGGAAGCCCAACTGCCGTGAGAGCCTGGTGGAGCAAGCGCCCTAAACGAACCGCGGCGGGCTTGACTCGTTGATACTTCAGGATGTGCACCAGGTCACGAAGTGGGCCATCGTAAGCGCCGTAGGCCACCGCCCGTCGAAAACGCGGCGTTGCACGACGGCACAAGTCGCACAATGGAGCGGGGTCACCTTCAAAGCGTGTTCCCAAAAGCTTTTCGCCGCAGGTTAAACACAGCGGCCCGGGGATGGGCACAACACTGGCCAGGCACTCGTGACAGACCGGCAGATTGGAAATTCGAGTGAGTGGAAGCCGGCAAATCCGGCAATCCGACGGGAACAGAACGGAGAACAAGCTTTCAGCTGCCAACTGAAACGCCCTTTGAGACCGGCTTAGGTCACCGCCACTGAAGACGACCCTCCTTGAGACCCCTTAAGGAAGTGCTTGCCACAAGTATAAGCCGGGTCATCCCAGGAGGCAATGAAGGCTGCGTTAAAACCTCGCCGGAATCAAAACGAAGACCTACCAACGGAGACACGAAGGCACTGACGCACGGAGATGGGAAACCCAAAAAAGCAGTTCCCGGGATTGAAATTGTCCGATCCTCCTCGGCGACTCCGGACGGCTTGGCTGGTTTGTTTTCGATCACGGCGATTCCGCGTGACCACGGGCGATTTGGCGATCCTAAAGGATTTGTAACAGACCACGGTCCTGTGCTAACGTGCGTCACACTTCACTTAAGTCGAACTAAACACGGAGGCTACAGATGGCGGAAACCGTCCAAGCCAAGGCAGCGGAAACCAGGAGGATAGGATGAGCCAATCACCCGTCACAAGCGTTCCGAAGTACCAGCCGTTTGTACCTCAAAACGTCACCATGAAGGAGTTCACGCTGCGAGCCTTGCTGCTCGGCCTGGTGATGTGCGTCGTGCTGGGCGGGGCCAACGCATACTTGGGTCTGCGCGCAGGCATCACAATCGCGGCAACGTACCCGGCAGCGGTCATCGGGATGGCCGTGCTGCGCACCATGAAGGGTTCGATCCTGGAGGAGAACATCGCCCGTACCGCGGGTTCCATCGGTGAGTCTGTTGCGGCAGGCGCGATTTTCACCCTCCCGGCGTTCGTCCTCGCCGGCTCGTGGTCCTCGTTCGATCCTAAGGTAGCTTATTGGAAATCGACTGCTCTCATGACCGTGGGAAGCGTGCTCGGGGTTCTGTTTGTCTCCCTGGTGCGACGAGTTATGGTCGAGGACGCGACGCTTCCTTTTCCTGAATCAGTAGCGGCATCAGAAATCCATAAAGCGGGCCGCCGCGCCGCGGCTGCACAGTATCTGTTCTGGAACATCGGCCTGGGCGCCCTGGTGAAGCTGCTGGGCGATCTGAATCTGTTTGCCGAAGACAAGAGTTTTTTCATTCGTATTGGCGAGCTGGGCAGGAGTTTCGTCCGCCTGGGGGCAAAATCCAGCACGAACGTAATCCATGCCGGCGCGATATCAACCATTGATGCGCCGTCCGTGAGTCCCGCCTACATCGGCGTGGGCTACGTGATCGGGCCGGAGTTGGCAGCGTTAAATTTCTCTGGCGGTGTGCTGGCTTGGGGTGTGTTGGTTCCCCTGTTCATGTATTTCCTGGGGCCAAATATACAGAATTTCCTGCCTGCCGGGTCAGGCGATGCCGGGTGGGCAGCGCAGGCGACTGCTGTTTGGCGCTATGTTGTGCGTCCCATCGCGGTGGGCGGCATGCTGGTCGGCGCCGCATACACGCTGTTTCGCATGGGCCGAAACCTGACCTCCAGCCTGGGGAGAGCGTTCCGTGAAATCGTGCACGGCGCTCCTCCTCTTGAATCCATGGCCCGCACCGAACGGTATATGGGCTCCAAGACCGTCTTTTCTCTGATCGGCGTCGTCTTTCTGCTCATGATTGCTCTCTACGTCTATGTTTCCGGGCACGTGATGGCCGGAGTTGTGGCGGCCATCGTCATGCTGATCGTAGGCTTCTTCTTTGCCACCGTCTCGGGAAACCTGGTGGGGATGATCGGATCGACGAACAATCCGATCTCAGGGCTTACCCTTTCCACCTTGATCATCGCCGCGCTGCTGATGGTGGCCCTGGGCGTTTCCGGAGGCAGCGGAGTCGCCGTGGTCCTGGGAGTAGCCGCAGTAGTTTGTGTTTCTTCCGCCGTTGCCGGCGAGCTGCTACAGGACTTCAAGGTGGGTTATATTCTCGGCGGAACTCCGCGCACCATCCAGATCACCGAGTTGATCGCCGTGGTTGTGGCAAGCCTGGTCATGTATTTCCCGTTGTATGTTCTGCAGGTCGGCAACATTAGGGCGGGAGGCACCGGTTTCGGCGACAAGGCACTGCCGGCCCCGCAAGCGGGATTGATGGCCTCACTTGCGCAAGGCATTGTAGGCGGGGAAATGGCGTGGCCGCTTGTGATTGCAGGGATATTCTTCGGCATCGCTATGATCATGTTGCGCGTGCGTAGTCCCATGCTGGTTGCGGTAGGTATGTATTTGCCCCTGCCCACTACGTTCGCCATTTTCGTGGGCGGACTGCTGCGTTGGGGTTCCGATGCGCTCAGCAGGCGCGCCCGGCACAACGAGGCACAGCAAGCCCGCATAACCAGTGTTGGCATCCTGATTGCGAGCGGCCTGATTGCCGGCGAGGCGCTCATGGGGCTCATCCTTGCGTTCTTCGTTTACATGAAATCGCGCTCGCTGCCGCCGGGAGCCGAGGTGCATCTCTTTCAGTTCTTCAAAGAGCCATCGTACTTGTTTGGATTCGGTGTAATCCTAGCGCTGGGGCTGATGATGATCTTCCTGCCGCAGTCGAAAGCAGGACGGCCGGAAGACCCTGCGCCCCCGGCAGTCATGATGTAGGGTGACGCCCGCGGGAAACGTCGGCGCAGCAGCGATCTTCGGCTCCAACGGCCCCTGATCGCTGCCGGGCCGTGACGTCCGACCGCCAGGGAGCGCCGGAACCGGATTCCCTATAATGCCGGTATGTCCATCGACGAAAATGTGGCACGAGTGCGCGAGCGCATCGCTACAGCCGCGAGACGCGTCGGCCGCGATCCCGGTTCGGTCACACTAATGGCTGTGAGCAAGACCGTGAATCGCGAGCGCATACGCCAGGCATCCGCGGCCGGCATCCGTATCTTTGGCGAGAATCGCGTGCAGGAATTCGAGCAGAAGTTTCCTGATCCGGATAGCCGCCGAGACACCGAATGGCACCTGATCGGCCACCTGCAAACCAACAAAGCGCGCAAGGCGTTGGAGATCTTTGATGCCGTCGACTCCGTGGACTCGCTGCGCCTGGCGGAGAAGCTCGATCACGCCGCAGCGTCGTGCGCCAAGAAGCTGCCCGTACTGATCGAGATCAACGTGGGCGGCGAAGAATCGAAGAGCGGCGTGCCGCTGGATTCGCCCCAGCTCGAAGATCTGCTGCGCGGCGTGGGGCGCCTCAAACACCTTCAAGTCCGTGGGCTGATGGCGGTGCCGCCGTTCGCGGAAAATCCTGAAGCCACACGGCTATACTTCCGTTTGCTGCGCGATCTGCGGGACTCGATCGCGCAGCGTAAGTTGCCGGGCATTCAGATGGACGTTCTGTCCATCGGCATGTCCCACGACTTCGAGGTTGCCATCGAAGAGGGTTCGACCTGCGTGCGCGTAGGTACGGCCATCTTCGGAGAAAGGCCGAAGCCATGAAGACTCTCGACCGCGTTTTCGGGTGGGTGCTGCTGGGGTTGGGCTGCGTGCACACCGGGGGCAGCGTGTTTCTCATGTCGAAGAACCTCAACTTCGACTCTGCATGGTTCTTCTCTGGAGGGCTGGCGGTGATTTTTGGCGCCTTCTTGAACCTGATCCGCGCCTATCGCCCACCGGATCGCGCTATAGCCAGAATCAGCGTTCTGGCCAACCTGCTTTTACTGATCCTGGCTGTGCTTCTCTGCTGGGTTCTGCGCCATGATCTTCGACAGAACCCGCAAGCAATCGTGCTTGTCCTCGTGGTCGGCATCGAGCTCCTTCTCTCGGCACGGCAATGGTCCCGGTGAAGGAAACCTCGGAAGGCGTAACATTCAACGTGAAGGTACATCCCCGTGCCCGCAAGAACGCCGTGACCGGCGTGGTGGGCGATGCGCTCAAGCTGGCCGTGACTGCGCCACCGCTCGAGGGTCGCGCCAACCAGGCGGTTGTCGAGTTCTTTGCCGATTTGTTTGAAATTCCCCGCGCCTCCGTTACCATAGCCAGCGGCGTCAGGGGACAGATGAAAGTAGTTCGGGTCACGGGGGTAAGTAAGCAGGCCATTGAGCAGAAGCTTGCTCAAAATTTGAAATTTTAAATTTCAAATTTAAAATTTTTTGGAGTGCTCCTTTGAATCTTTACGCAATTGTTTTGGCGATCATCGTGGCGGTGCTGCTCTTTGTCAGCCTCAGCCAGATTCGTAAGGTCAAGACCAAGGCTGACTATCTGGTAGCTGGACGCACGCTGCCCTGGTACGTGCTGGTCTTCACGCTGCTTTCGTCGTGGATCGGTTCCGGCAGCCTGTTTGGCGGCGCCGAAAACGCATTTCATAACGGATTCTCGGCACTGTGGCAGTCCGCCGGCGGATGGCTAGGCCTCCTCGTGATCGTGTTTGTAGCGCCCCGGGCGCGCAAGTTCGCCCAATACACCATTCCGGATCTTCTGGAAACGCGCTACAACACTGCCGCCCGCGTGCTGGGAACCATCGCCATTCTCTTCGCATTCACGGCCATCGCCTCTTACCAGTTCCGTGGTGGAAGTCACGTACTGCGCTTAATCTTCCCGGGACTGGATGAAGTAGCGCGCACGACGTTTCACATTCCTGCGGGTCACGAAGCAGCGTTGGGCATGATCATTGTCGCTATATTTGTGATCATTTTTACGGCGTTTGCCGGGATGAGCTCCGTGGCCTACCTCGACGTAGTCATCGGGTTGCTGGCGACCGTAACTTGCATTGCTGCTGTGCCGCTCCTGCTCGTGAAAGCGGGCGGATGGGGCCAACTGCACGCATCCTTGCCGCCGGAATACTTCCAGTGGTTTGGCCGATTCTCCATCATCAACGGTGTCGATCAAGGGGTTTGGACTGGATTTGTGCGGGCCATGGAACTGCTGGTTCCGACGATGTTACTGCTTCTCGGCAACCAAACGATGTTTCAAAAGTTCTTCTCGGCACGAACCGAGCGTGACGCAAAGCTATCGGTTCTGGGATGGATCACCGGAACGTTCATTCTGGAAACCGTAATCGTGGCCATTGCGGTGATTGGGACGGCTCTTTACATGCGGGTCCCCAACATCGAACCCAGCGAGATTATTCCCTACACAGCACGTAACGGTTTGCCGTCGCTGTTAGGCGCAGTGCTGATGGGAGCAGTTTTCGCCAAAGTCATCTCAACGGCCAATAACTACCTGTTTTCACCGGCTACGAACCTGGTGAACGATGTGTATGCGCGCTTCATAAACAAGAACGCCTCAGACAAACAGATCCTGCTGGTTTCCCGCCTTATCGTGATTGGGTTGGGCATTTTTGCTCTGCTGCAACTGACGTTATTCTCTTCAATCCTGCAGATGGCTCTCTATGCCTACACTGTCTATTCAGCTGCGATAACGCCGGTGGTCATGGCTGCTTTCTTTTCCAAGCGTATCACCGCGGCCGCGGCTGTCTGGTCAATCGCGCTGGGGACGGGGATTACGGTGATCTGGAACCTGCAACAACTGGCGCTCCAGAACCACCATGCAACTTTCATCCCGGCAAGCTGGCTGGAACGAGACGCCATCTTCCCGGCGTTGGCGGTTTCGCTGCTGGCACTGGCGGTGGTGAGCCTCTTTACGTCCGCGCCCCGTCCCGAGCAGTTGGCGCCGTTCTTCGCCGAGGAGGGCGCGAACGAGAAAGCCGCTGTGGTTAAATAGAAGATTACCGCCATGGACCTGAAAGAAATTCAGAATGCCCTGCTTGAGCGCAGCCTGGACGCCTGGCTGTTTTACGACCACCACCATCGCGATCCCATCGCCTACAAAGTGCTGGGTTTGCGCGAAGACGTGATGGTTACGCGGCGCTGGTTCTACCTGATCCCGCGCGAAGGCGAGCCGATGAAGCTAGTGCACCGCATCGAAGCCGGCCATCTCGACTCGCTGCCCGGCAGCAAGCGAGAGTATTCGTCCTGGAAGGAACTCTGGGACAACCTTCAGGCCATGCTGGCGCGGCACCGCAACATCGCGATGCAGTATTCGCCCAATAACCTGATTCCGTACATCGGGCTGGTGGACGCAGGCACTATCGAGCTGGTGCGCAGCTTCGGCAAAGAGATTGTCAGCTCCGGCGATCTGGTGGCGCGTTTTGAAGCCGCGTGGAGCGAAGAACAGATCAAGAGCCACTTCGCGGCAGCTGAAGCCGTTGACGCCATCGTTCCCGAAGCCTTCAAAGAGATTGGGCGCCGCGCGCGCGCCGGCGGCGTGAATGAGTACGACATACAGCAGTGGATCATGGAAGCTTTCCGTCGCGCCGAGCTGATGACGGAAGACCCGCCGATCGTGGCCGTGAATGCCAATGCCGGCAATCCGCATTATGAACCACGCCCGCAAGGCTCATCCTCTATCAAACCGGGCGACATTGTTCTCCTCGATATTTGGGCCAAGAGGAAGACACCCAACGCCGTCTATTACGACATCACGTGGATGGGTGTGATCGGCTCGCCGTCCGACAAGCAGCAGGAGATTTTCAAGATCGTCACCGGAGCCCGCGACGCCGGCGTGAAGAAGGTGCAGGACGCATTCGTGGCCAAGCACCGCATTGCCGGCTGGGAGGTGGACCAGGCCACACGCGAGCATATTGCCAACGCCGGTTACGCGCAGTATTTCACGCACCGCACCGGGCACTCCATCGGCGTGCATGTGCACGGCAACGGCGCCAACATGGACAACCTCGAAACCAAAGACGATCGCGAGATTATCCCCAACACCTGCTTTTCCATCGAGCCCGGAATCTACCTGCCGGGGGAGTTCGGCGTGCGCAGCGAGGTCAATGTTCTGGTTCGCGACGGCGCCGCAGAGGTTACTGGTAAAATCCAAAAAGAACTGGTCCTGATGTGATGGCGAACACCGACACGAGCACCTCTGAAGCACGTCCCATCCTGGCAGCTTCCAGCCCGCACATGGCTTTGCTGGCCCCCGCGATTGCCTGGCTCATTCCCGGTGCCGGACACCTGATCCAGAAGCGCTGGATCCGCGGCTTTGTGCTGATGGCCTGCATCGTGGCCATGTTCACCCTGGGGCTGGCCATGGACGGGAAGATTTACAAGCCGAACACCGGCGACTTGCTGGAGATGCTGGCTTTTGTCGGCGACATCGGCGCGGGCGGCCTCTACATCCTGGGACGCATGCTGGACTGGGGCAGCACTGCGATTACCTATGCCACCGCCGACTATGGCACGAAATTCATAGTGGTCGCCGGGTTGCTCAACGTAATGTGCGTGGTGGACGCATATCACATTGCCATCGGGAAGAAACCATGACCCTCGCCTTACAAGTCTCCCACTTCACCGCCGCTGTGACATTCGCGTTCTTCGCCTCCGTGGTCTTCGGCATCACGACGCGGAACAACCCGCGCGACATGCTTCGTTACGGCGCCTATTGCTTCGCCATGTTCATAGGTGGCCTGTTCGTGGCGGGCTGGATCATGTGGTTTCTGCATCACTAAAGCAGCTAGCAATTAGCAAATAGCAGTTAGCCCAGCTAAAGCCCGACTTCAGATCGTGTCGGCACCGGCTCTAGCTGGGCTAATTGCCAATTGCTATTTGCTAACTGCTATTTAGGCGTTGGCGAGGGCGTAGCGCCGGGCGTGGCGCCTGGCAATACCTGGCCGCCGTAAATGATCCGCGTCTTGGCTCCAAAGCGTTTGTAATTGGTGTATTTCACGATCTCGCGGATGTGGATGTCGCCGGTCTTGAAGTGGAGTTCGTCGTCAGCCCGCGTATACGTGGGAAACCAGTATTGCCCGTCAACCTGCTCGCGGTAGGTCACGAAACTGGGCGTCAGGTTCTCCTGGTCATTCTTCTTCTTCGCGTGAACGTCAGGCACGTTGCGGCCGCAGGTCTTCACGATTTGGAAGTCTTTATTGTCCACCCAGATACGCCCCTGGAAGTAGCGCTGGCCCTTCTCGACTTTCTTCGGAGCCATGTCAAACACGTATGTTTCAATCTCGTCTACCTTCTGCTGGCCCACGTACAGGACGTCATAGAGGGGCAAGTCCTCCGTGGTAAGCACGAAGGGCAGGCGGTTGCGGATGTCGTCAAAGTCCTCCTTGGTCATCTGGACACGTTGCAAGGTGTCCATGGGCGCAAAAGTCACGTTTTCGATCCGGCCGCCCTTGTCGTCATACGTGATGTCCCAGACCTGCCGCCACTCGCCGTCCACCGTGTTGCCTTCCAGGGTTTGCACCGTGATGTCTTGCGTATAGGTGTAGTTATTGCGCGCCTGCTTGAAGACAGCTTCCTTGGCCGCGAATTTCTGGATGATGTCCTGGACGGAAATACCTTTCGGCTGGGCCGTGTTCAAGGGGCCATTGCCTTCTTCGCAATTGTTGTCGGCAAGTAACGTCAGCGGAAGAAATAAAGAGACCACGAGCAGCCCACTGCTGGCCATCAACAACCTGGAACGATGCATTCCATTCACCTTTAGACCTTCAATTTTTTGTAAGTGTAAACAGGTAAGATGCAAAACAGTAGGGAAAAGTTGTTGGCGCGAGGGAATCCCCGGCACAAGAAGGCCATGGCCCCGGCCTTGACAAGTCTTCACATTGACAGGCGCTGGACACTATGGCTTCTTCGCGGGTGGCTGTGCGGGATCGTCCTTAACTTCGCCTTTGTAGATAATCTTGCTCTTGACCGCAAAGCGCTTGTAGTCGGTGTATTTGATAATCTCGCGCATGCGGACATCACCCATCCGGAAATGCAGGGTGTCATCGGCGCGCGTGTAAGTAGGAAACCAATACTGCCCATCAATCTGCTCGCGGTACGTTACAAACGTGGGCGAAAGGTTCTCTTGCACGTTCTTGTTCTTCTTGCTGTTGCCGGCAACGGTCTCAGGTACAGTCTTGCCGCAGGTCTTCACAATCTGAAAATCGTGGCTCTCAACCCAGATCCGGCCTTGGAAATACCGCTGGCCTTGCTCGATCGTCTTGGGCGCAATATCAAAAACATACGTGTCGATCTCGTCCACGTGCTGCTGGCCGGCATAAATCAAGTTGTAGCGGGGAATCTCTTCCGTGGTCATGACGAATGCTATCTTGGTCCGGAAATCCTCTTCATCTTCCCTGCTGATCGCGAGCTGGCGGAGCGACGGCTGCGGGGCAAAGACCACAGTCTCCACCCGGCTGCCTTTGTCGTCGTAGGTGATGTCGCGCACCGAGCGATACTCGCCGGAGACAGAGAGGCCGTCAAATTCCTGGACGGTAATGTCCTGCCGGAACGTGTAGTTGTTGCGGGCTTGCTTGAAAAGCGTTTCTTTGGCGGCAAATTTTTCGATGATCTGCTGTTGCGTGGTTCCTTGCAGAGCGCCACTCGAGAGTGGGCCCGCGCCATCGTCGCAGTTGGTCTGCGCCCATAGAAGGCTAGGAGCAAGCCCCAGGAGCACCGCCAGACTCCCGTGTTGGACGAACGTAGAAACCCTCATGCCCATCTCCAACTCCTTCACCGCAAAGTCATCTCAGAGGCCACCCTGCCTTCGAGATTGGCCTCCCGCCGGGAAAGTATTTACACTTGCGACAATCTTCCGTTCATTCTTGAGGAGGCACCATGCGCCGGTTTACGCTCGCGCTTATTGTATTCATCATCGCAGGTCTTGGCCAGACTTTCGCCCAGCCGGCTCCGCAAGCTGCTGCGAAGCGCCCGTTCACTTTCGCGGACATGATGGCTCTCAAACGCATTGGCGGGCCGGCGATTTCACCGGACGGCAAATGGGTGCTCTTCTCCGCCGTGGATGTGGACCTGAAGGCCAACAAGCGGACATCCCATCTCTGGATTGTGCCGCTGGCCGGCGGCGAGTCTCGGCAGCTGACTTCCGATCCCGCAGGCGAAACCGGAGGGCACTGGGCACCCGACGGCAAGAAACTTCTTTTCGTCAGCGCGCGCGGCGGTTCGTCGCAAGTCTGGGTGGCCGATTTTGATTCGGCCGCGGGAACGATCAGCGGCGAGCCGAAGAAAGTCACCAGTATCTCCACAGAGGCCGACGGCGCAATGTGGTTCCCAGACGGCAAGAAAATTCTTTTTGTCTCCGAGGTTTACCCCGACTGCCCCAACGACGCCTGCAACAAGGCTAAAGACGACGAACGGGCCAACTCCAAAGTGAAGGCCATGACCTTCACCAGGCTTTTATATCGTCACTGGAACCACTACAACGGTTTGAAACGGTCGCACTTGTTTGTAGCGGCACTAGATGGCAGCGCGCCTCAAGACATCACGCCGGGCGACCACGACGTCCCGCCCTTCAGCCTGGGCGGCCAGGACAACTACGCCATCTCGCCCGATGGTCAGGAAGTCGCGTTCACCAGCAACCATGACGACGTGGAAGCCACCAGCACCAACAACGAAATCTTCACCGTGCCCGCCACCGGCGGGACGCCCAAAAAGCTCAGCACCAGCCCCGGCGGCGATTCCACGCCGCTCTATTCGCCCGACGGCAAATGGCTGGCTTGGCGAATGCAGGTACGCCCAGGATACGAGAGCGACCGTTTCCGGTTGGTACTGTACGATCGCAAAACCGGACAGATTCGCAACTTGACGGAAGACTTCGACCAGTGGGTCGAAAGCACCGCATGGGATCCAGACTCTAAGACGATCTACTTCACTTCAGAGGACAAGGGCGAAATACCCATCTATTCCCTGGCAATCAATGGCGGTCGAGTCCGGAAGCTTGTCCGGGGATCGAACGATGAGTTGGTTGTCGCGCCGAACCGCAGAAGTCTCATCTTCACTCGCATGAGCATCACAGCGCCGAATGAGATCTATAGAGCTGGGACACCGGATTTCACCCTGGTTGATTGTGAGAGCCCGATTGGAGCAAAAGACCCTCTCGAGAACTGCCTTCAGCATGGAGAAGCAGTTACTCACTTGAACGCCGCCGTGCTCTCTCAGGTTTCCATGCAGCCGGTCGAGTCTTTCTGGTTTACGGGCGCAGAAGGAGCCAAGGTCCAGGGCTTCCTCCTGACGCCTCCGAACTTCGATCCCAAGAAGAAATATCCGGTTAAGTTTCTCATCCACGGCGGCCCGCAGGGCCAGTGGGGCGACGAGTGGAGCTATCGCTGGAACGCGCAGCTCTTCGCTGCCGGCGGGTACGTAGTCATGATGATCAACCCGCGGGGATCAACCGGCTACGGGCAAAAATTCATTGATGGGATCAACGGCGACTGGGGCGGCAAGCCCTACGTCGACCTGATGAACGGATTGGACTACGCCGAGAAAACCTACGCCTTCATCGACAAGGACCGCGAATGCGCGCTGGGCGCCAGTTATGGCGGATACATGATCAACTGGATCCTGGGCCATACAACGCGCTTCAAATGCCTGGTCTCGCATGACGGCATGTTCAACACCGAATCCGCCTACGGCAGCACGGAAGAGTTGTGGTTCCCGGAGTGGGAGTTCAAAGGCCTGCCCTGGGCCAACCGCGAAGAGTATCGCAAGTGGTCGCCGCATCTTTTCGCCACCAGCTTCAAGACGCCCACACTGGTGGTACACGGGCAGCTCGACTACCGCCTCGATATCTCCGAAGGCTTCCAGCTCTTCACCACGCTGCAGCGTCTGAAGGTGCCGTCGAAGATGCTCTACTTTCCTGATGAAGGCCACTGGGTTCTGAAACCTCAGAACAGCCAGCTCTGGTATAAGACGGTGAATGAGTGGGTGGATGAGTGGGTGGGTAAGAACGGGGCCACCACAAGCCAATGAGAATCGCCGTCATCGCACGTCATCGCCGTCATCGCGCGAGATCGGGCGTGGACATTGTTTTCTCACCGGCCGGGATCTCGTCTCATCCGCCTGTCTTTCCGCGGCATCACGACGATGCCTGCATTGCACCCGATGACGGCGATGACGCGCGATGACGGCGATTCCGGCGATCCCCGCGAGTGCTACAATCCAACCGTGTTCAAAACCCTTGTGATCGCAGCCTGGTTCCTCGGCGCAACCGCTTTCGCCCAGCAGCAACCCACGCCGACGCCCTCGGCCCAGCCCCAGGTCAAATTGAACTACCTGAACGTATGCGGGCCTTCAGAAGAGGAACAGACGCAGATTAAGAATGCCCTGGACACGATTCCCAGTAAGGCGGCGTTCATCCAGGACTTCGAGATCACCAGGGGCGTGACCACGTTGAAGGACGCTGCCCCGGCAAAGTTCGTACGCCTGCGCCGCGAATTTTCTCCCGAATCGCCGTTCCTGACCGCGCAGTTTTCCCTGAGCACCGATGCCGCCAGCATCGTCGAGACTCTGGTGCTGCGCACGCGCGACCCCAAAAACTTCCACGAAATCTCCTTCGAGGATCGGGCCACATCCGGCGCGGCCTCGCCTCAGGCGATGTTGACGGTGGACACGCCGGTGAACCGCATCCGCGTGGAGCGGCTGACGAAGAGTTCGGTTGTGCTCGCGCGTTGTGAAGGCGCGGATCAGAGCGCGTACGAGCCCCTGTTCCGCCAGGCGTCCAACATTATGGCCCAATACCGGCAGGCTCTGGGACTCCGCAGCGCGTTCCGCTCCGACCTGGCTTGGCTGAGCGGCGAGAACTCGGCCCGGCACAATGAGCCGGCGTCCGAGCCAAAGAAGAAACCCAAGTAGGCCGTTTGCGACTAAACCGCAGGTGACGAATCTAATGACCGCTATGGAAAGCCACAACTCCGTTCGCGACACAGTGATTCTCGGCACCGGATGCGCCGGGTTGACCGCGGCCATCTACGCCGGGCGGGCCAACCTGAAGCCTTTGGTCATTGAAGGCCATGAGCCCGGCGGGCAGCTCTCCATCACCACGCTGGTTGAAAATTTTCCTGGGTTTCCAGAAGGCATCCAGGGTCCGGAACTGATCAACAACATGCGTAAGCAGGCCGAGCGTTTTGGCGCCGAATTCCAGGCCGGACACCTGGTCCGGGCTGATCTCAGCGCGCGCCCGTTCAAACTCGATTTTGGCGGCAAGACGCTCTCGACCCGCACCCTCATCATCGCCAGTGGAGCTTCCGCGCGATGGCTGGGACTGGCTAACGAGCAGGCCTTGATCGGTCATGGGGTTTCCTCCTGCGCGACCTGCGACGGCTTCTTCTTCAAAGGCAAACCCATCACCGTGATCGGCGGCGGGGATTCGGCGATGGAAGAAGCTCTGTTCCTTACGCGCTTCGCCACCAAGGTCACGGTCATTCATCGCCGCGACCATTTCCGCGCCTCCAAGATCATGCTGGACCGCGCCCGTAAGCACGAAAAGATCGAGTTCCTGACCGACACCGTGGTCGAAGACGTGTACGACGCCGGCAAGAAGGACGTCACCGGCTTGAAGCTCCGCAACGTGAAGACCGGAAAGGTTTGGGACTTCCCTACTTCGGCCATGTTCCTAGGCATTGGACACGAACCGAATGCCAAGATGTTCACCGGCCAGCTCGACATGGACCAGGATGGATACCTCAAGACTCGTGACTACGTTTTCACCAACGTTGCCGGCGCGTTCGCTTGCGGCGACGTGCAGGATCGGCGTTATCGCCAGGCCGTGACCGCCGCCGGCTCCGGCTGCGCGGCCGCGATGGAAGTGGAGAGATTCCTCGAAGCGCAAGGTGGATGAGTTCACCGCGGAGGAATGACACATCGGATCATCGGGTCATCGGATCATCGGACCATCTGAATAACCATGAGCCGTGCCGATGACCCGATCTCCCGATGAACCGATGACCCGATCGTTCATTGCTCGATGGATTCTTCATTCCTGCAGCAACTTGTGTTACAAAAATACGTTTGCCCACTCCATCTGAATCCCGGTACCCAGGAGCCTTGTGTTAAGGGCTGCCTTCATTTCCCTTTCTGAAAGCAAGTCATTGCGTTCCGCGGCCGAGAAGACCTGGGCCGGGCAACGAGTGTCGGGCCGTTTTGTCGCTGGTACC
>Ga0126379_10000819_pt1 | contig 17919 bp, 15 predicted proteins | sample PanSoiMetPlot_24_FD_92640 | JGI IMG/M metagenome (GOLD analysis project Ga0126379, IMG submission 92640) | Tropical forest soil microbial communities from Panama - MetaG Plot_24 | ecosystem: Environmental > Terrestrial > Soil > Tropical forest > Bulk soil | place: Panama | collected 2016-02-17
ACTGGAAGTTGACCGTCGACGATCCCAAGGCGTACACGAAGCCGTTTGCCGTCAGAGTCGCTCAGCGCATCGTGGCAGACGGCTCGGAGATGATCGAATTCATCTGCCACGAAAACCAGACGTTTCTGAAGCTCACCGGCCGGGCGGCCAAGTAAGAGGAGCGGGCCGCAATACCCGGCCGTGCATCGTGTGCCTGTCTACTCGGAGCTCGATTGGGAGGTCGCGATGAAGCTAAGAGTCCTTCTCGTCGCCGTCGACGTATTGTTCCAATACTCAGCCGAGCCTGACGCGCCATTCTTGACGACCGTTTTCGCGCTCCCTGATCTTCGCCCGGCCTTCGTCTGACGTGTGCCCAAACGGGACGGCCAGCGATGCGATCCAGCAGTGACCTATATATAAGGTAGGCTCGGCGAACGACTGGTCATGTCAGATCGGTCGGGCGGCGCCGGGAACGCGACGCAACGGGAGCCCGGTGTCCAAACTTCGCGGCTCGGCTGAGCATTGGGACAGCTGTCGTCAATCTCACATCATCATCGGAGTGGCCCATGAAGAACGTGCACGTATTGGCCGCTGGGATCGTCACGGCATCGCTTCTGCTGGGTGGAGCCGTTGAGGCTAGAGCAGCCGGATGTGATCCGATCGGCAGTGTTCGGTTTATCTGCGATCAGGTTGGGCCTGAAGATCTCGCCGCTGTCCCCGGATCGGAGTGGGTACTCTCATCAGGGATGGCCGCAAACGGCGCCATCCGCCTCATCAACCTGCGCGACCACACCACGACGGTGCTGTTCCCCACCGCGACGCCTCGGGAGCGGCTGAACAAGAAGATCTACGACTCGTGTCCAGGCCCGATCGGTGCCGAAGGCGACAGGTTCAGAGCGCACGGCCTCTATCTGCGCTCCGGGTCAAACGCGGTGCATACGGTGTACGTCGTTCATCATGGCGACCGGGAATCCATCGAGGTGTTCGAACTCGACGCGCGGCTCAAGACTCCTGTGTTGACCTGGATCGGATGCGTCGTTGCCCCTGATCCCATCGGCTTGAACTCCGTCGTCGGTTTAGTGGACGGCGGGTTCATCACGACGAACTTTTTGCCGCGGGGCGGTGATGCGGCTGCGCGCACGCGGATGATGGCCGGCGAGATCAACGGGCAAGTGTGGGAATGGCACACGAGCACGGGATGGAAGATCGTGCCAGGGAGCGAGGCGGCTGGGCCGAATGGTCTGGAGATCTCCAAAGACGGCAAGTGGCTCTATGTCGGCGGATGGGGCAGCCAATCATTCATCCGTTTGTCGCGCGGGCAAACACCAGTCAAGAAAGACACGGTTGCGGTCGGCTTTCGACTGGACAATCTGCGCTGGGCGCCGGATGGCGCGCTGCTGGCCGCCGGTCAGGGCGGGGTTGCGCCGTCCCAGACATCGAACGTCGTAAAAGTGGACCCGGCCACGTTGAAATTCACGGAACTGGTTCGCTATGCCAGCATCGAGGGGTTCGGCGTGACGACCGTCGCCCTGCAGTTCGGGAAAGAGCTCTGGCTCGGGTCGGTACGCGGCGATCGGATCGCGATCTTTCCGCTCGATCAGTCGTCGCCATCACGGTAGTCTGAATGCCGCGAGCTTCACACCATCGAAGAAGGCCGCACATGGACGTCACGCGGAATCCTCGGACGCTCGTGATCGCATGTGTCTCGGCGCTGATAGTGCTGATAGGCGCTGGATGGCTTGTGACGCCGTTGGCGATTGTCGGGATCGCTCAATCGAGTCAGGAGGCGGCCGTCGGCGCTCGCTTGATGCGCGGCGCCGTGGATCTGCATTATCACGTCGACCCCGGCTATGGGACGTATGAGAATCTCGCCCAGGCGAAAGCCGCGGGCGTGCGCGCCTTGCTGCTCAAGAATCACTACGAGCCGACCGCCGCGCTGGTTATGCTGCTGCGCCCGCAGTTCCAGGGCCTCGAGTTGTACGCAGGCTTCGTTTTCAACCGCTCGAACGGCGGTGTCAACGTTCCCGGCGTCGACTACATGGCGTCCATCCGCGGCGAGCCGAAGCCCGGCAAGCTTGTGTGGCTGCCGGCGGGAGACACGGAAAAGGAAGCCAGAGGGGGGAGGAATCCGAATCCCAACGCACCCTTCGTCGCGGTGTCGAGGAACGGTCAACTGGTGCCAGAGATGAAGCAGGCGCTCGCCGTGATCGCCAGGAACAGCTTCACCCTCGCGTCAGGCCACGTGGTTCCAGAGGACGCACTCCTGGTGTTCCGCGAGGCCAAGGCGGCTGGAGTGCAGCGGCTGATCGCGACGCACGCGGCGGACGGGACGGGCAAGATGACGCTGGACCAGATGAAGGAAGCAGCGAGGCTCGGCGCGTGGATCGAGTTCGACTATCGAAACACGCTGGAGGAAAACCGGACGGACCTGATCCGCGGCGTCGGCCCCGAGCATTGCTTCCTGTCGGAGTTCTGGACCAAAAACCAGGTGCCGAAGGAATACGCCGGAGCGGCCGGCGTCGGCGCCTTCGCGGCCGAGATGAAGAAGCGCGGGTTCACCGACCGTGACCTCGAGATGATGTTCAAGGGCAACCCGGCGAAGGCTATTGGGCTGCCTTAACCAAGTTTCGCCCGTAACCTGTTGACCTGAGACACGTGTCGCGGCGTGTGTCGTGCGGTCACGACACGGGACCCGTAGTGTTCCACCGATTGGCCGACCTGTTCACGTGATGGAGCCTTCGCTTGTGCTTCGTCTGACGCTTGCCTGATCGCGCGTCGCTGGCGACGCGATCCAGTCGTGGAACATTACGCGGTTCGCTGCGTGCACTCCTCGCGGCGATTAAGGTGACGCCGCCGTTTGTGCTGGTTGGGCACTCGTACGGCGGGCTGATCGTCAGCGGGTATGCACACGAGTACGCGAAGGATGTCGCTGGCCTTGTCTACCTCGATGCTCCCGACGTGGACCAGACGGAGGCAGATCTCCTGACTGTATCAGCTGATGCTCGTCGGCTGCAGACAGCAGAACTGAACAGTTTTCCACCGGACCTGTCCGCGGGGATGCGCGCCGAGTTCGACAATCTTCGCGCGCTCGTCACAGGGAATCCTGCGCAGATGCATCCTCTTCACCCGCCAGCCGGCATACCGATCGCCGTAGTCGTCGCCGCCGGCAAAATCGATCGGGTGCAGGACGCGAGGGAACGTGCAATACGTGGAGGCATCCTGCAACTCCAAATCAGGCACGAGCAGCAGTGGGCGCTGTCAGCACCGGACGGGCTCTTTCTGATGACGCGCCACGGCGGACATTTCGTCCACCAGGACAATTCCGACCTGACGGTCTACGCGATTCGGCACGTGCTTGCCGCGGTGTGGTATTAGTCGAAATACGCCCATCGATCGCGATCGAGCTAATTCGCAGACGCTCGTTCGACTGACTCGATCACGAACGCCTCGACGGCGCCCTTGGTCGCCTGTAGTCGAAGCCCCAGTTGCTCTTGCAGCGCGTCAAAGAGATCCGGCTTGTCTGGATTTTCCGGGCGGCGCACCGCCCCGCCCCACAGACGCTCGTCTGGAGAAAATGCCAAGTCGAAATCGTAACGGCCTTGCAGGTCGGTCTTGTCCACGACGGGTCGGTCCAGTGGGGATCGCTGCAGCACGGACGCCAATTCAGCCATCGAGACATACCGGGCGGGAAGCCGAATCACATTCGGCGCCATGACAAACGCGAGCAGTGGAGGTCCTTGAGGTGTCGCATCCGGCGACACCGCACTCTTCGTGAGCTTCGCGCCGCCTTTGGCCACCGTGAGGGTGTAAATGGGGAGTTCTTTCGTCTCGCGATGAAAGGCCAGCCTGAATCTGTCGCGCAGAAGCGCTCGAAGCATGGCCATTTGTTCATCGAGATTCGGCCGCACCTCGCCCGGTGTCTTCGCCAGAATGTCCCAGCGGTCGGCATCGACCCACGCAGGTCCACCCAGGATGGCTTGAGGGCTGAGGTCATACGCCGCGGCGATCAGCGTCCTCACAGCGTGATTGCGCGCTTCGAAGCGATTCGCACTCAGCATACGAATCCATCGGCCGGGGACCGCCGGATCTGCCGACTTAATCGACGCCACTTCAAAGGCGCCGAATGCCGGCCGAGATGGCGTTTGAGCGAACACGCCCACCGCCGTCAACACGCACGCCGTGATCACAACATGTCGCCTACTCATTGGCAGCTCCGATCACTCAACGTTTCCTGCCTACGAAGCCCAGCTGGCCCTATGGCGAGTCCTTACGTGTCATTGGTTGCAACGCGATTCCGAGCCCAATGAGCGCCTCTGTGGCTTTGCCGGTTTGGATATGATCTGTGTCTATCCGCTTCTCGCGGCTGTCGCCGAGCGGCCGCGTTGAATGAGCGCCACAATCGACACCGACCGTTCACTGTGCCTCCGTGTGATCGCGCGCGATGTGACGGCAGTCGTTCGGTCGCCACGTGTTCGTGCCCAATTAGTTGTGGCGCAATGTCTTCAACGGATCGAGGCGCGCTGCTCGCCAGGCTGGCATTGCACTCGCCACCGCGGCGAGCGAGAACAGCCCTGCCATCACTCCTCCAAATGTCAACGTGTCCAATGGTGAGACACCGAAGAGGAGACTTCCTAAGGCTTGCGTCATCCAGCGGGCGATGATGACTCCACAGATGACGCCGACGGCCGCGACAGAAAGCGCCTGACGCACAAAGAAGCCCATCACCCGCGACCGGGACGCACCGAGGGCGATGCGAATGCCGATCTCGTGCGAGCGCTGCTCGACTGAGTAATGGACGACACCATACAGGCCCAAGCCGGCGAGCACTAACGTGGAGAGCGCCAAGACGCCGAGCAGCCACGTTTGGAAGCGTCGTGCTGATACTTGGTCGGAGAGCCCCTGCTCGAGCGTGGTCAGTGGAGAGACGACCGCAGTCATGTCGAGAGTGCGGACAATACTCCGCGCTGTCGAGCCCACGGCGATCGGATCTCCAGCTGTGCGAATAACGAGATCTGTTGTGGCGTTACCTCGAGCTTGACGGTACCACTCAAAGACATGCCCGGCAGATTGTTGCTCTCGACCATGACGGCGCATGTCCCGAACCACACCAATCACTGTGAGCCAGTCGTCGTTCATGCCACGTCGATCGCCGCCTTTGAACTGTTTCCCGATCGCCTCGCCGTTAGTCCAGTAGCGATGCGCCATCGTTTCATCGACGATGGCCACTAATGGCGAGCCGGATCCATCCTGCTCCGAAAAGAAACGCCCGCGTACTAAACGTGTCCCCATGGCCTGAAAGTACTCGCCTCGTACGGTATTCCACGCCATTGGCTTTCCGCGCGTGTGCGATTCAGGCTCGTGTCCATCGATCGCTCGAAGCTCCAACTCGCCGGGCTGTTCCGTCAACAGTCCGTTGATCGCGCCAACGGCCGCCACACCGGCCACCCCCCGCAGTCGTTGGAGAACGAGTTCGTCATGGCTCTGTCGACGTGCGACAGGCGTCCCTGGCGGCAGCGCCACACTCATCGTCACGACATGTTCCGGTTGAAAGCCAGGATCCACCGATAGGACGGCAATCAGGCTTCGAACGAGCAACGTGGCACCAACGAGTAACACAAATGACAGCGCATACTCGATGCCGATGAGGATCGTTCGAGCGCGGCCAGCGTGAATCGACCCCGAAGTGCCCCGGGCCCCGGATTGCAACGCCTCCTGCGGATGACGGCGCGTCGCGATCCATGCGGGCCAGGCCCCGACAATCAATGCGGTGAGCAGCGAAACCGACAAGGCGAACACAGCGACTGGAACGTCAATGACGGCTTGGTCCAGTCTCGGAAGATCGGACGGTCCAAATGCGCGAAGTATCGGAAGGGTTGCCCACGCCAACACTAAGCCGATCGTGCCTGAGCACAGCGCTAACGAGGCACTCTCGACGATCAACTGTTGGAATAGGCGGCGACGCGATGCGCCAAGTGCGGTTCGAACGGCTAATTCGCGTTCACGCGAGGCGCCTCGCGCAAACATCAAATTCCCCACGTTCGCGCAGACGATGAGGAGCATGATGCACACCGCACCAAACAGGATGAGCAGCGCTCGGCGACTACTCGCGTTGAGGTTGGTCCCCAACGGCTCTGCGCGAACGTGACGTAACCGATTTCGTTCTGGCACTGATCGTTGCAAGGCCTCGTTGACTTGATTGGTCTCTGATTCAGCCAGTGGCAGTGAGGCGCCTGACCGGAGGCGAGCCACCATTTCCCATTGAGCGTAGGCTTGGCGGCCGAAATTTGGGTTGGGTGGCACGACCTCTCCCCACGTGCGATTGGTCGAGAGCGGTGCCCACAGCTGGAGATCCCTCGTAGGAAATTGAAATTCCCGAGGCATGACGCCAATGATCCGAAACCGCTGCCCATCGAGTTCGAGCGTCTTATCAAGAACGTCGACGGCCGAACCGAATTGTCGCTGCCATACGCCGTACGCGAGGAGCAAGACGTGCTCACGGCGCGCTTCCTCATCCACGGTAAACCATCGACCGAGAGCAGGGCCCAGGCCGAGCAACGGAAACGTGTTCGCGGAGATGAATCCAGCTTGTGCGAACACCGGGTCGCCTGCGCCTGTGAGTGTGACGCGTGTTCTGCCGCCGGTGCGGTAATACACACCGATATCACTGAGCGTACGTACGCTCGTCTTCAGCGTCTCGATGTCCGTGCGTGTGAAGCCATCAGGAAAAATGACGAGCTGTTCTGGATGACGGTAGGGAAGCGGCCGCAGAATCACCGCTTCGACGACACTGTAAATTGATGTCATTGCGCCGACGCCCAAGGCGAGAGTCAGAACGACGATGAGGAAGAACGACCGCGATTGCCGCAACGACCTCGCGGCATAGCGCAGATCCTGCCACAGAGATTCGGCAAAGGGATTAGAGGCGGCGTTCAATCCAGGCATCACGTCGTTCGCAGCACTTGCGTCATCGCCGCCACTACGCGTTCCCATTGCTTCGTTTCCGCAGCCAGTCGTCGTTTTCCGCTGCTGGTCAGGGCGTACGATTTTGTTCGTCGACCATCGGTGATGATCCAGTCACCGATAATCAGATCATCAGCCTCGAGACGGTGCAGGGCCGGGAATAGCGAACCGGCTTGCACCTGAAATGTCCCGCTGGTCACCTGCTTGATCCGATCGGCAATCGCCACCCCGTGTAGCGGTTCGAGTTGCAGCGTCTTCAGGATTAACAGGTCTAACGTCCCACGCAGAAGATCTGTTTTGTCGCGTTTCGCCACGAGACGTGACTCCAATCTCCGGATATTGGACGCGGCCAATATCCGATCTGGACTTGATATAGAAATCCTATATCATACGGTCGGACGATGCAATGGACGTCATGCGGAAGTTCTTGCGACGCCTTGAAAGCCTGATTCGTCGTTCGTCCTTCGAACGCGATCTCGACGACGAGCTCCAAAGCTATGTCGACGATCGCGCGGAGACACTTCGTGGTGCAGGGATCGGTGGCGCGGAAGCACGGCGCAGGGCGCGCCTCGAATGTGGCTCGCTGCAGAAGGTCAAGGACGATTGCCGCGACGTGTTTAGGTTTCGTCGCGTTGACGTGTTTCTCCAGGATGTCCGGCATGCCACGCGGACGCTGTGGCGCAATCGCGGGTTTACTGCAGCCGCGGTTCTTATTCTGGGCGTCGGCATTGCCGCGAGCACTGGACTCTTTGCGGTAATCGACGCCGTGGTACTGCGCCCGCTGCCGTATGCCGGCGCGGATCGCATCGCGATGGTGCGTCTGGCCGCCCCGTCCGGCCGGCCCCGACCGGCAGAGGTAAGCGCCGACCAATTCCGCGTGCTACGGACGGCGTCGACCCTGGATGGGGCCTACATCCACGGCAGTTTTACGAAGACCCTGGATGGGGCGTCGTTCCCCGAGTCGGTGTGGATCGAAGATTTCAGTGGGAACGCGCTCTCGATGCTTGGCGTACCGCCGTTGCTCGGGCGAGTGTTTACCGAAGCCGATGCCCCGATCGGGACCGAGTCACAGCCGGTCGTGGTGCTGTCGTACGCGTTCTGGCAGCGCCGCTTCGCCGGCCGATTAGACGCCATCGGACAGACACTCCGACTCGATGGCCGGCCATTCACGGTCATCGGAGTGATCCCGCGAGGGTACACCAACGACAATACCGACGTCGTCGTCCCACTGCAGTTGCCGCCGGCATCGGATGAGATGGGGCCGGTCACGGTGCGACTCAAGCCAGGCGTCTCGATCACACAGGCCGAGGCCGAACTGCAGAACGTCTACGAACAGTTCAAACGCTCGAAGCCCGCAGCCTTCCCACCGAGCTTTCGCGTCCAACTGAGCCGGCTGGTGGACGAGGACCGTGGCGCTGCGGACGTGCCAGTCCTCACTCTGCTGTTCGGAGCCGCCGCGTTGCTGTTGTTGATCGGGTGCGCGAACGTGACCATCCTACTGCTGGCGCGCGGCCGGTATCGGATGGGCGAGATGGCCGTACGCCAGGCACTCGGAGCGGGACGATGGCGGCTGGTCAGCCTCCTGCTGGCGGAAACGCTGCTCATCACATTCGCGGCCACTGGGCTCGCCTTGTTCGCGGTGACCTATGCGCTGCCGCGGCTGCTGGCGGAAGTGCCAGCCAACGTCTCGTTGCCCAGAGCCCGCATTGTCGTTGGACCTATCACAATTTTCTTTGCGACGACCGTAAGCGCGTTGGTATCGATGATCGTCGGAGTGTGGCCAGCGCTCGCCGTCTCGCGCGCGAGGAGCGATGCGATGCGCACGACCTCGGCAGTCCGGGTAGCCTCTTGCGCCAGCAGTCTGGGCTCGGGCTTCCTGGTCGCGACGCAGGTGACGATCGTGGTCGTACTCCTGGTGGGCACCGGCGCGGCGATTCGTGCACTGGTCGATCTCTATCGAGCGCCGATCGGCTATGACCCGACGCGCGTGACGATCGCCCAGATTTATCTGCAGGTTGGGACCTACACCAGTTGGTCGGCGCGTGTAGCGTTGTATCAGCGTCTCCGGTCAGAGTTGACGACCGAAGCGGTCGTAGAGAGCGCGACGCTGAGCCTGATTCCCACGGCCACGCCGCCTCGCACGGGCTCTCCTACGCGCATCGATGTGGACGGTCTTCGTGCCGACGACGGCGAAGTGATGAGGGGTTTGGTGGCTTCGGATTACTTCTCTACATTAAAGATGCCCCTCGTCCGAGGGCGGATGTGGTCGGCCGATGACGATGCGCGCGCGGCGCCGGTGGCGGTCATCAACGAGACGATGGCGCGGCAGTTGTGGCCCAACCAGGATCCGATCGGCAAACACGTGCGCGACCGGGCGTTCCTCGGGCGGCAGCCGCAATGGATCCTGAACGCGCCCGGCAGGGACGGCTGGCTTGAGGTGATTGGCGTGTTGCGAGACGTGCCGAATCGAGGGTTGCGCGAACCGATCGCGCCGGCGATGTACTACCCGTACTCCATGGCCCCGAGCGATGTCGTTGTGCTCTTGGTGCGCACCAAGGGCAGTCCCGTCGCGGCCGAAACCCACCTGCGGACCGCGGTCAGCCGAGCAGACGCGAACCTTCCCATCATCCGGTTCATCCCTCCCGATCTGTTCACGAGCCGACCGCAAGGCGAGTTCGTGAGCGCTCTGCTCCTGGGATTTGCGGGGGGCGCACTCGTGCTGGCCTCGTTCGGGCTGTTCAGCGTCGCGTCCTACACGATCGCGAATCGCACACGCGAATTCGGTATTCGGATAGCACTCGGCGCTACATCGCACGCGGTGCTCCGATCGGCCCTCCAATCGACGATGCTCGCGGTGTTCGCAGGCCTTGGGGTTGGATTGGTCCTGAGTGTCGCGCTCAGCTCCGTACTCGCACGGTGGTCAATCCGCAATGTCGACAACCCGGTGGTCCTGGTGGCTGCCGTCGGCACGCTGCTGGTGTCGACGACGGTGGCGACGCTCATTCCGGCTCGACGGGCCACCGCGATCGAGCCAACGATTGCGTTGAGGCTCGAATAGCGGTGGTCGGCCTGGTTCAACGCCTCGTGAAACAGGACGGAGAGCGCAGATGAAGAGCACGTTCCGCATTCTGACAATCGGCTGCGTCGTGTTGACCGTGTGGTCACCCAGGTCGGAGGGACAGGCGTCCCCGTCTTTTGATGTCGCCGTGATCCGGCGCGCAGAAATCAATGCGAACTCCGGTCTGCAGCTGTTCGATGGGGGCCGTGTCCGGATTATGAACGAGCCCTCACAGTTATTGATTCGACTGGCCTTTCAGCTGCAGGACGCGCAGATCGCCGGGGGCCCTGGTTGGGTCTCGGCCGACCGGTACGACATCGAGGCGAAGACCGGCGGATCCGAACGCATCACGCCAGATCAGATGGGTCCGCTGATGCAGGCTCTGCTGGATGAACGCTTCGGTCTGAAGTTTCACTGGGAGACTCGTGACATCACGGCGTATGCATTGGTCACGGCCAGAGGTGGCCCAAAGCTCACGCCGAAGGCGGACGGCGACGTGAGTGGGATGAATTCCAGCCGGCGCGGGCCGGCATTCCACGTGACGGCGACTGCTACCTCTATGGAGTTGCTGGCCGGTTACCTCGGAAATCGCCTGAACCAAATCGTTGTGAATAAGACTGACCTTGCTGGCGCCTACAACTTCGCGCTTGATTGGGTGCCCGACGATACGCAAGAGACCTCGGTGCCGAGTCTGCCAACCGCCCTGCTTGAGCAACTGGGTCTTCGGCTCCAATCACAGAAGGCGCCGACTCGTGTGCTGGTCATCGACCGCATCGAAAGGCCATCGGAGAACTAAGCGTTTTCACACCCCACCCGAGTGCGATTGCGATGAAGGCTGACTTTGTGAGGCCGGTGTCTAACGCTCGTATGAAAACACTGCTGGTGACGTTATTGACGCTCCTGGTGGCGAATATCACCACAGCACAGGAACCTGCGTTCGAGGTGGCCACGGTCAAGGTGCCGGCGCCGGTGCCGCTCGGCACTTCGATTTCCATTAACCTCGGGACGTTTCGCAACGGGTCGCTGACGCTCACCAACGTGACGTTGGCCGAGTGCCTGCAGTTCGCGTACGGCATTGTCGCGCGTGAGCAGATCATCGGGCCTGACTGGATCACCTCACGAGAGATCCGGTTTGACATCGTCGGCAAGGCCGCCCCCGATACGGACCAAGAAGGCGCGCGTCGGATGTTGCAAACGCTTCTTCTCGATCGCTTGAGGTTAGTCGTTCATCGGGAGCAGCGGCCTCTTTCGTTTCTGGCGCTGGTGCCCGTGAAGGGTGGGCCAAAGCTTGTGGTTGCTACTCCAACGTCTGGCGCGGCCCCAGCGAACACACAGGTACGTGGACGCATCGTGGGTACACAGATGCCGATGCCCGTGCTCGCCGCACTGTTGTCGCGATTCGAACGGCAGCTCGTCGTGGATCGCACCGGTCTCACCGGCCTCTATCAATTGAAGCTGGAATGGATGCCCGAGGACCGCGCGGTCGGACGCGACGTGCCCGAGGGACCGTCGTTGTTCGCCGCGCTCGAAGAGCAGCTCGGACTCCGTCTCGACTCGCGGCGCGAAGCTCTCGAAGTGCTCGTGGTTGATCGAGCCGAGAAAGCGCCGACTGACAACTAGGTGTTCGCGTGCCCCCCGTTAAGCATTACCGCGATGCGAGCGTCGTCGCTCGCGCGAGAGCCAGCGATCGTGGGGCCTTTGCTGAGCTCGTACGGTTAACGCGGGGACGATTGAAGAGAGATGGAGTGTCCCACGATCAGTGGCGCCCATCTGTGCCATCCCCCAGCAACTGCTGCTCGACGCTGAACGGCACGTAAGCCCATGATTGGTGCGCTCCGACGCCTGTGGTTCGTGCTGCGATGGCAAAAGGTCGATGCAGACCTCGTGACGGAGATGGATAGTTATCGCGAGATGATGGAGTCCGAGTTGTTACAGCAGGGTCGGTCGCGCGCTGACGCGGCGTCGACCGTGCGTCGTGCGATGGGCAATGTGCTGCTCGCCCGCGAGCAGTCACGCGATGCGTGGGGCTGGCGGTCGCTGGACGACCTCGTGCAAGACCTGCGGTTCTCGCTGCGAATGTTCCATCGCGATCGCACGTTCGCGATCGTCGCGATCACGACGATGGCCTTCGCGATCGCGTTGAACGTCGCCGTCTTTACGGTCATGAGCGCCATGCTGTTCCGCGGCTATCCGCTGGTGCAGCGCAACGATCGCCTGCTCTATCTGCAGGAGCGCTTTCCTTCTGGTCAATGTTGCATTGCGTTTCCGGACTTTGAGGCGTGGCGGACGCAGGCGCGGGCCTTCAAAGATATGGCGTTCATCGGCGAGCGGCCGATCACGATACGCGACGCACAGGACCGCCCACTCGACACGCTGGCGTTCACGGTGTCGCCGAACACATTCGGCCTGCTTGGTGTACGGCCCCTGTTAGGACGCGATTTCGTGCTGGCCGATCAGGTCCCTGGGGCCAACCCTGTGGCCATTCTGAACTACCGGTTTTGGCACAACAGGTTCGATGGTCGCGCGGATGTGATCGGTTCGACCGTGCACATCGACGGAGCGCCCGCCACGATTATCGGCGTGATGCCGGAGCATTTCGATTTTCCCACGCGCGAAAACGTCTGGATGCCGCTAGTCCTCGTCCCCGATGTGCACGAGCGCCGCGTGACGCAGTTCATGGCCGTGGGCAGACTGCGCGATGGGGCCACTGAGCAACAAGCGCGGGCGGAATTGGAGGCGATTAACGGTCGTCTGGAGGCGATCTACCCGGTCACCAATCGCGGCGTACGGCCAGACCTGAATTCATACGCGGAAGTCATCAGTGGACCAGATGCGCACGTGGTGTGGGGGTCGCTCTGGGTGGGATCGTGGTTGGTCCTCTGTGTGGCTTGCGCCAATCTCGCCAATCTGATGCTCGTACGCACCGCGGGACGATGGCGAGAGTTCGCGACCAGGATCGCGCTGGGAGCGGGGCAGGCGCGAATAGCGCGTCAGGTATTGCTGGAAATGTTGGTGTTGGCCGCGTGCGCCGGAGGACTCGCGTGGTGGTTAGTGGCCTGGAGTGTGCGCACGTGGGCGGATGTGACGGCGTCGATCTTCCAGGTGCTCGATTACCGCATAGATTTCGGCACGTTTGTCTATCTGCTGACGGTCGCCGTCGTCACGGCCCTCCTGGCGTCTGTGCCGACGATTATTCGAGTCTTGCAAGTCGGCGAGAGTGGCGGCCTGAGAGGCAACGCTCGCGGCATCACACAGGGACGGCATGCCAGCCGTCTGGCGGGAGGATTGATCGCGGGCCAGATGGCACTCGCGATCGTGCTGCTCGCGGGTTCTGGCATCCTCGCCCGAAGCGTGATCAAAATCGTGGATGCCGACACAGGAGTCCGAGATGCCGACCACGTGTTAGTCGCGGCAATCAGGCTGCCCTCCGACCAGTATTCAGCGCCAGCCGCGCGCCTGAGCTACTTTGATCGTCTTCGCACCGGAGTGCGTGGTCTGCCTGGAGTCGAGGCAGAGTCGATTGGAAGCACAATCCCGGTGCGCGGCGTCAATGTCCGGAACATTGAGGTCGAGGGGCGTCCCGCCTCGCTCACCGGGGATGCCGTGCAGTTCCTGACCGTCGGCGAAGACTACTTTCACGTCTTGGGCGTCTCGGCGCCGACGGGCCGCGACTTCAACGACGGGGATCGCGCCGGCACATTGCCCGTGGCAGTGGTGAACCGCAGCTTCGGGGAGCGATTCTGGCCGGGGGAACAGGCAATCGGCAGACGTCTGCGCGTCGTCGCGCAGCCCGGACCGCCCGGCTGGCTGACGATCGTCGGCGTGGCGCCGAATATCTTGCAGGGTGACGCGACGCGGCAGCAGTTCCGGCCGGTGGTGTACATCCCGTTTAGGCAGCAACCCTCGACGCGCGCGTTCTTGTTCGTGCGGACCGCAGTCTCGCCAGGCGCGGTGGCCCAGATGGTGCGCGCGAAGGCGCAGGCACTCGAGTCCGACGCGATCGTGAACGATCCGGGGACACTGCAAAAGACCTTTGCATTCGATCGTGACTCTATGGACGCGGAGCGCAGCGAGCTGGGAAAGTACGCGGTCGTGGCGCTGGTGTTTGCGGCGATTGCCCTGCTGCTCGCGGCAATTGGCTTGTACGCCGTCATCGCCCACTCAGTGGTGCAACGGACGAAGGAAATCGGCGTGCGGATAGCCATCGGGGCATCATCAAGCGATGTTCGGAGCCTGATCTTGAGAGACGGCATGGCGCCTGTGGCGATCGGGATACTTCTGGGCCTCGCCGCGTCCCTGATTGTGAATCGCATTCTGCGTTCACAGTTAGTTGGTGTGTCGCCATATGACCTGGCGACGATGACACTCGCGCCCAGTGCCCTGACGATCGTGGCACTGCTCGCATGCTACGTTCCGGCGAGGCGCGCGATGTCGGTGGATCCTGCTGTCGCGTTGTTGCATGAATAGTACGTTGACCGGGCATACCGTCGAGGTTCTCGTATTCTTCCTAGGTGTATCAAACTCAAGACGGAGGATTAACAAACTACGGTAGCTGCCAGTACGGTGGACAAATCAGGCTACTGCACCGCCCAAACAGGGTGGACTCGAACAGCTGCGCGTGGTTCCCGGCGTGAAGGCGGTCACGGCGATGGCCGGCCTGCCGCCGACCCGACCGATCAACGCGAGTGACACGCTGTTCGAGGGGTTTACCCCGTACCCCGGTGGGCCGGATCAGAACGTGGACTATTACCAGAACGCGATGACGGACTACTTCGAGACGATGGGCATTCCGATTGTCCAGGGACGTGGGCTTGAGCGGACCGACATCCATGCGCCGGCCTTGGTGGCGGTGGTGAATGAAACGCTCGCGAATCGCTTTTGGATCGTATCGGGTCTGATTCTCGCGGCCGGCGTGTCAGGCACCGGAGCGTGTTTGGCCACTCAAGTCATCGTGACGCCGGTTCCGCCGGCGGATTTGCCGAGCAGCGCGATCCAGGTGCGCTCACGACCTGCGCCGACGCCGCGAGGGCGCGGGCGCTACACCGCTCTTGGGTATCGACGCGTATTGAATGGCGTGACGTGATCCGCCTCGGCCCCGGCTGGCCCTAGAAGCAGCTCCGGCGCCGCGCCGCGCCGGTCCGCGACGGGCGTCTGTTGACCGCGGCAGAAGAGGTACGCGGCGGGAGAAGTGCCGACGATGAGCACGCCGGCGAAGTAATAGCACACGGTCGCCACGGTGAGCGGTATCCAGAATGCGCCGAAGACCGCGAAAACGGCGGAAGCGATAGTGATCACCGTTACCAAATCACATGCCGCAGCAGCCACGCGCAGCCACGGCAAGCGCAGGGCGTGCACGTACGTGCTGATCGGGAGCGGCGGTTCGTCAGCAAGCGTCAGTCGTAGCGGCCCGCTTGGTGCATCACACGAAGTCAGCGGCGCCGCGCTGTTACGGCCTCCGCTAATCTCCGTCCGCCGTTCATTCTTGGGATCGGGAAACCGTTCGAGAAACTCACTGAGCGTCGACTCGGGATCGAGGCCGACGGCAGTCGCGTACGCGCGGATGAAAGCGCGACGAAAGATCCCCGACGGCCACCGCGATGTGTCGTCGCGTTCGAGCGCGTCGAAGAGGGCGACTCTGATTTTGGTGGTCTGGGCGATTGCGTCAAGGCCGATCCCGCGCCGTTCTCGGTGAGACCGTAGCCGCGCGCCAAAACTTGTAGTCATGCTTGATCGTTCGACTGATGGTGTGTTAACCATTGACGGCTGACAGTCATGCCGCTCAGGTCGACGCTCGCCGTCGAGCGACCCGTCGCACGGCGTACGATCAGCAACAAGGTAGCGATGACACCGAACGCGATCGAAACGAGAGCGAGAGTCGTCATTGAGGCTATGTGCTCGATTTAATCGAATCGGAAGAGAGCACATTAGTCGGAAAGATGCGAGCACGCAAGCACGGCAAGAGGCCGCTTTCGCGATTTTCTGCAAAGCAAAAACTCGATCGGAGCAAAAGTTACCCGGAGATCCGGCGATCGTCCTCGTGAAGGCTCAGGCATCTAAATGCTGGGCTGGGCCAACCGAGGCCAGCAACGTAGCGGCCTTCGACTCGAGGTACTGCAGCAGAGAGCGCCGGGCCGCGTCCCACAGTTCATCCCTCATTCGTGCGCCAACGAACTCCTTGGCACATTCGTCCAACGACACGTCCCGAGCACTTCGGCCTGATCGGCGGACGTGATGAAACGGCGAAGCCGACAGGATTCCGAGCGATAATCGCTGTGCGGAGGGCTGGCCGAGTGGTCGATGGCGGTGGTCTTGAAAGTCATGTAGGGTTGGGAGGGGCACCGGCTCCTCCCAATTCACCCCAATAAGAACAAGCCTTTTTCGACCGTCAATTGGAATGCATTGGGGCCGGTTGTCGGGTGTTCACGGACAAAAGGCGGACAGACGCGCTAGCGATTCGGCACATCACAAGCAGCTGTCGGGACAGCCTGGAAACTGCGGCGGCCCTATATGCAGGCCCCGATCGTCGAGCTAGCTCTGAGCTTCGCCACCGAAGTCTTAGGGCAGGCTAGCGTCTGACGCGGATCTCCGCCATGACTGATCGTTTCAGGATGTCACCGAACACATGCTCTTGGATGTCCTGATTCAGCAGGTTTGTGCATTTGATCAACGTCGTGATGCGGCCTCGCGACCATTTGACGCCGGCGCTGGCGTTCACCATCGCGTACCCATCGCTGTACCCAAAAAACGGACTGGAGAGGACGTCGCTCCAGAACGTGCGGGATGAATAGTTGACCGATGCGGAGCCCAGCAGCCGTTCGCCGTTGACGTTCACGCCGATGTTGAAGCGATGCGACGGAGGGAGCGTCAACTCGGTCGGCGGGAACGGATGTGGATCGTCGAGGATCGTCGGCTTCGCCTGCCACGAGTAATTGGCAAACGTCGTCGTCGAGTCGTTCACCCGCTGGTCGACAGACAGCTCGACGCCTTTCTGGCGCAACGGTCCGAGGTTGAGATACGTGAACGCCGTCTTGGGTAGAAAGATCCCGCTCTGGGCGAGGACGTCGAGCAATGCTGGGGGGAGCGGCCAGCCGGGCGGCGGAGCCGACGACGTGTATGGATCCAGCCGCGGATCGAGCTGCGTGAAATTGATGTAGTCGTGGAGGTCGTTCACGTAGAACGATGCGCCAATCGACACACCGGGACCAAGCGTCGCCGTGTAGGCGACCTCGTACGCGGTGATGGATTCCTCCGTCAGCTCCTTCTGAGGGCCGCTCGACAGCGGCACGTTGCTGCCGACGGCGCCGACGACGAGAGGGAACGGCATAGCGACGGCCGCCCGCAGCGGCGGAGGCAGAAGCGGGGCCAATCCGCTCAAGTCTGTCGGCACGACGATCTGGATGTTGAGGTCGTTGTTGAACGGCGACGGCGCGCGATAGGCGCGGTTGAAGGACAACCGGATCGACTGCTCGGCCGCCGGTTTGAAGACGGCCGCGATGCGCGGCGCGAAGACCGCATGACTCAGGTTGCCGAACTTGTCCGTGCGCTCGCCGATGGTCAACAGCACCCGGTTGAGGAAGAGCTCATCCTGAGCATATGCGCCGAACTCGTTTCGGTTCTGCGCCGTCGGCGCGATGGTGATGTCGAAGTTGTTCCGCCGCGCGTTGCCGCCGACAGTCACCACGTGATGTGAGCCGGCACGCATCACCTGGCTAGCCTCGGCGTCGAACGTCTGGTTTGAGAAGTTGAGCTGCAACGGCTTGAGCGTCGTCGGATCGGTCAGCAGCAGGTTCGGCGCCGTTCCGTGTGTCACGTTGGTGAACACGCTCACCTTGGTGGCGTCCTTCGAGTACGCCATCCGTCCGAAGGCCGCGTACGAACCGTTTTGAAGGTCGAACGGCCCTACGCCGGAGTGGAGGATCCCC
>Ga0126379_10000820_pt1 | contig 17917 bp, 15 predicted proteins | sample PanSoiMetPlot_24_FD_92640 | JGI IMG/M metagenome (GOLD analysis project Ga0126379, IMG submission 92640) | Tropical forest soil microbial communities from Panama - MetaG Plot_24 | ecosystem: Environmental > Terrestrial > Soil > Tropical forest > Bulk soil | place: Panama | collected 2016-02-17
AGTAGTGTGGTTGCCCGCCTGATGGTCCTGGCGTCCTCGTCAGGGGAATCAACGAGCGGTTTTCTTTCGCAGCCTTTTTTCAAATCTGGGAGATTTCCGATGTCAACGTATTTCCCCAAACAGGGGGAAATTGTGCGCAAGTGGTACGTCGTGGATGCGAGCGGACAGACGCTCGGGCGCTTGGCTTCACAAGTGGCGCGCATCCTCATGGGTAAAGAAAATCCGCGCTACACGCCGTTTATCGACACTGGTGATCATGTGATCGTGATCAACGCGGAGAAAGTTCGCACCACCGGCGTGAAGGCCGAGAGCAAGGTTTATCAGCATTACACCGGATATCCCGGCGGACTGCGAACCGAAGAATACAAGAAGCGGCTGGTACGGAAGCCTGAGGCGATCGTAGAAGCCGCGGTGCGGCGCATGCTGCCGAAGAACAAGCTGGCAGCGCATATGCTGTCGAAGTTGAATGTGTACAAGGGTGACAAGCATCCGCACCAGGCGCAGAAGCCGCAGGATTTCAAGCTGGAAGTGCGGGAGTACAAGCCGCGGAAAGTCGCGGTTTCGTAGCGGATGTATGGCTGGATTCAGCCGTCGTCAGGTCCTTCGCGGACTTTTCGTCGGCTCAGGAAGACAGGTTTGAATTACGACAGATTTTAAGGCGCGGTTTCTTCTTTTACCAGAAGCCAGCGGCTAGGAGCTAAGAGCTAAATGGCAGAGTTGGTTCAATACTACGGAACAGGACGCCGCAAATCGGCGATTGCTCGTGTCTATCTTCGTCCGGGCAGTGGCGATTTCAAGGTTAATGGGCGTGCGTTTGAAGAGTATTTTGTGACTCCGGCGCAACGGTCGGCCGCTAAGGCTCCGTTGGCGTCGGCGGACGCGGCTGCTCAGTTCAACGTTGTGGCCAGCGTGCTGGGTGGCGGCGTACGCGGTCAGGCCGATGCGGTGAAGCTTGGCATCGCCCGTGCGTTGATGCAGTTCAACGCGGAACTGCGTAAGAAGCTGAAGTCTGAAGGACTGGTGAGCCGCGATTCGCGCGGCAAAGAGCGCAAGAAGTACGGACAGAAGGGCGCCCGCAAGCGCTTCCAGTTCTCGAAGAGATAAGTTTCGAGTTTCAGGTTTCAAGTTTCGAGTTGTTGAGTCGAAACACGAAACTTGAAACTAGAAACTGAGATTTTAGGTGTTCAATTCTTCCGTGCCTCGCGGCGCGGGGACGGAATGGCAATCCGAAACGACAGTTTCAAGTTTCGGGTTTCCAGTTTCGAGCAGCTCGACGAAGGTTCAACACCTTCTCGAAACTCGAAACGTGAAACTCGAGACTGACTTCGCCGGATGCAGACTAAACAGGAGGTTCATTGGCTACCATCACCATGAAAGAGTTGCTCGAAGCAGGTGTTCACTTCGGGCATCAGACGAAGCGCTGGAATCCCAAGATGAAGGAGTACATCTTCGGAGAGCGCAACGGGATTTACATCATCGACTTGCAGAAGACGCTGAAGATGTTCAAAGAAGCGTCGAAGTTTGTGCAAGACCTAGCGTCCGACGGGAAGATCGTTCTCTTCGTGGGAACCAAGCGCCAGGCGCAGGATGCGATCGCCGAAGAGGCGACCAAGTGTGGCGGATTTTATATTAACCAGCGCTGGCTGGGCGGACTGCTCACCAACTGGGTCACCGTGCAGAAGTCGGTGAAGCGGCTGAAAGAGCTCGACGACATGGCCACGGATGGCCGTTACGAGCTGCTGCCAAAGAAGGAAGTCATTAAGCTCGAGCGCGAGCGGAAACATCTGCAGGCCAACCTGGCCGGCATCAAGAATATGAACCGTTTGCCCGACGCGATCTTCGTGATCGACTCGAATAAAGAGCAGATCGCCGTGCGCGAGGCGCGGAAATTGGGAATCCCGGTGGTCGCAGTTGTCGATACGAATTGCGATCCGACCGAGGTGGATTACGTGATCCCCGGCAACGATGACGCTTTGCGGGCGATCCGCTTGTTCACGTCAAAGATTTCGGAATCGATTGCCGAGGGTGCGCAGTTGATGACCGATAAGCAGGTTGCGGACATGCAGGCTGCGACCAGTGAGGCACAGGGAGCCGAGGCCGCCGTCGCCAGCGAGTACGCCGGCGAAGAGTCGGGCGCGGTCGATGCCTCCGAGGATATCAGCATGGAAGAAGTGCTGGGTCCGGGAACGCACAAGAAGCCGGTGGCCAACGAGGACGCTGACGTTCCTCGCGTAGAGAGCCAGACGGTTTAAAACAAGCAAGATCGAGTTGTCAGTGGTCAGCGGCCGTACCAGCTGGACGGAAGTTTCGGATCATAGGCAACGATGGTGAAGGAACCTGTCGGATGCCTTTGAATTACGTAATCGATAGACAACATCGGCTTGTGACGAGTACGGCCTCGGGCGTTGTGACTTACTCGGAGATCACATCCCATCAGAGTCGTCTGAAGAACGATCCAGACTTTGATCCCACGTTTGATCAGCTGGTGGACGGGACCGCAGTCACGCAGATCGATTTGACCACCGAGAATGTTCGGGCAATTGCGCGGCAGCGGTTGTTTGCCGCGGGCTCCCGTCAGGCGTTTGCCACCAGCAGTGAGTTCGCGTACGGCATGGCTCGTATGTTCGAGTTGTACCGGGACAGCGCAGGTACAGGTCGGCTGGTAAGGGTGTTCAACGGTCTGGAAGCAGCGCAGGAGTGGCTTCAGCATAGTAGAGAAGAGCAGGAAGCCTGAGCGACGAGATATCATAGAAAGACCCGGCATTCATCCCTAGGGGAAATCGGACCCGCGCGGGTCGTGGATAGAAACTCCCGGCGCGGGTCGTTGTTTGTAGTTTCGAGTTTCAGGTTTCAAGTTTCGAGTGGCCTGAAACAGTGACATCGCATTCACTCGAAACTAGAAACGTGAAACTGGAAACTTTTATGGGTACTACTACAGTGAACATTTCAGCGACACAAGTGAAGGATCTCCGCGAGAAGACCGGAGCTCCGATGATGGATTGCAAGCAGGCCCTGACCGAAGCTAAAGGAGACATGGAGCAGGCGGTCATCATTCTCCGCAAGAAGGGCGTTTCGGTCGCGGCCAAGAAGGCGACGCGGGTTGCCAACGAAGGCGCGGTGGCGAACTACATCCACGCCGGCGGCAAGATTGGTGTGCTCGTCGAAGTGAATTGTGAGAGCGATTTTGTGGCGCGCACGGACGATTTCAAGGAACTGCTGCACGACATCGCGATGCACATCGCTGCCAGCGATCCGAAATACGTCCGCAAAGAAGACGTGACGGAGGCTGACTTCGCTCGCGAGAAGGAAATCTATCTCTCGCAGGCAATTGCGAGCGGCAAGCCTGCTCACATCGCCGAGAAGATGGTCACGGGCAAGATGGAGAAGTTCTATGAGGAAGTTTGCTTGCTCGAGCAGCCTTTCATCAAAGATCAGACTATCTCGATTAGCCAACTGATTGCGTCGAAGGTCGGCAAGCTCGGCGAGAACATCGCCGTGCGGCGCTTTGCGCGGTTCAAGGTGGGAGATGCGGGCGAGACGATCGCCGTCACGAAGCCTACAGAGCCAAAGGCTGAGTAATTCAGGCGCCCTTTGGGGCGCTTTTTTTTATAGGTTTCAGAGTTTCAAAGTTTCAAAGTTAAACGCACAAGCGCTGGCTTCTCGTCTCTCACTGTGGGCGCCTGGCACTTTGAACCTATGAAACGTTGAAACTTTGAAACCTCGAACTGATCATGACAACAGCCCCTGCTTACAAACGCATCCTTCTGAAGCTCTCCGGCGAGGCTCTGGCCGCGAACCAGGGCTTTGGTGTGGAAACGAAACGCATCCACGAGATCGCGGGTGAGATTGCCGAGGTGCAGAAGCTTGGCGTGCAGACCGCTATCGTGGTCGGCGGAGGAAATTTCTTCCGTGGCGTTGCGCAACAGGCCAAAGACATGGACCGCGTTTCTGCCGATCACATGGGCATGCTGGCGACCGTGATCAACGCCCTAGCCCTGCAGGATGCGCTCGAGAAGCAAGGCATCTACACCCGTGTCATGTCGGCGATCGAGATGAACCAGGTCGCAGAGCCGTTTATCCGGCGCCGCGCTATCCGGCACCTGGAAAAGAATCGCGTGGTAATCTTTGCTGGCGGGACTGGGAATCCTTACTTCTCCACCGATACCGCGGCTTCACTGCGCGCGATGGAAATTAAAGCGGATGCGATTCTGAAAGCCACGAAAGTCGACGGAATTTATGACGCTGATCCGCTGAAGGTCGACGGCGCCCGCAAGTTCAATCACATTTCCTACATGGATGTACTGAAACTGGGCCTGAAAGTCATGGATTCCACGGCGATCTCACTCTGCAAAGACAACAATCTTCCGATTGTCGTGTTCAGCCTGAATGATCACGGGAACATCCGGCGGGTAGTCATGGGCGAAAAGATCGGATCGCTGGTCAGCGCCGAGAAGCAATAACCACGAAGGACACAAAGGTCCACGAAGGAGATCAAGTTCCTTCGTGCAACTTTGTGTCCTTTGTGGTTTGTGATTTTGCGGGTTTATAATTCGACGTTTTGGATTGGGAGGAACGGACTCTATGGCAGTCATGGCATCCATAGCGGGACTAAAAGACACATACTCACAACTAAAGACGCGGATGGACAAGGCTGTGGAGGACTTTCGCAAGGCGATGGCGGCGACGCGAACGGGACGGGCGTCGGTGCACATGCTCGATGGCGTCACTGTCGACGCTTACGGCGCACAGATGCCGCTGAATCAGGTCGCGCAGGTGCACGCACCCGAGGCGCAGTTGATCACGGTGCAGCCGTTTGATCCCTCGCAACTGGGAGCGATCGAGAAAGCCATCCGCGCCGGCGATTTGGGCCTGAATCCGATGAACGATGGAAAAATGATTCGCGTGCCGGTGCCTCCGTTGACCCAGGAGCGGCGCCAGGACATGGTGAAGCATCTGCACCGAGTGCTGGAAGAGCATCGCACGGCCGTGCGCAACATTCGGCGCGACGGCAATGATGCCATCAAGAAGGCGCTCAAAGACAAAAAGATCACCGAAGACGATGAGAAGCGCTCACTCGACGAAATTCAGAAGCTCACCGACGGAGAGATCAAGAAGATGGAAGAGATGAGCAAGGCGAAAGAAAAAGAAGTGATGGAGATCAAGTAGGCTTTCTCTTCTCTCTAAAAGCGCGAACACGCCATAAGTCCTCCACCCATCAGTTGTCATTCCGACCCTGAGCGAAGTCGAAGGGGAGGAATCTGCTGTTTCTCTGCAGCGGACCCGCTGCCGGCGATACCAGATTCCTCAACGGCTACGCTGTTTCGGAATGACAATATCTGCTGGTACCCAATTGGCACTCAAGCGCCTAGACCGCGTTGCTATTCCGACACCTCGCTACCGCATTAGTTCTTCTCGACTCCCAAACACAGAGGTACATGTCCGCGGCGCTTGTTCCGGGCGCAGAATGATGCAAGTCGTTGCAAGTCCTCGAAATAGCGCGACAGTGGCTGAACTTCCACTGCTGGTAACCGTCTCTTCGGTTACGCGACATTCCTGAAATGCCTGTGTTTCCATAGCCGTGAAGAAAATCGCGGCTCCCCCGGAAATCACTTCACGACCAAACTTATGCGTTCGGAGTCAGCCATGAAAAGGTTCTTCGCTTCTGCTGTGCTGCTTGGGCTTTGCCTGTTAGGAATGAGTTGCGGATCGTCGAACTCTTCCCTCTCGCAGAACTCGAATTCTCAGGCCAGTGTGTTCGTGACGGGGGAAGACGCGCCAGCTTCCTCAGTGGTCGGCTTCAAGGTGACCATTAAGCCTCACGCTGCACAATGGGACCTCAACGGTAAGTGCGATCTCGTCGCCCGAAGCAGTCGACTTCGCGCGCCTGATGGGTCTGCGGACATTGCTTGGATTCAACTCAATTCCGCAAGGCACCTACGACAGCGTGACCTTCACTTTCGAGAACAGCAATCCAGCACCGGCGATCAGTTATATCGATATGACCACGAACCCGCCGTCAGTAAAGACGATGAACGGGACGTTCTCGCAGACCACTGTGACAGTTCCATTCCCGTTGGGAAAGCCGCTGGTGGTGGGCAGCAGCGGCCTGGTTGGTTTGCACATTGACTTTGACGTCGACGATTCGCTGGTGACGAGCGGTGGCCAGATCACCGGCACGATCAACCCAGTCATCAACATCGGCGCGATTTCGGCGTCCGATGAAATGGGCGAAATCACCGAGTTCACCGGCAACGTGGCTTCGACCTCATCTTCGACGAATTCGTTCCAGATGCAGGGCCCGTACGGCATGCCCAGAACGATCGATGTCAACTCGAGCACCCAATACAACGGCAGCAACAGCCTGGGCACGCTGACGACGGATGCGATCGTCTCGGTAATCGGAACTGTGCAAGCCGATGGCAGCATTCTGGCGAAGTATGTCGAACTGATCACGACCGATAAAGCATTCATCTCCGGACGCATTCTGGCGGTGAATCCAACTTCCGGTCCGGTCACGTCGGTGACGATGTGGGTGGGCGAAGAGTTGGGCACATCGGGCGTGATCCCAGTCGACACGGTTCAGACGATCCCTCTGAGCGGCGTCAACAACTACGAAGTCTGCTTCTTCGACAATTGGTTCACGCAGCAGGTGTTCAACAACTCCTCGCTGGTGGTCGGGCAACGGATCTTCATCGGCGGATCGGTTTCCGGTGGAGCTTTCACCCCTGACCTGGTTTCACTCCGGCGACAGGGTGTTGTGGGAGCGTTGGTCGTTGGCAGCGTAACCGTCACTGGCGGCACAGGAAGCAACCTGGGCTACTTCCAGATGCAGAACGATGCGTTGATGAGTTACTCCGCGGGCGGAGCGTTTACGGTCTTCACCGGGGACGCCACGATCTTCGAAAACATCAACGGGCTCTCAGGGCTCGCCTCTGCAGGAACGTCGAATCTGATAGCTCGTGGCTTGGTCTTTAAGAACGTGCTGACCGGTAAGCCGATCGTAGTAGCAGGACGGGTGAGAGTGCTTCCGGTTGGACAGTAAGCGGAAAGCAAGACCGAGCACCGGGCGGCGAAGGTCGCCCGGTGCACGGTCTTTTCGACTGCGGTGGTCTTTGAGAACGACGTACGGTCCCTCGGAGCGCCTTCGGCCCTCCTCAGGATGAAATCGCCGCTGGGGACGAGATCGCCGACCCCAGTGCGGTCATTTTGAGCCGTTGTCATCCTGAACGGCGGCAAAGCCGGCGCGAGGGACCTCACGTGACTGTGCCGTGCGGATGAGGCAGATGGGAGTGCGTGGATGCGTGCAGTGTGCACGGCTTCTCAACTGCAGTGGTGATGCACACGGCCGTAACGTCTCATGGAAACGAAGTCGCGAGCTTACGGGAAAGCAGGGCGAAACACCGGGCATTTCACCTGCAGCAACTGGTACGCCTCATCCATCGTACGAAGCACCTGCAACTCACAGTAATTCCACTTTGTTTCTGTGAGTATCTGAAACATGCGGGCCAAGCCGTAGATGACATCTTTCTGGATCACCAAGACCCACATGTCTCCCAGTGGCCTGAGGGGCAGCGGGGCCGCTGCGAGCCGCCTGATGGCATCACTGGAGACGTCGAACTCCGTTACGGGTGAGAGATCGAGAATGACGCGACACGGCGGATGAGCAGCCAAATACTTCTTCGCTGCTTCATGGAGTTCAACAAAATCTCACCTGTGATTCGGCCTTCTATTGTCGCGCGCAGGATGTTGTTCACCGCGTCGAAATCCACACTAACGCTTACCACTCGACCTCCCTTTCGGGGAATGCGCCATTCTCCAATGAGCAAAACGAGCACTGATGCGCTCCCGTCTCGGTTGAGCCGTCGAACCTCGGGATCGAAAGTGACGCCTCGTTACTGCAACCCGTTGACCAGCATGCCGTGCGTGTTGCCAGCGGCATCGGTATAGAAGCCAACGGCATCGCCCTTGTCGTTGATTCCGTTGAGTACGGTGCCACCGACTCCGTTGGGATCGTCAACCGTGTTCCATTCACCGTTGGACGGGTTATAGGTGACACCATGGGTCAAGCCACTCCCGTCAATGTAAAAGCCGACCGCGAATCCCTTATCGTTGACGCCCAGGAATTGCGTTACGGGAGCGTTGGGCACGCCAAAAGTGATGGCCTGTCCTCCCGTGAGCGCCTTCAGGAAGCCGAAGGTCCGGCCAGCAGCATTGATGAAAAAGCCGCAGATCAGGTTGTTGACGTTGATCCCGGTGGCAGCATCCGGCAATCCTTTACCGATGGTGACTGGCGAAAACACCCCAGTCTTTACCGTGTAGGCATAACCGTGCGGATTGCCATTTGCGTCGTTGTAAAAACCAACGGCGATGTTGGATGAATTGATGCCGAGCACTTGATTGATTTCAGGAACGCCTGTGCCCAACGGGTCGTTGACACTGAGGTAGGTGAAACCATTCGCTTGGCGAATGAAGCCGAAATTTGAATCACCACCGGCGTTGGTCGGCGACCAGAAGCCAACTGTGGTCCCGTTCGCCGCAATACCGGTAACCTGCGTCTGAATGGAGCCCGGAAGGGTTTCGGGAACGAATTCGGTGTAGGGCGCTGCAATTGTGTAGCCCTGGTTTGGATGCCCTGGGGCGCCGCTGCCGTAATAGCCAGAAATAACACCGGCAGTGTTGATGCCCAGCAGTTGGTTGAACGTGGGATCTAACGGGTTATCGATGGTGGTAAAGGTCGGGTTGCTGCCTGCGAATGCGGATGCGCTCAGCATGATCGCGGCAATAACAATGGGAGCGAACTTCATACGAAACATCATTTTCTCCTGGGGTGCGCCGGTTCTCGGGCTCGTCGTGCGCCGAATACCTGGTCGCCGTGATGGGTTCCTTGCGCACGCCTTGAAGGTCTGGCTACGGAAGGCTTTCCCTCACTCGTAAAAGCGGTGTTCGCCAGTGAATTCCCTCACGACTTCGAAAACTTTCTTTTGACCACAGGACGCTACGCAGGTTCGGCACTCTTCACTTCGCCTATAATCGTGCGATGAAGCGAGTAGTTCATGCTGCGTGTCCGCATGATTGTCCTGACGCTTGCGGTGTGCTCATTACCGTCGAGGACGGTCGAGCGGCAAAGATTCAGGGGGATCCCGAACACCCAGTCACGCGCGGGTTCTTGTGCGCGAAGGTAGCGAAGTATCTGGATCGCGTTTATTCGCCCGGGCGAGTGCTGTACCCGATGCGCAGGGTGAGCCCGAAAGGTCCCGGACAGCCCCTTCGACTTTGCTCAGGGCAGGCTAAGGCGGCTGTCCCCACGCGAGCACAGGATGTTTGGCGGCGAATCTCCTGGGACGAGGCTCTCTCAGAGATTGCTTCGCGCTTTCGCGAAATCTCTACCCAGTTCGGCAGCGAAGCAATCCTTCCTTACTCTTATGGTGGAACGCTGGGCGCGCTGAACGGCGGATCAATGGACCGGCGATTCTTTCACCGGCTCGGCGCGTCACAACTCGATCGCACAATTTGCTCCGCAGCGGGTGAAGCTGGCCTGCAGTCAGTGCTGGGCGTGAAGCTCGGGACGGAGCCCGAGCAATTCCGGCACTCCAAGTACATCATTGCGTGGGCGTCGAACATCCACGGGAACAACGTGCATTTGTGGCCCTTCATCGCCGAGGCGCGGCGGAATGGCGCGAAGCTCGTGGTGATCGATCCATACCGCACGCGCACAGCCCAGTGTGCTGACTGGTATTTGCCAATCAATCCTGGCACGGACGCGGCATTGGCGCTGGGCATGATGCACGTGATCATCGGCGAGAACCTCCATGATGCTGATTACGTTTCGAAATACACGCTGGGCTTCGATCAGCTGCGGGAAAGAGTAAAGAACTATCCGCCGGAGCGCGTGGCGCACTGGACCGGAATCGCTGCGGACGACATTCGGAAGCTGGCGCGCGAGTATGCAACGACAAGGCCGTCGGTGATTCGTTTGAATTACGGTGTACAGCGGTCCGAAGGCGGCGGCATGGCGACACGATGCGTCGTCATGTTGCCATGTATTACCGGATCGTGGAAAGAAGTCGGTGGCGGCCTGCAGATGTCTGTCAGTGGTGCTCCCAGTTTCAACACGGACCACTTGAAGCGCCCCGATCTGATGAAGGCTGCTTTGGGCCGCGAAGCTCGCGTCATCAACATGGTCGAGTTGGGGAAGGCTTTGAACACGGTCGACGACCCGCCAGTCAAAGCTCTATTCGTCTACAACTCGAATCCGGCGGCAGTTTGCCCTCACCATAACGAGGTCGTACGCGGTTTGCTCCGGCCTGACTTGTTCACCGTGGTCCACGAACAATTCTTCACCGACACGACCGACTACGCCGATATCGTGCTGCCAGCCACGACATTCTTCGAGCACAAAGATTTGCAGAAGGGCTATGGGCACTACTTTTTGCAGGTTTCGAATCAGGCGATCGAGCCCCTGGGTGAGTGTAAGTCGAATGTCGAATTGTTTCGTGCCCTCGCGCAGGAAATGGGATTCGAGGAGGCATGTTTCCGTGAGAATGTCGACGAGATGATCGGCGCGGCGCTGGAGTCTGATGCTCCATGGATGCAGGGCATGAGCCGTGAGCGGCTGGAAGCGGGGCCTGTGCGGATGAATTTTCAGGCTTCGGCTGCAGGGTTTCGCTCCACGGGCGAGCCGAAGCCGGCTGTCCCCACATTGGCCGAGGAGGCTTACGATCCATTTCTGCCTTTCGCGAGCGGCGGATTCCGCACTCCCTCCGGTAAAGCAGAACTCTACTGCGAGAGTCTGAAAGCTCTCGGTCTAGATCCTGTGGCCGAGTTCGTTCCGCCTACTGAATCGCGGAACGGGCAGAAGAAGTCCAGCTTTCCTCTGGAACTGCTGGCGCGAAAGGCCGACAACTCTTTGAATACGACGTTCTCGAATGTGCCTTCTGTGCAGGAGATGGAAGAATCAGGATTGCTGGAGATTTCCGGTTCGGATGCGCACAGGCGTGGGATCGTGGATGGTGATAGTGTCCGCGTCTTCAACCAGCGCGGAGACATTGTGCTAAGAGCTCGTGTGGATGGAAAAGTGCAACCAGGTGTCGTCTCCGCGAGGCTGAATTGGGCAAAGATGAGGCCAGACTTTCACAGTATCAACAGCTTAACCTCAGAAAAACTTACCGACATGGGCAACTCTGCCACGTTTTATTCCGTCTTGGTTGAGGTAGAGAAAATAAGTGGCCAGTGACTCGGGTTGGTTACTGGTCGAAAACCGTTTTGAGCCGGCAGGGCAATCTCGTACCCAAGCAAATTTGAGCGGCCTTCAGGACTCGAATTGGGGCTGCAACTTGGACGCTATCCCTTGCTCTACCGTATAATTGCAGTTTTCTTACATCCTAGAGGCTGAGGTCTTAGCGATTCCGTTTCGCTTTCATCCGGAGAACCTTATTGTGCCCCGAGGTCTGGCTTTTCCGCAGGCCGTGTCGGGTGCATCTCATTCATTTCAGCGGCTTTGGAGGACGATCACGGTACGGAGGACGTCCTGGATTTGGATTGCTCTGGTGGCTGTCTGGCTGGCCAGCGGTAGCTTCGCCGCCGCACAAACGGATGTTATCTCGGAAATCAACGTCACCGGCAATCGCCGGATCCCGGCCGACACCATCCGGGCGCGCATCTTTACCAAAGCGGGAGACATTTACGACACTGCGGCCCTTGAGCGCGACTTCAACTCGCTGTGGAATACCGGCTATTTTGAAGACATCAAGTTCCTGCGCGAGCAGACTCCGAAGGGCTGGAGACTCATCGTACAGGTCAAAGAGAAGCCGACGATCCGCGAGATCAATTACATCGGCCTGAGCTCAGTGTCGAACAGCGACGTCCTCGACCGCTTCAAGCAGGACAAAGTCGGGCTGGTCGTCGAAAGTCAGTACGATCCCACACGCATCAAGAAAGCAGAGGTTTCCATCAAGAATCTGCTTTCCGAGCACGGTCGGCAGTTCGCAACGATTCGAACTGAGGTTCGGCAAATTCCTCCCGCCGCGGTGGGTATTACGTTTGTGGTAAAGGAAGGCCCGAAGGTAAAGGTCGGCAAGATTAAGTTCGAAGGGAACAAGGCGATCAAGTCACGCACCCTGCGTGCGGCCATGAAAAATCTGCGGCCGATCGGCATCCCGCACTCGATCTTCCTGGAAAATCTCTTCGCTAAGACCTACGACGCTACCAAGCTCGAGGAAGATACCGAGCGCGTCCGCGCCGAGTACCAGAACCGTGGCTACTTCAAAGCCGCAGTCAGCGACCCGAAGACAAATATTCACGATACGGGTCACAAGGGATTCCACATTCCGCTCATTCAGTCCGGGCCGGGCAAGGCCGTTGACATCACAATGCCTATCGATGAAGGCGACCGGTACCGATTAGGCTCCATCACCTTCAAGAACAACAAGGCGATCTCGAATAACGCAGCGCTGCGAGCGATGTTCCCGCTGAAAGACGGCGATATTTTCAGCCGCGAGAAGATTGCCAAAGGCCTCGAGAACCTGCGCAAAGCGTACGGCGAATACGGGTATATCAACTACACCGGCGTTCCCTCTACGACCTTCGATGACGACAAGAAGCTGGCTTTCCTTGAGATCGATATTGACGAAGGCAAGCAGTTCTACGTCCGGCGCATCGAGTTCCAGGGCAACACCACCACGCGTGACAAGGTAATTCGGCGCGAACTGGCGCTGGAAGAAGGCGGCATCTACAACTCGCGCCTGTGGGAATTGAGCCTTCTGCGCTTGAATCAGTTGTCATACTTCGACCAACTCAAGCCCGACGATCCGAACGTCACGGATAAGAAGCTCGACGAAAAGGCCGGCCAAGTCGATCTCACATTGCACGTACATGAAAAGGGCAAGAACAGCATCGGATTAAACGGCGGCGTGAGCGGCCTTGAAGGCGCGTTCATTGGATTGAACTACGCCACGAATAACTTCCTCGGCCGCGGCGAGACGTTGCAGGTGCAAATCAGCCTCGGCAACCTCGCGCGTAGTGTGCTGTTTGGCTATACGCAGCCCTACATGTTCGACCGGCCGCTGCAGTTCGGGTTCACCGTTTTCGGCAACAAGATCAGCTTCAACCAGGCACGCCAGCTCTCGATCTTCAGTGGACAAAACCTGAATCTCTCCTCCGCCGTGCTGCAGAACTTGCAGAACTATTCGCAGTCGAGCGTCGGATTTACCACGTCACTCAGCTATCCGCTGCGCAGATCGTTCAAGCGGCTCGGCATCACTTATTCCCTGGATCGCTCCACGCTGCTGCCTTTGAGCACTGCCTCGAAAACTCTGTTCGACTTCATCGCATTCCGAGGGATTTCAGGACCAAACGCTGTCAACGGAATTATTACCAGCAAGATCTTCCCGAACTTCTCTTTCAATACTCTCGACAGCGGAATCTCTCCCCGCCACGGTCATCAGATGACGTTAGGGGCGGAATTCGCCGGTCTGGGTGGAACCGTTCGCTCGTTCCGGCCGATCATTCAGTACAAACAGTTCATCCCAATGCAGGCGAAAGCCAGAAATGCAATTGGCTTCAGCGTGAACGCGTCGTACATCACGGGTTTCGGCGGCCTGGTAGCTCCGCCCTTTCAACGCTTCTATATGGGCGGCGAAAACGACATTCGCGGATTCGACATCCGGTCGATCTCGCCCGTCGCGTTTCTGCCAAGTTCCAACGTGATCACGCTGACGAATCCCGACGGCACTCCCGTGCCGAAAAACCCCGCGAATCCACGGCAGGGGAATTGGACCGTCCCGATTCCGGTAGACCAGATCGTGTTCCCCGGCGGCGACTTGAGCGCGTGGGGGAACCTGGAATATCGCATTACGATTGCCGGGCCGGTAGCACTGGCTCCCTTCATCGACAGCGGCATCGACTCGGTTGTACGCCGCTCGCAGTTGCAGATTGCTCAAGTGCAATATGACCAGGTCATCAGCACCCCGTTTGGCTGTCCGCAACTTGACGCCGGCTTTAATTGCATCGGCGGGAAGGTATTAAATCCTCCGCCTTCGAACCAGTTGCAGATCCTGAACTCGACGAACTGGAAACCGCGAGTTTCGACCGGTTTGGAACTGCAGATGTTCCTCCCCGTGGTAAATGCCCCATTCCGTATCTATTGGGCGTACAATCCCATCCGGCTGGACGAGCAAACCAGCCCGCCGATCCCGATTACCCGGAGTATGTTCCCGGCAGGGGCGGCCGGGGACTACACCTTTAAGCAGGCTGTGAACATCTATGCCCCCAATTTCTTGCTGCGCGAGCCGCGTAAGACGTTCCGGTTTACGGTGGCAACCACCTTCTAGACAGGTTTGACGCAGGCAGAGCAGGGTTACTATAATGAATCGATCCACGCCAATTAGGGATTTTAAAGGGCGGTGGACGGCACGCCTGTATGCACGGCGTGAGATGCTGGCATTTCCAGTGCGCCTTGTCCGATGGCGGCCGCTTGCACAGCGGAGACCTCATTGAGTGCGGCCCAGCGTTAACTGAGAAGCGATCTGAGAGCGAATTTCGAAGTCATTCCCGGAACCATGTTCCAAGGAGTTCAAAGCAACCCAATGAAAAGCAAGTTTCTGCGTGTTCTTCTGGCAGTCGCGGCGACATTTACGTTCTCCGCACTCGCCCAAACCGGCAGCGCCGCCACACCGTCGAGTCCAGCTGCGTCGTCATCCACCCCAACCACTTCGCCCGCCCCGACTGGGGTTACAAAAGTGGGAACGATCAACATTCAGGACGCGATCTTCGGTTCCAACGAAGGCCAGCGCGACATGCAGGTCCTACAGAAGAAATATGAACCGAAGCAGGCCGAGCTGAAGGGACAGAACGACGAACTGGAATCTCTGAAGAAGCAGCTCGACACGCAGGGATCAAAGCTGAATGAAGATGCCTCGGCCAACCTGCGGAAGCAGATCGAGAGCAAGCAGAAGTTGTTTGACCGCTCTGTCCAGGATGCACAGGAAGAAATCGGCAATCAGCAGCAGGAGATTGCCAGCCGCATCCTGGCGAAGATGGCGCCGCTCGTAGTGAAGTATTCGCAAGAGAACGGATTCACATTGATTGTCGATACCTCGAAGCCCTGGCCGCAGAGCCCGGTGCTCTGGTGGAACGCAGAAGCCGTCGACATCACCAAGAACGTTGTCGACGCTTACAACGTGCAATCGGGTGTGGCTGCGCCTGCCCCGAGTGCGGGCGCTGCCAAGCCTGCGGCGCCGAAGCCCTCGACCGGCACCGGAGCTGCAAAGCCCGCTACGCCGGCTCCGACAACACCGAAATAGCTTAGAGTCGACACCTCGAGTGTCGAAAAAGTTCCAAACGGCCGCGTGAAAACGCGGCCTTTTTTTCTTTCGAGAAGACTTCTAATTCGGGCGTTCGTGGTGTCCATAGCAGCAAACAGATCTCACGCTGGAGGACGCTATGTTCGCCGACAGTCTGCTGGAAACTTCCTGGGCCTATCGCGGTCGCCGCAGTTGGACGACGCTGACTTCGTTTGGATTGCAAGCCGTGGTCATCGGACTGTTGCTCTTGATTCCTTTGCTGAGCACAGTGGGAGTGCCACTCAACCCGGTTCTTGCGACGCCGGTTTCGTGGGGCGCCCCTCCGCCACCTCCAGCCGCAGCGCCTCCGCGGCCTAACCGCCCGATTCAGAGCAATCTGGCCGGGAATACTGTGATCGCGCCGCGTTCGATTCCACCTATTGTGCAAATGCTGAATGAAAATCAGGCTCCGCCGCATGTCAATTACAACAACGATCCGGGAGTAGTTGGAAGTACTGGACCTGGCGGGGCGCGAGAGGGAGTCTGGAAGTCGTTAAACGACTCACTGAGCCGCGTTCAGCCACCACCACCTCCCCCGGCGACCATCAAGCGCGAGTTCAAGACTTCGAGCATGTTAGAGGGATATCTCATTCGCCGCGTGCAACCCAACTATCCGCCGCTAGCGCGCAGTGCCAGAATTCAGGGGCCCGTTGTAGTGACGGCGCTCATCAGCAGATCTGGAACAATGGTCAACGTGACCGCGGTTTCGGGACATCCCATGCTGGTGCAGGCTGCGGTTCAAGCAGTCAGCCAGTGGCGTTATCGACCGTACATCCTCAACGGCGAGGCAATTGAGGTCGAGACCCAGATCACGGTCAACTTCGTGCTTAACGGGAACTAGTGTAGTGCGTCACACAGACCGACATTTATGAGTCGCTGGTTTCTCCTGTGATCTCTGTGCCCTCTGTGGTTAAAGCCTTTGACCTCCCCGCCGAGCACCACGGATCACGCGGAGCGAGGCACTGTTGTTGTTGACAGGGAGTAGCCCCTGCGTAACCCCCGACGCATCGGCTACTCCCGCTATAATCGCGAAAGTGGCCACAACCGCAGAAATCGTAAGCCGCGCAGCAACGCGTCCGACGTGGGCAGATGTTTCGCTCACCACTCTTCGGCAGAACTTTCGCACAGTTCAGAAGCATGTCGGAAAGGGCGTCACAGTTTGCGCCGTCGTGAAGGCCGACGCCTACGGGCATGGCGCGGTCGAGTGCTCCCACGCGCTGGAGGCTGAGGGCGCAAAGTGGCTGGGCGTCACGTCGCTCGATGAAGCAATCCCGCTGCACGAAGCAGGAATTCAATCCAACATCCTGCTCATGACGGGTTTCTGGCGCGGCGAGGAAAACGAAATCGTCCGTCTGAAGCTCACGCCAACCGTGTGGGAGCGATGGCAAATCGAGTCCCTCGACAAGGCGGCTGCAGCACTCGGAGTTGCACAGCATCCCGTTCACCTGAAGATCGACACGGGCATGGGACGCCTTGGCGTCACGGTGGAGCACCTTCCGGAGGTGCTCAAAGCATTGGCGAACGCCAGGCATCTTGTGCTCGAAGGACTGTCCACTCACCTAGCGTCATCCGAAATCATGGATGCGCCCTCGGTAGCTGAGCAGCAGCAGAATTTCGGGACCGCACAGAATATGGTGCGTCAGGCTGGGCTCAACCCCAAGTTCGCGCACATGGCAAATACCGGAGCCGTTGTGTCGCGGCACGATACGTGGAATACGATGGTGCGTCCCGGTGTGGCCCTCTATGGGTATTACTTACCGTTTCAGCGCGCCGGCCGCACCGTCAGCGGCGGAACGCTGCGGCTTCCGGTCAAACCGATTCTGACGTGGAAGACGAGGATCCTCTCACTGCGCGACTTCGGCGCGAACCACGCCCTCGGCTATAACGGCACTTACACAACGAAAGCTCCGGCAAATGTCGCAGTGTTACCCGTGGGCTATGCGGATGGCTTCAATCGTCAACTATCGAATCGCGGACGCGTGATTGTACGCGATCACTACGCTCCGATCGTAGGCCAGATCTCGATGGATCTTACGCTTGTCGATGTCACTGGAATTCCTGGTGTTGCGGTAGGCGACGAGGTGATTCTATTAGGCGCCGCCGACGGCCTCAGTGTCGATGCTCTGGAGCACGCCAGCCTCGCTAACAGCACTCCCTACGAAGTTCTCTGCAATATCTCAAAGCGTGTGCCCCGTCGGTATGTGAGCTGAGTTGCTTTACTCTCGGCAATCCCATCCTCGTTCACTTTGTCATTCCGAAACGGCGCTAGCCGTTGAGGAATCTGCTGGATGTTTGCAGCTGATACGCTGCAGGCAGAAAGCAGATTCCTCCCCTTCGACTTCGCTCAGGGTCGGAATGACAACTGCTTCGGGTGGTTTTTCCCGCGCCGCTCAATGCGCTGCGTTGACGCCTGAACTGCCAATTCCTGCCGCTGACTGCGCGCTGCCGAATTCCATCGAATTGAGTTGTTAAACTATTTAATTCACTATGCCTTCGCGATACGCGCAGTGGATGTACGACTGGGAGCACCGGCTTACGTCGGTGGACAACAACCGTGTGGTTCGTCCCCTGGAGTGGGG
>Ga0126379_10000821_pt1 | contig 17907 bp, 24 predicted proteins | sample PanSoiMetPlot_24_FD_92640 | JGI IMG/M metagenome (GOLD analysis project Ga0126379, IMG submission 92640) | Tropical forest soil microbial communities from Panama - MetaG Plot_24 | ecosystem: Environmental > Terrestrial > Soil > Tropical forest > Bulk soil | place: Panama | collected 2016-02-17
CGAACTCGATAGAGTCAACCGTCCGCAGCAGAGCATTTGATTGGCAGGCCAGGCAGGATAATTGCTGCCCGTGTCGCCAACCCACAGCGTCTTGGTCGCGCGGTTCCAGCCCGGCTCGCCGTCCGCCAGAACCGTGGTAGGGCTGCTGCCGCGCTTGACGCGGATGTTGACAGCGATCGAAGCAATTCCAGTACCCAATATGCCCAACTCGACGTTTCCGGGTTGGCTCTGTGCGATGCCAAGCTGCGAGGTGAGCGCCATGAGTCCTCAATGCTTGATGCCGTAAACCCGGACGATACCGGAAGTTATGTTTCCCGAAGAGAAGAACACGCGGAAAGCGTTCACCGCCGTGACGGAAGCATACACCGTTCCTCCGTGTACCTGTACGTCGAGGGCTGCGGGGTTGTTGTAAAACGTCACGCCACCCACGGTGCGCTTGTAAAAGGTGGTGCTGCCCGGCGAGTACAGCCGGTGCTGGCCGCAGACGCCACCCCGCGATGTGGTGCTGGAGACAGACGCGGAAGTGTCGAGATGCAATGCCAGCGAAGTCTGTGCTGAGGTGCCGATATTTCCGCCGGTAGCGCTTGTACTGGAATAATTGGAAGTCCAGGCGTAGATAGCGCTATTGTCGTAAGTCGATCCCCCATTCGTCGAATACTGTAGCAGCAACGAGACGGCATTTGTCGCCGGAATGACGTTTAGAAGTTCGATAATGTACTCGTCAAAGGTACTGCTGTACCACGAAGTGAAATCCAGCTCGGTTGAGCTGCTAGCCGTGTGCTGCTCCACCAGTGCCATCGCCCCGTAATCGTTGACGGACTGTTGCAAACCACCGGCAGTCAATATGTGTGTCACAGCAGCTCCAGTGCCGTGCGCTGCGGCTGTCGTGCCTTCTTGGGCACGGCTGACCGTGAAGGTAGTGCCGGATACCGCCGTCGCCAGCATGATTTCGCTGTCCACGACGAGGCGGAAGTTGCCGCTGGTAGGAAAAGCCGCAGCACTTGTCACGACTAGGGAGGTAGCACCGCTTGTAATACCGCTATTGAGCGGTGAGGACGCATTGTTTGCCAGTTGTTCCAAGGAAAATCTCCCGCGTTAGAGAAAACCCGGCGTGCGCCCCCCATCATCCTTTGAAGCGCACGCCGAGCAGTCTTATTCCTACTGCACGCTAACTGCACCTCCTTTCTCACGCCGTCGCGTGCTCAGGTCCAGGTATTGATTATCGACTCCAATCGTATACAATAAGGCGGTTCGGTGCGTGTTGACATCGCGCACCGAACCTGACCACAAGCATCCCTTTTTCTGGAAAGGGCCATCTCATGGCTATCAGCAATCCTATTGAGCACGATGAAATCTGGCGTCCTGTCGTTAACTGGGAAGACCTGTACAGCATTTCCAGCTTCGGCAAAGTGAGGAGAGATAAATCTTTTCGACCCAAGCATGTGGGACACATCATGTCTCCGCGAACGGATCGATACGGTTATCTTACTGTCCTGCTGCGGCGTCCTGGAAAGCAACGCTATGTGACCGTCCATCGTCTTGTTACCGAGGCTTTCATAGGACCGTGCCCCAGGAACCACGGAGTCAATCACAAGGATGGTTGCAAGAAAAACAATCATGTGAGCAATCTTGAATATATGACCAATCCAGACAATGTGAGGCAAGCTGCAAAGATGGGACTGATGACGCACGGTGAGCGCTGCCATTCGGCCAAATTGACCGCGCAGCAGATCCCTGTTATCAGACGCTTGCTGGCTGAGGGCGTCAGCCAAACCGTCATTGCCAAGGAATTTGGGGTTAATCAAACTACCATCTCCTCAATTCATCGCCGCAAGAAGTGGAAACATATCAAGTAATGATCATATCCAGTTGCCTCCGTCTATCACGTTGCTTTCGCCGAGGACGGTGGCGTTATCGTACAGCAGGTATCCGCTCGTGCCTGCGGCAATGGAGGTAGTCCCCACCGTAAGAGGGCCGCCGCCGCCGCCCCCGCCGGACGCTACTTGCTGAAACTGGACGAGCAGGGGCGCGTTATTCGCCGGCGCCGTTCCCGCCCCGCCCGCTATCAATACGGGTATCTGAAACCAGCTGGTATTGTTCGTGGGCGTGCCGCTGACGGTGTACTTCACCCAGTTGCCCGCATTGCCTTTGTCCTGCACCATGATGATATCGCCCGTCACCAGCGACGACAGAATCGGCGTGCGGTCGAAGTTGTTCTGGTCAAGATAATTGATGGCGAGGGCCGTAACCGACAGCCACAGGGAATTATTGACGCGCAGCTTGCCGCTGCCAGGATCCGCCATCGTCAGCGTGGTCGAATAGTTCCACACACCCGAGGTCGAGGAAACGGGCAACGCGACCCAACCCTTCGTGCCGCTACCGTCCGTACCGTAGCAGTAATTGTTGCCTGGCGTGGCCACGTCGTTGACGAGGTTAACGCTCTGGCCAGGCCAAGTGCCGACGACCACGGTGCTGATGCCGGCGGAGAGAGAAGGCGTGGCCGTGCCCGTGCCGCCGTTGGCCACGGTGAGGATACTGGTACAATCGGCGTTGCGGTCGGGATTGCCGGCCGTGCCGGACTGGACAAGACCATTGCTGAGAACGATCTGTTTAACGTAGGTTGCCATGCTCAACCTCCCAGGGTACCGGTCATACCGCCACCGCCTGCCGTGCAGGGTTCCGCCCAGTAGTTAAGTCCATCCGAGAAGACGCGGGCGAACTGCTTCGTGCCCAGCGTCAACGTAGCAGCACTGTTGATCTGCACTCCCGAGGGCGTGGCAATGGTGAGCGTACCAGGACCAAGATTTAAGACATCGCAATACCATACAACTCCCAGGTCGCCCGTAGCCGTCGAGGGTATGGGCAAAGTGCCGGTCAGCGCGGAAATGCTGGCGAAGGTGACAAGCTGTCCGCAGTCGGATTGAGCAAAGGTCCAGTTGGAGGAGCGCGCATTGACCCCGCCGCCCAGGTCGATCATAACATCCCAGATTTGCTGGCCGCTGCCATCCGTTCCCAAAAGCGAGCAGAGGTAGGGTTGACCCAGCGTCGGGGCGATATCGGCATGGCTGTAGAACCAGACACTTCCGGCGCTAGCAAAGACGCCGGTGGTGCTATTCCACGATTGCAGATGGCCGGGAAAGCCGAGAATGCCGCCGATGGTAACACTCTGCGCCGTTGCCGAGGCAAGAGCTGCCTGCGACATCACAACGGCTGTTGAGCTGGTGACGCTACTTATCGTCGTGCCGAAGGGAATGGCCGTGGTCGCCGTGCCGCCGCCGGCCAGGGACTTGCCGGCATCACCCGAGACAAAGGATGCCGTGGCCGAGGTCAGGGTTGCCGAACCGCTGGTGAGAACGCCGTCGGTGAATGTTCGAGAACCGGCCAGGGCAATGACCGTTCGACCGGTGAAAACGGTAGAAACCCATTGCGGCACAATAACTCCGCTCGCCGGCGTCGTTGCCTCGCACTCGAAAACCGTACCGATGGGTGTCTCTGTTTTGTGCCGCACTTGCACGAAGTCGCCGACATTTAACTGCCGATTGTTGATCTCCGTCAAATAAGGACCGATGCCGTCACCAGGCACGACGCCGGTACGCGCGTTAGGATGATCCTCGTACAACGGGGCAGGCGCGGTATCGCCGGAATAGGAAATCTGCGGTTGCGGTACTTGCTCGATAAAGGCGTAATACCAGCGGTGGCCCACCAAACCGGCGGCAGTAATCTTGACCACAAAACCAGCGTCCCAGAAATCCGGCCGGTCTTGAAAAGTGCCAGCGGTTAAAACGGTACACCTCCCGCTGGTAAAGTAAATTCGGGGTTTGTAAAGAGCATCTGGAAAGGGAATGACTTCCAGGATGGCGTCTGCAAACTCGTCGCCACGATCTGCGTAGGGGGTCCGGCCGGCGCCGAGGCCAGATTACCGACATGGGCGTAGTGAAATTGCCGGTCTTTCCACCAGGGCTGCAAGTTGAAACCGGCCGGTATCCAGTTGGACAGCTGCCCCGCCGTCCACGGCTGCGGCTGCGGCGTATCGCCGGCCGAGAGGATGCGCGAAGTTTCCAGACAGATAATGTCAATGTCGCACAGCCGGATAATTTTCCCCGTGCTATCGGGAATGGGCGCATTGTACGGTTTTGGATTGATCGTCACGTACAGCAATTGACCCGGAGCCCAGTTAAGGAATTGCAGCTGATTGACGCGGCCTTGAAAGCGTTGAAACCAACTCATGCCGCCGATGGGCGAGGTTGGCCGCACGAAACTATATGGCACCTCAAACCACTTGATAACGACTGTGCCGTCTGGTATGGGCATCTTCGGCATGTCCGGGAATACAATTGTATTCATGGCGCCGGCCACCGGGTCGAAGACCTCCATTACCATCTGCCCCTGTTTGGCAGTCAGGAGATTTTCTTTTGGGCCGCCGGTAATCCAGGTGTGGCGCTGATATTCAAAGGCGTCCCAACATTTCCTGGTTATGTTCGCGCCGGTACCCATATCATCCTGCCAGGTCAATGTCGTGGGTGGCCAGAGCATATATGTATTGTCGACTACGGGATAAAGACGGTTGGAAAATTCGATGTCGATTTGATACTCCGGATAGCGGGCATACTGGGGGATGTGGCTGGCCGTGCCGGCACCCGTGAGCACGGCGGCCGAGGCTTCCTTAAGGAACTGCCCTCCCATGCCGGCGAAATTCGTGATTGTCTCGGCATAAAGGCTGGGAAAGCGCGGATGCGCCAGAGGTGCCTTGCGGTTGATTCCGGCATTAGGCGTGGCCAGTCCTGAGCCGAGGTCCGCTGAACCGTAGATCAGAGTTGCCATGGCGGAAAAGTCGGCTACATTCGTACTCGTCCAGTAATAGGACATCTTGGCCTTGCCGCCCTTGATGGATAAATTCACACTTCCCGGATCACGGTCATCCGTCACTTCGCGTAGATCGGCAATAGCAACTGCCATCGTATCCTTATCCGAATAATGGCCCTAGCAAGGCGGCGGCGGCGGCGGAGGTGACTTTAGCCGCCGCCGAGGCTGCCCAGCGGCCCGCTGGTTTCGGCTTGCCGTTGGTGCTGGCCGCTCCCTTGTCCTTATCCCGTATCTCACGGAGTACGCTTAGCATCTGCTCTTGTAGGCTCGTTTGCTTCTCGGCATCGGTCTTCCCTCCCGCCGCCGTGAAAGCCGCCGTGGCCATGCTCTTGACAATCTCTTCAACGCCCTTGAAACCTACTTCTTTCGGCGCTGCCACGGCGTGCGCTGTACCCGCAAGACGTTTCTCAACTCCCGCCAGAATCTTGTCACCCCAGCCAAAAGGCAAGCTGGCGACAAATTTCATGATCGCCGTAAACAACGCCAGCGTCACATCCTTGACGGTATCGGCAAATGTCTTGAGCAAATCGCCGAGGCCAAGAGATTCGAAGAGGGTCGTGATGAGATCGCTGAACACATCGACCACGGCGCCGGCCAAGGCGGACAGCGCATCGAACAGAGCCAGAACCGGCTTCAATACCGCTTGCAGGGTTTGCATGGCCGTGTTCAGGGGCAGCAGTGCCACCTTAAGCAAAAGGCCCAGCATCTCGATGATGGGCCGCAAGGGTACAAAGGTTAGCTCAAGCAATGTCAGAAACACCCCGAGTATGTTCATCAGTGTGTCAAGGACCGGCATGAGCAATTTCATTTCGGCAACGAAGTTGCGCGTCACCTCCACGAGGTAGCCGCCGAACATCGAGGCCAGCGAATCAATAACGGGGCGCAGCGTGGTCATCACGTCCTGAATCAGACTCGCCACCTGATCCAGTACTGGCGCCAGGATATTGAAAATGTTTTCAAACGCCGTGCCGACCGTGGCCTGCAAATTACTTAATTGCGTGTTAAAGGCCAGCAAAAGAGCGGGGTTTAGGGCCTCGACGAAGGGAGTGACGGCAGCCAGCAGTTTTTGCGGGAATTGAATCAGCGTCTCGGCAAGCGTGCCCAGACCGGGCAGCACCAGATCCGTGATACGCGCGGCCATTGAGGCCAGGGAACCGCCGAGCGTGTTGGAGATGACCAGCAGTTGCTTGGCGGCATCATCGGCCGGGGATTTTGCCATACTTCGCCTGTATTTTTTCCCTTGCTTCCCGGTAACTTTCCGCGCTCAACATTCCGCCTAGCGCTTGCCGGACATGCTCCAGGTCCGCCATCTCTTTCTCGTAGCTCGGCGGACCCGGCAGCTCCGTGACGGTCTGTTCTCCGCTAGCCGTAACTCCCGGCCCGAAGCGCTGCGCCTCCGAGCGCGACCACAGGAGGATGTCTGTCACTTGCCGCAAGGTCAGCCGCCGCAGATCGGCGAAGGTCCAGCCCTGGTGCACTTCCAGCAGGCCGTGGAACAGCTCGCGCAGGCGTTCACGGATTACCGCCGCCGACGCGAAAGGGTGGCTCAGCAGGAGTTTCGCCCTCCCCTGCACCCTCCGCGCCGGGTGGCGTCCGCCCAGGCCCGCCCACGAGCCCGGCTTCCTTCAAGACCACTTCCATGAGCCGCTTGATTTCCTCGCCTTTGGACAGAACCAGCGGCATCAATTCCTCATCGCTAATTCCCAGGCACAGCTTGAGCAAGCAAGTGGCGCCGGCCGGCGACTTCACCCAGCGCTGCCCCTTTTCGCTCAAGAAGCCGAATTCGCCGGCCGAATATTGCTCATACAGATCCAGCGCCTTCCTGGTATAGGCGCCCTCGTCGAGGATATCACGCATATCGCGTAGCCTTTGCTTGGCCTGGTGGAAGTGCTCGACCTCCAAAGTCTCCATCAAACCGAAGGTGATCGCCTTGAAGTGATAGCGCTTGCCGCGAAACTCCAGGGAATGCGGCGTGCTTTCAGCTCCTAACATTTCGGGAAGCATGCTCATTACGTCACCGCTGCGGTAAAGGTTCCTACAGAATCGGCTGTGACGGACAGCGTCTCTTCTTTTTCCGCATCGACCGTGGGCGTTACATCGGTCACCATTGCCGAGACGGTGAGGAAGAGCGCGCCCGAAAAACCGAGCTTGAGCGAGTAGGTATTGCCTACGGTGATCGGCGTACCGCCGGCGAAATAGGCGCCCTCCAGGGTAATCGCCGCCGAGAAGAAACCACCGATGCCCGTTTGAAAGCCCGCCGAGGGAAAATCGTTGATCTTGAGAAAGACTATTTTCATCGATACTTTCCAGCTGCGGAAAGCCGCCTGGGTGGTGCCGCCGTCCAGAGACACCGAGCCGCCCTTACCGGCCAGATAACTCGCCATGATTTCCCCCCTAGGTTACGGCGGCCGTGAAGGTGCCGGTGGAATCGGCCGTGACGGAAAGAGTTTCCTCCTTCTCAGCATCGACGGTTGGCGTAATATCGGTAATCATGGCCGGAATCGTTAGCGACAGGGTAGAGGAATAGCCCAGGACAAAAGAGTGGACCGAACCCACGGTTAAAGCCGTAGCCCCGGAGAAGTAGGCGCCGTCCAAGCTGATCGTCGCGGAGAAGAAACCGGCAATGCCCAGCTGATAACCTTGACAGGTAAAATCGTTAATCTTGAGGAAAACCACTTTCATGCTGGCTTTCCAGCTGCGGAAGGCTACCAGCGTAGTATCCACGGTGACTGAGCCGCCCTTGCCGGCGAGGTAACTTCCGGGCACATTAGCCTCCTCTAGCGAAACTTTGCCTCATCGGGGCGGATGGTTACGACGCGGAACAAATGCACGTCGTTATCCCAGTAGAGCAGCCCTGCGGGGAACTTCGAGGGCGGCACAACAATGATTGGCTCCTGCTCGCCCCGGAATTGCATGTTGGTCTCTAGGTACTGGTGCAGCTGTCCCTTGCCGTCCTCGACGAACAGCACGTAGCCGAGGAAGCCAGTCAAGTCGAACGTACTCGGCATGGTCAGTTGTTGCGCTGCGTCCACACGATCCCCTCGATAATCCCCTGCCATACGTCTTTACCTGCTTTCGTGGCCTCGTCCTCCTGCAAGGTCGTATCGCGCCTGGGCTCCCAGACCAGGAAGGGCGCGCCCGAGGGCAGGGCGAAGGGCGTACCGCCGGCAAAGCCCAGCTTGCTGTTGAAGATGCCGCGGATGACGGCTACCGCCGTTACCACGTCCGCACGCACGCCGCGAACCGTGATGGTGACGCGCCGCTTGTCCAGCCAGACGGCACCGAACGCCAGGGCCGTGCGTGAGTCCAGCCGGCAATCGAGATTGGCCGTGGGCTTGCCCGCCTGCACGTCCGTCCCTGGGATGATCGACTTGAGCCGGCCCGTTTGAGGCAACCGGCCGCCGAACAGACCTGGCAGCGTGGTCGTATCCGTCTGCCACGCTGTCAGGACAGCTTGCTCAACATCATTGTCCACGACATCGGCCATGCTACCGACCTTGAATAATCGACTTTTCCTGTCTACGATGTAACTCCCTGACAAGGAGAAGCATCATGCCCAAAGGCGTTTATCCACGAAAAGTCAAAATCTCCGACCAACAACGGCAAATGGCTGCAGAGTACCAATCGCGTGTATCCGTCACGAAAATAGCCAGACGTTACAACGTTTGCGAATCAGCAGTCCTCCATGCTCTTAAGAAACTCGGTATTCCTCGTCATGGCAAGCGCCATTTTCTTTGTGAAACGGTTTTCGATGAACCCTTAACCGATGCCGCCTGCTATTGGGTCGGATTCTTGATGGCTGATGGTTGCATCACTTACCGTCTTCGCACAGGACAGAGTCAGCCGAGCATACATCTTTGCCTTGCCTCTCAAGATTTAGAACACGTTCAGGCTTTTCGAAGTTTCCTTGGTGCAACTCATCGTATCCGCATCGAACCGCCACGAAAAGGCAACGAGCAAAGTGGCGCTCGGTTTTCAGTTGCTTCAACTCGACTCGTTTCTGCCCTGGCTCGCTTTGGCGTCGTGCCGAGGAAAAGCCTTACAGCGCAGGTGCAACTTTTGGGAGATCGCATTCCCTTCTGGCGCGGCATGATCGACGGGGACGGCTGTCTCGGAATATATGACACCGGGCCGCGCATATCACTACTCGGCCCTCTGGGAGTCATCGAGCCATATATCGAGTTTCTCAAACTCATTCTTCCCTCCGTGCGCTATTCTTTTCGTCTCAAACAGAAAGAGATCGGTTTATTCATGGTTGACGTAAACCGTCATGACGCTGCCGATCTTGCTTCCATTCTGTATCCTCCGATCTGCTCTCCCGTGCTCTCTCGCAAACACCAAATCGCTCAACAAATCATCCACTGGGGCCGCGAAAGCACGTCTAAAAGGTACAACGACTGGAGCAAAATAACGGCTGAACAACTGATTGACCTCTACAGAATTCATCGAGACTGGAAGCGCGTGGGAGAGGTTTTGGGAATGCCATTTCACCAGATTTACAACACGCGGAACCAGCTGGGCGTGGCGCGTATGCCTCTCGACTATTCCTGGATTACGCCGGGAATCATCACGGAAGCGTATGAGCGCATTCGTAACTGGCGTAAGGTAGGTGCCGAGTTGAATATTCCGCGCACTCATCTTGCAGAACTCCGACAACGTTTTAACATGCTCCCGATCTAGACCTTGCGGCGGCATTCCAAAACCATGAGCGCGTCTAGCGTCATCATCGAACGCATATCGAGGATGTCCAGGTAGACGCCGCTGGTCAATTTTATCCGATCCTCGCGCGTCACGTTCACATCATTGGCCACTGTCACCTCGTAGCGCCCCGCACTGCCGCGAATCCCCATCTCGTCTTCTTCCGGCTTCGCCACCAGTTGCACGCGGGCCGGCAAGTTGGCGTACAGGACGACGCCGGCCGGGTTCGTGGCGTCCGAGGGAAATTGCTTGACCGCACATCCGGCCGCGTCGTAGGTGATTTTCGGCCGCTCAATGGTGATGACATCCTGCAAGTCCGCCATGATGCGGGCATTGCGGCAGGTCAGGCGCCGCGTCCAGCGGTGCTTATTCCACTGGGCCTGACGGACGATCCAGCGCGTTCCCGGCTGTTCCTCGTTGCTCTGGGTCGTCTTCTCGACGATAACGTCTCCCGCCTTGGAAGTCACGCCAGCCGGAAACATCACATCGGGAATGATCCACACGCAATCGTCGTCAATGACAGTGCCTTCCGAGGGAGAAGCCTCGTGACTGTCGGTCGGCCGCCGCTTGGCTACAGCGATATCGTAGATCACGTTCGCCGGCGAGGTCGGCGGCGTCGGGGCCGGCGTTGACCCGTCATAAACAGGCGGCACGTCCACGATGGAGGCACGGCCGCGAACAGATTCATAGGTGACGGACATCAGATTTGCCCAGGTCAGGAAATCCAGCGACATATCAATCGTCGTCCGGGCAGACGTATTGTCCCAGATCAGGTAGTCCTGGGACATATCGACCGCGTTGACCAGACCGGCGAAGGGCGAGGGCGGCGTCACGCCGGAAGCCCCCAAGGGCGTTGCCGCTACCGGGATTACTGCCAGGGGCGCATAGCCCAGCATGAGTCACCCAGAACTTTAACCACGGATAACACGGATGAACACAGATAAAAAACAAGCGAGTATTTTGAATTCTGCATTCTGCATTCTGCATTCTGCATTAGTTTTGTCACCCCGTTGCCTCAGCCAGCTCGACGCGCCCCGACCACAGCACGGTCTTTCCCGCCGCCCCCGCAACGGTAATTTTCAAGCTGCCGTTGGTCGTGTCGGCCGTCGCCGTCGCCGTCCAGGTGCCGTCCGTTGTCCCTAGCGTCGTCGTCGTGACCGTACCAACGAGGGCCGTACTGGACTGCAAGGTACCCTTCTGGATGACGCCTTCCAGCTTGAAGCCGGCGTTATCGGCCGCGTCCGTGCGCCGCGCGACGAGGAGGGCCGAAAAGGTCCAGGTCGTACTGAAAGGCAAGGTCAGGCGCAACCCTTGCGCCAGCATTTCCACCCCAGTGGCACTTGTTGTTTGGGCCTTGATGGAGACAACCGTTGTCTGCGTGTCGCCCACGGCGGCGAACTTGCCGTTGCCCATCGTCAGGCCGCCGATGACGGTCGCCTTGGCCTCCTTGCCGAGGACCGTGGCAGACTCGACCTGACAGGTGTTCTGACGCCCCACCACAAGCGAGAAGCGGGCACTGGCAGTAGTGCCAACGGTGTGGGTGAAGCCGAAGACGGCCAGGTAATCGTCGTTGGGCGATGTGCCGTTGCAGACGTTCGACTCGCCGATGACGACGCTGCGAGCGCCGGAGAGACTGTTGTTATACCCGGCCGCAAAGCCGTCCTGGCCGGATACCGTATTGTTCTCGCCGAAGGCGGTCGATCCCGTGGCAGATAGTTGATGGTTCGCGCCGAACGCGGTGCAGTAGTTGGGACCACTGATGGTGTTGGCGGAGCCCGACGCCGTGTGGTAGCCGCCGTTGACGGTGTTGTTGGCACCGCCGACGATTGTGCTGCCGTCCGACTGTGTTGTGGTACCGATGTTGTTCTGGGTGCCGCCGCAGATCGTCGTGTAGTGCGAATTGTAGATAGCTTGAAACGACCCACCGATCACGGTGGCGTGATCGCAGCTCAAGTTGGGGACGTAGCCGGGGAGTGTCACCGTCCGGCCGGCGTCCGCTGTGGCCGTGTTGATACGATTATGTGCTCCGCCCGCTATCGTCGAGGGATAGCCGCTGGTGATACGGTTGTCATAACCGCCGCCTATCACGCTGTAGAAGTCGTGCGTCGTGGTGGCCCCGGTCGAGAGGATCTTGTTGGCGAAGTCGCTGGCGCCGACAGCGCCGCCGCCCGCGATCACGCAGGCCGTAGCGCCGGCGGCGATGGCATTGCCCGCCGCACCTCCCAGCATGTTGACGCCGTAGGTAGCGTCGGGGCCGTCCTGGACGCGCAGCCCGCCGAACAGCGAGGTATTACCGAGGGTGCCCGTCACGGAAAGGTTGCCCGTCACGGTCTGGTTGGCGGTAAAGTTATTCGCCTGGGACAACAAAGGCAGCGCTGCCGCCGGTGCCGTGACGAAAACATCCTTGGTGCCGGCCGGGAAGTTGACTAAGGCGTTGCCGTTGGAGGAGGATAAAATCGTGGTACGGGCCAGAGCATTGCCGGCCGCCTGGTAGCTGCCCTTGCCAACTTCCCAGTTCGCCCCTTGCTGGTCGGCGATGCAGTAGAAGCAGAGAGCACCGTCGACGAACGAGCCGGCAAAGGACTGATAGCCCTGCGCAGCACCAGCCAGCGCCACCGCAGCAGTGCCGGTGGAAAGGGTAGTTTCCTTCACGCGATCCACAAGTGCCGTTGCCACCACGGCTCGATCCCTCTAGGCGAAATCATAACAGAGCACGCCACCCACGCCGACCGCCGCAGATAGGTTGAGGACAAGAGATTGACTGACCGCGGTAATCATCCAGAACTGCTGACTGCCAACGACGGGCGGCGCGATGGGCGCCACGATGTTGACGCCGGCCGCCGTGATCGCCAGCGTACCCGAGAGGTTGGCACTTGATCCGTCCTGAAAAGTCACGTTGACGGCGCCGGCCCCACTGAGGATGAAGCCGAGGACACGCACGCGGCGGCCCGTCTGCGCTGCCACCAGCGTATTAACGCCGCTCGTCGAGGCTGCAATGGGCACGCTGAGCATTTTCGTTTACCTACTGACCTTGTATCCTTTTCTCACGCGGCTAAAATAAGCGAGCCGGCGGGGTGGTGGTACACCTCGTCGGCCCTAACCACAAACCTGTCTACAAAGGAGACACGGTCATGGCTGCAAGCTATCGTAAACTTTTCACCAACGCACAAGAAGCCGAAATCCGTCAGCTGTACGAACAGGGAGCAAGCAGCGTTGCACTCGCCAAATCGTTCAACGTCTCTTACCTGTCGATTATTGCCGCAATTAAACGCGCCGGCGGCACCATACGGACAGCGGCCGAAGCCGCGAGGCAGCGTCGAATCAATTTGGGGATCGATGTCGATGACGGGCTTGACAGCAAGAAAAGGTACACTCTCCGTTGCAAGCAAAATGGCCTTTGCCATCAATGCGGCAAGAATCCTGTAGCCGAAGCAGATACCGAAAAAGGGTCTGGCCACAAACTGACGCCGCATAAAAGCCGCTACGTCTCCTTCTGCAAGGAATGCCGAGACAAAAAGCGTCTTGAGCAACAGAGAAGGCCAGATCGCGGCCTTTGTCGTAACTGCGGCCAGCCTAACACCGATACTTCCTTTGCCCTTTGCGAAAATTGCCGTCTCAAATCGAGAGACAGGTATCAACGCCTCAAGGAAGAAGTTTTCGCGGCCTACGGTGGTTTTCGCTGCGCCTGTTGCGGAGAGACAGAGCCGGTGTTTCTCGCCATCGACCACATCGAAGGCGGCGGCGGCAAGGCGCGTAGGATGGGCGAGGGTGTTGGCGGCAAATTTTACACTCGTCTTCGCCGTCTCGGTTATCCGCCAGGTTATCAGGTGCTTTGTCATGGATGCAATTTCGCTAAACACGTCCTGGGCGAATGTCCACATCAGCGCCGCAAGCGTCAAGCACGCGCACGAGAAACGACACAAAACGGCATCGATTCGGCTTGTATGAGAGCATTTAGCTTTTCTAACTGCTCCATTATGTGTTGCTGCCACGCACCCCATTGGTATCCTTCGCCGTCCAAGGTGTAATCTATTTTCGGCGTCAGCACTCCGCTCCACGTCCCGTTGTTGATGGCCGTGATCGCCGCATCGATGTTGGCCTGGGTAGGGTTCGTGATGACCGTGCCGACGAGGACGAGCAGCTGGGAATAGAGCACCTTGGCCGCTTGCAAATTCTGTAGTACGGTATTGGCCATGATTCACCCCACGCGCTGATAGGGCATCTTGTACAACCCGCTTGTATGAATGTACGTGCCCGCCGAGGAGGCTTGCATCAGTTCATAAAAGTAGACTCGCTCCACGTTGTAGCGAACGAGCGCGTCCTTGAACTGCACGTACAGCGCTTGCCCGTCCGGGTCGTAGCCGGCCGAGCGTACCCAGCCGGACTTACTCCGAACCGTGTGCATGGTTGGCAGCGCGGGGCCGGGCGCCTTCTGGGGACGACCGCGGCCGAATAGCCTGCCAAAAAAGCCAGCCATCGGCTCACCTCCCCGGCCGTGCTAGGTGAGGAAACATCGCCGTCCGGAGGCGCGCCGCCTCGAGGGCCAGGCGGCGGCGCTGCTCAACGCCCGTTATCGTTCCGGCATTTTTGCTGGCAAAGTACACCTGCTCCCCTTTTTTTTCGCCATAGCGCGCCTTCATGGCCTTCATGATTTTGGCGCCCTTGGAAGTGAGCGGCACGGCTCAGCCCTCCGCTTCCGGCTTCTTGTCCGACAATTCCCCCGTCGCCGAGACGTAATACGTCTTCTGCGCCTTGTGCCCTTCCGGCGCCCAGGTCAGCTTGCCCTCGGCGTCCTTCTGGGTGCGCAGGTCCACGCCGAGACGACGGGCCTGCGAGCGGATAAAATCGCTCTCCGGCACGGCGGTAATCTCTACCGTGTTCTCAGCCTTGTTCACCGAGCGGATGCCCAGCTGCTGATAGGCCACCGCCTCGGCCTCGATCTCATCGCGGCCGGCCACAACCAGGTCCGGCGAACCCGGCTCGGGGCCCGTGGGGAGGAACACGCGGATGCGATAGAAGCCCGTGTGGGCGGCACCCTTCTTGCCCGTGGCGGCCGGCGGGGTCAGGTCGTGAACGCCAGGGGGCGGCGCGGCGCCGTGATGTACTTGTTCTTTGGCCATTTCTTGAATCCTTTAACTCTCTGCCGCGTCTAACTCAGTACACTAAACCCCCGGCGGGTAGGCGACTGATCATCGCCGCGGGCTCGGGCAGTTCGGCAGGTTCTCTTTTCCTCCTGCCTGCTGACCGGGCCGCCCGCCTCAAAAGGAAAAGAACCATGAACCCTCGTATTGCCCATCTGGAAGCCCGTCGCTTTGGCCGTCTCTATGTCGTGCGCTTTTATGGCACAATAAAGGGCCGCTCTTACTGGCTTTGCCTTTGCAAGTGCGGCGTCCAGAAAATCATTTCCTCTCACGACCTTCTCCGCAAAAAAAGATCGGTTCAAAGTTGCGGCTGTCTCAAGAAAGATGGGGCGGGAAAAGATGGAAGAACGCGCTTCCTCGCTTATGACAGCTACAAAAACATGCGTCTCCGTTGCCTTGATCCTGAAAACAAATGGTACAGCGAATACGGAGCACGCGGCATTACGATTTGCGACCGCTGGCGTGATTCCTTCGAAAACTTCCTGGCCGACATGGGCGACCGGCCCGGCAAGGAGTTCACCCTGGAAAGGCGCGACAACGAAAAGGGATACGGCCCCGAAAATTGCTACTGGGCAACACACCAGCAACAGCAACGCAACACGCGACACAATCGGCTTATAACCCATAACGGAGAAACCCATCCTCTCGTTGTCTGGTGCGAGCGGTTCAATCTCAATTATCGGGCGATCCAGGGGCGTCTTCATCGCGGCTGGTCTGCCGAGCGTGCCTTGACAACGCCAACAGCATCGCCCTACATTCCCAATCTCAACCAGCATCGAGGTAATTGACGACAATTCTTCTGGGTTCGTAGGTCATGGGTACGAACCGAAGATCGGCCTTGACGAAAAGCACGATCCCACGGTCGATGAGATCGACCTGCGCCGGACTAGCTTGCTGTATGCGCAGGGGCCAATTTACACATCGATGGAACGGGGGCGAGCGACTGTCCCAGATGAACCACCTCGCGCCCGCGTGCGCCGCGTCGAGATTCAACCCTGTCGGGTCTGTCATTCGTTGATAAACGAGTGGAGATGTGTAAATCTTGTAATTTCTGAGTACGTTGCCGAACTTGCGGATGTCCTGGCCGCCGGTCGGCGGCGGTCCGCCGGTTGGCTGGGAGGTCATGCCGCCGGGGCCGCGAAATTCCAGTTCGGTGGCCTTGACAATCGACTGCATCGTGTAGAGCAGTTCCTGGTTGACGTAGACCGAATCCGGCGTGATCTTGACGCGCGAGCCGGTGGCCGGGTCGATCATGTCGCGGAAGACCACCTCCGCCTTCTGGATTTGCTCCCAGAATACCAGGGGGTTCGACGGGATGACGTTGTTGAAATAGCCGGCGTTGATATAGGTGTTATAGGAGACCCCATTATATATGTAATTATTGATGATTCCCAGGAAGTGATCTATACAGAGCATCTCAGCACGTCTGTGTACCCAGTAACCCACGTTGTTGGCCCGCTCCAGCACTTCCCCCGTCAGATCGAGGTAGACGGTTTCTTGCAGGACTTCGCAGGCCAGAGCTAATTCGACGGTGCGCGGCTGCATAATCCAGCGCTCGGAGAAGCCGGCCCGTTTGGTCGGATTGCCCGGATAGCGCGGCTCGGCCTGGTCGCCGATCTCGCCCGTGCCGATGACTTTTCTACCGTCGAACATCCGGGTTCCCCTCTCCGGCATGATGTCATCCATGATGAAGTCAGGGAACTCCCAGCCCTTCATCACCTCGATCTCCAGCAGACCGGAGACAACCGAGGTAAAGGCGTTGATATCGGCAAAGGCGCTAGGCGGCACGGCGGCGGCGCCGGTGTCTTCCATGATGGGCCGGTGCTCCTCCTGCGCGGCGCGCTGGTGCTGGAGCACTTGCCCCCACAAAGGCGAGCGCATCAGGGACTCGCCCTTGTGCTGCGGCCCCAGCGTGGCCTCGGCGAGGTCTTTCAGGGAGAAGGAATAGGGGTCGAGGCAGTCCAGCTCACCGCCCTTACTGTCGCGCGGTTTCTTCCAGGCCGGCCGGCCGCTCGGATGGCGGTAGCGGCGGCCCTGCTCGTCGGTAACGCCGATGAGGTGGCACACCTTGCGGGCAAAACCTTTGGGGCCTTCCGACTCATAAAGTTGGCGAGTAGATTGTTGGCCGATCATGATTGCCTCATCTCGTCTCAGGGGAAGTCCGTCAATCGTCCGTTGAGCTTAACGCGCACTCGCGTCTGTACCGTGTTCCACGGCACCGTATTAGCCGCCTGAGTGGGCAGGCCAATAACGATACCGATCATCGATGTCCCCGTCACGCCCGTATTGGTCAGCTTCTGGTTGACCAGCGTACTCCCGCCGTCGCGCGTCACGGACACTTTGTCGCCCAGCTTGGGAGTGTAGCCGGCCACGGTGTCGAAGTCGAAGACGCCGCTAACGCGGACGGTGCGGATGCCTTTATTGTCCGCCTCGCTGGCGAGCCGCACGTCCTGAGCCACGCCAACGAACAGTGGCGCAAAGGCGGCCTGGTCGGCGGCTTCGTTGGCCTGGGGTGTGAAGGCCGAGGCCGGCTTGCAGACGAAAGCCGCAGTGTCCCAGTACAGCAGGTCGCCGCGCGCAATGGCGGTACTCGCCGGGAAAGGCAAAGGTACGGAGTTGTTGTCGCTGAGTACTTCTTGGCCAGCCATTTTTTTCTCCATCAGAGGATAAGCGGGGCGGCGCCGGCCTGCCCAGACAGACGCCGCACCCGTCACCGGCCCTGCAGGACGCGCTAACCTGAAAACTATTGCCCCTCGGGAAACGGAGCGCCGCCCGCCTGGAGGGGAGACGGCGCCCCGCCACACCCGCGCGCTTGCGCGCCGCACAAAGGGACTATCCGAGCAATGCCGTTAAAAACCCCTCATTCGTACTCACGTCACCCTCGAGGACGGCTTTCTTGCTGTCGTCGCCGCCGCCGCCGGCACCGGAGCGCGGCGGGTTCTTGTTCGTGCCGGCCCGCTCCTTTTCGCGTTCCAGCAGCTTCTTGACGCGCTTGTCATCCTTGGCATCCATTAAAGACTCCATCAGGGTCTCATCGACCGTCACGCCCAGCCGGGACGATTCGCGGTGAATGAGGTTTTCCCGTTCGAGCTGCTTGATGCGCTGCCGCTGTTCCTCGGCTTCTTGTTTCTTGTCCACGGGTTCCTCCTCGTCCTCTTCCTCAATGTCCTCGGACTCTGTATCGGCCCCGTTGGTGAGCTTGCCG
>Ga0126379_10000827_pt1 | contig 17863 bp, 13 predicted proteins | sample PanSoiMetPlot_24_FD_92640 | JGI IMG/M metagenome (GOLD analysis project Ga0126379, IMG submission 92640) | Tropical forest soil microbial communities from Panama - MetaG Plot_24 | ecosystem: Environmental > Terrestrial > Soil > Tropical forest > Bulk soil | place: Panama | collected 2016-02-17
ACGCTCCGTTGCAGACCGAGAACACGACCTTCGCCCCGCGGGCGGAGTCGCGGATCCAGGACATCACCGCCGCGTTCTCGAGCTGCGGCGGCACGTTGCCGCCAGGCAGGAGGATCACGTCGGGAGCGGGAGCGTCGGCGAAGGTGTAGCGCGGATTGACGCTCATCCCCATCGCGGTCGTGATCGGCCCCGAGGCCTGCGCCACGCTGTAGATCTCGAAGCCGGGATGGTTGTTGACGAACACCTGCCCGAAGACTTCCCACGGCCCGGTGTAGTCGATGATCTGAACTCCGGGGAAGAGCAGGACGGCCAGCCGCAGCGGCTTCTCGGACGACGGCGGCGAGGGCGCCGCCGCACCCCCCGCAGCGGCCGCCGTCTTCGGGACGAGCGACATCCCGCAGACGGGGCACCGGCCGTCGTGGTCGAAGAGGGTGTCGTCGCAACCGGCTCCGCAGGGCGGGCAGACCCACGTCCCGGAGCTTGCCGAGCCGGGCATCAGGCCCGGCGTCGTGACCGCGACCGAGGCGAGCAGCAGGACGAAGACACAGGTTCTCCAGGAAGCTCTCATGGGCCCCTCCTTTTTTTCTCCTCCGATTCGGGCCGCGCCTAGGTGCTGCGAAGCGCCGTCATCGGATCGACCGTCGTGGCTCGCCGGGCCGGGAAGAACGACGCCAGCAGCGCCACGGCCACCAGCACCACGGACATCGCGAGGAATGTCGGCGGATCGGTCGCCCGCACCTCGAAGAGCAGGCCCGACATCAGCCGGGCCAGGAGGTGCGCGCCGACGAGGCCGATCGCGAGCCCCGCGAGGACGAGCCTCATCGCCTGGTTCAGGACGAGGCGGAGGACCGAGCGAGGCTCGGCCCCCAGCGCCATCCGGATGCCGAACTCCTGCCTGCGCTCGCCCACCGTGAAGGCGATGACACCGGCGAGGCCCGCGCAGGTGACCGCGAGGGCGAGCGCGGCGAAGAGCGAGAGGAGCGTCGCGGTCAGCCGGGGCGACGCGAGTGCGTTGGACCTCGCCTCGTCGAGCGACCGGAAGCGGTCCACCGGCTGGTCCGGGTCGATCGAGTGGACGGTCGCGGCGACGAGCTTCGTCAGGGAGAGCGGGCTGCCGGCCGCGCGGACGAGGAGGCTCCCGGAGATCGTCGGGAACTGCGGCAGCGCGAGGTAGATCTCGTCGGGGGGCGCCGACGCCAGGCCGTACTGGCGGACGTCGCCGGCCACGCCGACGATCGTGATCCACGTCTTGCCGCGGTCGAAGGTCAAGCGCTCTCCGATCGGCTCCTTGCCTGCCCAGTAACGGCGCGCGAGCGAGCTGCTGACGACGGCGACCTTGGGCGTCTCGTCCGTGTCCGCGCTCCCGAAGACCCGTCCGGCCAGGACCGGGACCCCGATCGTCGAGAAGTAATCCGAGGAGACCCGCTGGAACTCCGCCTGCGGCCGCAGGTCCTCCGACGGCGCCGGCTTACCCTCGATCTCGAATCCGCCGTTGTTCGGGCCGGCCTCGTTCAGGGGAAAGCTTCCCGCGATCGCCGCGGAGATCACGCCGGGCTGGCCCGAAAGCCTCTCGAGGATCTGCTTCTCGAAGGCCCAGCGCTTGGGCGGCGGCATGTACTTCGTGAAGTTCAGGTCCAGCCGCGTCGTCAGGACCCGGCCGATCGCGAACCCCGGGTCCACGCTCTGGAGCTTCCAGAGGCTGCGGATCATCAGGCCCGCGCCGATTAAGAGCGTGAAGGAGATCGCGACCTGGACGACGATCAGCGCGCTCCGCATCCGGTGGCGCACCGCGCCGCCCGTCGACCGGTCGCTCCCCTCCGAGAGCGCTTCGCTCAAGCCGCGGCGGGCGGAGAACGCCGGGATCAACCCGAAGGCGATGCCGGTCGCGAGAGAGACGACGAGGGCGAAGAGGAGAACCGGCGTATCGATCGAGATCTCCCGCGCGCGCGGTGTGAACCGGGCCGCGAACGCGACGAGGAGCTTCAAACCGCCCGCCGCGAGGAGGACCCCGAGCGCGCCGCCCGCCAGGGCGACGAGCGTACTCTCCGTGACGAGCTGCCTCGCCAGGCGCAGCCGGCCCGCGCCGAGCGCGCCCCGCAGCGCGAGCTCCCGCCGCCTCCGGAGCAGGCGAGCGAGCGTCAGGTTGGCCACGTTGGCGCAGGCGAGAAGCAGCACCAACCCCACGATGCCGAAGAGGACGAGGAACGTCGGGCGCGCCGACTGCGTCAGCTCGTCCTTGAGCGAGACGGCGGTCACCGCGAAGCCCGTCCCCTTCGCAGGATAGTCGGCGGGAAACTGGGCCGCCAGGCCCTGCGCGATGTTGTTCAAGTCGGCCGTCGCCGCGGCGACCGAGATTCCCGGCTTGACTCTCGCGAAGACCTGGACCATCCGGTGGTTGCGCTCGTGGTACATCTCGGGGCGGCCGCGGAACGGGCAAGCGGAGACCGGCATGTACACGTCGTTCTCGTCGGGGTATGCGGGCATAGGCGGAAGCACTCCGATGACCGTATGGACCCGGTCGTTCATCCGGAGCCCTTTTCCGATGATCGACTTGTCGCCCCCCCAGGACCGCATCCAGTAGTCGTAGGAGAGGACGAGCAGCGGCTCGGAGCCCTGCACGTCTTCGCCGGCGCGGAACGTGCGGCCCAGGATCGGCCGCACTCCCATCACGTCGAAATAGTTCGCCGCGACGACGCCGGTCTGGACGCGCTCCGGCTCGCTCTTGCCCAGCAGGACGAACCACATCGAGTGGTACTCCGCGAGGCCTTCGAGCGTCCTGTTCCGCGCCTTGTAGTCCTCGATCTCGACGGGCGAGAAGGGCGTGTCGGTCACGTTGATGCCGGAGGCGTCCTGGCGCAGCCGCACCAGGCTCTCGCCCCCGCCGTAGGGGAGGGCCTGCAGGAAGACGCCGTGGACGACGGAGAAGATGGCGGCGTTGGCGCCGATCCCCAGCGCGAGGGTCGCGACCGCGGCGAGGGCGAAGACCGGGTTCCGGCGAAGGCCGCGCGCTCCGTAGCGGATGTCCTGGAGGAGCGTCTCGACGATCGGGGCGCCCGTGGCGTCGCGCGCCTCCTCCTTGTGCTTCTCGACTCCGCCGAAGGCCATCAGCGCCTGGCGCCGCGCCTCCTGTGGCGAGAGGCCCCGAGCGGCGAGCTTGCGGGTCTCCATCTCGATGTGGAAGCGGACTTCCTCGTCGAGCTGCCCTTCGACCTCCCGCTTGCGGAAGATCGCCCGAAGCGCCGTCAGGATTCGAGATGCCATGGCTGTCCTCCTTCGCCCGGCCCTATCCCGCCGCGAGCACGCGGGAGACCGCCTGCGCGAAACGCTCCCAGCCTTCCTCTTCCTCGGCGAGCTGCCGCAGGCCTTTCTTCGTCAGCTCGTAGAAGCGCGCCTTCCGGTTGTTCTCCGAGGCTCCCCAAGTCGAGCGGATCCAGCCCTTCCCCTCCAGCCGGTAGAGCGCGGGATAGAGCGACCCCTGGTTGACCTGGAGCACGTCTTCGGAGAGCTGCTGGATGCGCTGCGAGATCCCCCAGCCGTGCATCGGGGCCGCCCGGAGGGTCTTCAAGATCAGCACGTCGAGGGTTCCCTGGAGCAGGTCGGATCGGGTCATTCACAGCTCCTTTAGATCGTCTACAGGAGTCTTCGCCCCTTCCTGTCGAATGTCAAGGGGAAGTTACGGAGGCCACCGAAGAAGGTTTCAGGGCCCGCTGAGTTACGATCCGGGAAAGCAATCTTGGAGGAGGCACACGGAATGAACCACAGACCGGTCCGCGGAATCGGGCGCTTCCTCCTGGTTTTCACGTTTCTTGCCCTCGGAATCTGGGCGACCGCGACCCTCCGGGCGGCCACGAACAAGCCGCAGCTCCATGGCCGTAAGTGGATGGCGATCACGGGCAAGCCGCTCGCGGCGACCGCCGGGGCGATGATCTTCCAGAAAGGCGGCAACGCCGTGGACGCCGCCGCCGGCATGATCGCCGCCGCCTGCACGATGTGGGACACGCTGTCGTGGGGCGGGGAGACGCAGGCCCTGATCTACAACCCTCACACCGGCAAGGTCATCGGCATCAACGCGCTCGGGGTCGCGCCGACGGGAGCGACGCCCGAGTTCTTCCACTCGAAGGGGATGTCCTACCCGCCTGAGTATGGCCCGCTGGCGGCCGTCACGCCGGGGACTCCCGGCGGGATCCTGGTGATGCTCGCCGAATACGGCAAGCTCTCCCTCGCCGACGTCCTCGCGCCCTCCATCGAGATGGCCGACGGCTACCCGATCGAGCAGCAGATCATCTCGACCATCACGCAGCGCCGCGACTGGCTGCTCAAGTGGCCCGAGTCGCGCCGGACCATGCTTCCTCGTCCCAACGACGGCCCGCCGGTGGCCGGAGAGATCTTCCACCAGCCGGACCTGGCCGCCACTCTGCGCAAGTTAGTCGAGGCCGAGAAGCAAGCGCTCGCCAAAGGCAAGAGCCGCAAGGACGCCATCCTGGCCGCCTACGACCGCTTCTACCGGGGCGACATCGCGGCCGAGTTCGTCCGGGGCTCGCGCGAGGTCGGGGGGCTCCACACGGTGGAGGACCTCGCCAACTGGAAGGTCAAGATCGAAGAGCCGGTCAAGACGAGCTACCGCGGCATCGATGTCTACAAGCTCGACTTCTGGACGCAGGGCCCCGCGATGCTCCAGGCGCTCAACATTCTCGAGCCGATGGACATCAAGGGGATGGGCTACAACTCCGCCCGCTACCTCCACGCGATCTACCAGGCGATGAGCCTCGCCTTCGCCGACCGCGACTTCTACTACGGCGATCCCGCTTTCAATTCCGACGAGCCCCGCTCCGGGCTGCTCTCGAAGGACTACGCGAAGGAGCGTGCCGCGAAGATCAACTGGGCCCGAAACGACGCGGAGATCAAGCCGGGCGACCCCTACCCGTTCGAGGGGAAGAAAAACCCGTACCTCGACCTGCTAGAGAAGTGGAAGGCGAACAAGCCCAAGCCGAAGGCCGACGCCGCTCCCGCCGAAACCGGGGCGGGGCTGCCCGCGCCGCGGACGTTCGAAGAGGGCTTCTACGCCGGCACGACCTCGGTCGAGGCCGCCGACGCCGAGGGATGGGTCGTCTCGGTGACGCCGTCGGGCGGCTGGGTCCCCGCGGTCATCGCGGGAAAGACGGGGATCGGGATGAGCCAGCGGATGCAGAGCTTCGTGACGGACCGGGCCGAGAACCCGTTCAACGTCATGGCGCCCGGGAAGCGCCCGCGCGTGACGCTGACACCGACGCTCGCGATGAAGGACGGCAAGCCCTACCTCGCCTTCGCGGTCCAGGGCGGCGACTCACAGGACCAGAACCTGCTGCAGTTCTTCTTGAACGTCGTCGAGTTCGGGATGACGGTGCAGGAGGCGACGGAGGCGGCCAACATCAACAGCTACCAGATGAGGAGCTCCTTCGGTGCGCACGACTCGCGGCCGGGCGCGATGATGATCCATCCCTCGACGCCTCCCTGGGTCCGCCAGGAGCTGGCGAAGATGGGCTACAAGCTCGAGGTCGTGGCGAAGACCTCCGGCCCCATCAACGCCATCTATATCGACCGCGAGCATGGCACCCTCTGGGGCGGGTCCAGCGACCACGGCGAGGACTACGGCATTGGCTGGTGAGCGCTGGGCGATTGCGCCCTATTTCCTGGTCCACGACGTGGTCTCGACGGCGAACTGGTACCGCGATGTCCTCGGCTTCCGCTACGAGCGGTTCTGGGGCGAGCCGCCGTCGTTCTGCATGGTCAAGCGGGGCGAGATCGTCATCATGCTCGCGCAGGTCGACGCGTCGACGCCGCTCCGACCGAACAACCTCGCGTCGCGCGAAGGCGGCGCCTGGGATGCCTACGTCTGGGTCCACGACGCCGACGCCCTCCACTCCGAGTTCAAATCCAAGGGCGCAAAGATCGCGCGCGACCTCTGCACCCAGCCCTACGGCTGCCGGGACTTCGACGTCCTGGATTGCAACGGCTACCGCCTCTGCTTCGGCCACAATCTGGCCTGACGGCTCACTCGGAGCGGAGCGAGTCGAGGGGATCTGTTCGGGAGGCCCGGACGGCGGGGATGGCGCTGGCGCCGGCGGCGATGGCCAGAAGGATCAGGGCGACCGCGGCGAAGGTGGCCGGGTCGCGAGGAGCAACGCCGTAGAGGAGCCCCGACATCAGCGGCGTCAGGAAGAGGGCGGCGAGGAGCCCCGCAGCGACGCCGATTCCAGCGGTCGAGAGGCCGCGGCGCAGGATCAGGGAGACGACGTTGGCCCGCGAAGCGCCCAGCGCCATTCGCACCCCGATCTCGCGGCGGCGGCGCGAGACGAGGTAGGCGAGGACCCCGGAGACGCCGAGCGCAGCCAGGAAGAGCGCCAGGCCCGCGAAGATCGAGAGCAGGGAGCCGGTCAGTCGAGGCGTCGCCATCGAGGCGTCCACCACCTGCCCGAGAGTCCGGACGTTGGAGACGGGAAGATTCGGATCGATCTTCGCGAGCTCGGCGCGGATCGGCTTTGCCAGCGCGAGCGGATCGCCGCTCGTGCGGACGACGAGCGTCATCGCCCGCGACGCTCCACCTCCCCGGGCCGCCGGGAACTGGGCGTAGGGGACGAAGAACTTCTCCTTGACCGCTCCGGTGATGCCGTTGTGCCGCTCGTCGTGGAGCACGCCGACGATCGTCATCCATGGCCGAGTCGCCCTCGATCCCATCCGGATCCGCCCGCCGATCGGGTCTCGCCCGGGAAGGTACGAGCGGACGAGCGCCCGGTTGACGAGGCAGACGGGCTGCGCGTCCGCCGTGTCGCTGGCGAGGATCGCCCGGCCGGCGACGAGCTTCTCCCCCATCGCCTCGACGGCTCCGTCGGAGATCACCTGCCAGTCCCCCTTTGCCCGGTGGCCGGGCGTCTCCACGTAGCCCTCGACGTCGAGCCCCCAGTCGCCGATCTCCGCCGCGAGGGGGAGTGACCGGATGAGGCCGGCCGCCGCGACTCCGGGAATCCCCCGGACCCGCTCCAGGAGCGAGCGGTCGAGCGCCACCACGGCCTCGGACCTGGGATACCTCGCCTCGTCCGTGTGAAGCTGGAGAGTCAGCGCGTGCTCCGGATCGAAGCCGAGGTCGATCCTCCGCAGCGCGTCGAGGCTTCGAAGCATCAGCGCCGCCCCGAGCAGGAGCACCACGGCGAGCGCCATCTGGGCGCCCGCGATCGCGCCGCGAAGGCTCATCCGGGAGCGGCCGGCGGAGGCGCCCGGGGAGCCGTCGCGAAGGGACTCGGACAGGTTGATGCGGAGGAGCTGAAGGACCGGGGCAAAACCGAAGACGAAGGTCGTCAGGACCGAGAGCGCCGCCGTGAAGAGGAGCATCGAGGTCGAGATCGCGATCGGCGCCAGCGCCGGCAGCCCCGCCGCGCCGCTCGCGGCGATCGCACGCGCGCCCGCCCACGCCAGCCCGAGGCCCAGGAGCGCCCCGCAGGCGGCGAGGACGAAGCTTTCCGTCAAGAGCTGTCTCGTCAGCCGGAGGCGTCCCGCGCCAATCGCCGCCCGCACGGAGATCTCGCGCTGCCGCGCCTCGGCGCGGGCGAGCAGGAGGTTGGCGACGTTGGCACAGGCCATCAGCATCAGGACGCCGACCGCGCCGAAGACGAGAAGGATCGCCCGGCGCGCTCCGCCCCGGATCTCTTCGTCCATTGGAATGGCGAAGGGCTCGAAGCCGTCCTCGCGCGGGTAGGCGCCCTGCCGCGTCAGCTCCGCGGCGGCGGAGCGCAGCTCGGCGGTCGCGCGGTTCGCCGTCGCGCCCGGAGCGAGGGCCGCCGCCGCGTACAACCCGTGACTGCGGGTCAGGCCGGCGGGATCGATCCGCAGCGGCGTCCAGAGCTGTGACGGCGACGCTGCGTCGGCGCCGAAGTCGGTCGGCAGCGCGAATCCCCGGGCCATCACCCCCACGATCCGTGTGCGGACGCCGTCGATGTCGATGGCGCGGCCGACGATCGCCGGATCGCCGGCATAGCGGCGCTGCCAGAGGCCGTAGGACAGGATGGCCACGGGCGGGCCGCCCGGGAGATCCTCCTGCGCGGTGAAGGAGCGGCCCAGCTCGGGACGCGCGCCGAGCGTCTCGAACGTGTTCGCCGTGATCTCCGCCATCCCGATGCGCACGGGCTCGCCGTCGCCGGTCAGGTTCGCCTCTCCGGAGCCCCAGGCCGCGACGCTGCGGAACGCCGGGCACATCCGGCGGTAGTCGAACACCTCCGCGTCGGCGACCCACGTCTTTCGGAACGCCGACCAGCGGCTCCAGATCATGACCCGGCTGTCCGGGTCCGCGTAGGGAAGCGGGGCGAGGAGCACCGCCCGGACGACGGAGAAGATCGCCGTGGTGGCTCCCGTCCCCAGTGCCAGCGTCAGGATCGCCGCGGCCGCGAAGCCGGGCGAGCGCCGGAGGCCCCGTAGCGCGTACCAAACGTCCTGGAAAAACACATCCACGTCTTCTAGGACGCAACTGCGCCGGGAAGGTTAGGCGTTCTCTCAATGATTTCGGGTCGGCTGCCGTAAGTCAGGCGGGAGACGCTTTTGAAAAACGCACGTGCCTCGCGCTTTCTCCGACTCGAAATCGTCCTGCTCCCGTTCCTGCTCCTGGCTTTTCCCGCGCCGGGCCGGGCGGTGGCGGCCGTCCGTCCGGGCGGCCTCGCGGCCGGCGCCGATGGAAGTCTCTGGTTCCCCGAGATGGGAACCGGCCACGTCGCGAATCTGACCGCCGAGGGCGTGCTGATCGACTACGCGATTCCGGGCGCGGCGGCCCTCGGAGAAGCCATCGCGGCCGGACCCGACGGCCGGATCTGGGTCGTCGGTTTCGGCCTGGATGGGAAGGTCCACGTCTGGGCGCTCAGCCGCTCGGGCGTCGCCGCCGACGTCGCCACACTCTCAGACCGCCCTCTGGTCCTCAGCTTCCTTCCGAGCAGCCTGGCGTCCGGCCCGGACCGAAACGTCTGGATCGCCAACCTTGCCGAGATCGACCGGGTCTCCCCGAACGGGCAGATCGCGCGGTTCCCGATCGCCGACGGAGCCATCGCGAGCTCGATCGCCGCGGGCCCGGACGGGAACCTCTGGTTCGTCGCCGCGCTCGGCGCCTTCGGCTCGGGCGGCCAGGGCGTGTGGCGCGTGGCGGCGACGGGAGCAATGACCCGCGTCCTCGACGAGACCTCCTCGGGCATCTCCACGCCGACATCGATCATCGCGGCGAGCGACGGCCGGCTCTGGTTCGCCGACAACGGCTACAGCGAGCTCGTCGCGGTCTCGACGAGCCCGGTCGCGCGGACAAACGTCGCCTTCACCGGCGCGTCGCGCCTGGCTTCCGGCCCGGACGGCAACATCTGGATCACGGTGCCCGGCCGCCGGGCGATCGCCCGCTTCTCCCCTTTCGGTTCCTCGACGGAGTTCGTGCTGCCGACGCCGCTCTCCATCCCGGTCGGCATCGCCGCGGGCCTCGACGGCAACCTGTGGTTTTCCGAGCCGGACAACGGGGTCGTCGGGAGGATCACGCAGGAGGGCCAGGTCCGGGAGTTCGACCTCGGGGCGCTGGTTCGGCTGCCGATCCGGTCGAGCCGCTCGACGCGGTTAGTGTCGAATCACTGATTCGAGTTCAGGGAAAGGAAAAGGGCGGGACCGCGGCCGCATCCGATTCCGGCTCTCGCGGCAAGGCTCCGTTGGCAGGGCCGCCGCGAGAATCGCAACCTTCCTTCCCATGAGGCCGCCGGATTTCGATCTCCCCCGCCCGCGAAAACGATACACCTACCCCGGGCTCAAAGGAAGGGACCCATCATCCGTGCCAGGGCGTCGCCCGTCCGATGGAGCGAGGACCGTCTCTCCCAAAGGGACGGAACGATCTCGACGGATTTCTCCAGGTCCCCCTCGTAGGCGCGCGCGAGGGTACCGGCGGTCGCGTCGTCGAGGATCAGCACGTTGCACTCGGCGTTCAGGTGGAAGGAGCGGAAGTCGAGGTTGCTCGAGCCGATGACGGAGACGTGGTCGTCGACGACGACGGTCTTGGCGTGGAGGATCGCCGCGTGGTACTCGAAGATCCGGACTCCGCCTTTGAGCAGCGCCTCGAAGTGTCCATGCCCCGCGTGGCGGACGAGGGAGACGTCGCTTCGCCCGGGCAGCAGGAGCCGCACGTCCACTCCCCGGCGCGCGGCGCGGGTCAGCAGCTCGACCGCGCGGTAACGGGGAGCGAAGTAGGCGTTCGTGATCCAGAGGCGCTTCCTCGCCGCTGTCACGATCGCCGCCATGACGGACGCCATCTCGTCGGTGCCGCGGAACGGCCGGGAATCCAGGACGACGACCGGCACGCCTCCGGTCTCGGGAGCCAGCAGCGGCAGCTCTACGCGGCTTCCTCCCGCCGCGTCCCAGGCCTCGGTGAAGACGATCGCGATTCCCCACGAGGCCGGCCCCTCGATCCGGATGTGCGAGTCGCGCCACGGCCCGCCGTGCTTCGAGAGGCTCGAGCCGTACTCGTCGCCGATGTTCATCCCGCCGGTGAAGGAGATCCGGCCGTCCACGACGAGGATCTTTCGGTGGTCGCGGAAGGGCTGGAGGAGCACGTGGGGAAAGACCGGATGGAAGAGGCGGACTTCGATTCCCCGCCGTCGCATCTCCTTCCAGAAGGCGCGGCGCGTGGCGATCGAGCCGAAAGCGTCGGCGAGGACGCGGACCTTGGCGCCGCGCTCGACGGCGCGCGAGAGGGCGTCGCGGAAGGAGCGGCCGGTCTGGTCGTCCTTGAAGATGTAGGACTCGACTAAGACTTCCTCGCGGGCGGAGTCGATCGCCTCCATCATCGCGGCGAAGGTCTCCGGGCCGCGGAAGAAGACCCGCGCGCGATTCCCCTCGAAGACCGGCGACTCGTCGATCCGGCGCAGGAGCACCGCGAACCCCGGATCGCGGAGGCCCTCCGGCAATTCCGCCGCGAGCTTCTGCACCGGCCCGAACCGGACCTCGGGCGGGAGCTTTCGTCCGGGCCTCGGCCGGAGGATCGGCCGCCACAGCCTCTGGCGGAGTCTCTGCCGGAAGGTCAGGACTTACCGAAGAGCGAGGCTACCGATGCCGCGATCAGCCGGGAGAGCGCCGCCTCGTTCACGTCCTCGAGCCGGCGGACGTAGAGACATCCGCCGCTGGTCTTGAACTTGCCGAGCCCCTCGAGCATCTGAGCCCGGTTCTGGAGCCTCGGGCTCAGATAAATCGTGAGGGCATTCTTCCGCGGTGAAAAGCCCACGAGGAACCAGTCGACGATTCGCCCGCTCGGGGACTCGAAACGGTGATCTCCGAAACCGACGATCGCGGCCCCCCACATCTTCGGCTCTTTCTTCGTGGCCTTCTTCATCAGCGCGAGCAGACGGAAAGCGTCTTCCCGCTGCCCCGCATCGCCGACCTTCCCCAGGAAAGCCTCGACACTCTTTCCCGTCACCTGGGTCTTGAGCTGCGCGGGCTTCCTTTTCTTGGGGGCGCGCGCCCCCGCCTTTTCTGCCATGCCGAGCATCATAGGCAAAACGCGGAAACGCGGGGTTAAACTCGCCTCTCCATGGCGTCCACCGGGATCTCGGAGCCTTTCACGGCCCTCCAGTACGACGTGGTGATCATCGGGGGGGCGGTGTCGGGGGCCTCGACCGCCATCCTCCTGAAGAGGCGGATGCCGCGGCTTCGGGTGCTGGTCGTCGAGAAAAGCGACCGGTTCGACTGGAAGGTCGGCGAGTCCACCGTCGAGATCTCGGCGTACTTCCTGACCCGGGTCCTGAAGCAGTACGACCACCTCTCCCGCGAGCAGCTTCCCAAGCAGGCTTTCCGCTACTGGTTCGTCAATGACGATGTCACCTGCCTCCGCGAGGCTTCGGAGGTGGGGCCGACGCAGCTCGCGCGCACCCCGTCCTTCCAGCTCGACCGCTCGAAGCTCGACGAGCACCTGCTCAAGGTCGCCGCGGAGGAGGGATCGGAAGTGTGGCGGCCGGCGAGGGTCGCGGACTTCGAGCTCGGCGGCGAGGCGGGCAACCGGGTGACGGTCGAAAAGGGGAACGGCGAGCGGGTCGAGGTTTCCGCGAAGTGGGTCGTGGACGCGAGCGGGCGCCACGCGATGCTCGCGAGGAGGCGCGGCGGCGTCACACCGATCCAGTCCCACCCAACCTCGGCGATCTGGGTCCGCTACCGCGGCGTGAAGGACATGGACGGTCCCGAGGTCGCCGGCACGGACCCGGCCGACCCGTTCGCGCGCGCGGTCCTGGCCTCGCGCCGCCTGGCCACGAACCACTTCACGGGCTGGGGCTACTGGATCTGGTTCATCCCGCTAAAGGACGGCGAGACCTCCGTCGGCCTCGTCTGGGACAAGCGGCTCGTCACGCCCGAAGGCTCGACGCCGCTCGAGAAGCTCCAGCGGTTCCTCGATTCCAACCCGCTGACGAAGGAGCTCCTCGAGCACGCGACGCCGGTCGAGGAGGACTGCCGCTCCTACGGCCATCTCCCCTACTTCGTGGATTGCTTCATCGGCCCGGGCTGGACGTGCGTTGGCGATTCCGGCGGATTCCTCGATCCGTTCTACTCGCCGGGTCTCGACCAGATGGCGTTCTCGGTCCACATGCGCGTGGCGCTGATCGAGAAGGCCCTCTCCGGCGCTTCCGCCGCGGAGATGGAGAAGGAGTACGAGGGCCACAACCGCCGGTACGCGCGCTTCTTCCAGTACTTCTACGACTCGATCTACCTCGACAAGTACTACGTCCTGGGCGACTACGACACGATGACCGCGGCCTTCCTCCTGGACACCGGCCTCTACTACGCCGCCGCGATCATGCCGGTGTACCGCTGGTCGCACGACCGGCTGGGGCTGCCGCCCTACTACCAGGACGGAGCGGAGGTCGGCTACTACCCGATCCGCTTCTACAACCGGCGGCTGACGGCGATCGCGAAGAGGAAGAAGGCCCTCGGCATCTACGGCAACCACAACGCCGGTCTCCGGCCAGGATTCGTCGGCTACTCCGTGCGCTCTTCCTTCCTCGTGATGATCGGCCACGGGCTGCTCCGGTGGTGGAAGGCGGAGCTGGCCAACGCCTGGACTTACGTCGCGAAACCGCGCTCCGCTGGTGTGACCGGCGCCGCCGGCCCGGAAGGAAGGCGCGAGGCGCTAGGAAGCGGCCCGACGAAATAGCCGCATCAGGACGGCGACCCCGAGACCCCACATTCCGTTCAAGAGCAGCGCGCCGGCGAGTATCGCGGGCTTTCCGCCGCCGCCCGCGGGCTGGCCCTTGAGCGGCGCGACGACGAAGAGCGCCACGAGGCTCGGCAAAACCGCGCCCAGAACCACGGCGAGGATCCAGTAAAGAGAGGATCCCTGGTAGCGGGAGATCACGAGCCACAGAAGGACCCCCCAGGCTCCACCCCAGAACGCGAGCGAGAGAACCGCCGGGACCTTCAGCGGGGCCGTCGGAGCCATCGAGAAGGGAGTCCTCGATGTCGCCCCGGCGGCGTGGAGGATCGCCAGCGTTCCCTGGTGGAAGACGAGCGTCGAGAAGAAACCCGCGAGGAACGCCTTTACCCAAGTCATCGGCTTCGCGTCATGCAAGAACCAATCCGGGGTGTCTTTTCAATTATCGTTGCCGGCCATGAAGATCGAGAGATTCGCCCTGGAGCGCTGGATGACGGCGTGGGAGACCAGGACCCCCTACGACATCGCCGAGAGTGGCATCTTTCCGCTTTCCGCGCGAGAGCTGCTCGACTTCGAGCCGCCGGCGGAGCGGGAGAAGACGCTCGCTCGGCTCCTCGACGTGCGGCTGGGCTACAGCGAAGCGCCCGGAACCGCGGAGCTTCGCTCCGCCATCGCCTCGACCTACCGGAACACCGGGCCGGACGAGGTGCTCGTCACGACCGGCGCGATCGAGGCGAACTTCCTCCTGTTCAACGCGCTCCTGGAGCCGGGAGACCACGTGGTCGCTGTCTATCCCGCCTACCAGCAGCTCTACAGCGTCCCGCGGGCGATCGGCTGCGACGTGTCGCTCTGGAAGCTGCGGGAGGAAAACGGATTCCGCTACGACCTCGAGGAGCTCGAGCGGCTCGTGACTCCGCGGACCCGGCTGATCGTGCTCAACACTCCGCACAACCCGACGGGTGCGATGCTCTCCCGCGCCGACCTGGAGCGCGTCGGCGCCATCGCCTCCTCCGCCGGCGCGCGGATCCTCTCCGACGAGGCCTACCGCTGGCTCGAGATCCCGGGAGGCGAGCCGCTCGCGCCCCCGATGCGCGACTTCGTCCCGTCGGCCGTCAGCGTGGGAACGCTCTCCAAGCCGTTCGGCCTGCCCGGCCTTCGGATCGGCTGGTTTGCCGGTCCGGCCGACCTCGTCGCGAAATGCTGGGGGACGCGGGACTACGTCTCTCTCTCGCCTGGCAAGTTGAACGACGCTCTGGCCGTCCTCGCGATCAAGCACCGCGGGCGGATCACGGCGCGCACGCGGGAGATCGTCCGGGCGAACCTCGCGGCGGCCACGGCCTGGTTCGCGCGCCACGCGGATGTCGTCTCCTGGACCCCGCCGCGGGGAGGGCTGCTGGCGCTGATGAAGTACGCGTTTGATATGCCCTCCCTGGAGCTCTCCGACCTGCTGGCCGAGAAGTACGGGGTCATGCTCGCCCCCGGATCGGCCTTCGGCGTCGAGAACCACCTGCGAATCGGGATCGGCCAGGACCCGCCGACGTTCGCCGAGGGGTTGAATCGCACGGCCGCCTGTTTCGAGGACCTCCGCCGGCAGGGAGTGACAGCGTAACCTTCCGCCGCGCTCCTCGTATAGACATTCTGTAGGAGCTGCGATGGAGGAAACCCCCGCCAACCTGTTGCAGGGGACACTGGACCTGCTGATCCTGAAGTCCCTGACGCTTGCCGAGCTTCACGGCCTCGGAATCGCCAGGAGGATTGGTCAGATCACGCGGGGCACCTTCGACGTCAAGCCTGGCTCACTCTTCCCGGCCCTGCATCGCATGGAGGAGGCCGGGTGGCTGGCTTCCTCCTGGGGAGAGTCGGAGAACGGAAGGCGCGCGAATTACTACCGGCTGACGCCGGCGGGCCGGCGACAGCTGCGGACGGAGACGGAGCAGTGGGGGCGGATCTCCCTGGCGATCGCCTCCGCCCTGAAAACGACGTAGCGCGATGCCCTTGATGCCCAGGCCGAGGCTCGCCAGCTTGTGGCGAAACCTCGTTGACCGGAAGAGCCGCGATGAGGCGATCGGCGAGGAAGTCCGCGAGTACGCCCGCCTCCTGGCCGACGAAAAGGAGAAGGAGGGGGCAACGGCCGAGGAGGCGCGCCGGGCGGCCGCGATCGAGGTCGGGGGCGTCGAGCAGGTCGTCGAGGAAGTCCGCGACGTCCGCGCCGGCGTGTTTCTCGCGACCGTGGCCGCGGACGTCCGCTACACGCTTCGGGCGCTCGCCCGGGCGCCGGGTTTCGCCGCGGCGGCGATTCTCGCTCTTGCCCTGGGCATCGGGGCGACCGCGGCGATCTTCTCGGTCATCAGCGCCGTCCTTCTCCGCCCGCTTCCGTACCGCGAACCGGGTCGCCTCGCCGTCATCCTGCACCGGCGGACCAACCCGGTCGCACCGGCGAACTTCCTCGACTGGCGGCGCGACGCGAAGAGCTTCGACACGATGGGAGCCGCGGAGAACTGGATCCCGAACCTCTCGGGAGGCTCCCGGCCCGAGAGCGTGCAGGCGGTCCGGATGTCGGCGGACCTCTTCCGGATGCTCGGCGTCTCCCCGCTCCACGGCCGCGTCTTCCTGCCCGGGGAAGAGGAGGCGGGCCGGGACCACGTCGCCGTCCTCGGCTACCGGCTCTGGCAGCGGTCCTTCGCGGCCGACCCGCGGATCGCCGGCAGAGTCATCCGACTGGATGGCGAGGCGTACACCGTCCTCGGCGTGATGCCGCCGTCTTTCGAGTTCCCGCCCTTCTGGGCCATCGGAACGGAGCTCTGGGCTCCGATCTCGTTCCCGCCGGCGCGGGCGTCCAACAGGGAGGGGCAGAGCCTGCGGATCTTCGGACGCCTCGCTGCGGGCGTTGCGCTCTCGACCGCCCGCGCCGAGATCGCCGCGATCACGTCGCGCCTGGAAAAGCAGTACCCGGGAAGCAACCGCGAGGTCACCGTCGAGTCCCTCCAGGAGACGGTCGTGGGCGGCGTCCGGCCGGCGTTGCTCGTCCTGCTCGGAGCCGTCGTCTGCGTCCTGCTGATCGCGTGCGCCAACGTCGCGCACATGCTGCTCGCACGGGCGACCGCGCGGGAGCGGGAAGTCGCGATCCGTTCCGCGCTGGGCGCGGGACGGCGTCGCATGGTCCGCCAGCTCCTGACGGAGAGCGTCGTCCTCGCGATCCTTGGAGGCGCTGCCGGGATCGCCCTCGCCGCCGGGGCGACGAAGCTCCTCGTTTCGCTCGCTCCCGGCGAGATTCCGCAGCTCCAGGCGGTCGCGCTGGACTGGCGCGCGCTGGCTTTCACGCTGGGAGTCTCGCTGCTCACCGGAGTCCTGTTCGGCCTGGCTCCCGCCTTCGAGGTCTCCAGGCGGGACCTGGCAGGAACGCTCCGCGAGGGAGAGCGCGGATCGACCGGCGGTCCGCGGAGGACTCGCCTGCGGAGCCTCTTCATCGCGTCGGAGGTCGCCCTCGCCCTGGTCCTGTGCGTGGGCGCCGGGTTGATGATCCGGTCCTTCGCCGCCCTGGAGTCCGTGGATCCGGGCTTCGTTTCTCAAGGAGTGCTCTCGCTCGTCGTCTCCGTGACCGGCACCGGGCAGGCGCCGCCGCCCCGCCGCGCCGCCTTCTTCGGCGAGGCGCTCGAGCGGATCCGGCGGCTGCCGGGAGTCGCCTCGGCGAGCGCGATCAACCACCTTCCGATCGCCGGCGACATCTGGGGCTGGTCCTTCTCGATCGAGGGGCGTCCCATCCCCGCGCCCGGCGAGAGCCCCGACGCGGCGTACCGCGTCGTCCTGCCCGGCTACTTCGCGACCATGGGGATCCCGATCCTGCGCGGCCGGGACATCCGGGAGAGCGACACCCTCGACTCGCCCGGGGTCGTCGTCGTCAACGAGGCGCTCGCCCGCAAGCACTGGCCCGGCGAAGACCCGATCGGGAAACGGATCACCTTCGACGACCAGGACAAGAATCCGCAGTGGCTGACGGTCGTCGGCGTCTCGAAGAACACGGTCCGCAATGCCTGGGGAGCGGCTCCGCAATCCGAGACGTACCTGGCGTACCTCCAGCAGCGCAGGTACCTGGAAAGGCTGTCGTCGAACTACACGTACCTGACCCTCGTTTTGCGCGCGAATGGCGATCCCTCCGCGCTGGCTCCGTCGGTCCGAAGCGCGGTCTGGTCGGTGGATCCCAATGCCACGATCTCGCAGGTCCTGAAGATGGACGACGTCGCGGCGATGGCCGTGGCGGGACCGCGGTTCTACCTGATGCTGCTCGCCGTCTTCGCCTCGGTGGCGCTGCTTCTCTCCGCGGTCGGCATCTACGGCGTCATGAGCTATTCCGTCTCGCGGCGCACCCACGAGATCGGCCTGAGGATGGCGCTGGGCGCCGAACAGGGGGACGTCCTGCGCCTCGTCGTCCGGCAGGGGATGCTGGTCGCGCTTGTCGGAGCGGGCGCCGGGCTGGTCGGGGCGCTTCTCCTGACCCGGTTGATGAAGACGTTGCTCTACGGAGTCCAAGCCACGGACCCGATCACGTTCGGTGCGGTCTCGTTGGTCCTGGTCGTCGTCGCCCTAACGGCGAATTACGTTCCGGCTCGCCGCGCTTCGCGTATCGATCCATTGATAGCCCTGCGACACGACTGAGGGCGACCAAGGGCGCGGGCGGGCGCAAGGCCCGCC
>Ga0126379_10000829_pt1 | contig 17841 bp, 15 predicted proteins | sample PanSoiMetPlot_24_FD_92640 | JGI IMG/M metagenome (GOLD analysis project Ga0126379, IMG submission 92640) | Tropical forest soil microbial communities from Panama - MetaG Plot_24 | ecosystem: Environmental > Terrestrial > Soil > Tropical forest > Bulk soil | place: Panama | collected 2016-02-17
AAAACCGGCTTGGTTCGATGGGCTTGGTCGCCCGGCTTCGACCAACGCCGCCAGGAACGCGAAACGCCACCTTAACGCGCCAATGGGTTGCGCAGGCGACACCCTGCCCCGATTCGCGACGCCAGTTTCCATTTGACACTTGGTAAGTGATGGCTTACGGTAAGCTATGACTTACGTAAGTGCCCTTGCGGCTTTGGCGGACCCGACACGCCGCCAGGTGTTCGAGCGCCTCAAATTCGGACCACAACCCGTCAGCGTAATCGCGCGCGGGATGCCGGTCAGCCGCCCGGCGGTGTCGCAGCATCTCAAGGCGCTGAAGGAGGCGGGCCTTGTGGCCGACCGACCGGAAGGAACACGCCGGGTCTATTTCATCGACCCGCAGGGGCTCGGCGAACTGCGGCGATGGCTTGATCAATTCTGGGACGAGGCGCTCGCGGCGTTCCAGACAGAAGTTGAACGTGGCGCGAGTGATCAGGAGAGCAAAGGCAAATGACGATGGCGGTCAAGATCGCGCCGGTGCGCAAGACTATTCGCGTCAACGCAACCCAGGCCCGCGCATTCGATGCTTTCACGTCCGGCCTCGGCCGGTGGTGGCCGCGCGACCACAGCATCGGAAACAAGCCAATGAAGGCGGCCGTCATGGAAACGCGCCTCGGCGGCCGTTGGTATGAACTGGCAGAAGACGGAACGCAGGCGAATGTCGGCAGGATCATCGTATGGGAGCCACCCCAGCGTTTTGTGATGACCTGGGACATCAACAGCCACTGGAAGCCCGACACGACGATCAGCTCCGAGGTCGAGGTCAGGTTCGTCGCCGACGGCGCAAATGCCACACGTGTGGACCTGGAGCATCGCAAGTTCGAGCAGATGGGCGCCGAAGCTGGCGAATCGATGCGCAAGGATGTCGACGGTGGCTGGCCACGACTGCTGGAGCTGTTCAGGACCGAAGCCGAAGCCGCGTGAATCAGATCGCGACCATCAACTCCCAATATTCCCGCCTGACAGAAGCGCTTGCACAATCGTCGCTACCGCGGCGGCAGCATAAGGCAAAGATTTCCTGCGACGGCGCGAAACACCGGCTAGCGAGGCCAATTCTCAATGAAATCCTCACTCATGTTGCGGATCGCCGCAGGTCTAACCTTGCTTTATTGTGCGGGCCATACATTGGGAATGCCGTGGACCCCGTCGACCCGACCGCCAGACATGGCAGTGCTTGAAGCGATGAAGACCGATCGATTCAACGTTGCGGGCAGCACCAGAACCTATTGGGACTTCTATTTCGGATTTGGCTTGGCCATCACCGGATACTTGGCTCTGCAGGCCATCGTGCTCTGGCAGCTTGCGCCGTTGGCAAAAAAAGCCGCCATCGAGATTCGCCCCATTGTCGCGGTATTCTTAATAGCTTTTGTCGCAAACGCGATTATTGTGTGGAGGTATTTCTTTGTGATCCCTTTGGTTTTTGCCATAGCGATCACAACATGTCTTGCTTTGGCATTCGTTTTCGCGCGGCCCGCTGCGTCAACCTAGCGCCCGGATGCCTTGCCATGCTCGACGGCTGTGCTGCGATCCTTGGATTCTTGGAAAAATTGATACCGATGACAAGGATAGCAGGCGACCGCTATTGTGCCTACATGATCGAAAGATATGTCCGCCGCCACGCCTACCGAACGTCTTTGGTTCGTCACTACGAAGCAAGGAGCATGCACGATGAGTGAATTTACATTTCTGTTTCGCGGCAGAGACACCTCCGCGTCTCCCGAGCAAATGCAGAAAACCACGCAGAAATGGGTTGCGTGGTTCAAGGAACTCAACGAAAAAGGCCACATCAAGGACCCCGGCCATCCGCTGGAACCCGCCGGCAAGGTCGTAATGGGCAAACAGAAGACCGTCCATGACGGTCCATACGCCGAGGCCAAGGATATCGTCGGCGGCTTCACGCTGATCGAGGCCAAGGATCTCTCGCAAGCTGTGGAACTTTCGAAGGGTTGTCCGATCTTTGAGGTCGGCGGATCGGTGGAAGTGCGCCCGATCCAGATCCTGAACATGTAAATGGAGCCGAGCGACCATCTGTTCCGGCGCGAAGCAGGCCGCATGGTCGCGGCCCTGACGCGGGTGTTCGGAGTCCACAACATCGCCCTGGCGGAAGACGTCGTGCAAGACGCCTTCTGCCGCGCGATGGAGGTGTGGAAATTCCGTGGCATACCTGAAAATCCTTCCGCGTGGCTGATGGCCACGGCGAAGAATCGGGCGCTTGATGTTCTGCGGCGTCAGCGCACGGCGCGGACCTCCGCGCCTGAGCTGGGACGGCTCCTTGAGAGCGAATGGACGCTCGCCCCGGTCGTTGATGAACTCTTTGCACCGAACGTCATCAAAGACGATCTGCTGCGTATGATGTTCTCATGCTGCCACCCTCGATTATCGGAGGAGGCCCAGGTCGCGTTGATGCTCCACATCCTGTGCGGCTTCAGCGTAGGTGAGATCGCGAGCGCCTTTGTCAGCGGCCATGCGGCAATCGAGAAGCGCATCCAAAGGGCCAAAAAGGTGCTGGCGGGATCAAAACGGCTTTTCGATGTTACTCTGCCAGCCGACTTTTCGGCCCGGCTTCCGGCCGTCCATCGCGCGCTCTACTTGCTTTTTAACGAGGGCTACCATGGCGCGTCCGCCGAGTCCGCGGTCCGCGCCCAGCTCTGCCACGAGGCGATGCGGCTCGCCGCAATTCTCCTCGAGCACCCACGTGGGGCGACATCCACGACTTACGCTCTCTCCGCGCTCATGTGTCTGAACGCGGCGCGTCTGCCGGCGCGCGTCGATGCCTCGGGCAACCTCACCTCGCTTTTCGAGCAGGATCGATTGCTGTGGGATCGAAAGCTCGTGCTCGAAGGCCTGAAACTCCTGGAGCTGTCGGCAAGCGGTTCCGAACTCACCGCGTATCACGTCGAGGCGGCGCTGGCCTCGGTTCATGCGACCGCACCTCGGACCGAGGATACGAACTGGGCAACGATTGTGTCGCTATACGATACATTGATGACTATACATCCTTCCCCGATTGTCGCGCTCAACCGCGCCATCGCGGTCGCGCAGCACGAGGGTCCCGAGCGTGGGCTCGAAGAGATCGACGCGATCGAGGACCGCAAGCGCTTGTCCGCATACCCGTTTTACTCAGCAGCGCTTGGCGAGCTTGAGCTTCGCCGCGGGAGGCACGAGACTGCGCGCGAACACTTCCGAGCAGCGCTTGCTCTCGCGCGCAACCCGATGGAGCGCCGATATCTCGAGCGGCGTATGAACGCATGCGAACGGGACGATTCGCAACATGTAGGATTTTACGAAGAATTTCAGAACCCGCCGCTCGCCTTCGAAAGTTGTTTGCAAGGTGTGCGTCGAAGCTGAAGAGCGGTAACGGTTCATTTGCCAGCGCCTGTGTATAAGCCGACCCGGCGAGCTTTTTCATAAACCTGTTTCCGTTGTTTACGGGCCTGGTCGTGTTCCACCGCCCGCGCCGTTGCACGATGGTCCGCAAGGAAAAGTGTCCGCCGCGATGGCGATCAAACGTTAAGGGGTCGAGAGGGTGCAGCACTGCCCTCGTGCCGATGCCGAATGTCATTTTCAAGGAGGCCCGGCTAGCGAACTGCAGCACGACGCTCTCAGGCAGATGAAACGTGGACAACCTCCAACGTCATAGGAGCTAAAATGACAACCGAATTCCGAATGCCAGCCACTTCAAAGTGGCGCGCACTCCCGGCCTTTTCATTGGGACTGGCCGCCCAAATCGCCGTAGGGGCATCCGCCGCAGCTCAGTCGACTCAGCCCGCCGGGAGCCAGTTGCCGGCGCTCATGGATCGACAAAAAGAGATCGCTCTGGCTCTAAGCGCCTGCCCGCCGTCGGTGGCGAGCAAGGCGGCGGTCTACGTCCTCGACAAGTCCGGCTACATCAAAGTCCAGGATAGCCATAACGGCTTCACGGCCATTGTCCAACACTCGCTGCCCACCAGCCAGGAGCCGCGCTGCATGGATGGGGAGGGAACGCGCACGCATCTCCCGCGCATCCTGAAGGTCGCGGAGCTCCGCGCTCAGGGAAAGAGCCGCGAAGAGATCAAGCGCTTCGAGGCCGACGCGTTCGCCAAGGGCATCTTTCAGCCGCCGGCCCGGCCGGGTGTCGATTACATGTTGTCGACGGAAAACCGGTCACCGTCGATGAGGAAAGGGGCATCGTGGCACCCTTCCCGCCCCACGTGATGTTCTATGCACCCTACCTGACCAACGCCGACCTTGGCTCGGTCGTCAACCGCGGGCCAGCCTTCGTTGCCGGTGAAGGCACTCCCCACGCCCTCATTATCGTTCCCGTTGGTGCGCATACAGATTCGGGCCATGCTGCCCCGGCCGACGAGCGCTCGGACGACTTGCGGTAATCGATTCCGGCGCGGCGCAGCCTACACCGCAACCCCTGTGTCGCTCATCTGGAGGCGCAATGACTATCGACCGAGCCCTTATCCAAGCACTTGGCCCTTGCGCAGTCTCGACGGCAGCACTAAGTATGGGAGACCGATCGGTCTCTTTGTGTCGCAGGCATTCGATGAAGAAAGGCGAAGCCACCCGCAAGCGCATTGTCGCCCGCGCTGCCAACCTGCTCAACATGCAGGGTTATTTGGGCACCCCCGTGTCGGAGATCATGCGCGTTGCCGGCCTCCAGAAGGGCGGCATTTATCGCCATTTCGAGAGCCGCGCGGCGCTGACGCGAGAGGCTTTCGAGTATGCGGTGGCGCGCATGCGTGATCGCTTCGTGGATGCACTGGAGGGAAGAAAAACGGCCACCGACAAGCTCTTCGCTCTGTTTGAGGTGGTTCAAAATGCCTCGCAGGAGGAGTCCTATCGAGGCGGCTGTCCAATCATGAACCTCGCAGTGGAAAGCGATGACGTCGATCCCGAACTCCGTGAGCTGGCACGCGATGCAATGACGCGGTTCGTCGGTCTCTTTGAACGCGTGATCGCCGAGGGCACAAAAAATGGCGAATTCTCACCGGGCGATCCACGGATGCGGGCGATCCGTATCGTCGCAAGCCTCGAAGGCGCGCTCATGTTGAGCAACCTCTACAAGGATCGAACTTACATGGAAGCCGCGATGGATGACCTCATAGGCAGCATTCGGAAGGGTTTTCGTTAATGGATCTTTTTTTGCCACAAAAGAGACCGATCGGTCTCAAAATGGACAACCATTCGAACCAATGCGCGACAGGTTGATGGTTTCGCGCATTCTGAACGGAGGCGAACATGCGTTCAGTGAGCATACCAGGCCGCTTATCCATCGGGCCGGCAGGCGCTGTATGGTTGCGCGCGGCCGCGTTGTTGGCGGCGCTCGCCATTCTCGCCGGCTGCAGCAGCGAGGCGAAGGTAGAACGGGAGTTCGTTCGACCGGTGAAGGTTGCGGTCGTCGGCGATGCCGTACGCGGGCGAACACTGAACTATTCAGGTGTGGTGCGGCCGCGGATCGAAAGCGCCGTCGGTTTCCGGGTGCCCGGCAAAATCGTGGAGCGCTTGGTCAATGTCGGCGATCACGTAGAAGTCGATCAGGTCATCGCACGGCTCGACCCCATTGATCTGGGGCTTGCGGAGCAGAGCGCCAAAGCAGCCGTCGATTCGGCGCGCAGCCGGCGCGATGTGGCGCGCGATAACCTGGAGCGCGGCAAAGCCCTTCTGCCAAGCGTAACTATTTCGCAGGCGGCTTACGATACCCGACGCAACGAAATGGATGCTGCCGCGTCGGCGTTGGAATCCGCCGAGGCGCAGTTGCGCCAGGCCACCAACGCGGTCGGCTACGCAACGCTGCGAGCCGACAAGGCGGGCATTGTGACCGCGGTCTTGGCTGAGCCGGGACAGGTCGTCAGTGCCGCCCAAGCCGTCGTTACGCTTGCCCAGAAGGGCGAGATCGAGATCGCAGTTGCTGTACCGGAACAAGACGCCGGAAATCTCGCGGTCGGTTATCCCGCCAAGATTACGCTTTGGGCAGGTCCCCGCCTGAGTTTTGAAGGCCGCATTCGCGAAATCGCCGGTCAGGCTGATCCGGCCGCCAGAACCTATGCCATCCGCATCTCCGTGGGTGAGGCGCCGCAGATCATGCGGCTTGGAATGACCGCATCTGTAGTGCTCCGCATCGACGACGATGCGTCAGGCATCGTGGTGCCGGTGGCAGCCGTGACTGAAAGCGACGGCAGCCCGGTGGTATTCACCGTCGATCCGGCCACCGAGACCGTCCACAAGAGGAAAGTCGTGGTGGGCGGAACCGCCGAGAACGGCGTGCGGATCGCCGATGGGGTGCATACCGGCGATCTGGTCGTCACCGCGGGCGTCCAGTTTCTCCGCGATGGGATGACCGTACGTCTTTCGAACGACCACCAGCAAGCGCGCGTCGCGGGCTCGACCTGAAGGAGGACACAATGCGCAGGGAAACGTTCTCGCTGCCCGAAGGCTTGCTGCAGGCTGGCCCATCAAAGGGCTTCAACCTGTCGCGTTGGGCGATCAACCACGGCGGGTTCACGGCGTTCCTTCTCGTCCTGCTGCTGGCCGCTGGCCTCGTCTCGTTCCTTCGCATCGGTCAGAAGGAGGATCCGGACTTCACGTTCCGCGTCATGGTTGTCCAGGTGATGTGGCCTGGCTCGACGGTCGAGGAGATGCAGGACCAGGTGGTCGACAAGATCGAGCGCAAGGTGCAGGAGACGCCGGGTCTCGACTTCGTCCGCTCCTACACGCGATCCGGCTTCGCCAACATCTTCGTTAATCTCAAGGGCTCGATACGCGGGGACGCGGTCAAGGATGCGTTCTATCAGGTGCGCAAGAAGATTGGTGACATTCGCCAAACGCTTCCGGACGGCGTCATAGGCCCGTTTTTCAACGACGAGTTCGGTGATACCTACATTTCTCTCTATGCCATTACCGGTGAGGGCTTTTCCTACCCGGAGCTGAAGAACTTCGCTAAGGGCGCGCGGGACCTCCTGCTGCGCATTCCCGGAGTCGCCAAGGTCGATTTGCTGGGAACCCAGGACGAGCGGGTCTTCATCGAAGTTTCTTCGGTAACGCTGGCTGAGCGCGGGTTGACGGCGCTCGACATCCAAGCTGCGCTCGCGGGCCAGAATGCGATGGATCCGGCGGGCCGCATCGAGACCGGCGACCGGTCGGTGCGCATCGACGTAGAGGGTGGGCTTCGATCGGTCGAGGATATTCGCGAATTGCGGCTGCGCGCCGGACAGCGGACGTTTAGGTTGGGCGACGTTGCCGAGGTCAGACGAGGCCTCGAAGATCCGCCGACAGCCAGGACCCGTTACCAGGGTCGTGAAGCAGTCGTGCTCGGCACCACCATGGCTGCCGGCGCCAACGTCATCGAGGTCGGCGCCGAGGTTGACCGCGCGTTCAAGCGCATCGAGCAGGACCTGCCGATCGGCATCGAACTTGGCCGTATTTCGGATCAGGCCAAGGTTGTCACCAAGGCGGTCCATCAATTTCTGGAGGCATTTGGGGAAGCGGTCGGCATCGTGCTCCTTGTATCGCTGATCGCACTCGGCTGGCGGGCCGGCCTGGTTGTTGCCTTAACGATACCCCTGGTGCTGGCCGCCACCATTTTCGTCATGTCGCTGATGGGGATCGACCTGCACCGCATATCGCTCGGAGCCCTCGTCATCGCACTCGGTCTCCTGGTCGACGACGCGATGATCTCGGTCGAGATGATGGACCGGAAACTCAAGGAGGGTCATGACCGGCTTGCCGCGGCGACCTTCGCCTACACGTCGACGGCGTTTCCGATGCTGACCGGCACGCTGATCACCGTCGCCGGCTTCATTCCCGTGGGTTTCGCGCAGAGCGCCGCCGGCGAGTATGTCAGTGCACTGTTCTGGGTGACCGGTATTGCGCTCATCGTATCGTGGTTTGCTGCGGTCTATTTCACACCGTGGATCGGGTATCGCGTTCTTAAGATCCCCAACCGTGAAGCCGGTGAGCACAATGTTTTCAACAGCCGGCCTTACCGCGCAATTCGGGCCATCGTCGCTTGGTGCGTCCGCCGGCGTTGGGTGGTCGTGGGACTCACCTTGGGCGCGCTGTTCGCCAGTATCGCGAGCTTCGCCCTCATCCCTAAGCAATTCTTTCCAACCTCCAACCGTCCGGAAATCCTTGTCGACTTGTGGTTGCCTGAAGGGACGTCGTTTGAGCAAACCGAGCGCGAGACCACGCGCTTCGAACAGCGGATTTCGCAGAATCCCGACCTTGCCGATGTCTCGGCATTCATCGGCGAAGGCGCACCGCGCTTCTACCTGCCGCTTGACCAGCAGCTCAGGAACCAGAACTTTGCCCAGCTGCTGCTGATGTCGAAATCGATTGAAGCGCGCGAGCGTCTCCTGGTTGAAATCCGCGAGATTCTGGCACGCGACTTCCCCGACGTCCGCAGCAAAGCCGATCGGCTGTTCAACGGTCCTCCAGTAGGCTGGCCCGTCCAGATTCGCGTCGTCGGCCCTGATCGAGCCAAGGTGCGCCGCCTGTCGGCCGATGTCGCCGATGTGATGCGCGCCAATCCGGATATCGGCAGCGTACACAATGACTGGCTTGAGCCGGTGCCGAGCCTGAAGCTCGAAATCGATCAGGACCGCGCACGCGCGCTCGGCGTCACCTCGCAGAGTGTGCGCCGCACCTTGCAGACGACGCTGTCGGGCCTTCAGATTGGTGAATTCCGCGAACAGGACGAAACCATCAAGGTGATGCTGCGCGAGCCCTCGAACACGCGCAATCTGCTTTCCGCTCTGGACGCCATTTACGTGAAAACGACGGACGGCGCATCGGTGCCGCTGCGCCAAGTGGCTAACGTGCAGGTCATGCTGGAGCCCGGAATCCAATGGCGCAGAGACCGGCTGCCTTCCGTAACGGTTCGCGGTGTGGTGCCGGACGGCGTGCAGTCGCCGGATGTCACCAAGGCGATCTTTGCTCAATTGAAGCCGCTGCGCGACAGTCTGCCGGCCGATTATCGCATCGAGATGCAGGGCGCGGTCGAGGAATCGGCCACGAGCCAGACTTCGATCAACGAGAAGATGCCGGCGATGCTGCTGGTCATTTTGCTGTTGTTGATGATCCAGCTGCAGCACCTCGGCAAGACAGTTATGGTACTGGCTACGGGTCCGCTCGGATTGATCGGTGCAGCGGCAGCATTGCTGGTGTTTCAGGCGCCTTTCGGCTTTGTCGCCATCCTCGGCGTCATTGCGCTTGCAGGCATCATTATGCGCAACAGCGTGATCCTGGTCGATCAGATTCAACAGGACCTGACGGCAGGGCACGATGCGGTCACTGCGATCGTCGAATCGGCAGTCCGCCGATTTCGGCCTATTACGCTCACCGCCGCGGCGGCTGTGCTGGCCTTGATCCCGCTTGCTCGCGAAGTTTTCTGGGCGCCGATGGCGTTGGCGATGATGGGCGGCGTGATTGCGGGAACGGTGCTGACGTTGACGTTCCTGCCTGCCCTCTACGCGCTGGCGTTCAGGGTTGCGATGCCAAAGAGCCGCAAAGGGCAGTCCGGCGATGAGCCAAACGTGAAGCCGATGGCTGAACCGGCCCTGCACGCAGCCGCGTGAGCGCCGGTCGGCCCGCCGAACGACAAAGGGACTGCAAATGACCGAAGCGCTCATCGTTCAAAACAGGATCGGGCAGGAGATGACGCCTGACACACGATCGCAGGCGGCCGCCAGCGTAGTCGACTTGGTGCGCAGCGATCAGCAGGCCATCGGCCAATCGCAACCGCTGGCCGTTCCCAAGCTGCGCGTTCGGCAGGCGATTTTGCATGGGCCGGTTCTGGCAACAATGTTGAAACTGGCTTGGCCAACGATCGTGGTGTTGCTGGCGCAGGTGGCGGTCGGCGTCGCCGAGACATTTTACGTGAGCTTCCTGGGCACTTCGGCGCTGGCCGGCGTCGCCCTCGTCTTCCCGATCCTGATGCTGATGACCATGATGTCGAATGGCGCCGTCGGTGGCGGCGTTGCGTCAGCCATGGCGCGCGCCATCGGATCGGACCGCAAAGATGATGTTGATGCGCTGGCCTTGCACGCGCTCGTTATCGCGGTGTTTTTTGGCCTGGTATTCACTGCCGTGACCTTGCTGTTTGGTCGCGCGATTTACGCGGCCCTTGGCGGCAGCGGCGCGGTGCTGGATGCCGCCCTGACCTATTCAGAGTTTGTATTCGCAGGCGCAGTCCCGAGCTGGATCGTCAGCCTGCTGGCTGGGGCTTTGCGCGGCGCCGGCAATGTCAGAATACCGGCCATCGTCACGCTGGCCTCGGCAGCCGTGCTGGTCGTGCTGTCGCCGGCGCTCATCTTCGGCTTCGGCCCGCTGCCTCGGCTTGGCATCGCCGGAGCCGGTTTGGCGGTGTCCGCGTTCAACGTGCTCGCGGCCATCGTACTGATTCGATACATGAGTCTGTCGCCGGGCACGCCGGTTCTCCGGCGCGCCCGACTGGAGAGCCGCCTGTTTCGCGACATGCTGGGTGTCGGACTGCTTTCGGCGGTCGGCACGGCGCAATTCAATCTCACGGTTTTGTTGGTCACCGGGGCCGTCGGGATGTTCGGCGCCGATGCGTTGGCCGGTTACGGCATTGCGTCGCGGCTCGACTACTTGCTGATTCCGTTGTTGTTCGGGCTTGGCACCGCGGTTGTCACGATGGTCGGCACCAACATAGGCGCCGGCGCTGTGGCGCGGGCACGACGCATCGCATGGACCGGCGCGCTGCTGGCTGCGGTTGTCACGGAAGCGATCGGGTGTCTTGTGGCCCTGTTCCCGACGGCTTGGCTCGGACTGTTCAGCAACAACGCAAATGTGCTGGCGACCGGCACAACCTACTTGCAAATCGTTGGCCCGTCCTACGGAGCGGTTGGCCTCGGTCTGTTGCTCTACTTTGCCGGCCAGGGCGCAGGCCATGTGCTCTGGCCCGTGCTCAGCGGAACCGTTCGCCTCATGATCGCGGCGGTGCTCGGCTGGATCGCGGTTGCCTGGTTCGGTTTTGGTCAGGCCGCGCTGTTTGCGCTGGTGGCGGCCGCCGCGCTGGCGTTCGGCGGCCTGGTTGCACTCGCAACCCGGCTTCAGTCCTGGGGTGACAGGTGACTATCAGCAGCAATGGAGGTTCTCATGAACATTCTATCAAGTGAGTCCGATAATTGGGCGGTCCGCGTCTGGCGAATCCTGACCGTCTGGGAAGAAGCTTTCAACACGAGTCCGATCGAGCGGCTAGAACGGCGCGTTGCTGCATTGGAGCAACATGCTCGGCTCGCAAGTGAGCGCCCCCGTATCCGCGCGGAAGCCGAGAGCGGCTGGGAGGACACGTCGGCGATAAGTCAAGATCGGCAGGTCACGCAATCGATGTGATTGCAGCGGTGAGGAAGTCAGCGAGCAGGAGGCCGCCGATCTCCATAAACCGGCATGCCTCCATCTTCTACACCTGTTGAAAGAGGGTGTTTTGCCCTATCGCGAGGTCGACCGAGGTCCAGGAACGGAGCGACCGCCCGATCATGACCGAAAGTTCCCGAAGTTCAAACCCGGCCGGCAATTCGCCGACAGCGGCGCAAGTGGAAAGCGGCGTCGAGATTGCTACCGGTTCCTCGATAATCGGCATCGATACTAACGATTTGACGAAATTGAAACCTTTTCATTATCACTGAAAAGGCCAGAGCGCGGTAGAAGGAAGTGACATATTCTGGCCAAGATGCAACATGTAGGGTAAATCGTACCTGTCGCTAGTCGTGCCGCGGGTCCACCTAGGGACGAGTGCATGCCTTCGATCATGATCACGGGCGCTAATCGGGGCTTAGGCCTCGAATTCGCGCGCCAGTATGCAGCCGATGGCTGGCAAATCTTTGCGGCCTGCCGGAATCCGGAGGCCGCTGATGCCCTCCGCAAGCTCGCACAAGCCGGGTCCGTGACAATCTTTCCCATGGATGTCAGTGACCCGCATAGCGTCAAACGCGCCGCGGCGAATTTAGGCAACACGGCGATTGATATTCTCCTCAACAGCGCCGGAATTATCGGCAAGCAAAACCAGAAAACCGGCAATGTCGACTACGAATCTTGGAAAGACGTCCTCAACGTCAACACGATGGGACCGCTGCGCGTTACTGAGGCATTCAGCGACCATGTTGCACGCAGCGAACGTAAGCTCGTCGTGACGATCACCAGCGGCATGGGTTCGCTCGCGGATAACACATCGGGCGGTTCAATCCCTTACCGCAGTTCGAAGGCGGCGGTGAATATGGTTATGCGCAGCGCTGCGGTCGATCTTGCTCCGCGCGGCATCGCTTGCGTCCTCGTCAATCCGGGCTGGGTCAAAACCGATATGGGTGGCCCGGGCGCGTCGCTCACGCCAACGGATAGCGTGGCAGCCCTCAAAAGCCTCATTGCGACGCTTGGATTGGCTCAGTCCGGAAAGTTCTTTCATTACGATGGTCGCGAATATGCTTGGTGAAGCGTCGCGCCATCGTCCTCGCTTTTGAGGAGGTCTCTAATGGCGAAGTTGACCATCAACGACGAAGTTCGGGAGATCGATGTCGATCCGGCGATGCCGCTTCTGTGGGCGCTGCGGGATCATGTGGGCCTTACGGGGACCAAATACGGCTGCGGAGCGGCGTTGTGCGGCGCCTGCACGGTGCACATCGACGGTGAACCGGTGCGTTCTTGCCAGATCCAGGTTCGCGAAGTTGTCGACCGCAAGGTGACGACGATCGAAGGGATTGCCGGCCGGGTTGCAAAGGCGGTGCAGACCGCTTGGCAAAAACTCGACGTGGTCCAGTGCGGTTACTGCCAGTCGGGTCAGATCATGAATGCGATCCGGCTGCTGGACCAGAATCCGAAGCCGAGCGATGCCGATATCGACGACGCCATGGACGGTATTGTGTGCCGCTGCGCGACCTACGTGCGCATCCGCGCCGCGATTCATGCAGCCGCCCGCGATCTTGCATGAGGAGTGGCTCAGATGTGGACAACGACGATATCGAGGCACGATTCCCGGCGACCGGCCGCACGACTGACGCGCCGGCGCTTCCTGCAAGGCTCGACCGCAGCGGCCGGCGCCCTCGTTATAGCAACAACGATCGATCTTCCGCCCGGCCTTGCGGCAACGACGCAGGACCCGCCGATGCCCAATGCATTCATCCGCATAGCTCCGGACAACACGGTTACGGTGCTGATCAAGCATCTCGACAAAGGCCAGGGCGTCGCGACCGGGCTCACGACGATCGTTGCCGAGGAACTCGATGCCGACTGGGCGCAGATGCGCGCGGCGTTCGCGCCAGCTGATGCTACACTCTACAACAATCTCTTCTTCGGCGATTTCCAGGGCACCGGCGGGTCAACGTCGGTAGCGAATTCCTGGCAGCAGCTGCGCAACGCCGGCGCTGCGGCCCGCGCCATGCTGGTCGCCGCCGCGGCAGACCTCTGGAAAGTTCCAACCATCGAAATCAAGGTCGAAAAAGGCGTTGTCGCCCATGCGCCGAGCCGCCAGCGGGCGACCTTCGGCGAATTGGCAGCGAAGGCGTCGACAATTCCGGTCCCGACACAGGTTGCGCTCAAGGAACCGAAGGATTGGGTCTATATCGGCAAGCCCTTGCCCCGCATCGACTCGGTCGCGAAAACGACCGGCACCGCCATCTATGCGATCGACGTGAAGCGGCCGGGCATGCTTACGGCCGTCGTGGCCCGGCCGCCACGCTTCGGTGGCGTCGCCAAATCGTTCGACGCATCTGCTGCGAAGGCCGTGAAGGGCGTCGTCGATGTCATCGGAATCCCGCAAGGCATCGCGGTTGTTGCGACAGATACATGGTCGGCGCTGCGTGGCCGCGACGCCCTCAAGATCACGTGGGACGACGCGCAGGCGGAGGCGCGATCGAGCGAGGCGATCTTTGCCGAATATCGTCGGCTCGCGGCGACACCGGGGCTTCCCGCGGCGCGGCGTGGTGAGACGGCCGCGGCGCTTGCAGCCGCCGCCAAGATTGTCGAGGCGGAGTTCACATTCCCGTACCTTGCCCACGCGCCGATGGAGCCGCTCAACGGCATCATTGAGACGAAGTCCGATGGCAGCGTCGAGCTGTGGGCGGGCTCGCAATTTCAAACCGTCGAACAGGCGACTGTCGCGGCAATTCTCGGGCTGACGCCGGATCGTGTGAAGCTCAACACGGTGTGGGCCGGCGGGTCGTTTGGTCGTCGCGCCACGCCGAATGCTGATTATTTCGCCGAGATGGCGGCAATCGCCAAGACGCTTGGCCGCCCAGCGCCGATCCATCTGGTGTGGACCCGCGAGGACGATCTCACCGGGGGGCGCTACCGACCGATGGTGCTGCATAAAGTGCGCGCCGGGCTCGATTTGGCCGGCCGTCTTGTCGGTTGGGAGCAACGCATGGTCAGTCAGTCGTTCACCATCGGCACTCCGATAAGCGCGATGACGGTGAAGGACGGCGTCGACGAAACGGCTGTCGAAGGCGCGGCGAACATTCCTTATGCCATCCCTCATTTCGCCGTCGACTGGCATCACGTCACCTCACCGGTCACGACGCTGTGGTGGCGGTCGGTCGGACATTCGCATACCGCCCAGGCGATCGAGGTCATGATCGATGCGCTCGCTGTCGCGGCCGGACGGGACCCGGTGGCGTTTCGGCTCGACATGCTGGCGGACCATCAGCGCCACGCCGCAGTTCTCAAGCTCGCCGCCGAGAAGGGCGGGTTTGGTGAGAAGCTGCCACCCGGTCGTGGCCGCGGCATTGCGCTGCACGAAAGCTTCAACACCTTCGTTGCCATGGTGGCCGACGTGACGGTCGGACACGAGGGCGCCCTCAAGGTCGATCGCGTGGTGGCGGCAGTCGATTGCGGCATCGCGGTCAATCCGGATATCGTGCGGGCGCAGATCGAGGGTGCAGTCGGCTATGGTCTCGGCGCGGCCTTGCGTAACAAGATCACGTTGACGAACGGCATGATCGATCAGTCGAATTTTAACAGCTACGAGCCGCTGCGTATCTCCGACATGCCCAGCGTCGAGGTGCACATTGTGCCGTCGATGGCGCCGCCGAGCGGGATCGGCGAACCCGGCGTGCCGCCGGTGGCGCCTGCCGTCACCAACGCGATCTTCGCGGCGACCGGTAAGCGGCTCTTCTCACTGCCGTGGGAAACGCGGCTATTGCGGAGCACATGACGACGAGCCCGGCTCGATATCCGAAAAGATTAGTGAGGCGTTCAACTCGGAGTGGACATGATGCGTTGTGTGTCGATCTCCCGGCTGTTTGCCGTCCTTGCAATTCTTGCAGCTGCGCTTCTGGCCGGCGCTACTCGCGTGCTTGATATTTCGGCGCACGGCCAAGCTGCGCATCCGTTCGAGCCGATCGCGAGCGTGCTGCAGCATCCGCGCTGCGTAAATTGCCACCCGAACGGCAACACGCCACTGCAGGGCGATGACCATCATCCGCATCAGATGAAGGTCAACCGGGGTGTCGATGGAAGCGGCTCGGTCGTCGCGCGCTGCTACGCTTGCCACCGGGACCAGAACAGCGATCTATCGATCGTGCCCGGGGCGCCCAGCTGGAAACTGGCACCAGCCGGCATGGCGTGGTTCGGGCTTTCCTCACGCGAACTCTGCACGGTCCTCAAAGATCGGACCCAAAACGGCAATCGAAGCTTGGATGATCTTGTCGAGCACATGGATAACGACCCGTTGGTTCGCTGGGGCTGGAACCCTGGCAGAGGCCGCGCACCGGTGCCGATCCCGCATACGGAATTCGTCGCGTTTCTGAAGACATGGGCCGCGGCCGGCGGGCCGTGTCCGTAACGGTGGGGCCGCAATGTCGTCGAGCGGTGCTACTGTCGGCTCAAAGACTTCAGGCGCATCGCCACACGCTACGACAAACTCGCCCGAAACCATTTCTCCGCACTATGCCTCGTTGACGTCGTGGTGTTCTGGCTGTAGCTGATTGAGTCTGGACCCTAGGCCGCATCGCGTCACTGATCAGCTGCAGGCAAGAACCATGGAATCCGCGCAATATCTTCGTGGTTATGCATCGATAGGCTAATTCGATATGCTAATCCTTGCCAATTTCTGGTGACGAGGATATAATAAGTAGGACTAATCAACGGAACGCTCCGCCACGACGTGGAGCCGTTGCGATAGGACATGGAGGAAGGCGGGCAAGCTGTGAGCCGTTCCCCCGAGAGCGAGACGTTGGCAATGACTTCGGTTTCTCTTACGTGTGAAGGTTGGAATAAATTGGCTAACACAAGAAAATATCTTACGATTTCAAATCGAGGATACTTTCAACCGAATGCAGATTTTGACCCGTCGACTCGTCTCTGGAATATTGTTTCTTGAGTGCCTCAGGAATTTAGCCCAGATCACGGCTTGGTCATGAAGCCGCAAAGTGGAGCACTTTCGCCTTGCATTTGAATGGTTCTCATAAAAAGTTGAGCTCCCAGTTCCCCCACCACCCGCAAAGCAGCCCATCTGTGACATTGCAAACAATGGATCAACGCCATGCTGGCCCCCGGCAGTGACTGCGAAGACTTCGCCTACACCAAGCAACTCTTCTCGTTGATACGCAACGGTCATGCCCATCCTACAGCGACGTTTGGCGCACCGGCTATGGTCTGGCACGTGTCATTCTGGCCCCGCCGCCACATGGACCCGCATGAATTTGAAATGCGTGTCAGGTCATCGAGGTCCGGATTGGAATTGAAGAGCGCCGACCAAATACGCGACGAACACTCAAAACGGTTCAGTGATATAACAGTGGAGTTCAGTAATTTTCTACTGCATCTTCAGCAGCGCGGCTGTGTGCATGGCGCTGATCGGGAGCGGCCCTTTGATCTTGAGGTACCACTCGACTGGGAGGCGCCCGCCCAACAGGATCCTGCATGGGTTGGAAATCCCTTCACGGTGTTCACTTCTGAAGCTTGTGGCTTCACCTTATGGTGGCCGGACTCACCGCGTCATCAGATAGTTGGCGCCACCCCGTCTCCGACCGACCTTCGCGTCCGCGTTCAGGCCGAGGTAACCGAGGACTTCTCGAGCATTACATTCTACATTGACGCCGGCAAGCCGTGGGACCGGGAACCAATCGACGCCGAGAAAGCCGCGGCGGGCGCCGTCGGCGAGCGGCGAGGTAAAATCTTTGAGCACATCAAAAATGTCCGTTCGGTCTGCGAGAACCGGCTCGCGCCACGAGGCGATGCCTTGGTCGATAAAGCCGCGCTTCCGGAGCGGATCGTTGCGGCTCCGCCGCCACAGCCGGAGGCGATCATCGGTAAGACGGAAGAAGAGATCAATCGCGACGAGAATTTGCGCGGACTTCGTGATAACTGGAGCGCCGACACAACGGCTTGGCTTGAAAGCGAGGAAAAGGCCGCCAAGGATTTGATTGCGGCGGCAAATTATCTCTACCAGGAGGTGTGGGAACAGTTCTGCCAAGACTTCGAATTCAATCTCTGCGATATCGCCGGCCGAGCCGGCGAAGTGTTTGCCAATTTTCGGGGCCTTGTCATGCCCACTAGTGGAATGGCCGACACAAAGTCAGAACGCACGATCGAGGCCGCCACTAGTGGGATGGCCGGCACAAAGTCAGAACACGCGATCGAGGCCGCCACTAGTGGAATGGCCGATACAAAGTCAGAACACGCGGTCGAAGCCGCTGCAGCCGATTGTGGCACACGGCCGTTCCCTCGCTTCCAGGCGGCGGGCGAGGGCACGGGATACAACTCCATGGTCGCCGAGCCTAATGCCGTGGTCAAAGCCTTCATGCCATTCATGCGTCGGTTTCGGTCGGACGCCGACTGGCGCGACTGGGTCGCCTGCGGAATTTT
>Ga0126379_10000833_pt1 | contig 17824 bp, 14 predicted proteins | sample PanSoiMetPlot_24_FD_92640 | JGI IMG/M metagenome (GOLD analysis project Ga0126379, IMG submission 92640) | Tropical forest soil microbial communities from Panama - MetaG Plot_24 | ecosystem: Environmental > Terrestrial > Soil > Tropical forest > Bulk soil | place: Panama | collected 2016-02-17
GCCGCTCGCCGTTCTTGGTGAATCCAACTACTGACGGCGTCGTCCGCCCGCCTTCTTCGTTCGGGATGACTTTAGGCTCGCCGCCTTCCATTACTGCGACCACGGAGTTCGTGGTGCCTAAGTCAATTCCAATAATCTTTCCCATTGTTGCCCGCCTCCTAAACTTGATTAGCTCGTATAAACCTTCGCGTTGGGTGCCCGCGTCCTGTCGCGCCGCTTTGGCGACAACCTGGGTCCATCGCGTAACCTATTGAAATGCATTGACATAGCAGTTCAACGCCCCTTACAGAAAGCCCACTATAGAACTTGAGTGACTTACTGTCAAGGTGTTAGATGAAGAAGTCGAGAGTTGGGGTGCATCATTTGGAGCGGTTTCGGAAGCGGAACTCCGTAAGGAAAAAAATGTACCCTCCGTCCACCGCTCCAAGCAAATGCTGGCCACTCGCCGGACCGGCTCTGGGGCCACTTTGCAGCGTTAAAATCCAACTCACAGGCGAAGAGTTTGCTCGAAACGAGCAAGTTCACAATCGACGTTGTCCATGACCTTTAGCTCTGAGCAAATGGTGGCCATGATAATCGGCACGAGCTTTGCCGCCGGGCTTAACGTTTATGCTACCGTCGGTTGTCTTGGACTACTTTCGCACTTCGGCGTCATCCAACTTCCAGCCGCATTGCACGGGCTCGAGTCCTGGTGGATCATTGTCCCCGCGGCCGCGCTCTTCGCGCTCGAATTCTTTGCCGACAAAATTCCGGCCTTCGATCTGGTCTGGAATGCGCTGCACACATTTGTTCGTGTGCCCGTGGCTGCCTACCTTAGCTACGCCGCTAGCTCCCAATTCTCCCCCAGAATGCAGTTGGTCACCACCCTGCTCGGTGCCACCATCGCCTTCGCTGCGCACGGCGGCAAAACCGCCGTCCGCGCAGCCGTAACACCGTCGCCCGAACCCTTCTCCAACGTAGCGCTCAGCTTGGGCGAGGACGTTCTCGCCATCGGCCTCACCTGGATCGCCACCCACCATCCTTTTATTGCCGCAGGCGTGGTCATAGCGTTGCTAATGGTTATCGCGCTCGCTGTCCGCTGGATCGCCCGCTCGCTGCGCCGACTGTTTCGAGGGGCATCTCGAGAGCTGTCGCGGGTTTAGCTTTTAGTGCCTTTGTCCCGCGTGTTTGAATTCTTGGGCGGAGTGCCTAGACTCGATCGCGGGTATTCCTGGTTAAAAGGAAGAGGGCGATGCAGCAGCGCATCGGCGTCGTGACACTGGGTGTGTGGAGAGTGTGCAGCGGAGCCGCCAGTTCTATGAGCGGCTGGGATGGCACCGCTCGTCGGCCAGCAACGAAAGTATCGTGTTCTTTCGGGCAGGCGGATGGCATTGTACCCGCTAGCCGAGCTGGCTAAAAACGCGAACCTCTCACCCGATGGTCAGGGGTTCGGCGGCATCACCCTGGCTTATAACGGAAGCAGCCGAGATGATGTGGATTGGGTGCTGTCGGAGGCGGTGAAAGCCGAGGCCACGCTGTTGAAGCCCGCGCAAGAGGCGTTCTGGGGCGGATATTCGGGATACTTCGCCGACCCGGACCGATTCCCTTGGCAGGCGGCGTCGAATCCGTTGACAAGCGAATTGCTAGTCGCTAATCGCGGCTAGTCGCTAGTTGCCTCTCTACTCCATCCGCAACAGCAGCACCGGTTCCACCATAAACGGGAAGTCGTTGATCGTCTCCACGGCTCGGCGAATCGTCGGCTCCGACACAGGTTCGACGGTAAAAAATAGCGACAGGCGTTCTTTGGGCGAATGCGGTTCCTGCTGCACCGAGTCGATGTTCATGCGCTCGCGGGCGAGGACCTCCGCGACGCGGGCGATGATCCCGGGCTCGTCGTTCACCGTCAGGCGCAAATACCATCCTGCAGGTTTCGGCTCGGGGGCAAGCTCGAGCTCGCGCGACTCGAGAAAGCCGACCACGTTCTTGGCGCTGAGGCGTCCAGCGGCCAGGTCGCGGGCGATCTCGACTAAATCCGATACGACAGCCGCGCCAGTGGCGTCGCCGCCTGCGCCGCGTCCGTAGAACATCTGCGTGCCAAGGCGGTCGCCGACGAGGAAGACGGCGTTGTTGACGTCTTCGACCTTGGCCAGCATGGAGCGGCGGCTGACCATCCAGGGACGCACAGAGAGATCGAGACCGTGCGCGCTGTGCTCGGCGGAGGCGACGAGACGGATAGTGCGGTCGAGGCGCGCGGCAGAGCGGATGTCCACCGAGCGGACGTGGCGAATGCCGTGAGTGGGAATGCGATTGACGTCCAGGCGTCCGCCGAAGGCCATGCGGGCGAGGATGCAGAGCTTATCACGGGCGTCCTGGCCGTCGATGTCGAAGGTGGGATCGGCTTCGGCGTAGCCGGCGAGTTGCGCTTCGCGCAGGGCCTGATCGAAGTCGATGCTGCGGGACTCCATCTGGGTGAGGATGTAATTGGAGGTGCCATTGAGGATGCCGTGCAGGGCGATGAGGCGGTCTCCGGCGGTGGATTCGTGGATGACGCGGAGGATGGGAATGCCTCCGGCGACGCTGGCTTCGAAGCCGATAGGCAGGTTCTTGGCGACAGCGAGGGCGAAGAGTTCGTCTCCGTGCTCGGCCAGGAGCTTCTTGTTGGCGGTGACGACAGGCTTGCCATGCTCGAGGGCTCCGCGAAGAAGTTGCAGGGAGTGGTCAACCCCGCCCATGGTTTCGACGATTACGTCGACGTCGGGGGCGTCGAGGAGTTCGCGCCAGCCGGTGGTGATGCGTGCGCCTTCGGGGGCTTCGGCTTCGGGAATGGGCTTGCGGCGGCAGACGGCGGTGACGACAAGCTTCACTCCGCTGCGGCGCTCGATGAGGGAGGCGTGTTTGGCGATGATGTCGGCCGTGGCGCGGCCGACGGTTCCGAATCCGACAATTCCTACACGGACGTGTTTCATGGGCAGTTGTCAGTAATAACAGGGCGCTCGACAGTTCTCAGGTTAGCGCGCAAGATCACGGCGAGAACCTGGGGCACCCAACACCAGCAGCGCCCCTAATGCGAAGACTCTCGGGAAATCCCTATGTCAACTGTAGCAGTTCGGTGGTGTGCTTGAGTTGGCCGCAAGCGGCGTAGATGTCGCGTCCGCGGGGAAGGCGGATGAACGTCGGGATTCCCGCGGCGATGAGGATGGATTGGAAGGCGAGAACGCGCTCGGGGTCGGGCATGGCGTAGGGGATCTCGGGGCCGGGGTTGAGAGCGATGAGGTTGACCTTGGCGCGGAGCCCACGGATAAGGTCGACGACTTCGCCCGCCTGGGATGGGTCGTCGTTGACGCCGCCAAGCAGGACGTATTCAAAGGTGAGGCGCTCGCGGTTGCGGAGAGGGAAGTCGCGGAGAGCGGCGAGTAGCTTGGCGATGGTCCACTTCTTGGTGATGGGCATGATTTCGGTCCGCCGGGCTTCGTTAGAGGCGTTGAGCGAGACGGCGAGCTTGGGGCGGATGTCTTCGGCGCCGAAGTCGGCGATGCGGGGCACGATGCCAGAGGTGGAAACGGTCATGCGCGAGGCAGGGATTCCGGCTCCGGTGACCAGCATACGCACGGCCTGCATGAAGTTGTCGTAATTGAGGAAGGGTTCGCCTTGTCCCATGAAGACCAGGTTGATGCGATCGCGGTCGATGTCGACTTGCTGGTCGTTGAGAACGGCAAGAACTTGTCCGATGATTTCGCCTGCATTGAGATTGCGGTGAAGACCGAGGAGAGCGGTCATGCAGAACTTGCAGTCGACGGCGCAGCCGACTTGGGAGGAGACACAGATCGTGGCGCGCTGGCGGCGTGCTCGAATTTCTCTCGGGAGTCCTTCGGCTCCGCTCCCTTCGGTCGGTCCGCTTAGGATGACACGACCTGACAATATATTAGCCAGCTCCTCGTCGCCGTTGTCGGAGCCGTCGCCCGCTTCGCCGCCGTCGCCTTCGGGCATCCAAACGGTTTCGACGGATTGGCTGTCAGAGAACTGAAAGAGGTAGCGGACGGTACCGTCGCAAGAGACGAACCTTTTTGCTATGACAGGTTGGCCGACCAGGTAACCTTCCTCCAAGAGCTTGTCACGGAAGGACTTGGGTAACATTGTGAACTGATCGAGGGTAGTCCACCTTTGCCGGTAGAGGCCGTCCAGAACTTGCTGGAGGCGGTACCCGGGCTGCCCGAGATCTTCCAGGATTTCGCTAAGTCGCTGATTTGTAAGGTTTAATAGTTCGCGATGTTGCAGTAGGGTCATACATCTAATATCTTGGAAGGGTAAGTAGCCAATCTCCCGAGAGCAGTTCGGGATCTCGCTGGATATGTGCTCATTCTACCCCAGGCTAGGGGAGGCAACAGATTGAGACGGCGGCGAGGGAAATAGAATATATCTCCCAAGTGCGTTCAGCAGGAAGACCAGAGTTCCTCAGGGCTAAAGCCCGGAGTTAGAAACAGGCCCTATCGCCACGAATGAAGTGGTGGTCCGCTGACGCAGGGAGTCGCAAGAGCTGATCTAGTTTCATTCATTCATTAGGGTGTAGGTACATGGCAGCAGAAGCATTGGCGATCGCAGCCGACCGGACCATCCACCGGGAGGTATTGCCCAACGGACTCACCATTTTGACCGAGCAGATGGACCACATCCGCTCGGTTTCGCTGGGGATCTGGTTGAAGGCGGGATCGCGGAATGAAGAGCCGGACGTCAACGGCATTTCGCACTTCGTTGAACACATGGTGTTCAAGGGCACCGAGCACCGCACCGCCGAAGATATCGCGCGCGAGGTCGATTCCATCGGCGGCAACATGGACGCTTTCACCGGCAAGGAGATGGTGTGCTTCAACATCAAGGTGTTGGATGAGCATTTGCCCATAGCCGTCGATGTGCTCAGCGATATGGTGCTGCACCCCATTTTTGACGAGACCGAGGTGGGGCGCGAGCGGGGCGTCATTATCGAAGAGATCAAGATGGACGAGGACAATCCGGATAGTCTAGTCCACGAAATCTTCACGCAGAACTTCTATAAGAACCACGCGCTGGGCAGACCGATTCTGGGGACCAAGGAGACGGTCAGAAAGTTCGACCAGGCAAAGACCTTCGAGTACTACCGCGGCAAGTTTGTGCCGCAGAATCTGGTGATTTCGGCAGCCGGGCATGTGCAGCATGAGGTGATTGTCGATCTGTTGAGCCGGGAGTTTGCGTCGCTCTTGCCGGCAGCCGCGCCGCCGTTGGACACGCCACCGAAGATCAATTCGAGGATCATCCTGCGGAACAAGAAGGCACTGGAACAGGTGCAGATCTGTATCGGGGTGCCATCCTACCGGGTGAATCATGAGAAGCGGTTTGTAGCCTACGTGCTGAATACATTGCTGGGCGGTGGGATGAGCTCGCGGCTGTTTCAGAATGTACGCGAGAAGCAGGGCCTGGTGTACTCGATCTTCTCGGAGCTGAACCCCTATAAAGACACGGGTTGTCTGGCCGTGTATGCAGGAACGTCGCGCGAATCGGCGCCCAAGGTGGTGCAGTCGGTTTTGCACGAGTTCCGCGAGATCAAGGCGGGCGAGCTGCCAGAGGAAGAAGTAAAGCGGGCAAAGGACCAGCTCAAGGGCGGCCTGATGCTGAGCCTGGAGTCGTCAACGGCGCGGATGTCGAACTTGGCGCGGCAGGAGATGTATCACGACCGGTTCATGGGTATGGACGAGATCATTGCGAAGGTGCAAGAGGTCACGTTGGAAGACGTGGTGCAGTCGGCCAATGAGATGTTCCGGACGGAAGACATTGCGGTGACGGTGTTGGGGAATTTGAATGGGTTGAAGCTGACGCGGGAGATGCTGATGTGCTGAAAAGCAGCGACTGGCAATTCGCAATTGGCGCAATTAGCAACTAGCAGTTAGCGCTTACATAACCACATCAAACCGGTCTGCGATGGCTCGGGCTCACGTCCTCTAGGCGAAGCGCGACAGCAGGGACGATGTTCCCGCAGACTTTGGATGAGTTCATCCCAGCCAATCACGGATGTCGAGTGATTGAGGCTTTCGTGAAGCTCGAACTCTGTTCGGCGCGACCTCACTACTCAGGACGACGCCTGTGTGACGGGCTTGATTTCTGGTGTTCTATGCGAACTTAATGACTGCGAAGACCAGGAACGCAATTTGGGCGGCGACTAGAGAGATCCACATCTTCTGGCGGAGGCGAGACCTGGAGATGTCTCGCTTGAACTGCGTTTGGGCAGCGAGAATCGCGGGCGCGAGTTCCTGTAGGGGCACCGGCTCCTCAACCACGAGCGGAAGGGCGGTGTAGCAGTGGGCGACGTCGTCGCGCGCAGCATCGGGCAGGTACACTTTGGGCGTGTCGAGCAGGGAAGACCAGTCGAGAATCTGCAGCCAGGTATCGGCTCCCCACGCCTGGAACGGCTGTGAGGTGACTTCGAGCTCAGGCAATCTTTCCGGCGAGAGGCGGTCGCGGACCTGACCCAGCAGCGAGTGCCACCAAGGATGCGCGACGTCGTCTCCAACCAACTCGCCCACATCGATGGGAGTGGAAGTGAGTTCGAGTGGCGGCAGGACTTCGGGCGATACCACGTCGGCGATGTTGACAAAGACGGTTTTGAACCACGGTGAGGCGAGGCGATCGCCCAACATCACACCCACGAACGCTGGTTTGGAGGTGAGCTGGAGCGGGGGCAGGCGTTCGGGCGCGACTCGATCGATGATGTTGAGCACCAGCGAGCGCCAGAGGGGTACAGTCAGCGAGTCCGGGGGGCCGAATTCGAGGTTGTTCATTACCTATTGTGATTGTAGCAGCATAGGCGCGCGGGCGACCGGTAGCTGTGATTAGCGCCTACCGATTAGCAACTAGCGTTTGGCTTTTCGCTATTGGCCCTTTGCTTCCGAAAAGACTTGGACGGTCCGAGCAGGAAGCTCCCGAGGTCAATTTTCGGGTTTCCTGGTTACAGAAGAGTCGGAGTTTGAACATTGGCTTGTTGCCCTGGTCCGAATCAACCTCAAGCCTTGCGTGTCAGGTGGCGGATTCCGTCGGCGCCTGCGACGATCACGTCGTTGGCTATTCCCAGGAAAAGTCCGTGTTCGACGATGCCAGCGCGTGCACCGAGCTTTGCTGCCAGCTCGCTCGCGTCGGCGATGGGTCCGAAGTGGCAGTCCATGATCATGTTGCCCGAGTCGGTCAAGTACTGCGATCCGTCTTTGTTCTTGCGGATTACGGCCTTGCATCCGAGGGATTGGAGGAAACGCATCTGCGATTGCCAGCCGAACGGACTGACTTCCACCGGCACTGCGAACCGTGTGCCAAGGCGATCAGACAACTTGCTGTCGTCTACGACGATGATTTCGCGCGCGCTCGCCTGAGCGACGATCTTCTCGCGGAACAGCGCGCCGCCCCCGCCTTTGATGAGATTAAACTGCGGATCTACTTCGTCCGCGCCGTCGATGGTGACGTTGATCTTGAGCGGAAGAGAGTCGTCCATCATCGAGATTCCCAGCTCTCGAGCGGCCTCCTCCGTAGCCTTCGAAGTTGCAAATGCCGTGATGCTTGTCAGCGCGCCATTGCGCAGCAGTTCGCCGATCTTGCGGGTGGCGAAGATGGCGGTCGAGCCGGTGCCGAGTCCGACGACCATTCCGGATTGGACAAACTGCACGGCAAATTCTGCAGCTTCCTGTTTAAGCCTGGCGCGCGGATCGGCAGACGTTTCGGGCACGCGTTCCTCCTATACTGATACGCACAGGAGAATCATGATGGTCGGAAGTCTGGAGGGTCAAGTAGCAATTGTGACGGGCGCCGATGGCGGACTGGGAACGCCGGTAACTAAGGCACTTCTGGCGGCCGGAGCGACGGTTGTCGGAATCGCGCGGTCGATTAGCGTCGGCCCGGCGCATGATGGGCACTTCTATCCGGTGAGCGCGAACTTGATCGATCGGGAGGAAGTGGCATCGCTAGTTGCGAGGCTGGCAGAACAGTTCGGCAAGATTGACATTCTGGTGCATGTAATGGGCGGCTTCGCCGGCGGAGCCAGTGTCGCGGAGACCGATGACGCGACGTGGCAGAAGATGATCGACATCAACCTCAATGCCGCGTTTTATGTGTTACGCGCCGTGATTCCGGTGATGCGCCGAGGCGAGCACGGGCGCATTATCGCGATTGGCAGCCGGCAAGCCGTGCAGCCTGCGCCGGGCGTCGCGGCATACGCGGCATCCAAGGCGGCGCTGGTGTCGCTGGTGCAGACCGCGGCTCTAGAGAATAAAGACAAGAACATCCTCGCCAACGTGATTCTTCCTGGAACGATGGATACTCCGGCGAATCGCGCGGCCATGCCGAAGGCGGACTTCGCAAAGTGGGTGAAGACCTCACATGTCGCGGAACTGGTGCTGCTGCTGGCGGGCGAAGCGGGCGACGCGATCACGGGAGCGGCGATTCCGGAGTACGGAATCGACGGGTAATTTCTTAGGGAGATCCTAATTAAGTTCCTCGGTTAAAGACCGTCTGTCGAAAGAGCGTTTTTACGGATGGCTGAAGTCCTAGCGGGCGAGCTTGTGGGTCGCTTCTTTGGGAAAGAAAAAAACCAGCATGCGCAAAGAGGGCAAAGCAGGCCACGCCGCGATGACAGAAACAGAAGGCCTCAACGGCACGACTGAAGAGGCAACTGAAGTAGTTGTTATCGCGATGGCGTTTCGCGGTGTTGCGCTAGCCCCCGGCTCGCACCTCGTCGAGCAAGCGTTTGTCGATATCCTGTAAGGATTTCGGCAATTCGGCGTAATGCAGCTGCTGCGCAGTGCCTTGGCCATCGGAGATCACGTAGCCGACAAACTCTTTAACTTCGCTGGCTTTTTTGTTGTCGGGCTGCGATTTCGGCACCAGTAGAAAGGTGAGGCCGCTGATGGGATAAGCACTCGCCGCGGAAGCTGGCGGGTCAACGATAGGTTGGCGAATATCCTGGCTCAACTGCTGGGCGAAGGCGTCGATGGCGGCCGACGTTCCCTGTGCTGTGGGCGAGACAAACTCGCCTGCTTTGTTCTGTACTTGCGCGACCGGTAGCTTATTCTCCTCCGCGTAGGTGAGCTCAACGTAACCAATAGCGCCTGGGTTTTGCTTCACCAGTCCAGTCACGCCTTCGCTACCTTTGCCGCCGATGCCGGTCGGCCAACTGACGGACAGCCCTTTGCCAACTTTCTTCTGCCAATCGGGACTTACGGCAGCCAGGTAGGTTGTAAAGATGTTGCTGGTGCCGCTGCCATCGGACCGATGAACCACAACGATGTCCTGGTTCGGCAGGTTGACTCCGGGATTGACCTTTTTGATGGCTGGATCCTGCCAGTTCTTAATCGTGCCAAGATAAATCCCCGACAGTGTGGAGCCGCTCAGCTTCAAGGGCTGATTGAGATTGGGTAGATTAAAAGTGATGCAAACCGGACCCGCACTCTCGGGGATCTGCACCAGGGCCGGCATGTCCTTCAGCTGATTGTCGTCGAGGGCGAGATCAGAGGCCCCGAAGTTGATGACGCCCTGCTTCAACTGCTGAATACCGCCTCCGCTCCCAATGGACTGGTAGTTGATTTGCACCCCGGGATGATTGTGCTGGTAATCGTCGATCCAACGGCTCATCACCGGATAAACAAAGGTACTGCCCGCGCCAACGACCTGCCCGCCGACAGCACTGGGTTGGTTTACCGTCAAACTGTTGGGCTTCGAACTGCAACCGGAGAACGCAAGCGTTAAGACGAGGAGAAACGGAAGTAAGGAAATTCGGTTTTGCACGGACACCTCACACGCGTCGAAACACGCCGTATTCAGCTAAGTACGATGCGGCCGCCGAAGCTGACGTTGGTCTCGCAATATGAGTAGGTGCGGAACTACTGCGATGGTCTGTGTCCATGGAAATTCAAGCGCGGAAATGTGGAGCCTATTTCTGCGTCAGAACTGCGTATGCGTCACTTTCGGGTAGGGATATTTCGAGCTTCATTGTGATTGCTTCTTGCCGGCAGAGGTCAGGCTAGCCGTGCGCAAGAAGTCGTAGTTGGCCGCCGGATTCATCTCGATACCTTGCAGACGTTTCGTGTGCACCAGCACGTTGTCGAGATACCAGAGATTGATGTATGGCAGGTCATCGGCCAAGATCTGTTGCACCTGGTCATAGATAGCTTTGCGCTTTTGCTGGTCAAGGGTCGAACGGCCTTCGCGGATGAGCGCATCAACTTTGGGGTTGGAATAGAATGTGCGATTGGCGCGCTTGGGTGGAAAGCTTGCCGAGTCGAATATGTACTCGAAGATGTCAGGGTCCTGGTTTCCGCCGATCCAGCGCATCGAGTACATCTGATAGGCGCCCTTGGTGATGTCGCTAAAGAACGTCGCGAACTCGAAGGTGCGAATGTCGAGCGCGATGCCAGCCTCGCGCAATTGCTGCTGGAGAACGGCGGCGAGCAAGCGTGTGGTCTCGTCCGTGGACGACTTCATCGTGATGTGGAGCCGCGCGCCATCCTTTGCGCGATAGCCGGCCTCGTCGAGCATCTTGCGCGCCAGCGCAGGATCGTATGCGTAGCGGGTTACGTCGCCGTCGCAGGCCCAGTGCTGGGGCGGAAGGATGCTGTACGCAGGTTGTGCCTGTCCACGAAACAGATACTGAATGATCGGCTGCACATTAATGGCGTGTGCCATCGCCTGGCGGACGCGCACGTCTTTCAGCACCGGATCGCGCAGGTTCAGGGCAATATACGCATAGATGGTTCCCGGTGCCTGCAGCACTTCGAGATTCGTGTCGCGTTTCAGCGTCAGCACGGTATCCGCGGTCAAGGAATTGATGGTGACGTCGGCGCTGCCTTTGCGGAGTTCTAACGCGCGGGTCGTGGCATCGGGAACCACGTGGAACTCTACTCGTTGCAGGCGCGCATTGTCGGACCAATAGTTCGGATTACGCTCGACTATGACATCCTTGTCCGGCGCGGCGCTGACGAAGCGAAACGGACCTGAGCCGTAGGGATGGCGATTGAACTCCTCACCGCTGCCATAAGGGACAACACCGAAAGCGCCATCTGACAGGTTCCAGAGGAGGGAGGCCTGCGGCTCTTTGAGATGAATGACGAGGGTGAAGTCGTCGGGAGTATCTACGCTCGCGACCTTGCTGTATGTTGCTGCCTTGCCGCTGCGAATTTTGCCCGTGATGAGCGAATCGAGTGTCCACTTCACGTCACGTGAGGTAAGTGGCTGGCCATTGTGAAACACCACACCCTGCCGCAAATGAAACACGTAGGTCAGCGGATCGGGAATTTCCCATCGCTGCGCGAGCCACGGCTTCAATTCGAAATGCTCGTCGCGTCGCACAAGCGAGTCGAACAGCAGCTCATCGATCCGCTCCGATTGCGCATCCAGCCCAACCCGAGGATCGAGATTGGTGGGGCTGCTTTCGATCAGGACGACCACGGTGTTGGGGTCAGGCTTCTTTGCGCAGCCAAATTGGAGCAAGAACAAACCTGCTGATAATACCCCGAGCAGGGTGCTCCATCCGGTCGCCTTCATTGCGCGACAGGGTGGGGCCAACAAAACTGACAATCGACAACTGACAACTGACAATTGCCTACCCGTAACTCACCTTCCCTAGAACAACGCTTTGCTTCGCGCCCGTGGCCGACGCTACATTCGACGGCAACCTTCTCCATGTCTGATAGGCCAACAGGGCAAATGCCACCGCCTCCTTTGCTTCAGACGGGAGGCCGAAATCGTCGCTGGTACGCACCCGAATTTTCAACGGCGTCAGCTCTTCGCGGATCATCCGCATCAACATCACGTTTTTGCTGCCGCCGCCGGAGACGATCATCTCGCGATACCGTGAAGGCCAGCGCGAACTCGGCGAAACGTTCTTGGCGTCGGCGGGTAAGACGAGATTGCGTACCGCTAATCCGATTGACCGGGCGGTGAGCGCGGTGGCCGTAGTCAGAATGTTGTTTTTATCGGCGCGACCGCACATCTGCAGGAACGCGGCGGCGAATTCGCGACCGAACTGCTCACGTCCGGCGGTCTTCGGCGGCTCCTGATGAAAGAATGCACGCCGCAGCAGCTGCCGAATGATGTTCTCGATTGGTTCGCCCCTGGCCGCGAGCCTCCCGTTGCGATCGAACGGCATATCGAACAAGCGCTCAGTGACAGCGTCCATCACCATGTTGCCGGGTCCGGTATCGAATGCCATTACTTCATCTGCTTTGGCCCGCGGAGGAATCGCTGTCAAGTTGCCAATGCCACCGAGGTTTTGGATAATCCGCCCAAACCGCCGGTGGCGAAACAGCACGTAGTCGAGGAACGGAACCAGCGGCGCACCCGTGCCTCCTGCGGCCATGTCTGCCGCACGGAAATCCGACACCACTGGAACACCGACCCGTTGCGCAATAATTGCCCCCTCGCCTGTCTGCCATGTACACCTGACTTCGTAGCCCAGGTACTTGCTCGGTGCGCTCTGGTGATACAGCGTTTGCCCATGACACCCCACCAGCGCGCATTCCAGCTTGGCGCGCCGTTGCGCCGCCAGCACCGCCTTCGCATAGAGTTCGCCAAGGGTGAAATTCAGTCGCGCCAGGTCGGCCACTTTCATTGCCGAGGCATTCATTGCCTGCAAAACCGCACGGCGCACTGCGGATGGGTAGGGGAAGTGATAGTTCGCCAGCAACTCCAGTTGTGACCGATAACCGCGCCCTTGGATTCGCACCAGCGCGACGTCGATACCGTCGGCGGAGGTGCCGCTCATTACACCTGCGACTATCACCTAGCACACTCCCCAGACCGGAAGATTGTGCTCCGTCGTACTTCCTCTGTGAAGTCCCACACGCGCCGTCGAAGCCTGTCCACGGATTTCTCGGTTGGGGCTGGCGCCATTCTGGCCTGCACCTCTGGCGACTTTGCCTGGAAGCTGGCGACTCGCCGCGCTTTCTGCGCCACCAGGCGTGCGAACCGTGGATCACCTTCGGCTCTCTGCAAAACCGCTGCGTGCGCCCGCCACACGTGCTCTTCCTTCTGGCATACCAGGAATACGTCAGCTCCAGCTTCCAGTGTACCGACGGCCACGTCCTCGATCGACGCTCCGTTCAACACGCCACCCATGTCGAGATCGTCAGAAACCACCAACCCTCGATACCCGATCTTTTTCCGCAACACGCCTTCCACCCAGCGCTTCGAGAGCGACGCCGGCCTGCCGCCGCGAACGATCTTCGGATACGACACGTGCGCCACCATCACAAACGCAAATTCGCGGCACAGTTCGCGATACGGCAGCAAGTCTTTGTTCCAAATCTGTTTCCATGTGCGCTCGACTACGGGCAGTGCATGATGGCTGTCCAGAGCCGCTCCTCCGAGACCCGGAAAGTGTTTCCCACAGCCAATAATACTTGCTTCGTGCAGGCCGTTTAGAAACTGCCGTGCATATCTCACAACTTCTGCAGGATCGGCTGAGACGGTTCGCGAGCCCAGCGTCTTGCGTGACGCGTCAAGCTCCAAATCCAGACACGGCGCCAAATCTGCATTGAACCCGAGCGCTCGCGATTGCAGCCCGATCAGCAGCCCATGCTCTCGAAACAGCTTCGCTGATCCTGTCGCCGCCACCTCGCCTGCCGACGGCACCCGCGCAACCGCATCGCGGAAGCGGTCCACTGTGCCGCCCTCCATATCTACACAGCGGAACAACGGACTGCGGACGAACTTCTGAACATCGTGTAACAGGATGTGAGTCTGGCGCGCTTCATCGATATTGCGTCGGAACAGAATCACCCCGCCCGGCCGCAGCGTCGCCAGCATTGTTTGCAGATGCGACGACAGCTCGGTGCCGTTGAAGCCCATGATCATGAGCTGTCCCACTTGTTGTCGCAGAGTCTGGCTGGACTTGTTAGGCATGAATACAGCAGTGTAGCGCGGCGCTCCGGCTTGATTGAGTTGTCGATTCAGGTTCTTAGATAAGCATGCTGTCGGCGGCTAAGGCACGCACTCATTCCAACCAAGCAGCAGGGCATACTGGCCATTTTGATCATTTTCAGAAAAGCAAACTCGGATTCCGCACATCACGCGGCTCAAGAATCAAATCTGCCGTTTCAGCGCATGCAGCAGATTGAGTGCTTCTAGAGGACTGATCGCATTCAGGTCCGTCTCCTTGATCCGGTCCACAATCTTCTGCGACAGCGGCGTAAAGATCGTCAACTGCATGGGCGCCGCCCTCGCGGCTTCGCCACTCGCCAGGTGTGTAACCGCGCTCTGCTCAGCCGACTCATGCTCGGTCAGCACCTCGCGGGCGCGGCGGATAACCTCGGTTGGCAACCCCGCCAGCTTGGCCACTTCAATCCCATAGCTACGATCCGCTGCGCCCTCAGCCACCTTGCGCAGGAATACCACATTGCCGCCGCTCTCCTTCACGGTGACGTGGAAGTTCTTCACCCCGCTGAGTCGCTCGGCCAGCTCAGTCAGCTCGTGATAGTGCGTCGCAAACAGTGTCTTCGCGCGCGTATTAGCGTGGATGTATTCGATCGCTGCCCACGCGATGGCTAGCCCGTCATACGTCGAAGTCCCACGGCCGACCTCATCCAGCAGAATCAACGAGCGCGGTGTCGCGGTATTCAAGATCGCCGCGGTCTCCGTCATCTCGACCATGAACGTCGAACGCCCGCGCGCGAGATTGTCACTTGCACCGATGCGGGTGAAAATGCGATCCACCATTCCCAGCCGCGCCGAACGCGCCGGAACGAACGAGCCCATCTGCGCCATCAGCACAATCAGCGCCGCCTGCCTCAAGTAGGTGGACTTGCCGCCCATGTTAGGCCCGGTAATCACCAGCACCGCGTGCGTCGTGCCGTTTAGGTAGAGGTCATTAGGCACGAAACGGTCTGACCCACCGGCTAATTCTTGCTGCTCGATTACCGGATGCCGGCCATCCACAATTTCAATGTCATTGGAATCATCGAACCGTGGGCGGCAATACCCCCGGTTGGCCGATTGGGTCGCGAAGCCAGCCAATACATCGATCTCGGCCAGCGCCAGCGCCGTCTGCCGAATGCGCTTGGCCTCGGCCGCGATCGCGGTCCGAAGCTCGGCAAACAGCCGCCGCTCGATCTCGACGATCTTCTCCTGCGCGTCCAGCACCTTCGCCTCGTACTCCTTGAGCTCGTGAGTGGTGAACCGCTCGGCATTCACCAGCGTCTGCTTGCGCTCGTAATCCACCGGAGCTAGATGCAGGTTCGCTTTCGAAATCTCCAGGTAATAACCGAACACCGAATTGAACTTTACTTTGAGCGATGCGATTCCCGTTCGATGTCGCTCGCGCTGCTCAATCTGCGCGATGTATTGTTTGCTGTTACGGCTTAAGTCGCGCAGCTCGTCCAGCGCGGCGTCGACCCCTTGGCGAATCACGCCTCCCTCAGCTAGTGTCAGCGGCGGCTCATCTTCAATTGAGTTCGTGACTCGCTTGTGGACATCGCCCAGCTCGTCGCACTGTGCATGCAACTCCTGCAGCCGCACCGCGTCGAACCGTGCCAGCGCCGACCGCACTCTGGGCAACTTGGCAAACGATGCGGCCAATGTCAGCAAATCCCGCGGATTCGCTGCCTCCAGAGTCACGCGGCTCAGCAGACGCTCGAGGTCGAGGATGCCATCCATCGCGCCGCGCAACTCCTCGCGTGTTACGAGGTCTCGAACCATCGCTTCGACTGCATCCAGACGCCGCTCAATCTCGCCGTGCTCAATCGACGGCCGTAACAGCCACGCTCGCAGCAACCTCTTACCCATCGGCGTCACCGTGCAATCGAGCGAGCGGAACAGCGTCGCACTGCCGCCGGCGCCGGAAAACAGCGGCTCCAGCAGCTCAAGATTGCGTACCGTCACCGCATCCAGCACCAGGCAATCCTGCCGTTCGTAGTAGCCGATGCGGTCCACGTGGCTCAGCAGGCCGCGCTGGGTGGAGCGCACATAATGCAGAATCGCTCCCGCTGCAGTCGCGGCGGTCGTGCGCCCCGCAAGTCCAAAACCTTCCAGCGACATCACGCCAAAATGGTTTTCCACCAGCGGAATCGCGTAGTCCGGCGCGAACACCCAATCTTCCAGCGGAGTCTCAGCCCAGGTCGCGTTCTCCAGGCTGGCGATGCGCGGAATTGCTCCAATTACCGTCTGCTGTCGCGGCTGTTCAAACAAGGGCAGGGAAGATGCGAACAGAACCTCTCTCGGCCGCAGTACGAGCAGTTCTTCGCGCACCCTGCGCGCAGCATCACCTCCGTGAAATTCTGTCGCACGAAACTCGCCGGTAGATAGATCCAGCACCGCCAGCCCGAGCACATCGGTCTGCTGTACCATACACGCGAGGAAGCTGTTTTCTTCGGCACCGAGTTGAGCATCGGCTGCCGTGCCCGGCGTAACGACGCGCGTCACTTCGCGCTTCACCAGCTTCTTGGCGAATCGGGGGTCCTCCATCTGCTCGCAGATAGCGACCTTGAATCCCTTGCGAATCAGCTTGGCGATGTAATTTTCGGCGGCGTGGTAGGGCACACCGCACATGGGAATGGCGATGCCTTTTTCTTTGTTGCGCGCGGTGAGCGTGATTTGCAGCTCTTTTGCTGCCACCACCGCGTCTTCAAAGAACAGCTCGTAGAAGTCCCCCAGCCGGAAGAACAGCAGCGCGTTGGGATGCTCTTTCTTGACTGCGGCATACTGCCGCATCAACGGCGTGGACGGCTCACTCATCGAAAAAGAAAGTCTATAACACGTGGCCCACCGCGAGCGTGCGTCAGTGGGCTAGCTATACTGTTGATAGTGCGCCTGGTTACCCAGCGCCATATTCGTTGAAGCACATCGGCTACATCCTGCGGTTCTTGTGGAACGCCACGCGCGGACATCATTTGGCGCCGTGGCGTAGTCCGTATCTGCGCTGGCGCATCGAGACCTACACCGGCGTCAAGATGCAGAGCATCGGATTCCTGGAATTCTGGGAATTTGTCTGGCGCGAAAAGAAAGAACTCGTGCGTTTCCTGCAATGGACGGGCGAGATGGAGCGTTACGCGCGGGTGAAACCCAAGAATCCCTAGCCGCACTACCCGCCAACAATCACGCTGACCGGCTCACCCTCCCTCACGGCCAGGTTTTTCGCTGCCGAATCCTGACGCGCCGCGATTTCCAGATACCCCGAGCTGCCGATGATGGCAAACAGGCCTTCTGCGCCGCCTTCTGCATACGAGCCGCATATACGCGTGATCAGACGTCCGGCAATACGTATATGAATTGTTGACGAAGAAGCTGAATCCAGCGGTGGAAGATCCGCTTGGGTCAGGTTCGTGATGAGGTTTCCGAACTTATCTACCTTCAGCACGGTTGCGCAGAGCTCGCCTTGCCCGTTGCGCTCAACACCGGCAATCGGCAGGCGACTATAGTCCGTGATCTCCGGCCCCAAGTCCGCAGGTGCGACTCCCTTGGCAAGCCACCCCGCGACAGGTGAGAAGATGTCGCGCCCGTGAAACGTCTGGCTCACCGGCTGGAGAAAATAGCGCTCGGCTGTAACGTGGCGCACAGTAAATCGCGGCTCGCGCGACTCAATCAGCGTCAGTAGGCCATTGTCTGGGGCGACAAAGACGTAGTCTTCCGTTTCCGCCACGATGGGCCGTCGCTCGCTGCCAACTCCCGGATCCACCACGATCACGTGCACAGTTCTCGGCGGAAAATAGCGATATGCCTGGGCAATCGTGAGCGCGCCGTCGAGAATATCGAACGAGCGTACCGCATGCGAAATGTCGACGATTCGGACCTCCGGCTCAATGTTCAACACAACTCCGTGCATGATCCCCACAAAGGGGTCCTGCAAACC
>Ga0126379_10000834_pt1 | contig 17821 bp, 13 predicted proteins | sample PanSoiMetPlot_24_FD_92640 | JGI IMG/M metagenome (GOLD analysis project Ga0126379, IMG submission 92640) | Tropical forest soil microbial communities from Panama - MetaG Plot_24 | ecosystem: Environmental > Terrestrial > Soil > Tropical forest > Bulk soil | place: Panama | collected 2016-02-17
GGCAGCTCTGAAGCTCATGCGCAGAGTCGGGATGTAGGTCACCACAAAGACACAGAGACACAAAGGTTTGGCGGCTTGATACTAAGGTTCTTTTAATTCAGCCGCCAGACCTTTGTGTCTCTGTGTCTTTGTGGTGACATCCCTTTTAAGATTAGGGTGCCCTACTGCTTCACGGTTGAACCTTGATTCGCCTTGTCCGGCGGTGCCTTTGTTGCAGTGGCCGCCTTCGCTGCTTCCGGCGAACTGATTTGCCGTGACAGATAAAGGTGGACCGGAGTGATCTCGAACGGCATCTTCTCTCGGGCCGCAACCAGCGGTACCGCTTTCGCTTTCAACAATTCGATGTTGTTATTCCACGGATCCACGCGCACACGGCCGCCAAGCGGGAGAGCAGCAATCTGATCGACCTTTTGCATTTCCAACTTGGGTGCTGCCTGTTTCAGATCGACCATACGTTGTACCTGGCTGCCCTTGACCATCGTGTTTCCGATATGAGGCAGGAGCAGGTTTGGAAGTTGGCCAGCGCGGTCGTCCACGGCTTTCAGGAAGAGACCAGCATTGCCGAGTTTGTCTTTATACGGGGAGTTTTTCAACAACTCTGCCGCTTTTTTATCGGCCTCGATTTCTTCCTTCTCATCCCGCTTCAACTGGATTTTCCGGAACGCATCAGGATCGTCAAACAGCAGTCGATCATTAAACGCATACTTCGTGTCGATCTCATGTCCGAGAGCGATATGAGCAAGTTCATGAGCGACAATCATCGCGAGGCTTGCCTCATCTGGAAGCACATCGATCAAGCCGCGGCTGAGCACAATGGTGTTACCAATCGTGAAAGACTCCAACGGAGAGGTAAGCAGGACGCGCGCACGCACCTCGGGTTGGATGTCGAGATTGTTGGTAATTTGTATGTTCGTTGCTACCGTTTCGACAACTTTATTCACTTCGCCATCGGGCGCCATAAGGCCGGCTTTTTGTAGCCGATAGATGATGTTGTCCTCGGCGTCTCGTTCCCATGCACGTTGGGACCGCACTGGTGAAATCGCGTCAGCCTCATCGACCGTGTCATTGACTTGGTTGGACTCGACGACAAGCGACGTCAATTCATTTTGTGCATTAGCCTTTCCAACATTGTAGGCCCAAAGCCGCGTTTGGCCTTTAAACCGAAGCTTTCGAGTGCCCATCAGGTAGCTGATGCCCGATTCTTCTGTGTATACGTAGGCGGGCAGCCACTCTCCGTTGCCCATGTATTCGCGCCAGCTATCGAAGTGGAAAAACATCTTCGTCCCTGTGGATGAACCAAGCGTACCGTTGAAACGAACGATCGTGAAATCTTGATCCTCAGCCCAAATCCTTCCTTTGAAGGTGCCTTTGGTTCCTTTTTTCGGCTGTACATCGAAAACAACCGTGCGGACATCGCCGAGAAATTCTCGCCGGATGTATTCGAAGTCGTAATTCTTGCGATCGAAGTTGCTGCCGATCAAAATCATCTGTGCAAAACCGCTAGACAGGTACTTAACGGAGTAGATCTGCGTAACCTTGCCCAACACTTTGCCGGTTACTCCTTCCTTCTTCATCATCGTCTGCTCTCTGTCCGGGGAATTCAGGTCGAGCTTCGACAGAAAGTACTTGTCGCCGGTCGGCCGAAACGCGACGGCGTCGTCTTTTTCGAGAGTTTGCAGATATGTCTCGACGAGTGGATGCAAGGTTCTCATCCTCGCCGCCAGTACCGACTCGCGTGCGGTGATCTTGTCGATAATCTGATTTGCAGCTGAGCTATCCGGTGTGGGCGCCGCCTGGGTTTGTTGTGGTGCCGGCTGGTTTTGCTGTTGAGGCTGTTGTTGTGAGTGTCCTGCAAAGATCACCCCGGCTGCCACCAAAATGACTAAAAGGAATGATGAAATTTTGAAATATAAGTTATGCATAATCCCTTTCGTGCAGAAGCGCTCAATACGCTAATTGATAAATGATGTGGACTGTTGCCGTCGAATCGACGGGCTGTCCGTCGCGCTGCGCCGGCTTGAATTTAATTTGCTGTGCGGCGCGAAGCGCAGTTTCATCAAGCCCGTGACCCAATCCGCGAACAACCTCGAGGACGCGGACTTCACCTCGGGCGGTGAAAAGTACGCGCACCAGGACCTCGCCTTCGATCTTCATCTTTCGGGCTTCCTCGGTGTAGTCCGGTTTAGGTTTGGATAAGATTTCGGCCGGCGTTTGCGGCGGGCCGGTATCGGCACGCTTTTTTGGGCCTTCGGACTTTACTGCTTCCGCATCACCGAAACCGCCCTGCTGCACAGCGCGGTTCGAGGCACTCCCTGGGTTCGCGCTTGCAGTGGCATTACCAAAACCGCTGCTGGCTACCGTGCCCTTTGCACCACGGGCACCGCCTGTTCCGTTGCCGGCGCCCTCTCCAACCGGCAGATCGAATGAACCGAGACTGGCTATATTGGCGACCTTGCCTGCCTTGCCTTCCCCTTTGATGCCATTGGGATCACCGAATCCACCGGTCTGAACTTTTGACGGTGGCAGGTTTGTCGTCGGTTTTGCCGAGCTTCCACTGGAAAAATCCCCCGTCCGCACCTCTAGTTTAGGCGCGGCTGGAGTGGGGGCAGGCTGCTCAATTCGTGGCGTATTTTTCACAATCGGGGTCGGCTTGATCTCGGGTGGTTTCACTTCCGCAACCTTCGGCGGTTCGGGGGGCTTAGGTGGTTGTACAACCACCGGCTTTACGGGAGGGGGAGCAACAAGCGGCTTCGGTTTCGGTTCGGGTTTTGGTGTCGGCAGCTTGTAGTGCGTTACTTCAAGGACCGGCTTCATTGGGGGCGGCGGAGCAATCAGAACGGTGTCATATTTGATCTTTAATGCATCCGTGAAGATGAGCGGTATCAGCAACAGCACCGTTATCAAAACAAAATGCACGGCGACACTCATCCACACCGAGCGTTGTCGAGATTCCTTAAACTCAATCGGCCTGAAGAGTTCGTAACGCGAGTCGCGTCGCCCGCGATCCCGCGGCGTGTGACTATAGGAATGCGCCATAACGCAATGATGGTTGCACGAGGACTGCCGGTATGAGCTTATTGTGCGCAAATCTTTCTGTGCGAGCCGATTAGGGGAATGCGCCGGAGGGCGCTGATGGCACAAACGTTCCCTCCAGTACCGGTCGATGGCAACGGAGGCACACGGCGTCCGCCATGGCACAAAAGTCTTATCGCGGTATTCTGGCGTTCCGCCGAAAAATTGTGATAGTAATTTGACTTATGAAGGTCCTCGTGGCTGAGGATGACCGGGACTCACGCGAGCTGCTGAGTTGGATCCTCGAAAAGCTCGGTTATCAGGTGATAGCGACATCGAACGGAAGAGAGGCATGGGATGCGTACAAAAAAGGACGCTTCCGTATCGTTATTTCCGATGTCCTGATGCCTGAAGTCGATGGACTGGAGCTCTGCCGCAAGATTCGTCTTCACAAACAATCGAAGTACACCTACATCATCATTATTACCGCGCTCATCGGGAAAAAGGATTATCTCGAAGGCATGGAGGCCGGCGCCGACGATTTCGTCTCGAAACCGTTTGATCCGGATGAATTGAAAGCTAGACTGCGCGTGGCCGAGCGGATCATTTCATTCCAGGAGCAGGCCGTTGCAGCCGAACAACAGACTGCAAAGAACGTCGGTACGGCCTAGAGGGATGTCACGACAAATCAAAGCCGCCAGACCTTTGTGTCTCTGTGTCTTTGTGGTGACATCCCGCTTTAATCTGCGCTTTATTTATACGCGGGCAACCCCGTAATGTATTCCCCGAGAATCAGCGCATGGATGTGGTCCGTGCCTTCGTACGTGTACACGGATTCCAGATTGCACATGTGACGGAAAACCGGGTACTCCAGCGTAATTCCGCTTGCACCCATCAGATCTCTGGCCAGCCGGGCCGTCTCCAACGCTACCCGGACGTTATTCCGTTTGGCCATGGATGTTTGAGCGAAATGCAGTCGCTCTTCATCTTTAAGTCGCCCTAAACGCCATGACACGAGCTGCCCTTTGGTGATTTCCGTCAACATGTGTGCGAGCTTTTCCTGGACGAGCTGGAACTGCGCAATCGGCTTGTCGAACTGTGTTCGCCCTTTCGTGTAGTCAACGGCACAGTCGTAACACGCCATTGCGGCTCCAATCGCGCCCCATGCGATTCCGTAGCGGGCTTGATTCAGACACATGAGCGGCGACTTCAATCCGCTGGATCTCGGCAAGAGGTTCTCGTCCGGCACGATGACGTCATCCAGGATTAAGTCAGAAGTCACTGAGGCACGGAGAGACAACTTGTTTTTGATCTCAGGAGCCTGGAAACCCGGCGTGCGAGTTTCAACGATGAAGCCCTTGACCTCCTCGTCGGATTTCGCCCACACAATCGCAACATCTGAAATGCTTCCATTCGTGATCCATCTTTTCGTTCCGTTCAGGACCCAACCTTTACCTGTGCGGCGGGCGCGTGTTTCCATTCCTCCCGGATCAGAGCCATGGTCCGGCTCCGTCAGTCCAAAGCAACCGATCTTTTCGCCTTTCGCCAACAACGGCAGCCAGCGCCGCTTCTGCTCTTCGGAGCCGAACGCAAAAATGGGATACATGGTTAGCGCGCCCTGAACGCTGACGAAACTTCTTAGGCCGCTATCGCCCCGCTCGAGTTCCTGCATCACAAGACCGTACGAAACGTTGTTCATGTTCGCGCAGCCATATTCTTCCGGTAGGTTGCCGCCGAACAGGCCAATCTTCGCCATCTCAGGAATCAGCTGGGTTGGGAAAGTCGCTTTCTCAAAATGCTCGTCGATGACGGGAATTACACGGTCGTCAACAAATCGCCGAACGGTATCTCGAATCATGCGTTCTTCATCGTTCAGCATGTCGTCGATTCGATAAAAATCGACAGCTTTGAATGGCATCGGGCCCCCTCCTATGGAATGACGGTATCATAACCGGGGAACACGAAGATGAAGCCGGATGCAGCCATCGAGATCGTCAACGAACTACGGACCCATGGTCACGAGGCCTATTTTGTGGGCGGCTGTGTACGTGACATGGTGATGAAGATCGAGCCCGCTGATTACGACATTGCCACAAGTGCCCATCCGGAAGAGATCACCAGAATTTTTCCGCGAACCGAAACTATTGGTGCGCAATTTGGGGTTGTACTGGTAATCAAGCGGGGCCATCCATTTGAGGTTGCAACCTTTCGCTCCGATGAAGCTTATATCGACGGCAGACACCCGAGCGGCGTGGTCTTCACCGACGCGAAGCAAGACGTGTTGCGAAGAGATTTTACGATCAACGGCCTGCTGTATGACCCGCTTACGAATGAAGTCATTGATTACGTCAATGGCCGCGCCGATATCGATGCAAGAATCGTTCGTGCGATTGGCGATCCTCGCGCGCGATTCGAAGAAGACAAACTGCGAATCCTCCGAGCCATCCGTTTCGGCGCGAGGCTGGGCTACACGATCGAGCAGGAGACTTGGAATGCGGTCCGGGCAATGGCGCCCCAAATCCACCAGGTCTCCAGCGAACGTGTTCGAGATGAGCTGTCGCGAATTTTGATGGAAGGCCAGGCTGCGCGCGGGATAAGAATGCTTGAAGAATCCGGATTGCGCGCACAGATCCTGCCGGAACTCGAGTGGACGACCCACATCGAAAAGTCCCTGGAATTTCTGGAGCGTCGATCGCTCGCCGACTTCGGGTTTGGCGTATTGCTGCATCATACAGCCGTTACTAAGGTGCAGGGCATCGTTGAACGCTTGAAGTTTTCGCGGGCGGAGATGCATCATATTGAGGCTCTCGTCGAGAACCTGCCCCGATTCTCCGAAGTTCGCCAGATGACAATCAGCACTTTGAAACGATTTTTCCGTGTGGACCGTTTTGATGATCATTTGGAGCTTGCTCGCATTCACGCGCTCGCAAGCGGCGAGCAGCTAGTGGACTACACTTATGCGTTACGCAAATGGAAGGAATGGTCTCACGAGGAGATTTGGCCGCGCCCGCTCGTTACCGGGAACGACTTGATCGCGATGGGGTTTGAACCAGGACCTCGGTTCAAAGAAATGTTGACTCGCATCGAAGATGAACAACTCGAAGGCCGGTTAACCACTAGTGAACACGCCTTGGAATTCGTCCGGCGGAATTTCCGACCAATATGAAGCTTGCCGCGATTCTTCTCCTACTCATCAATCTGAACACGGCCAGCATCCAGGAATTGGAGACTTTACCCGGCATCGGCCCCGCACTCGCCAAGCGCATCATCGCATTCAGGGAGAAGCGACATGGGTTCAAGCGCGTGGAAGAGCTCCTCGCTATTCCAGGTATCAGTGAAAAGAAATGGAGGGCGATTTTAGAGAAGGTGGAAGTCAAATGAGCCACGGATTACGCGGGTCGATCCAGGCAATCCGCGGTTACTGGATTTGGAATGCGAGCGCGATCGGATCGTGATCCGAAACGCGCTTTCCTCTTGTCGTAAGTCCTCGAATGCCTACAGCGGGAGCGAGTGGCTCTATTTGCTTTCCGGCAAACCAATCGAGCTTCATGGAGCAGGAGCCGCCCGTCCGCTCGAGAGCCCAATTGATAAACCAGAAGCACCAATTGGGAACCCACTCGCGCATGTTCAGGTTTGCTGCGACGTCGCGGACGTCATAGTGCAGAGTACATTCGCCCGCCGTATTCAGATCGCGATACGTGTATCCGCGCTGTTCGAGTTCCAGAAAGAGCCGGCGTTCGAACCAGCGATCCGGGTATGGGTAGTGATTTGTGACGACGTGTCGAACACCCATCAGGATACGACGGCAATATCCAAGGATGGAATAAAGCGCTCGACTCGCGTTGTGTGTTGTGGTGTTCCAGTCACCGCCGATCAGCACGGGCAGCCGCAGATCGAGGCTTTGCAGGTGGTCGAGTACCCGGCACATCTGTATATACCGATGTCGTTGGGACGAGTGCGCGTCCAGATGTAAAGACACAGCACGGAAGGTTCCTGAGGGATGCTCGATATCTGCGATAACAGCTCGCTGCGAGCCGATCCTCTTCTCTGCGCCTTGCATTTTGTCTTTGCCGTTGGGCAATGCCAGAGAATGCACGCGCCGCATCGGAAATCGCGATAGCAGCGCGTTGCCATGCAGAGATTCTTGGTTTTCGCCGCTGGCCCGTTTTTCGACACCCGCACCCTTTGTCAATGCGACATAGCACGGCGCAAACGCATAATTCATCCCAAGCGCCGAAGCGATTTCCTGCGCGACGAATCGATTTTCGGTTCGCGCCATCCCCCAATCGAGTTCCGAGAGGAAAAGCACGTCGGCCTGTTCGAGCGATGGATGCTCCCGCAGAGATTGGATGATACCTTCCAGATGGATTCCTCGCTCAATATTCCAGGCAACCGCGTGCACGGAAGTGCCCGATGCCGCGACGGGCGCCGCCAGGTCCTCGTGCCAAACGTGGTTGAGCACACGATCGATATCCGGCTTCAATTTGCGGTAGACACTTGAGCGTTCCAGTTCTTGCACAGTTTCAAAGCGAGCAAGCTCTTGCAGGTAGGGCCGGAGTGTTTGCTCAAATGCCAGCGGTACGAACATCCAGAGGCAGTATAACCTCAGTCCGCCAAAGCCGTCCGGACCACGATGGTACAATTGCCCGCCGTCCCACAGGAGGCAGAGAAGAGTGGCGGAATTTTGTGGGAGATGAGTTGCCGTACACGCCTGTGTGTCCGGCGTTACGCCATCCAAAGATTGAGGATACTAGTTCGGGGTCTTCTCTTTGCCGCCGCCGAAGAGACCACCTAAGACCTTACCGACCCCTTGAAAGACCTTGTTGACTCCTTTGCCGACTTCCTTTGCCGGTTCGGCCACGGTCTTCTCGATAACATCCGAGATCTTCACACCATGCAGTGAGCAGGACGTTGTGGGTGCAGTTCCGGCGATGAAGGCTTCTTCAAATGTATTCACACATGCATCGTTGGCAAGTTCGAAGCTTTCCGCATCGATCTTGGCGAACTCGATGCCGGAAGGGGCATCAAATTGCACCTGGTCGGGATTTCGTGGTGGATACAGTTGTGTGGCTTTCATCATGAACTCAGTCCAGATGGGCAAGGCCGAACGAGCGCCTTCAAGATTAAGGTCGCGATTGTCATCGTATCCAACCCACGCAATGACCAGGAAGTCTTTCGTGTAACCCGCAAACCAACCATCGCGCGAGGTTCCCGTTTTACCGGCAGCGGGCAGAGTGAAGCCCCGGCTGCGAACACCGGCGCCGGTGCCGTAATTGACGACGCCTTCCATCAGATATGTCATCAGAAACGCCAATTCCGGACGCAGAACCTCTTCAGGCTCGTAAGTGTATCGTTTGTTAACAGAGCCATCGCCGGAAGTGACGCGAACCAAGGCGTGAGGTTGGAGGCGTCGCCCTTCGTTCGCAAATGCAGTGTATGCGCCGGCCATTTCAATGGGTGTCACTTCGAAAGCGCCGAGAGCAACCGAAGGATAACCTTTTATCTTTGCATTCAGGCCAAGCCGCCTGGCCATCGTGGCAACGCGGCTATAGCCAATGCGCTCCGCCAGCTTGATGGTTGGCACATTCAGCGAGTTTTGCAACGCCGTTCGGAGAGTGACCGTGCCTCGATACTGCTGATGGTAGTTGTTGGGTTCGTATATCTTCCCATTGTCATACACGAATGTTGTCGGTTCATCCGTCAACGTGGTGATCGCAGTAATCGGCCAGCTGTTGTCGGATGACTGGGCTTGCGGAGCGTCCGCGGTGTCGGATGGTGTAACGGTTGCGCCGGCGTTTTCCGGTTTGGACGGATCAAATGCCGTCTCCAAAGCTGCGGCGTACACAATCGGTTTGAAAATCGATCCCGGCTGACGCGAGGCCTGCACGATACGATTCAACTGGCTCGCGGCATAATCGCTTCCACCAACCATCGCTTTGATTTCACCCGTGTGTGGATCCAAAGCGATCATTGCCGCCTGAGGACCAGGTAGATTGTCCGTCGTCTTCTGCCGCTTATTGCGAGCATCGATCTGCTCATTGACGAAGTTCAAACCGTTATGCACCGCTTCAACCGCGATCTTTTGCAGAGCAGGATCGAGTGACGTATATACACGAAGGTTGCTGTTCGTGATCTCTTCTTCGCTGAAACTTTTGAGCAATTCCTCACGAATGTAGTCGACAAGATAGGGAGCATCGCTCGCGTCGATCTTCAGAGGAATGACTTTGACTTCCGCGGCCTTCGCATCTTCATACTGTTTTTCGTTGATCGATCCCATGGACCGCATCGCCAACAAAATGGCATTACGCCTTTTCTTTACTTCCTCGGGATGCTTGACGGGTGAGTACTTGCCGTTTGGTCCGGGAATGATGGCTGCCAATGCGGCCGCCTCCGGCAGCGTCAACGACGACAAGTCTTTCCCGAAATACGCTGTGGCCGCTTCGCCGAATCCATTGATGCTGAAAGACCCGCGCTGGCCCATGTAGGTTTCGTTGGCGTACAGCGTGAGGATCTGCTGCTTCGTCAGCCGCTGTTCCAAAAGGAATGATATGAAGATTTCGGTGATCTTACGTTTGTACGATCGCTCCGACCGGCCGTTAACGGTCAAAAAGAAATTGCGAGCGAGCTGTTGCGTGATAGTGCTGGTGCCGCCAACGCGTTCCGAATCGCGAACACTATGGACTACCGCACCGACCAGACGCACAGGATCGATTCCCCAGTGCGTGAAGAAATGCTGATCCTCAGCGGCAATCAGCGCGTCGATGAAAACTTTGGGCAGATCGTTGTACTCAACGAGACGGCGTTTCTCACGCGTTTGGTCGTAGAGGTTCGTGACCAGCTCGGCAGGCAGCCACGCTTCAGGGGTGTCGCCTCCCTTGGGCTTTGCCACCTTAGCCAGTGTCGTCTTTGCGAATTCCAGACGAAGCGCATCACCTTCTTTAGGCCTGACGGCGATCGTATTGCCTTTGACTTCGTATTCACCATCATCCGAACCTCCCTTCTGAGCGGATTCGAATCCCGCGCGCTGAAGCCGCGCAATTACTTCGTCCGGCGAAAGCTTTTGGCCTGGATAAACACGAAACGGAGCGGCGTAAATTTGGGCCGTGTTTTTGAAGATTTCACCGCTGAGCTTACGGTCGATAATCCTCGAATAGTAGTTGTAGTAATAGAGCACGAACGCAGAAGTCCCAATGAAAAAGAAGAGGAAGATCGAAAGAAGGACTTTGAATAGGGGGGAACGGAAAAAGTTCGTGACCTTTTCCCTCTTCGAAGGCTTTGGTTTCTGCGGCTTACGTTCAGCCATGCAGGCAGTATAGCATTGCGCCAAGAATGGAACGGTTGCTTAAATACCTAAATTCAAGCGGGCAGTTCGCGACCCCTTAAGATCCGACTAATGCTCAATTCCGAATTCTCAATTCCTATCCGAAAGGCCGTCATTGTTCATAGCAGCTGCCCCCTTCCAGATTAGTTTCCCCTCAAGCTCTGTTCCCATCCGGTGATCATGTCTTCGTATCGAACACGGATATTGGGGTCTTTCACCTGGGTGAGGTTGGTGCGCATGTTCGCAATGGCACCGCGCAAAGAGGAGCGAAGCATTTGCATTCCTACTTGAAGATCGGAAGCGACATTTGGGTGAATGATCGACCTCAATTGCTCGAGCACGCGCAGCGCTTCGGCAGCGCAATTGGCGGTACGGGATGGAATGTCGGTCGCGCGAATTAGTCCGTCCTGGATTGCCCCATCGCGTTGCGGCGAATTCTTGGGCAATTTGTATGCAGCCATAACGCGACCGTAGGCTTCAGCATCCGCATCAATCAATTCGAGGAGCGTTGATGTGTAAGGCGCTAGCCGGTCAAGCGCGTCAGCGTACCGGTCCGCGTGCTGCGCATAGTTTTTTTTCCCTTTCGTTATACGGAGCGCCATCTGTCCCAATGCCGCTCCAACCGCGCCGGCGAGCGCAGCTACACTTCCGCCACCTGGAGCTGGTTCGGCTGAAGCAACTCGTTCTACAAACGCCCGGATCGTTTCGTTTCCGAAGCCGCTACCTTGGATCTGAGCTGCCGAGATCGCTTCTTCAAGCCGATTCTCGAGAATCATTTCAGGCCTGAAATTTTCGATTCGCAGGAAGAACTCAGCGGATTTATGAAGCGCCTTATGCGGAATCAGCCCGACGATTTCGCTGCTGCCGACGGTGACTCCATAGCGCTCCGCCTCGCGCCGGACTGTTTCGAAGACGAGTTCCATCGGCGTTTGTTCGAAGTCGGTCAGGTTCATCGAGACCTGCGCCTGATTACGATCGCGGAGCAGAACCCCCATTGCTTTGACGTACCGAAACCCGCCGCTTGAAAATCGAATGCGCTTTGCGATGTATTTCGCGATGCCGAGGTTCGCGGTATTCAAGTTGATGTTGTACGCGATGAGCGGCTTTCGAGCACCGACCACAGTAGCGCCGGCAGTAGGATGAAGGCGCGGCTCGCCGAAGTCCGGTTTGCGGTCGGGATTGGTCGCGATTTCATCGCGCAAGCCTTCGAATTGACCGCGCCGGATATTTTCGAGATTCGTGCGTTCCGGCCTTGTAGCTGCGGCCTCGTACAGGTAGACAGGGACTTTGCAGCGACGTGCGATTTCGTGCCCGGTGTGTTTTGCGATTTCTACACATTCGGCGAGCGACACGCCGCGGATCGGTACGAACGGAATAACGTCAGCGGCTCCAATACGTGGATGCTCCCCTCGATGCTGCGTTAGATCGATGCGCCGTGTGGCCTCTTCAACAGCGCGAACAGCGGCCTCGCCAATGGATTCGGGCGATCCCGCAATGGTAATAACCGCCCGGTTATGGTCCGCATCCATTTCCCGGCCCAAAAGGTAAACGCTGCCAGCGGATAGGATGGTCTCCACAATCGCATCGATTACCTCAGGCCGGCGTCCTTCACTGAAATTCGGCACGCACTCAACGATTCGATCCATCAAGGCTCCGTCGTTACTTCCATCCGCTAGCGATAGTCACAGGTCTGGACTCCTGCAATGAACCCGGCCATCCGGTGAGAAATTTCTCATCGTTTGCGGCGACGTCATACTCCCATCCGTCCATCAATCCGGGGTCTGTTGCAGGAGGGAAGCGGAATAGGGATGTTGGAACGCTCGCGCGCTTTAGTCGAACATCAACGTGGCTGCGCAAGAGCATTCGTTCGCGATCAATAAAGAAAATATCGGTCGAATTCCGGGCCCAAATAGGTTGGGATCCACCGGAAGCTGAGACCTGAATTCGTGGGCCGGAAATAGGAAGGCTGCGCAAATATACTTGTTCAATCCCGTCCTCATTGCTCGTATAAGCGATCCAGGTGCCGTCCGGGGAAACGCGGGCCTGACGCTCGTCTGCTGGGGAGTTTAGTAACACAGTCTTGATGTCCGGCTGCTGCACCGATACCGCATGTAGATCCCAGCCGGTGTTGGCGTTTCTCATTTCATAAAGGAGCAGACCGTCTTTCGTCCAATCCGTGGGCTCGATTGGGGCGGACTGTGGTGTGGTCAGTAGAACACGAGTAGAAGAGCCATCGATTCCGGCTACAGTTAATTCCAAGTCTTTACCCGTATGAACGGCATACGCAACGTAATGCCCATCCGGCGACCAAACTGGTGTGTATGCAGAAATGGGTTCGAACGTAAAACGGGTCGAGATGGACTGCTGAGTTCCGAGAAACCACAGGCTTCCGGAACCAAAGCGGAAGTCCAGTTTTTCGGCGGCAACAGTTTTCATATCCGGTGAAAGCCGGAGGAATCGAGTTACGCCAGAATAGTTAAGGCGCGAAAGTTCTTTTCCAGCCGAGTCATACCAAACGAATTGGGAACTTGCAGATTGGCCGCCTCCGTAGACCAAGACTCCCGTAGACGACACTGACACAGGTACTCGAGTTGTTGAAGTATCGATCCAGCCCAGATCCGCAATCGTCACAGGTTCTCCGCTCAGCTCTAACGTATCGGCGCTGAATGGCTGTGCAATGATCTGAGACCCGCGAACGTAAACAAGGTCGCCTGCACCAGCTGGATCACGCGGCACGTATATAGCGCTCGATTCGATTTCGCCGATCCGTTTGGGACTGCCTCCGTCGAGAGATGCCACGTACAAACCGCTGTTCTCGCGACTGATCGCCCGGACGACAAACAAGAGATGTTTGGAATCCGGAAGGAAGGATGGCCAGCGATGGCTATTTTCCTGCCCGCCTACATTCAACGCCGTGATCGCTGTCGGAACTCCGCCGGTTGCAGAAACCCGAAACAACGGATCCGTGAACCCAGGTGAAAACACGATGACGTCTTTTCCCCAGGTTGCACCGCGGCCCTCCCGCGCTTCGCAAATGAACTTGGTTACGCCTCGTGCGATTTCGATCGTCATCAATTTGTTTTGCGCAAAAAAGCCGATTGCGTGACTATCCGGAGACCAAAAGGGATGACTCGCTCCTTCCGTACCGTTTAACGGCAATGCCGACACCGAATCCAAACGGCGAAGCCATAATTTTTGCTGGCCGTTTTGATCTCGCGCGACAAACGCGACTGCGGCGCCGTCAGGAGACACGACCGCGGGTCCACCCTGTTCGATCGTGGGAAACTGCGAACCGGCTGGAGGAAGCATTTGGAACTCAATGTGGGTCGAGGCCGGGGAAGAGGGCCTACGGAAAATCATGAGTATTGAAAGGACCGTGATCGCGATCAGTATTGCAGTCAGGAGAAATGCGTTCCGTTGCCGCATGCTCTTGCGTTTTGACTTTTCCTGAAGCGGCTGTTGACTGACCAGTTCGAGCGCAATCATGAGATCGCCTGAATCCTGCCAACGTTCCGCAGGATCGTCCTTAAGACATTTAGCGATGACTTGACGAAAGGGCTCATCAATCTTCGCGATGTCGAACTGGTTCTCAAGCGACCCATCTGTTCGAGCGCCGAGCAACAAGGCAAACATTACGCCGAAAGCGTAGATGTCACTTCGCACGTCAGCGACACCGTCACGCTGTTCCGGCGGCATAAATGCGGGTGTTCCGACGGCGACACCGATGGCTGTAAGCGGTCCGTGAGAGGCCTCCGGCTCATGCCCTGTTTGTGTATACTGCGCCAACTTGGCGATACCGAAATCCAATAACTTCGCACCGCTCTTGGTCAGCATGACATTGGCAGGCTTTATATCCCGGTGGATGACGCCTTGCCCGTGAGCGTACTGAAGCGCAGCCAGCACCTGCAACGCAACATCCAGACTTTGTTCCAGACTGAGCGGACCGCGCGAGAGACGCTTCGCGAGAGTTTCGCCGTCGATAAACTCGAGAACGAGATAATCGACACCAGCGTGTTGCCGGACGTCATGAAGGGTGCAAATTCCCGAATGATTGAGCTTCGATATCAGTTGAGCTTCCTGACGGAGTCGAGTTCGCAGCTCTTCGGCCATGAGAGACGATGATCGAAAGGTCTTGAGAGCAACGACTCTGTTCAATTCGAGATCTGTTGCGCGATACACCTCGCCCATGCCACCCCTGGCGATGAGCTTCTCGACGCGGAATCGATCACTGACGAGTTGCCCCGGGGCAGCGAGCGACGAGACGAGCATCGTGCTAGCAGAGTCAACTCCACCTGGTGGATGGGAATGGGAGGATTGAGAGTCGTCGCCCATGAGTGCGCGTATTCTACTCCCATTCTCGTTGAAACATAAGGCGAGGCGCATCAGCGAGTTCGGGCCACACTCGGTCAAACGTGCACAGGCCCCGAACCATCGACAAACAACAAAAGAAAAGTGCCGCCTATGAAGACACTGCCTTATGCTGCTGTTTTTCAATGACTAGGGGTTTACATCCAAAAGTGTCGGATCACCAGACGCAAATGGCGGATCTGTTCGCCGCGCTGGAAGGATTGGGGCCCGAAATCCTGCGCATCGCTGGAGAGTTCCGCCACGTTCAGAAACAGTACGAGGCATCGTTCAACACCTCTCTTGAAAAGGCGGCAGCCACGGCTCAAGAGAATGTGCGAAACGCCGTGAAGGAAGCGCAGGAGACGACACGAAAACAAGTCGTCTCCGAACTACGGGCGAAATATTTGAAGGAGCTCGAAGTTGCGCTTGCTGAAAAATCACAACTCGAACGCCGATATGCCGTGGCCGCTAAACAGTTCGAAACCGAAAGACGCGACCTGATGGCCAAATTGGCTCAGACCGAGCAGGCGGTTGCTCGATTGCGTGCCGACTTTCAGCAGACGCGGGCAGAGAAGGAAGAAGCCCAGAAGAAAGTGCGGGACGCAAAGTCGAAAATGGTCGAGAGCGAAGAGATGTTCGCCAGCCTCCAGGCAGAATTGCGGCACGCGCAAGCAGAGGCACAAGGACTCGAAAGCCGGTTGCAGCAGACGGAGGTACAAAGAATCGACGCCGAGCAGGTCGCTGCCAGGTTGCTCGCAGATTCAGGAGAGGCGCAGGCTGGCAGGCAAGAGATTGAAACTCAACTTCACGAAGCCAAGGTGCGGCGTCTCGAAGCAGAACAAGCCCTGACATCTCTCCAGGTCGACCGGCAAATTGCAGTCGCGGAAAAAGAAGAACTCCAAATCAAAGTCAAAGATCTGGCCGCGCGCCTTTCCGACGCAGAAGCAAGTATCACGAAGCTCCAAGGCGATACCCAGCAGAAGCAAGTTGCAGAGTTTGAACTCGCGACCAAGGTGCAAGAAGCCGACGCTGATCGATCGAAACTGGAAGCGAAGTTGAATGAAACCACATCGAAGCTTTCCGAAACGAAACAGTTGATATCAGCGATGCAATCGAACTTGCTGCAAGCGGAATCGGATAAGCACACTCTGCGAAGCGAGCTCAAAAAAGCCGCAACAGCCCGAGGGGAACTCGAGGCCGAGACTAATGCGCTCAACGGCAAATTGATCGAGGCGAGAGATTTGATGTCCAAGGTGAGAGCGGACTCGTTGAAGGCACAAACAGAAAAACAGGACTTAGAAGGAAAACTCAAGGAAGCCGCCACGAAACGGTCAGCAATCGAACTGCAGTTGCGTGAAGCTACTGCTGCTCGATCGCTGCTTGAAGACCAAATCACGCAATTGACAGCCGAACTGCGTGCAGCTCAATCGCAGAGTGGACCGAAATCTATACAACGGTCGCCAAGCGCACCAACGCATGCCGGCGCCGGCTCCTCCCGGTCACAGAAACTGAGTAAGGAAATCGAACGAATCGAGACGATGCTCACAAACACTATGAAATTGATGGATGATCCGGAGATGGAGCTGGCAATGGTGATGCGAAAGCGTAACGAGTGTAAGGAACTCGAGTCGTATCTCCGCGGCATTCGCTTCGCCACTGAAACAGATTCGACCGGCAACTGAGCTAGTTTGACCCCTTCGCGTTGCAAGCCAGCTGACCACGCTTGAATGTCGCGATGCAGAAATTGATTGCGGCGAAATAGGGAATCTCACGATAGTCCGGCAGGTCGTAGACGGCGAGATCGGCTTGTTTGCCGAGATCGACGGAGCCAATGCGATGCTGTCGCCGGAGCGCACACGCGGAATTCATGGTAGCCGCCACGATCGCTTCTGCGGGTGTCATTCTCATCTGTGTACAAGCCAATGACAGAACAAATTGCATGTTCAACGTGGGAGAGGTCCCCGGATTGAAGTCGGTTGCCAGCGCGATCGCTGCTCCGCTGTCGATCAGCTTGCGAGCCGGGGCGTAGCGCTGCTCGCCCATCATGAAGAGTGTTGCCGGCAGAAGCGTCGCCACGACTTCAGAGGCAGCGATTCGTTGAATGTCGAAATCTGTGATCGCTCCCAAGTGGTCGGCCGACGTGGCGCCTACTTCGACCGCCAATGCGGCGCCTCCGGAGGATTGAAACTCGTCGGCGTGAACCTTGAGGTGGAGGCCTAGCGATCGAGCCTGTGAGAAGATCCGGCGAGCTTCATCAGGCGTAAAGACTCCAGGCTCGACGAAGACGTCACAGAATTCCGCGAGCTTGCGATCCGCTATTGTGTGAAGATTCTCTACCACGGAATCGATGAACGCCTCGCGATTGTTCCGGTACTCGGGCGGCACAGCATGTGCGCCTAGATACGTAGGCACCACTTCGAGCATCGGCTCCAATCTCATCGCTTCCAGCATCCGGACCTCGGTTTCGAGGTCCAGGCCATATCCGCTCTTCGCTTCGATGGTCGTCGTACCGTACTCGAAAAACCGTCTCGAAAGTTGTACGTGAAGCTCAGAAGTTTCGCGCGTAGCTTTCACGCTCGAGAGGATTCCACCACCGCGCGAGAGGATCTCCATGTATGGCGTGCCTTGAATGCGCCACTCGAATTCGTCGACCCGCGTGCGCGCAAATACGGCATGCGTATGGGAATCCACGAATCCAGGCAGGACGATCTTTCCGGAGGCATCGAATTCCGATGCGCTCTTATCCGGCAATGCATCCGTCGGTCCAATCCACTCGATGACGTTATTTCGGATCGCGACGGCGCCATCGCGAATAATACCCAGCTCTTGAAGTTCCGCGCCACGCCGCGCCCGAGCCGGACCGCGTACCGTGACGAGCTGAGCCGCATGGATGATGTTGAGATTCATATGAAAGATGAGCCGAGAATTCGAAACTGGAATTCAAGTTGGTGTGTGAGCGACCCCCTCGCTCGCTTCGCTCGCGTCTCCCCCTCACGAGGGGGAGATTAATTTATTCTCCCCCTCCGTGAGGGGGAGAGCCGCCGAAGGCGGCAGGGGGTCGCTCTGCCGCTTACTTGAAGATCGACTTCGGCAGCATGGCATGAACACCTTTCGTCTGATCGACAAGCTGCGTTACGTGTA
>Ga0126379_10000836_pt1 | contig 17812 bp, 14 predicted proteins | sample PanSoiMetPlot_24_FD_92640 | JGI IMG/M metagenome (GOLD analysis project Ga0126379, IMG submission 92640) | Tropical forest soil microbial communities from Panama - MetaG Plot_24 | ecosystem: Environmental > Terrestrial > Soil > Tropical forest > Bulk soil | place: Panama | collected 2016-02-17
CCTCAAGCCTTCGGAAAATGTACGACTCCAGGCTTTTGAGGTTTCTGTCGATGATAAACAGGAACTCCTCCGGCACCTTCTCAGTAAGGAAAGCGGCCGGTGCCTAGTGTTTTCCCGCACCAAGCGTGGCACGGAACGTATCGCCAAGGCACTGAATCGCGATGGCATCGCCGCGGCCACAATCCATGGCGATCGGTCGCAATCGCAACGCACAACAGCACTGACCGGCTTTCAACAGGGGCGCGTTCGGGTGTTGGTGGCTACCGACCTGGCTTCGCGCGGAATTCATGTCCAGGATATCGCCCACGTCATCAACTATGACCTTCCCGACGTGGCGGAGAACTTCATTCACCGAGTGGGCCGAACCGGCCGTGCAGGCAAGCAGGGAATCGCTTCTACACTCTTTGTGAAGGAGCAGCGATCCGATCTCTTCCAATTGGAGCGCGCGCTCGGCATCCGAATTGAAAAGGTGCGGGCCGATGGCATTCCCGCGGCGGAATCTCGAGATCGCCATAGCGGTAACGTTGGTCGCGGCGAATCAGCACCACGACCGCGCATGGTGCAACTGCCCGGCGAAGTCTTGCAAGCGCAGATGCGGAGCTAACGCCGGCTCGATACCGTTCGGACTGGAGATATTCTCTTGGCCGAACGAAACCATGCAAACGGAACATTGTATTGGAGCCTACTTCGATAGAATTCCTACTGGAGCGTCGCTTACATGAACAGATTCAGAGATGAGTCCGGTAGTGTATACTAGGGAAGTTCAGAGTCTGGGATTGAAACTCTTCGAATACTCGAGGGCATCGGGACAACCGGAGTCCTGTTCGCACAAAGCGGCCTGATCGAATTACGGCCGCAATCCATACATCGTGCTGGCGTTTTACCACGCAAAGCTCGGGTGTTTTCATCGCGATAACAACGGCGTTGTACTCGGGATCGACCGGTCAATTCTGGCAGTGGGTTGAGGGGAGAACCATTGTCGCAGGACATTCAGGAAAAACACGATCACGTTCGTAACCTCATGGCTTTGGGGAAGGAACGGGGTTATTTGCTGGCGGAAGAGGTGAACGACTTCCTGGCGGCCGAGGAACATACGCCGGAAGAAATAGATAACGTCTTGTCCTCTTTTGAGAGCGATGGCATCGAGGTCTACGAAGACGCCTCTGCCGCCAAGGCCGCGCGCGGCCTCCCTGAAGTTGCGGAAACCACTGCAACGGCGATGCGCTACGATGCTGCTCGCGCCGAAGACCGTGGAATCGATCAGATCATTTCTCCTCCGGAAAAGAATAGCGATCCTGTCAGGACGTACTTGCGGGAAATGGCCTTGGTCCCGCTGTTGACTCGCGAACGGGAAGTGTCCATCGCCAAGCGCATGGAGCGCGGTCACAAGCTGGTGCTAAAAACAATCTCTCGTTCCCCGCTGGTTCTAAAAGAACTGATTTCCATTGGCGGAGAGCTTCGCACCGACGCGCGACCCATCAAGACCATCATTCATTTCTATGAAGAGGAATTGACCGCGGAAAAGATGGAAGACAAGAAGCGGCATGTTCTACGGATTATCGACAGGGTGGAGAAACTTCGCTCCCTGGAGCTGAAGCAAGCGGCACGCGTCGAAGCAACACCAAAAGCTAACAAACGGGAGTATTTGCGGGCGCAGGGCCGTCTAGCGCGAACAAAAGTGGAAATGTCGCTGCTGGTGCGCTCCATCGATTTTCAGGAAAGAGAAAGAAAGCGCCTGATCGATATCATGCGGCACGCGGTCGAACGACTGCAGGCCCTTGAGCGCGAGACTGCCCGTTTGGAACGCCGCGTAACTGCCGCCCGTGGCGATGCCGCCGTCGAGGCGCGAAAGGAATTGCGGTTGTGTCGTGCACAACGAAACACGATCAAGGAATCGAGCGAGGTTGAGTTGAGTAGTTTGAAACACACGCTGAGGCTGATCTTGCGGGGTGAGGCCGAAGCTCAGCAGGCAAAAAGAGAGTTGACCGAGGCGAACCTCCGTCTAGTCGTGTCCATCGCCAAAAAGTACACCAACCGCGGGCTGCAGTTCCTCGATCTGATCCAGGAAGGCAATATCGGGTTGATGAGGGGAACGGATAAGTTTGAATGGCGGCGCGGCTACAAGTTCTCCACGTACGCGACCTGGTGGATTCGTCAGGCTATCACGCGAGCGATCGCGGACCATGCCCGCACGATCCGTGTGCCGGTACATATGGTGGAAATGATCAACAAGCAAATGCGCACCAGCAGGCAGCTTGTGCAGGAACTCGGTCGGGAACCCACCGCAGAAGAGATCGCCAAACGCATGGACATCTCCGTCGAGCAGGTGCGGAAAGCCAAGAAAATAGCGCAGGTGCCGATTTCTTTCGAGACGCCGGTTGGCGAGGATGAAGACGCGCATTTGAGCGATTTCGTCGAGGATAAGGGAGTGATCTCGCCATCCGACGCGGCCATCAACTTGAACATGAAGGAACAGATGGCCACCATGTTGAAGACGCTTACGCCCCGCGAGGAGCGGATTATCAAGATGCGATTCGGTATTGAAGACGGAAACGAGCACACGCTTGAGGAAGTGGGCCGAACGTTCGCGGTGACCCGCGAGCGCATTCGGCAGATTGAAGCCAAAGCGCTGCGCAAATTGCGCCAGCCCTCGCGTTCTAGAAAGTTCCGCGTGTTCTTGGAAGGAGCATTCTAGGGAATCGGGGTACGGGACTGACGGAAGTCGAAACCGTGCGGTCTCACGGTGCGAAGAGTTAAGGAGAACGGCAATGAAGAGTTTATTTGTGGGCAACCTCAGTTTTAAAACGACCGAAGGCGAGTTGATGGCCCTGTTCAATCAATTTGGGCAGGTCACGCGGGCGAATGTCGTGATGAACCGGGAAACAGGTCGCGCCCGGGGTTTTGCCTTTGTGGAAATGCCCAATGATGACGAGGCCGCAAAGGCCATTGCCGGCCTGGACGGGAAGTCACTCGGTGGGCGCAATCTGAAGGTGAATGAAGCCCGTCCGAAGACCGCGACGCACACGCCGAGAGTCGGCGGCGGCGGAGGAGACCGGGACAGATTTTCGAACGAGGACTACCGCGACGCAGCTCGGCAGCCGCGCGAACCTCGGTGGTGAAACCCGGCTCGGGTTTTACGGCAGAGCAGCGTTCACAACGACATCAAGGAGATCCCATGACGGTCACATTTCAGAAGCGCCAAAAGGAAATGAAGCGGCAGGAAAAGCAACGCGAGAAGGCCGCCCGGCGTGAACAAAAGAAGCTTGCTAAGCGCGCGGAAAAAGAAGCCTCCATTGAAAACGCAAACGGGAACCCGGACGTAATCGTGGACCAAGCCGGCGGTTCCGAGCCGCAAGGCTAAAATGGCACAGCTGGACTCCCTTCGCAGAAGCCACAACCGGGCTGTCCCCTTCCGTGTGCCTCAACCTGACCAACACTCCAAGAGCACCTCGCGCACTTGAACTTACGTGACCTTGTAAACTCCTCATAAGGCAATCCGTTGTTGGTACTCCCACTGCTGGCGGGGTACGTATTTTGGGGTGTTGGTACGTATTTTTTGGTTGTCATGGGAGCCGGGAAATGGCATTGTCACACCGCCAGACTTCCGAGATCTTTTAACCCACGAAATCGGACCTGCCGGCGGCAACAGTTACCCAGGTGCGCGGACGAAGGGCGATGAAAAGCAGCAACGGGAAGGGAAGAAAGGCATACAAGCAGTTCCATGCGGATTTGCTTTTGAAATTAGAAATGAGGAGCAATCCCGAAGCACTAAGCTTGGTGCGTGCGACGCTGGAGCGGGCGGCAGAGGCTCTGAATTTCCATTCGGTGGAGAGACGCGCCATTGTCCGGTCCGTGGATGAGGCACTCGCCAACGTGATGCGGCATGCGTATGAAGGGAAGAGCGGCCTGCCGATTGTCGTGACATTCCGGCGGCTCTATGGGCAGAATCCGCAGGCTTGCGAGGGAATCGAAGTTTTGCTGGAAGACGAAGGAGTTGCGGTGAACCCATCAAAACTGAAGGGGCGCCCACTCGAGGATATCAGGCCGGGGGGCCTGGGGCTGCATTTCATACGACAAAGCATGGACGAGGTGGAATTCAGTCGGAAACACGGAAAGAATCAACTTCGTATGGTGAAGTATTTGGCCATACCAAAGACCGAATCGGGATCTCAAGGAGAATAGACCGTGGAGATTGCTGCCCGCGAATCACAAGGTGGAACAATTCTGGATCTCTCGGGCGATATTGACCTCGCCCATTCTCCCGCGATGCGCAAGGCGCTTCTGGGAGAGATCAAGGAGAAACGCACTCCTAAAGTTTTCTTGAATTTGAAGAACGTCCGTTATATCGACAGTTCCGGAATTGCCTCGTTGGTAGAAGGGTTGAAGGCGTCGAGGGAGATTGGTTCAAGGCTCATTCTGTATAGTTTGAGCAACACCGTTCGCGAAGTTATGCAGCTTTCCCGCCTGCAGAAGATCTTCGAGATTTACGAAAATGAAGAGCAGGCGCTTTCCTCCTGACATGCTATTATCTTCCCACTTCTAGGACAACAGGGGCTCGTGGACTTCCTTCAAGCAACAGGCTCGGCCTTCACTGACGGTCTGGCGTATCTGGGGTCTCTGGCGACCCTTGCCGGGCGCGCCGCGTATTTCACCTTCATTGGACCTTTCCAGGGCAAACCCTTGCGCCTTCGACGCGCCATCGGGCAGGCAATGGAAACGGGCGTGCGCGCGTTGCCCATTCTCTCGCTGATCACTTTTTTCATTGGCTTGATTCTGGCTTTGCAGGCTGCCTACGAACTCCGGCGCTTCGGTGCGATGAGTTATGTGGCCAGCGCGGTAGCACTCTCTATGACGCGTGAACTCGGGCCATTGATTACGGCTGTGATTGTGATTGGCCGGTCCGGTTCCGCCTTTGCCGCCGAACTGGGTACGATGAAAGTCACCGAAGAGATTGACGCGCTGGAGACCATGGCGATCAACCCTGTCAGTTTTCTCGTTGCCCCGAAATTCATGGCCATGGTTCTGATGCTGCCATGCCTGACGATTTGGGCAAACTTCATGGGTATCCTCGGCGGGTCGCTGTTCGGTGTGCTTCAGGCGGATTTCACGTTCCAGAGATACATCACTGCTTCGCTGGATGCGCTGTTTCTGCGTGACGTCGTCACCGGGTTGATCAAAAGTTTCATGTTCGGAATTACCATCACGGCGGTGGGCTGCCATGAAGGCCTAGCCACCGGAGGTGGCGCGGAGCAAGTGGGCCGTTCAACAACCCGAGCAGTGGTGATGTCAATCTTTCTTGTGATTCTGGTGGACCTGGTCTTTACCATGTTGTTCTACTTCTTGGGAGAACACTAAGCCGTATGCCGAAACAATTCGAACGGTCTAACGAGGAACAAGTCCCCGACGGCCCAATGATCTCTCTGCGTGATTTGCGCGTCAGTTACGACGGCCGGGAGATCCTCCATGGAATCAACTTTGATGTGCAACGTGGGGAGACGCTCGTTATTCTGGGCGGCTCGGGCTCGGGAAAGAGCACCTTGCTGCGCACTCTGGTCGGTTTGGAAATACCCAGTTCCGGGGAAGTGTGGATTCGAGGCAAGAACTTTGTGGCAATTTCCGACGCCGAACGGGATGAAATTCGCAAGAAGCTGGGAATGTCGTTTCAAGGCGGAGCGTTATTCGGCTCGATGACCGTCGGAGAAAACGTAGCGCTTCCCCTACGTGAACATACGAAGCTGGAAGAACCCACGGTTGAGATCATGGTGCGACTGAAGTTGGACCAGGTAGGCTTGTCGGGATTTGAAGACTTTTTGCCCTCGCAGTTAAGCGGCGGCATGAAAAAGCGCGCTGCCGTCGCGCGTGCGCTGGCCATGGATCCCGAGATTCTCTTTTTCGACGAGCCGTCGGCGGGACTCGACCCGATCATCGCTGCTGGCATCGATCAGCTGATTCTGGAGTTGAAAAAGGCCTTCCACATGACGATTATCGTCGTGACCCACGAACTGGCCAGCGCTTTTCTGATCGCCGATCGAATGGTGCTGATCAATAAGGGAGATTTGGTCGCAAGCGGCACTGTTGCCGAGATGCAAAACAGCAAGCATCCCAGGGTGCGGCAGTTCCTGGATCGTGTCCCTGAACCCGCGGTGGCACAAGAACTCGATTATTTGCAGATGCTGACGGAGCCCTCATCGAAGGCAGGCGAGGGACGACAGGGGAAGAGCAGGTAAAGATGGAATCAAAACGCGAACAGGTGTGGGTCGGTCTGTTTGTCATTGTCGCGGCCACGCTGTTGATCGTGACCGTGTTTGTGCTTACGGGCGCCTTCGCTGGATCCGCAAAGACCTTTCGTGCGCGGTTTCACAACGTCGCCGGTTTGGAACCCGGAGCCCCTGTTCGCTATGAGGGCGGTCCGAAGATTGGCCGCGTGGAGAAGGTCGAAATTGATCCGAATGACCCTTCGCTCATGGACATGCAATTTAGCGTTAAAAGCAATCTCCCGATTAAGACAGACAGCCACGTAGCAATTCTCAGCTTCAGCCCACTCGGCGACAATCACCTGGAAATCAAAGCGGGCTCTCCCGGCGCACCACAGGCAGCTTCCGGATCTTTTCTGCCGTCAGACCCGTACGTGGGATTCAATGACTTGACGGCACAAATCAACCAGCTGGCACCCCAGGCCAAGGAATTGCTAACGAACCTTAACGAGCGGGTGGTCCAGTTGAAGATTACTGTTGACCGCATTAATGACCTCCTGAACGACCGAAATCGCGAAAATGTGTCCGCGTCCTTGGCTGAATTGCATGGCATGTTGGCCGAGAACCGCCCCGAGATCCGCAGTACTCTCAAGAACGTAAACGCGGCGAGCGCGAAAATAGGACCGCTTTTGGATCAACTTCACACCACTATCGATCAGACCCAAGGAACACTGAAAAGAGTGGATGGCTTGATTGACGAGAACCGAGAAGACGTTCGGGCGTCGGTCATAAAACTGCGGCAGTCCCTAGAAAATATTTCCGCGCTGACGGCACAGCTGCAGCTGATTTTGGACAATAACGATGACAACATAAATCAGGTTCTGAACAATTTACGGATTATTACGGAAAATCTGAAAGTCTTCAGCTACACCATCAAAACGCATCCCTCGAGTTTGATTGTTCCGAGCAATACGCGAGATCGTAAGCCGGGAGAGAAGCCATGAGAATCGTATCATTCCGAACCGGTAGGACAGGTAGTTTGGCGCTGGCCGCGCGATATGCCTCACTTTGGTCACCCAGTGCATTGGCGATTCTTGCAGTCGGATTCTTTGTAGCCGGATGCGGCGGTGCCAGGCCAATCAAGTACTACCAGTTGAGCTATCCCACCACTGCCCCCCCTCCCTCCCCCGATGCCATAAACACTACCCTCATGGTCAGATCGTTCGAGGCGTCGCATCTTTATCTTGGTGACCAGATTGTTTACGGGTTCGATTCCCCAGAAATGGGGGTGTATCAAACTCAACGGTGGGCCGAGCCGCCGGTGGAAATGCTTCAGGACGCACTGGTTCGCGGGTTGCGCTCGACGGGCAGATTTCGCGCCGTCTACACGATACGGGCCGATGCCGTTAGTCAGTACATCCTGGCAGGCCATCTGTATGACTTTAAGGAAGTAGACGGAAGCACGATTGTGGCTCGGCTAAGCTACGAGGTCCGCTTGCGGGACCGCAAGTCCGGAACGACAGTCTGGACTCACATGTACAACCACGATGAGCCGGCATCGGAGAAGAGTGTTGCGGCGGTGGCCAATGCGATGGACAAGAATGTCCAACGCAGCGTTCAGGAAGTGCAAGCGGGGCTCGAAGATTATTTTCGAGCGAATCCACCGAAGTAGATCTGCGGCCCAGCTGACTGCTGGAAATTCTCATCCGTCCGGTTGCGTTTTACAGCCAAACCCCGCCTAACCATAACGTTCTTCTTTTGTTCGACTTGCGCGCATACTCACCAGCGTCTGCCCGGGTTCACTCTCTTCTCTGAGACACCCTCTTTCTCTCATTCTATCAAGCACTTAGGCAGTGACACTGGAAGTCTTCCCACTTTGGCGGCGCTATCACCAGGGGCATGCTTGGGCGCTGCAGGAATGCGCGACGCCTGTACGCGTAGGGATTGACGATTTTGGAGGCTCGGCTGGCAGGAAGGGTCGATGGAGTTACTCTCTCAATTCGACCGTTTTGCGGGAACGCCTTTTGAAACAGGCTGTTCGCGAATTGGGACACACGCTGCCGCTTGCCCATTGCGAGGATTATCAGTGCGTCATGTCGCCTTCCCATAGAGTCGAGTGGATCGACTTGAAAACCAGCCAAATTCTTGCCAGTGGCCGTGAGGAGTCGCTCGGCTGGGGCGTCGCAAGTGGCTAGACTGAGGGTTCAGGGATGACAGCGGACTTCTTGCGAGGCACCAGCGAGCGGACAACCACGTAAAGCATCGGGATAAACAAAAGATTCAGAGTCGTTGCGGCGATCATTCCGCCGAAAACTGTCGTGCCTACAGACACGCGGCCCGCGGCACCTGCGCCTTGAGCAATCACGAGAGGCACGACACCTAGAATAAAGGCCAGCGAGGTCATCAGGATGGGGCGCAGTCGGATGCGTGCGGCTTCGACCGCGGCGTCCAGCGGGGTCAGCCCCTGCTCCTGAAGCTGTTCGGCAAACTCCACGATCAGAATGGCATTTTTGCTCGCTAATCCGATCAACATCACCAGTCCGATCTGACAATAGACGTCGTTCGTGAGCGCGCGCAGCTTAACCGCAGCCAGCGCCCCGAGCAGCGCGACGGGTACGCCCAACAAAACGATGAATGGCAGGACATAACTTTCATACTGCGCGGCCAGGGTGAGGTAGACGAATACCATGCCCAAGCCGAACAGAATGACCGCTTTGCCCGCCGATTGGATTTCTTCCAGCGACAGGCCGCTCCATTCGAACGTCATACCCTGCGGCAGGACTTTCCTCGCAATCCCTTCCATCGCCGCTAGGGCTTGGCCTGAACTCACGCGCGCCGCCGCGGAACCATTGATTTCGGCCGAGCGGAACAGATTGTAATGCGTAATGACCTGCGGATTCGCCTCCTGCTTGATCTCCACGACATTGTCGAGAGGAATCATCTTGCCCGTATCAGACCGCAGATAATACGTCCGGATGTCTTTGGCTTCGGAACGGAATTTCTGGTCGGCTTGCAGGTATACGCGGTAAGAGCGATTGTTAAAGTCGAAGTCATTGACGTACACCGAGCCCATGAAGACCTGCAATGCGTCGGTGACCTGGCTAAGCGGGATCTGCAAGCTCTTAGCCTTTTCTCGGTCGATTTTCACTAGATACTGTGGGTCATTCGCGGTAAAACTGGTGAACAATCCGGTCACCTGGTCGCTCTGGTTCCCCGAAGCCACCATCTGATTGGCGGTATTGGCTAGCGTTTGTAGTGTGTTTCGGCCCAGGTCTTCCAGTTCGAAGGTGAAGCCGCCGAATTGGCCCAGTCCTTCCACCGCCGGGGGATTGAAGGGCACAGCGACTCCCCCGGGAACACCCATCAGAGGGCCTCGCAGCTTCTCGACAACCGCGAAGCTGGAATGCCCCCGCCCCTTGCGATCTTTGAATTCCGCCAAATTGAGAAACATGAGTGCGCGGTTCGGGGCGTTTCCTGCGAAACTGAATCCCGCGATGGTGAAGGCACCGTCGATCTCGGGCACGTGAGAAATCACTTCTTCCACCTTTGAGCAAACTTGCTGCGTGTACTGCAGGGACGCGCCCTGAGGTGTTTGCACGGCCACAATCAGATATCCCTGGTCATCTTCTGGAATGAATCCCTGGGGGATTTTCGCGTAGAGCAGATACGCGCAACCGAGCGTCCCCACGAATAGCAGCAGCGATACATGCTTCCATTCCACGACTACCTGTACGACTTTGCGATAGGAATCTCTTACGGCATCAAAAGCCCGGTTGAACGCCCGGAAAAAGGCGCCTTGCGCGCGTTCGCGATGGTGCCCCAGGAAGATTGCCGAGAGCGCGGGCGTGAGCGTCAGCGCGTTGAACGCGGAGATCGAAACAGAGAAAGCGATCGTCAGCGCAAATTGCCGGAAAAGGATTCCCGTGGTTCCGGGAAAAAGCGCGACAGGCACGAACACCGACACCAGCACGAGGGAAGTGGCGATTACCGCTCCCGCGACTTCTTTCATGGCCACACTGGCGGCGTTGTGGGGCTCGGTAATTCCTTCGACAATGTGCCGCTCCACGTTTTCAATCACCACGATGGCGTCATCGACCACTAGACCCGTTGCCAGTGTGATTCCAAAAAGTGTCAGCGTGTTTATCGAAAATCCCAGCATCTTTACGAAAATGAAGGTGCCGACGAGCGAGACAGGGATGGTCACCGCCGGAATAAACGTGCTCCTCCAATCTTGCAAGAACAGAAAAATGACCAGAATGACGAGTCCGATGGCTTCAAGTAGGGTGAAGAGCACTTCGCGAATGGACTCGCCGATCACCGTAGTGGTGTCAAAAGCCACGGCGTACTTGAGTCCGGGAGGGAAATTCTTGGACAAGCGAGCCAGTTCGGCCTTGGCGGCCTTGTCCACGTCGAGTGCGTTGGCCCCGGGAAGTTGCGTGACGCCGACGCCGACAGCGTCGTGTCCATTGAACCTCAGGATGGAGCCATAATCCTCAGCCCCCAGTTCAGCGCGACCCACGTCCTTGACGCGTACCAGTGTTCCGTCCGTTCCCGTTTTCAGAATAATGTTTTCGAATTCGCTTGGCTCCGTCAGACGGCCAATGGCGCGCACACTGATTTGATAGGACTGGCCGCGATTCGATGGCGGCTGTCCCACCTGCCCCGAAGCGACCTGGACATTTTGCTCCATAAGCGCATTGAGAACCGTCGTAGCGGTCAGACCGCGTTGGGCCAGGCGAGATGGGTCCAGCCAAAGGCGCATCGCATATTTGCGCTCGCCAAAAATGAAGACGTCGCCGACGCCCTTGACGCGCTTCATTGCATCCCTGACGTAGACATCCAGATAGTTGCTCAGGAACAGACTGTCGTACTGGCCGCCTTCGGAATAAACGCCCGCGCCAAACACGAAACCCGCAGCCTGCTTGGTAACAATGATGCCCGTGTTCTTCACCGCGTTCGGCAATCGTCCCAAAGCCTGGCTGACACGGTTCTGCACATCAACGGAAGCTAGGTCGACGTCGCGGGTCACATCGAAAGTGACAGTGATTTGGCTGGTGCCATCGTTCCCGCTCGAGGAAGAAATGTACTTCATTCCAGGCACGCCGTTGATTGCTTGCTCCAGTGGAATCGTGACGGCGGACTCCACTGCCTGCGCGTTTGCGCCGATGTACCCGCTGGAAACCACCACCTGTGGCGGGGCCAACTGAGGAAATTGCGCGATGGGCAGAGACGGGATCGCAATCGCTCCGCCGAGAATAATCAATAGCGCGCAAACAGTCGCAAACACCGGTCTCTGGATGAAGAAATCAACAAACAACTCAGCTCACCATCTCCTGAAGGATCGCGCTACCTTGCTGCAGAACAGCGGTAGAACTAGTTGCTCTTGGCCCCTGAACTTTTTTCGCTCTCACCGGTTTTCCCAGCTTCCTTCAATTGCTCGGTAACCGGCGCGCCATCTTGTAGGAATTGCGTCCCCGACACAATGACGTGGTCGCCAGGTTGCACTCCTTCGAGCACGGCGTAGTCATTTCCGACGATCTCGCCAAGCTTCACGGCGCGCTGCCGTGCCACGGTTCGGCTTCCATCCTTTACCGCGACAAACAGGAAATACTCGCCGCTGATTCGTTGCACCGCCAGCACCGGGACGACCGGCCCATTGCGTGTGCCCCAGGCAACCTGCGCCCGCACCTGCTGGGAGATTCGTAGTCTAGTATTGGAATTGCCGACGGCGGCTTTGGCCAGCACGGTCTGGGTGTCCGTGTCGACCTGCGGCGAAACGAAAGTAATCTCCGATTGCGCCAGCACTGCGCCGGATTCATCGAGCAGCTTCACCGGTAGACCGAGGCGCAAGTCTTTGGATCTGCTGGCAGGGACGTAGATGTACGCTTCCAAAGCGCCGGGCTCGTCCACGGTGGTCAGAAGTGTCGTGACGCCTACGCGGTCACCGACGCGCACAGGAATATCTCCAACGATGCCCTCCATCGGCGCACTCACCTGGTAATAGCGGAGCTCCACTTGTTGCTGTTGCACTTGGTGCTCTAGCGATTTCAGCTGCGCAACTGCCGTGTCATAGTTGGTCTGCGCGTTATCGAAGTCTGCCCTGCTGATGACTCCTGCTGCCTGCAACTTCACCGCGCGGTCCAAATTCACTTTTGCCAAACGCACATTGGCTTCTTGTGCTAGACGAGCTGCTTCCTGGCTACTAACGGTGGCTTCCTGCTTGAGCGGATCTATTTGCAATAGTGGCTTTCCGGCGGTCACGCGTTCGCCTGATTTTACGAAGATCTTGGTGATTTGCCCTTCCACTTGCGGATTGATCGTGGCGGAATGTCGCGATTTCAAGATGGCCAGGTACTCGGTCGAGTTCGTGAGCTTTCGCGATTCCACCACCAGCACCTGCACTGGTATAGCGGACGGTGCAACCGCCCCACCATCCTGGCCTTTTTTGCCGCAGCCAGTCAGTCCAGCAGACGCATAAAGGGCCGCCAGTACCAGCGCGTATCGGAACAAAACGGAGAACTCGGTAAGGGTCCGTGAATTACAACAGGAATGAGTCCGCATATTCTTTTGGATTACTCTCTGGAACTCTTAATAGTACGCCAAGCGGCACCACTTCCGCATGCCAAACCTGAGAGTTATTTTAGACGCGGGTCGGCGCGATCGGCTGGGCGAGGCAGATCAAGCTAGTACATGTCTGAAGGGTCGATTTTCTTGCCGGAAAGGCCTAATTGCAGGACTTCGATATCTTGTGGCCGATCAAACACTTTTCCGGGGAATAGGCGTTTAATGATGACTCGCAAGCCACCAAACGCAATCCCTACTGCCGTCGCGACGCCCAGAAACAGCCCGGTGAACAGAAAGATTTTCACCATGATGACGACGATTGGCGGATCGGTCGCCGTGTGGCTCGATTCGTTCCATGTCACCTGTGTTTCGTAGTTCACTTCATCTCGAATCGCCTGCGCGTGCAGCGGCGAAGTGGGCGCAAACACCAGCGATAGCAGGGAAGTCTTGCGCTCGACCGTCACCCCCGCCTTCTTCGCCGCCGCCGGAAGTGCTTGCTGCAAGTGACGCAGATGCTGCTCCGCCAATTGCGGCGTGGGATACTCGAGGAGCAGCAAAACGCCGCTGCCGTGCTCACCCTGATACCTCGCCAGAATTGCTTCCGCCTCGGACTCGAATCCGACTTCCTTCGCCAATCCCGAGAAATCACCCTGTCCCAGGGAGCTCATGGCTGAGCGGAACCCATTCGGACCGAACGCATACTTTTCCGAGCCGAACACGCGCCAGTGTTCCGGCAAGTACGACTTCAATTCGGGGAAAGGAGTCTTGTCGGCCTTCGGCCTTAAGGATGTAACGAGATCGCTAAGCGTTGCCGGCGAGAGATGCGAAAAAGGTCCTAGTCTGATGACCAGATTCCCCAGCAAGACCGCTCCATTGTGAGAATCAAACGCAGATTCGTCGCCGATGCCGCCACTCTGCATGCCCTCCGCAGTGGACTGCGTGTAGGACTCGAATGCGCCACTCGAATCCTTAAATGAATAGAGCCCAACCTTCAGGTCGTCGTTCCCATTCTTGTAGCTGCGCTCTTCAAACGCGCGCAGCCCGGCTTCCTTCAGATTTGCGCTCTGTTGCTCTCCGAAGCCTTGATACAGCGCCGGCCCGGACCTAAAGCTCACTGCACTTGCCGAGATCCAGGGGCCGAATTGGTCAGGCAGCAGGCGAGTAGGCTCTGCCGCGCCAACTGACGCACAGACACGCAACAACACGGCCAAAAGGCAGACCAGCGTTCGAGTTCTCATAGCAACCTATTCATTAGATGCCGGTAGGCTAATTCTGGTTCCTGGACTGCTCAACTGCGGTAACCGCGGCGGGCCGGTTCGTCTTGCCCGCGGCGTTCAATTCGACGCTGTTCAGGCTCTCCAAGTAGGCAGCCACGCCCTGGTAGACACCCTCGGCGATGCGCTGCCGGTGCTCCGGCTTTTTCAGAAGCTGCTCGTCCGAAGCGTTGCTGAGGAAGGAAATCTCCGTCAGAATCGAAGGCATATCCGCGCCAATCAGCACCACAAACGGTGCTTTGCGCACGCCGCGGTTCTTCACCGGCTTGGCCGCCTTTTGAATCCTCCTAGAGAGCGAATCCTGGATGTCCGCCGCGAGCTCACGGGACTCGTCAATCTTTTCCGTTTGAGCAATCCGCTTCACCATGTCCTGCAGGTCGTGGATGTTCTCCTGAGAGACGGAGTTTTCGCGGGCAGCCACTTCCATCGCTTCGGCCGATCCCTTTAGGTTCAGGTAATAGGTTTCAACTCCCCGCGCGCCGTGGTCGGGGCTGGAATTAGCGTGAATCGAAATAAACAAATCGGCTTTAGCCTCATTCGCGATATGAGTGCGCTCTTCGAGCGGAATGAACGTGTCATCGGAGCGTGTGAAAACGATGTCCGCGCCGGGCAGCTTTTGCTGAACGATTTTGCCCAACCGAAGGGCTATGTCCAGACAAAGATCCTTTTCCATTAAACCCGTTGGTCCGATAGTTCCCGTGTCGTGGCCGCCATGACCAGCGTCAATCACGATGCGCCCGATCTTCAGGCCCAGCGCGCGCGTCAGTGTTGATTGCCCATCGCGGGTGGGTTGCGGAGTTGCCGCAGGTGGCACCAGGTCCGGTTTGCCTGTCGCAGGATTTTTCGTGGACGTGGTCCGCAAGGTCTTTAGTGGCGCCGGAAGTGCCTTGGCAGCAACTGGCACGGCAACAGAACTTGGCTCGCTGGAAGCAACTTCTTTTGCCGAGGTCAGGTTCGGTGCTGGGGAACTCGAGGGGATCGCTTCGGCCGATATTGCCATTGTGGAAGGTGCAGGCCGTTCTATTGCCGGTGCCGGATTCTCCGACTTCGTTGACTGGGCCGTTTGCACACTTGCCGACTTTGACGGGCCAGCGGAGTCTCCGTAAAGTACAATCACCAGCCGTGAAGGTTTTTGCAACAACGATGCGGCGTAATCCTTTACTCCATTCACATCCAGAACTACGCGCACAACCCCGAATTGATTTTGCGCTACGCGCACCTTGGTCAGGAGATCACCGCTGACGTGAACATTCCCTCGGGCTACCGCAGGACTCAAGCGCGCGGATTGCAGATCGAAGTAAATGCGATCCGGGTTGGCAATCCTGCCGGAGACATACTGCACCGAGTCTTCCAGTTCGAGCAGGATTTCGGTGCTATTGGGCGTAACACTAGTTTTGATTTTCTCGATTCGTGGCGCTTCCACCGATTTCGAGTTTTCTCCGCCATTCTTCGCGACCGTCGCCAGGCGACCGTCCGTCACCGTCACCTCCAGCGCCGCAGCCGGTGGAAGAGCCGGTGCCTTAGCCGGCGGCGCAGAGGCCTTCGCCGAGAAGTCGCCGTGCGCTGCGTTCCTCATCAGGGCAAGTTCCGCCAACGCTTCCTGCACTTCGCGTTTGTGGGTCGAACGCGGGAACCGCTTTTGGAAGTCTTGAAAACTCCTGGTCGCCGCCGCTGAATCGCCCAACTGATCCTTCTGCAAATTCGCAACGTTCAACATCGCATCCTGCAGGTGCTTGCTGGTCGGATACTCGCGTATCAGGAACATATAGGAATCGACAGCCGTCTGGTAGTAGCTCCGGCCAAAACGATCGCCCATTTCCGTGTTCAGCTCGCCGACAGCGAACAACGCGTCGGGCACTTCCGTGGCATGGGCTGTGATCAGATAGACGCGGCGGTAACTCGAGACAACCAGCTTGTATTCGGCCAGGGTGCGTTTCTCAGGCGGCTTCGCGTTGAGCGTAGCGCGAAGTTCCGCGGCTCTGGAAAACTGCGAACTCGCGGCTTCACGTTTCACGCTGCTGTTTGAAGCTGTTTTGGTTGTTGCCCGGCAGGGAATTGAGAACACACCAAGCAAGGCGAAACCCAGCGAAGCGCCAGCGAAAACCTTGTGGAAAATTTTTCGAGCAGAGCTCATCCGCGCCCCACACCGCTGCACTAGACGCCTGAGTGAATTGTCACTCGTTCGTAAATATGATGCGCCCGTTGGCGTCCACGTTCCGGTGAATCGAGTTGGCGCGAACGTAAGCATTTTCTAGCCGTCCTGAACCTGGCCGGTAATAGGCGTTCTGTACCTTTTGAACATAATTCCGTGTTTCACGATAAGACGGAACACCATGGGCACGGTCCACAGCCCCTTCTCCAGCATTGTACGCCGCTAAAGCCAGATCTAGGTTGCCATTGTACCGTTCCAGCAACCTTTTCAAGTATCTTACCCCGGCGTCCACGTTCTCTTTGGGGTTGAATGCATTGTTCGCCCCAAAACGTTGCGCCGTTGTTGGAATCAACTGCATCAGCCCCATGGCCCCTTTGCGCGAATAAGCCGAAGGGTTCCAGTTCGATTCCGTCTCGATCACGGCACGGACCAGCGCCGGGTCTACATTGTGGCGCTCCGCAGCTTCCCGCACCAATTTCTCTGCACCATCGCGATCGATATTCATTGCCGGTCGATTCTCGCCCATAAACGAGATCTCGCCCGGCAAGTAGATGGCGGTTCGCGGCTTAACCGGCAGCAACTTGACCGTCGCGATTGGCTCCGCATTCACGAACATGCGCCGGCCATCCGAGTTGGTCACCGATGCGATCTGTGCCTTGGCAGTTTGTGCATTTCCCAGCGCTACAACCATCCAAAACACAACAGCTGCGTGTACAGGCACAGCCATTTTCGCGGGTTTGCAGTGAACACGCCTTGGGGAAGGCATAGATGTAGCGATCCGTCTGAGTCTGTGGGCGTCTCCAGTCCAGCAAGGGCCCCAGAGGGTTTCTGAGAAGTCACGCCCGTTAGCAAGTGATGCGAAATCCAACACTTGCGGGTCACGCTTCCGGCGCTAGGGAAATTATAACAGGGGTTCCACTAGGCCAGGGACACTCTGCAAGGCACTTTTTAGCGCGGATGTGTCTTTTCCGCCAGCCTCGGCCAAATCAGGCCTGCCACCGCCGGAACCGCCCACTTGCTTCGCCAAGGCCTGTATCAGCTTGCCGGCATGGACTTTAGCCGTCAGGTCCTTGGTCACCGCTGCTATCAGCGCCACTTTACCGTCTTGCGGCATTCCTAACGCAACAATCCCGGAGCCGAGTTTCTGCCGCAATGCGTCGACCAGTTGCCGCAGACCCTCACGGTCGACATTCGCCACCTCACCAACGACGACTTTGACTCCCCTAATGGTCTGAGCATGAGCAAACAGGTCGTCCAGTTGATTCAGCGCGCCTTTGCGCTTTTGCTCGCCGAGTTCCTTTTCCAGCGTCCGGGCGGTCTGTGATAGTTTTTCGACCGACGCCAGCAGGGTATCCTCTCCGACATTCAGACGGCTTGCCAGTTCGCGCAGAGTTTGCGCCTGGTGCTGGTAGTGCTCCAGGGCTCCGACCCCAGTGACCGCTTCGATCCGGCGAACTCCAGCCGCTACGGATTCTTCACTCACGATCTTGAGCACGCCGATATCACCGATACGTCCAACGTGCGTTCCGCCGCAAAGCTCCTTGGAATAGAAACCACGCGGCGCTCGAGGGTCGCTAATCGTGACCACGCGGACATTGCTCTCCGGATATTTGTCGCCAAAGAACGCC
>Ga0126379_10000843_pt1 | contig 17748 bp, 17 predicted proteins | sample PanSoiMetPlot_24_FD_92640 | JGI IMG/M metagenome (GOLD analysis project Ga0126379, IMG submission 92640) | Tropical forest soil microbial communities from Panama - MetaG Plot_24 | ecosystem: Environmental > Terrestrial > Soil > Tropical forest > Bulk soil | place: Panama | collected 2016-02-17
CACATATTCGCCTGTCTCCGGACTTGACTGGGCAGTTGTGGCGCAGAAGACACAGGCGAAAGCTTACATCGACATTACCGATCTGCAGAGCGACGCCATACGCTTTGCCATGATCGCCATCGCTTTCAGCATTTTCATCAGCGTTTGGGCGGCGCGGGGCCTTACCGTTCCCTTGCACGTTCTGACGGAGTCCAGCCGGTTGATTGCCAGCGGCGATTTCTCCCAGCGCGTGGAGTTGAAGAGCCGTACTGAGTTCGGCGAGTTGGCCGAGACCTTTAACACCATGACCGGCGAACTGGAGCGGTTCGTCGCTGATCTGAAGAAGGCTGCCGAGGAGAATCACACGCTGTTCCTCAGCTCCATCCAGATGCTGGCCGGAGCGGTTGACGAAAAGGACCCGTACACCCGCGGTCACTCGGACCGTGTGACGCGCTACTCCATCCTGATCGCGACGGAGATGGGCCTGCAAAAGGAAGAGATTGAACGAATCCGTATCTCTGCCCAGCTTCACGACGTGGGCAAGATCGGCATCGAAGACCGTATCCTGAAGAAGCCCGGCGCGCTGACTCCCGAGGAATTTGAAATCATGAAGACGCACACCACCAAGGGCGCTGCCATTCTACGTCCGGTGGAAATGCTGAAGGAAATGCTGCCCGGCATCGAGTTGCACCACGAGTCGCTCGACGGCCGCGGCTATCCTTACGGTCTCAAGGGCGACCAGATTCCGCTGCTGCCGCGAGTGATCATGGTGGCCGACACGTTCGACGCCATGACCACCAACCGTCCTTACCAGGCGGCCATGGACCCCGAGTACGTGATTCGCATCATCAACTCGCTGGCCGCGACCAAGTTCGACCCAGTCGTGGTGAAGGCTATGACCCGGGTCTTCGAGAGCGGCAAGCTGCGCATCCATCGCGCCGCGACCGTGACCGGCCAAGAAGCCGCTCCCGCGGCAGTAGCCGGCGCGGCAGGCCCCAGCTAAAGAAGACTTGGTAACTGAGTAATTTGGTAATTGGGTAATTTGAGACCATGCTCTCGAGCACTTCCTAAAAGTCATCTACACACGTCTTAAATCGATTCCTATCAGGGCACGAGCTTCAATCGTGCCTAACATTGATCCTTAATCCAGTAGGGCTCCAGCCACCCAATTACCAACTTACCCAATTACCAAATTCTCGTTAGCTCTTCCCTGCCGATATAATCAAAGGTCGCGGCGCGCCCCGCGTTCCGCCTAGAACAACACCCATGATCCAGACTCTTTTCGGTCCGCCGGAGCCTACCTTCCTGGAGAAGATGAAGGAAGCGGCCACGCGCACCCGCGAAAACTTGAGCGAACGCATTGACGAGATCACCGCCTTCACCAAGGTGATCGACCGCGATGCCCTCGACTACCTGGAAACCGTGCTCATCAGCTCCGACCTGGGTGCCCCTACTACCCAGGAAATCCTGGCCCGGCTCCGCGAGAAGGCTGACCGGAAGCAGATCAAAGACGTGGCCGAGCTGAAACGCCTGGTGCAGGAGCATATCCGCGAGATTCTGCTGAGCACTCCGCTCAAAGCCGGCAAACCCGCGCCTGGGCAAGCGGAAGTGGTGATGGTGGTGGGTGTGAACGGTACCGGCAAGACCACCACGATCGGCAAGCTGGCGCACGCCCTGCGCGGCGAAGGCAAGGCTGTGCTCTTGTGTGCCGCGGACACTTTTCGCGCCGCCGCCATCGAGCAATTGGAGATCTGGGGCTCGCGGACGGGAGTGGAAGTCATCAAAACCAAGCCGGGCGGCGACCCCTCGGCGGTCCTGTTTGACGCTTTGAATGCCGCCAAGGCCCGCGGCACCGACAGTGTGATCGTGGACACCGCCGGCCGTCTCCACACCAAGCACAGCCTGATGCAGGAGCTGGAAAAGATGAAGCGCACTGCCCAGCGCATCATTCCCGGCGCACCGCATGAGGTGTTGCTGGTGATGGACGCCACCACGGGACAAAACGGCTTGCAGCAGGCGCGGCAGTTCACTGAGTCCGCCGGTGTGACCGGCATCGTGCTGACCAAGCTCGACGGCACGGCCAAAGGCGGCGTGGTGGTGGCCATCTCCCGCGAGCTGGGCCTGCCGGTGCGCTACGTGGGTGTCGGCGAGAAGGCCGGCGATCTACTTCCCTTCAGCGCCGACAATTTTGTGAAGTCCTTGTTCTCGGAATGATGAACATTGCAAACTTCCCTGAGATTGGGTCATACATCGGGCGAGGTCCGGCCACTCTCGGCCCGCTCGGTCGCCTGGGCGTGTTCGCCCTGGGAATTATCTTTGCGATCGCAGCGTTTCATCCTGGAACGCGCGTGCGAGGTGCTTTTAGTCACGGCAAAGGCCCCAGTGTGCCCGTCAATGCTGTTGGGCGAGTAATTCTAGCTTTGGTAGCTTTGGTTATGTTCCTTCTTGCTCTTGGCATAATTCGCTGAATGGCTTTCACCGCTCAAGACGAACACTATATGCGTCAGGCGCTCAACCTCGCCCGGCAAGGCACCGCGCTGGCTTCGCCCAACCCACGCGTCGGCGCCGTCGTGGTGACTGCGAAAGGTGACATTGCCGGCACAGGTTTCCACACGTATGACGGGGTCCAGCACGCAGAATCTATCGCTTTGTCACAAGCGGGCACGCAGGCCCGGGGCGCGACGCTCTACCTGAACCTGGAGCCGTGCAGCCATCAAGGACGCACCGGCCCTTGCGCTGATGCGGTCATCGCCGCCGGTGTTCGCCGCGTGGTCGCGGCCATGGCCGATCCCAATCCGCTGGTTACGGGAAAAGGGTTCGAAAAAATGAAGGCTGCTGGAGTCGTCGTTGAGGGCGGACTGTTAGAAGGCGAAGCCCGCCGTTTGAATGAGAGCTTTGCGTGTTTTGTGCGCACGCACCGGCCGCTGGTCACGTTGAAGTCAGGCATGACACTCGACGGCAAGATCGCGCCGCCGCCGGGCGAGTCGCCGGTTCCAACAGCGCTGGGCGTGTCTGGAGCCAGCGGCGGATGGATCACCAGCGCCGAGGCCCGCGCCCACGTGCAGGAATTGCGCCACGAGTCTGACGCCATCATGGTCGGCGTGGGCACAGTAATCGCCGACGATCCTCTGCTCACCGACCGCACGGGTCTTCCCCGCCGCAGGCCGCTGCTGCGTGTGGTGCTGGACTCACGATTGCGGCTCCCTGTGGACTCTCGCCTGGTCAAGACCGCGCACGACGACGTGCTGGTCTTCTGCTCTTTCGCCGAGGAAAATAAGAAGAAGGAGCTCGAAGGTCGAGGCGTCCGCGTGGAACAAATGCCGCTGGGAACCAGCAGCGGGCGGCCGGACCTGCAGTTGATCGCTGTGCGGCTAGGCGAAATGGAAATTTCCAGCTTGCTCATCGAAGGCGGCGCGCTGGTAAACTGGGCCGCTTTGGCCTCGAGCATCGTGGACAAGGTTTTTCTGTACTACGCACCCAAGATCCTGGCCGGGACCGGTTCGGTGCCATTCGCCGGAGGCGCGGGGTATCAGCGCCTGAGTGAGGCCGCTCAGGTCCATGACATCACTCTGCATCGCTTTGGCGAAGACTTTGCGGTGGAAGGTTACCTGCGCGATCCTTATGACGTTCCACGGCAGTGAACGACAGAACCTACCACGGAGGCACGGAGACACGGAGGTTGGGAAGGATTCGCAATGGGCTCGCGGTTGTCCTGCATGGGGGTGGAGCAGAGCCTGCCCTGAGCAACTGAGCGAAGCGAAAGAGCCGAACGGGCATTCATGCCTGCGTCTTGAATTTGCTAAAGGACGGGATTTAGCCCCGGCGGGAGACCGTAAAGGAAGGCAACTTGCATGTTTACCGGACTGATCCAGGAAACGGGCAAAATCGTCGCCATCCAGAAGCTGGCAGCGGGTAACGCTATGCGTACGCGCATCACAGTCAGCGCCGAAAGCGTCGTTTCCGACCTGAAGATTGGCGACAGCGTGGCGGTGAGCGGTGTCTGCCTCACAGCTGTGGAAACCGGCAGCGCGCAATTCGCCGCTGATCTTGCTGAAGAAACCTTGAACCGCACATCGCTGGCCAGGCTCAAAAAAGGTTCGCTGGTCAACTTGGAGCTGCCGGCTCAATCCGGCGCCCGCCTCGGAGGACACATCGTGCAGGGCCACGTAGACGGCGTTGCCAAGCTGACGAGCCTGGAGCCAATTCCCGGCGGTGAAGATTGGCGCTTGGCGCTGGAAATCCCGCGTGCCCTGACCCAGTACGTTGTCGCGCAGGGATCGATTACAGTGGAAGGCATCAGCTTAACCGTTGCCAAGATTGAAGACGAGCGCGTCGAGATCGCCATCATCCCGCACACCTACCAGGCTACGAATCTCCATGCGCTCGCCGCCGGCGGTCCTCTCAACATCGAAGTCGACGTGCTGGCCAAATACGCGGAGAAAATAGCGCAGGGCAAGGCTCAGGGGAAGCTCAGCATCGATGAGCTGATAAAGCAAGGATTCTGAGCGCTTACGATGATCGTGACAGCCGTCAAAGCCAAGCTCGAGGATATTCAATCACTGCGCGCATTGTTTCTTCAGGAAAGCAATTTTCAAGTCCGGTATAACGCCTGTCACGAACGCGGCTGGACAGATTCCTACCTGCTCACGGCCGATGACACCCCCATCGGCTATGGCTCGATCAAAGGCCAGGAGAGAGACGGCAGAGACACGGTGTTCGAATTCTATTTGGTCCCCACGCTCAGGAAGGAGTCGAGGGTCGCCTTCGCGGAGCTGCTGGCCGCATCGGGCGCCAAGTACATCGAGTGCCAGAGCAATGACGCGTTGCTCTCCTCGATGCTCTTTGAGTTTGCGCGGGACATCAACGCCGATACCGTGTTGTTCTCCGACCAGATCGCCACCGAACTTAACGTCGAAGGCGCTCAATTCCGGCCCAGAACCAGAGATGACGAGGTCTTCCATCATCGCGTCGAACCGTTGGGGGACTACGTCCTGGAAGTGCAAGGAGAGATCGTAGCTACCGGCGGATTTCTGACGCACTACAACCCGCCGTTTGCCGATCTCTATATGGAAGTCAGGCCGGATTGCCGTGGCCGGGGATATGCAAGTTTCATTCTGCAAGAGGTCAAAAAGGCGTGTTATTCGGCGGGCAGGGTCCCGGCGGCCCGCTGCGGCATCGGGAACAAGGCATCACGAGGAGCGCTCCTCAAGGCCGGCATGAAGGTGTGTGGATTCATGCTGCTGGGACACGTCAGGCCTAGAGAAATTGTGTAATTTGGTAATGGGTAATTGTCGATACGGGCAGTCTGGTTTTTCAATTACGCAATTACCAAATTACCCAATTACAAAATCCAAGGAACAGCTGTTGTGTAGCGGTCGTCTTTACTTGATGCGATCGAGCACGTCGTCGACCGCCTGCTGCTGTGGCTTGCACTCGTGCTTTTCAAAGTCCGACTGCAGTTGCTGACGTGCTTGGGTGGGATCGAGAAGGAACTCCTGACGGGTGCGAAAGACCAGCCGGCATACATCACAGTAAGCCAGGCTCGCGGTTTCCCCTATGAACCTTGCGATCTGAAGATTGCGCTCCGGCATGGCAACCATCATGGCAGGCGAATGACGTTGAGGTCAATCCTACTCAAGTTGACGCTCTGTCCTCGGGCAAAAAGCACGCTATAATTTCCCGCCATGGAACCACGGCTCTTCGGGATTTTGCTCTCGTTCGTTTTACTTTTTGGCCCTTTGGCAACTGCACAGCAGCTGACGCGCGTGCCTGCGAGCGAGGCCCTACGGCACGTTTCCAAAGCATTCCCGCCTGACTATCCTGCGCTGGCGTCCGTGGCCAACATCACGGGAAAAGTAGTACTGCAAGTTACGATCTCGGCTGAGGGCAGAGTCACTGATGCACGTATGGTCAGTGGTCATCCTCTCTTCGAAGCATCAGCCGTGAGGGCGGTCAGGCTGTGGAGGTATCAGCCGTTCATTGTGGATGGGGCCGCAGTGCCAATAGTAACTCAGGTTTACCTCCTGTTCGGGCAGGGTCCAGAAGAACAAAAGTACATGTTGCAAGACATCGAATGCCGTGACCTGCTTCAAGCCAAGCACTACAATGAGGCTGCCGTCGCTTGCAAGGTCGCGCTGCAGACTGCTCAAAAAAGCCACAACGGGTTGGATAGGATCGCCGCGGCGGGTAACGCCGGCCAGGTTGCTATGCATCTCGACCAGATTTCCGAAGCTGTCCAGGATTTCCAATCGCAACTGCAACTTGCCAAAAAAGTTTTGCAGCCGGACGACGCTCAGTGGGCCGCAATTCATCATGATCTCGCTGTTGCTCTCAGCGCCGTTGGACAAATGGAGCAGGCTGAGCTTCAGTACGTCGAAACCGAGAAGGCATTCGACGTCCGCAGCAAGTCTCTGCAACATAACCGAGGGAGCTATTCCAAGGAAGTGCTGGCCCGGCTGGAATCGGACTTGAACCAGCAACTTCGCCCAACCTTGGAGGAACATGCAGCGCTGCTACGTAAGATGGGACGTAACCCTGATGCGGACGGCCTTGACCAGCGAGCCAAAGCGCTAAGCGCAGCCAACTGAAGTCTATTGCTCTTCGCTGTCACGGAGTATCGGTGATCATGGCGATCCCGCCCATCTCTGCTAGACTTCCGCCATGCCCGCGCCCTTCGCCATCGCTCCTGCGACCGGCCATGTGCGCTTTCCTGATTTGGCCCTGGAGTTGCGTCCCGGGATGCCGCAACAGGAATTCATCGCCGCCACCGCCAAGCTGAATCGGGACAACCTGGGCTTCAACGGCGGCTGGCAGCGCTACTCGATCCGCCAGGAGATCTCGGACGACCGCAAGCTGGGAATCTTCTTCGTGTTTTTCAACGAACGCCTCAACAAGGCCAGCTTTGCCTGGGCGCAGAAAGACCAAACCTGGGACACCTGGTCCGAGGAAAAAGAAGCCGCACGGCTCAACGAGTACCGTCAGGAACTGGATGCGCAGCTCGGGGCCAAGAGAACATTTCCCTGGGGAAAAGTTGACGCCATCCTTGACAACAAGAGCGGGGGCACCGATATTTGGGTGGAATTTTTCGCGCCACACGTGTGATGCAGAAAGAGAGAAAGACCGCATGGGCAAGTGTGTTTTGAGTTTCGATCAGATTGAACTCATCACCAAGAAGAGCGACACGAAGCATTCCGACAACGATTGGATGGTCATTACCTGGTTCGTCGGTGACAAGGTGGTGAGCACCGACCACTTCCCTCTTCTCAACACTGACGGATCGACCGTTCTTGACTCGGGCAACGCCATCCTGCCGTTCACATCGGAGGTTGACTGCCATGACAACGAGATTGCTGTTGCTACCTTCCAGATCGTGAACCTGGGGTCTTTCGATCCCTCCGACCAGGTCAATGCCATTGGCGACATCGCCGAGAGCGGGTCCCAGGAAATCGCCAAAATCTACATGAAGGAGATTGAACTTTATCTGCGTTATTCCGGCTACGTGCCGGGAGCTCCTTCCTTGCCCGGGCCATTGTCTGATTTCCTGGCCGACAAGGTCGAAGAATTTGCGCCAACCGTCGTGAAGGCGATAGGAACGCTGTTTGAGGACGTTATCATCCCGTTGCTGCAGGACCTCGTCAGCGAGATCGACGTGATTCTGGGGCATCCTAACTGCAACGGCGAAGTACTGCACGACGTGGTGGTCTTCAAGCCTTCGGCGCCCATCCCCGACGTAAGTCTTGACCAAATCTACGAAGCCGGACACGTAACCGGGTGCGGCTCAGCCGCGCGTACCCGGGTCCACATCACCCAGCACCGTCAATTGGACGAACCGCCGAAATTCGACAACACGCCTCCGCCCCAGGTGAGCCTAGTGCCCTCGCAATCAAAGAACTGGCCGGGCACGTGGGCCGAGGACCCCAACACGCCTACTCCCATCATTACAGTCGCCATCACGCCTTCGCAAAAAGCCGCAGGCAGCTATTCGGTCGAGATCGTGGAGCGCGTGGACCCGCGCTTCAACATTCAGTTCCAGGCCGCCGCTGATCCGGTGGCCCCGCATACGGTTCACGTGCCTCTCTTCAACGGCAATGTCATGGGGAAAGTGCGTTCGTGGGTGGAGCACCCGTTGGCGCCCACACAACTGAGTGTGGTGGCCGGCTCCGTGAAAGCGGTACTCAAGAACGCAGCGGGGGCATCCGCCAGAACTAAGAAGACAAAAACGACGAGAAAGAATGCCAGCGCCCGAATCGTCTCCACGACGGTGGCAAGCAAAGTTGGTGGCAAGAATGTGACTTCGACCGAAACCAGCCGATTGGTCTTCAAGCTGGGATGGCAAAACTCGCAGCCGGTAGGAACAGCGACCCTCACGCCCGTGAAATTCGGCCTCGCGACCACGAACGGCGGTCCGTCCGGAGTCGCAAGCGTCTTCGAGGCAAACGGAATCGAACTTCCCTCGCAAGGTGTCACTCTGTGTGTTTACGATGCTGTAGCCTTGGGCAAGACAGTCGGCCCGGCCGTGCGCTACATCCGGAACCAGAATATGTCGTTCACACGCGCCGATGTGATGCTGGTTTTGTGGGATCCAGTGCATTGAGCTTGGCGTCCGACCCCCAGGACGAGCGTCATGTCCCCGACCTGCGTTCTTCCAGCTCTTCGAGCGAGCGCGGCCAGTCTTCGCGTAGCAGGCGGCTGAGAGACCGGTCAGCCAGCAGCTTGCCCCCGGTCTGGCAGCGGGCGCAATAGTTGGTCTCGTTGGACGCGTAGCGGATCCTCTGTACCTTGGCGCCGCATCGTGGACAAGGCTGGCCATAACGCCCGTGCACCGCCATGCCTTCGCGAAACGCAGTGACCTTTTCAGGAAACTTGCCGCTTGCGTCTTTTTCTCTGCGAAGAGCTTGCGCCCACTCGGTCAAGGTCTCGCGCGTGGCCTCATAAAGCCGGACGATCTCTTCGGGTTGCAGGCGCTGCGTCAGGGTGACCGGTGAGAGCTGCGCGCGGTGAAGGATCTCGTCGGAATAAGCATTGCCGATTCCGCTAAAAAGACGCGGATCGGTCAGCGCGCGCTTCAGCGTGTGGTTGGACGAGGTGAGGACAGCGGCGAACTTCTCCGCTCCTGCGGCGAAGACATCCAGGCCACCTGGATCCATGGCGGCCAGCGCCGCTTCTCCCTTCACCACGTGCAGCGATGCCCGTTTCCTGGCGCCGCTTTCGGTGAGGGTCAGCGTGCCGGAATCGAAACCCAGGGCCGCCAGCGTGCGCCGGCCGTCAGGCACTTTCCTGCGATCGCTCCAGTGTAAGCGTCCGGCAATCATAAGATGCAACACCAGGAATAGGTCTTCGCCACCTGGATCACCCGCGAGCTGGATGACGATGCGCTTGCCCAACCGCCGCAGTCCCGTGACCTTGCGGTTCTGCACGCTCTCGATCGCGGGCGTGGCAGTACGCAGCAACGATGGCCCGGCAATCTGCACGCTCTCCAGGACGTGGCCGAGAATGCGTGGCGCCAGCGCTTCGATATACACAACGATGTCCGGAAACTCAGGCACGGTCCAACCTCAATGACCCGAGATTATGATCGCATGCCACGCTCAAACAAATGGTGGCGAAGGATGGGCCGCTACACAGTCTCAGTTTGCGAAGCATCCCGCTGCAAGCGGAAGATCGGGATTTCCGGGCGCGCATTGAAACGCACGCGCAGCAGGTGGCCCACGCCGCGGCTGATGTACATGCGCCGGTTTCCCGGCAAGTAAAAGTCACCAGCCGTGTAACGACGGTTGCGGACGGGAAGCTCCGGCGGAGGCAAGAACGGCGGTTTGCATTGGCCACCATGGGTATGCCCGGCGAGAATCCATCCTTCGTACTGCTTCCAGACCGGAAGATCCGCCACGTCAGGATTGTGGCAGAGAACGACAGTGGGCATGTTCTGATCTCTTTGAGCCAGCGCGGGCATCGGATCAAAGCGCGGTCCCCATAGATCATCGATTCCAACGAACTGGAGTCCAGCGACGGAAACGCACTGGTTGCTCAGCATGGTGACGCCGGCAGCGCCCGCGATCTCAGCTACTTGGTCAGCCACGTCAACCATTCCCCAGCGAAAACCGTAGTCGTGGTTGCCCAGAATGCCCAAGGTCGCCAACCGGCCGTGCGGCATGTGCGCCAACACGCGGCGCAATTGCTCGAATTGGCGCGGGCTGCGGTAAGTGACCCAGTCGCCCGTGCAAACCACAAAATCGGGCGCCAAGGCGCGCACCCGACTCAGCGAAGCCATGATGTATTCGTCGTCAACGGCCGGCCCCACGTGCAAATCACTCAACTGTGCCAGGGTCTTGCCTTCGAGCTCGGGCGGTAGTCCGGCGATGGGAAGCGAGGGAGAGGTAAGCTCCAGCCAGTGCGGCTCTACCAGCCAGGTGTAGAGCCCGGTGATGGCCGCGCCGGCTCCGGCAGCCAGCAGCGCTCTAAGAGCGTGGCGTCGCGTCAACATTGTTCCCCTCTATCCTTTGCCGGCCTCAAGATGCGCAGGACAGCCCGCCGGATTTCGAGACATCTTGTTGGTCATGACGTACGCAAACCGGAAAAATTACACCGACAATTTCACAAAGGTCGGTGATCAGACACGGCATGAATGGAAAAACCACTTCGTAGCTTCAGTGCTTGCCGGTGTACTCGGTAAACAGGTCCGGGAACTGCTGCTTGAGGGCTTCAATCTTGGGGCGGTCGCAAACCAGGATGTAGGGATGGTTGGGATTCTTGAGGGCGAAGTCTTGGTGATAGTCCTCCGCCCGATAAAAACCCTTCAGCGGGACAACTTGCGTGACGATCTTTGCCGGGAAGACTTTGGCGGCGTCCAGTTGCGCAATGTAGGCCTCTGCGATTCGCTTCTGTTCCGGGTTGGAATAGAAAATAGCTGAGCGGTAGGAAGGCCCCTCGTCGGGCCCCTGGCGGTTAAGCTGGGTGGGGTCATGAGCCACGGAGAAATAGACGCGTAGTAGCTGTCCGTAAGTGATGCGCGAAGGATCGTAAACGACTTCCACGGATTCCGCATGGCCTGTAGTCTCAGTGGTAACTTGGTCGTAGGTTGCAGTCGCCGCCGATCCACCGGAATAGCCCGCGGTGGTGGTAATCACGCCTTTTACGCGTTCGAAAACCGCCTGCGTACCCCAGAAACATCCCCCGGCAAATACGGCCGTCTGGCGCCCCGTCGCGGTGGCGAGTGGAATGTCCTGTTGCGCGGCTGGAATGGGCATCCGAGATGCGGCCTTGGCCGAGCATCCGATGATCCCGGCCAGAGCGACAATAATCAACGAATCAATGAGACGTAAGGATCCTTGCATACTTCTATGATGACCGTGTCCCGCCCCTTTCGCAAGCGAGCTGCCTACTTGATTTTGACGACGGTCCCCGTCTTGGCATTCACGTAAACCGCATAACCGGACTTCTTGTCACCCCACAGCACGTACCATACCGGTGCCGGAAAGCGCGAGGCGTTGCCGAGGGTGAAAGAAGCATCTTTGCCCGGATTCTTGCGGACCCAAGCCGCTGCCTGGGCCAGCGCAGTCTGAAAGGCAGTGTCGGAATCGACCATCAAGTCCGACGGATCAACGGCCATAGCGTCGTTCACGGGACCATTCCAAGGCTTTGTGTTGCCAATCATGATGCCCTGAATGATGTCTGGCTTAGAGGCGGCGATGGAGTATGAAAAAGTCCTGAACTGATGGAGTTTTGGCGAGCCGAAGCTAGCGCTCCACATCGCGGCTTTGCCATCAGCGTTCTTGATGCCGGGGATTTCTTTGCTTTCGAGCGACAGCGGCACGATGTCGGACGACCAGGCCCGCGCCGATTTGTACATTTCCCAGAAAGCAGTCTTCCCCGTGATGGGCCCTTGCGCGACCGGAGACTTGGTTTCGACGGCTTCAGCATTCTTGCCGGTCTCAGAAGAAGGGGTTACTCCGCAGGAGGTCAAAGCGAGAATTGCGATTACCACAGTGGCTTTCAAGGCTGTGCCATGCATATGGATCACCTCAAGCCGTCACCGCGTAGTCGTCTGCCAAGAATTCTATGCCAGTGTTGCTGGAGAGAAAAGAGGGATCTTGAATCGTCGTGATCGCCGTTATCGCACGGGATCGCCGAGATCGGGTGATCAGAAAAAGAACATGCTGACACGAAGTTCAGAGGCGGGCGATAAAGATCGGGGCGTCAGAGCTGCAGTCCCGCCAGGGACGGCCGATAATTAGCCCGGCACGTTAGTGCCGGGTAGCTTTGAAGCAAGATTCAATTCCTTGCTGCCGCGGAGGCCGCACAGCGAAACGGAGCGCCTCAAAATCCGATCAGCGGGAATCAGCGTTAATCCGCGGTAAGGTTCTTCTGAAAATGCCTTAGCACCGCTTCCGCCTGCGGCTTCGTGAGAACGGCGTTCAGCGCGGCGGCGTCGGCTTCCTGCACGGCTCGGACACTGCCGAAATGCTGCAAGAGGCGCTGCCGTGTGCGTTCGCCGATGCCGGGGACTTCCAGCAGTTCTGAGGCCCGGTCACGCATCTGGCGGCGTTTGCGGTGGAAAGTAACTGCAAAGCGGTGGGACTCGTCGCGGATCATCTGCACCATGTGCAGCACGGGCGAGTGGCGGTCAAGGACCACGGGTTCATTTTCCTGGCCGGCGACGTAGATGACCTCTTCCCTCTTGGCGATCGCGGCCACGGGCTGGTTGGTGATCTCCAGATCTTCGAGCGCCGCAGTGGCCGCGTGAAGCTGGCCCAAGCCGCCATCGACCAGGACCAGACTGGGGAATCTCTGGTCCTCGTCGCGAAGGCGCTGGTAGCGGCGGGTTACGACTTCGCGCATGGCGGCGAAGTCGTCCACTCCAGAGACGCTGCGTACGATGAACTTGCGGTACGCCGATTTATTCATCTTGCCGTCTTCCCATACCACCATGGAGGCCACCGTCTCCGCGCCCTGAATGTGGGAGATGTCGAAGCACTCGATGCGGCGCGGCAGCTCGGGCAGGCCCAACGCGTCCTGCAACGCCTCCTGCGTAGCTTTCACCGTGGGTTTCATGACGCGGAAGCGCTGGTCGAACGATTGCTTGGCATTTTGCGCGGCCAAGTCGATGAGAGATCGCTTCTCACCCCGCTGCGCGACCAGGATTTCCACTTTGCGTCCGCGCTTATCGCTCAGCAGCTCCTCCAGGCCTTCACGGTCTTCGAAATCGACAGGCGCCAGGATGCTGCGAGGCACATATTGCTGGTCGATATACACCTGCTTGAGCAAAGCTGAGAAAAACTCGCCCGGATCGAAAGCGGTGCCTTCGCGTCCTTGACTTGGAGCGCATGCGCCCTCGCCTGCGGTTGCTTCATTATCCGCAAGCGAGGGCACCTCCACCGAAGCCTGCGCTCCATAGGAATCTGGCGCTCCCTGAGTCTCAGGGAGCTCTTCCCAGAAGAACTCGCGGCGGTCCACGATCTTACCGTTGCGAACGTGAAAGACGTTCACGGCCAGCATGTCGTTCTCGAAGTGGTAGCCGAAGACATCGGTATCGTCACCTTCGGCGGCGGCCATGCGCTGCTTTTCCTGGAGCTGGTCCAGGGTCGAGAGCAGATCGCGATACCGCGCGGCGCGTTCATACTCTTCGGCGGCAGCGGCTTGCTCCATACGTGTGCGCAGGGACTTGGCGAGATCGGTCTGGCGGCCTTCGAGCAGCAGTTGCACGTCGCGCACGGCTTCAGCATAGGCCTCAGGCGTGGTCAAGTCTTTGACGCACGGCCCCAGGCAACGCTTGATGTAGTACTGCAAGCACGGCCGTGCATGATAACGCGTGAGATCGACCTTGCAGGAAGGAACCAGAAAGTGGCGATGGATCAGGTCGACAATGCGGTAAGCCAGGTTACCGGGAAAATACGGCCCGAAATAGACGCTGCCGTCTTTACGCAGGCGGCGCGTTACGTAGACCCTCGGGAATCGTTCGCCCAGCGTCAGCTTGATGTAAGGGAAGGTCTTGTCGTCGCGCAACAGGATGTTGAAGCGTGGCTTCTTTTGCTTGATCAGGTTATTCTCGAGCGCCAGCGCTTCCTTATTGTTGCCGACAACGATGTACTCGAGGTCGACGGCCTCGCGCAGCAGGGTTCCCGTTTTGGCGTTGGCCTCGCCTACGCCTTCGACAAAGTAAGACCTTACACGGGAGCGCAGGTTCTTAGCTTTGCCGACATAAATTACCTCGCCCTCGGCATTCTTATATAGGTAAACGCCAGGCTGGACAGGCAAAGTCCGGATTTTCTGGAGCAAGTCCATGGATCGGGGCCCAGGTGATCAGATTGAGTTTCATCCTAACAGGGTGCGGTAGTGCGTAAAAATTTCCTCGCAGCCTGGGCCGAGGTTGTGAGCTCGATTTTTGAGCTTAGATTCAAGTATAAGATTATAAATGACTTATTCAACCTCCATGTCCACAGTGAGCCGCCCGAATCAATGGCATGCCAGTTGCTTTGTGAGAAGATTGACTAATGAGGTGCGGCTTGAGCGATGGGCCGCGCGGGTACCTGAAGGAGCTTTCCCCCATGAAACTGCAATCTGCCGCTGTGATAGTACTTGCTGGCGCGACTGTGTTGTTCAACGCCGGGTGTACCACAAAGAATTACGTCCGCAAGCAAACCGAGCCGATCATCGATAAGACCAATTCGCTGGACGAACTGACGGCCAAGAACACGCGCGACATCCGCGATGTGGATACCAAAGCCCAGCAAGGAATCCAAGGCGTGAACCAGAAAGCATCAGAAGCCGACCAGAAAGCCGGCGATGCCCGTACCCACGCCGACCAGGCCCAGACACTGGCCTCGCAGGCTACCACCCGCGTGGACGCTCTGTCTGCCCAGGTTGCGAACCTGGATAGCTTCCATACGGTTGTTGAGACCAGCGTTCACTTCGCTTTCGACAAGTCCAGCTTGACCACGAAGGCCAAAGAGGCGTTGGACCAGTTGCTGGCTGAGGTGCCCAATACCAAGGGCTACCTCGTGGTGCTGGAAGGCGGAACGGATTCCGTCGGCCCGGCCGGATACAACTACAAGCTCAGCGATCGCCGTGCGGATGCGGTCGTGCAGTATCTTGTTGAAAAGAACATCCCCGCCCATAAGATTTACGTGATCGGACTGGGCAAGGATAAGTACGCGGCGCCCAACAGCGATCCTGATGGACGCGCCAAGAATCGCCGAGTGGACGTGCGCCTGATGAGCAATAGCATGTCCGCACAGACATCTGCGCAGAGCACCGCTCCCAACCCGAGCCGGTAGTCTCTCCTCCCCCGGGACCTGCGCAGAACCAAAGGCCGTCCGCCACAGGCGGACGGCCTTTTCGCCATTACAATAAGAGAATGCACACCGCACGCAGCATTCTTATTCTTTTTTCTTTCGCTTGCTTGTGCTCGCTGCCATCATTTGAAACCGCATCCGGGCAGGATAGCCAGGATAATCAGCCGCACATCAACCCGCGCAAGAGCCCGCCGGCGCCTACGCCCAAACCGAAGGCGACTCCTCTGCCGGACGAGCCGTCACAGCCGGCACCAACCGAACCGGTATCGCCGCAACAGGGCGAGAGCTCCAGCCGGGATTCTCAAGCGGACTTCAACGCGGCCCCGCACGCCAATGAGCCGCCTCCCACGACGAACAAAGACGAGGGGACATTTCTTCCCTTTGATCCGCATCGCGCAGCCAAAGACGTCGAGGTCGGAAATTACTACCTGCGGTTGAAGAATTACCGCGCTGCCCTGGAACGCTTCAACGACGCGCTGCTTTATAAGCCGAATGACGCTGACGCCACGTTCGGGCTTGCTGTCACCCAGGAAAAACTCGACCTGCTCAGCCAGGCTTACCAGAATTACCGCGCATATCTGAAGATCATGGACAGCGGTCCGCATGCTAAGGAATGCGAGGAGGCCATCAAGCGGATCGGCCCGCACTTGGACGTGCGCAACGACCCTAAGCGGCAGGCTGAGCACGACATCGACGTCGGCGAAACCTATCTTTCGCTCAACAAATACGACGCCGCGCGAGAACGCTTTCAAGAAGCGCTGCTGCTCGATCCGGATAATCCGCTGGCTTGCTTCCGCATGGCACAGAGCTTGAAAGGACTGCAGCAGTTGGATCCCGCGCGGTTGTTTTATCAGAAGTATATTGATCTGGAGCCGCATGGCCGGTTCGTGTCGGACGCCAAGAAGGCCATCGCCGAAATCAGGGAGACGATTGGCAAGTAGGGCGGGTAGTCGTGTAGCTTGCCTTTCGGGCTAGGGCGCCTGAACATCGCCAAACTGCGCCAGAATCACGCTTCTATTCCTTGCGCACGAAGTTACCCGTGGAAGCATCCACCATTACGGTGAGTCTCCCCGAGGAGCCGCTTCCCCCGTAGATCACGTGCCAGCGCAACTGGTTTGAAGTTGGATCGAAGTCCAGCAGGTAGCTGACCCCCAGGTTGGCGTCTTTTTCCAGAAGCTGCTTGCCACCGTGTTGCTGGGCCACGTTGAATGCCTGGTCGGTATCGATCTTGAGAAAGTTCGGGTCCCATGCCTGCATGGACCGGTTGCTGGAATTGTAGTTGTCTTCCACGCCGTGGTCGACCTTGCGCGTAGCGTCGGCCATACCCGACCACATGAAAGGCTCGCTCTTCTGACGCGAACGCGACGCAAACAACCCCCGCCAGGATCCGGACTTGCCATCGTGGCCGTTGCTATCGGTCGTGGCGTATGAGGAAAGGCTCACGGGCAGGGCGTCCGGCGACCAAAAGCGCGCCGAGGGATACATCTTCTGTAGCGCAAAACGGCCAGTCTCAAACTGATTGGTCTTGGGTGGTGCGCTGGAAGCGGTCTTCGGCGCGTTGTCGCAGCCGAGAAACGCCAGCGCCCATGCGCACAGAGCGATCGCCCCTGCTCTGCGAAGGAACGTGAACCCCAATGAATTCATGGAGATATTCTAGACCAAGCTGCTCGCCCCCGCGGATGACCAAGGTCCATGTCTGCTGTTCGCAGAGAGCACACGAGTACGAATCCTGGCTTGGGCCGCAACGAAAAGCCCCGAAGGCTTTCCTTCGGGGCTGAATTTGGCAAAGCTTGCTCGCGCTCAGCTGGTTGGAGATCCGGCTTTGCGGGCGGCTTCCTGTAAATCCTCGAGCTTCTGCTGGGCGTCAGTTAACGCCTGCTTCTTGCCATCAATGTCGGCCTGTTCCTTGCGGCTATCTTCGGCGAATTTGCCCGAGTCGCGAAGCTGCGTCCCAGCGTCAGCGTAGAACGTAGCTGCCCGCAGACGCTGCTCGCGCTGCAGGATATCGAGCTCGCGTTGTAGGGTGGCAATTTCCTTCTTCTGCGCTTCGATCTTCTTCGCCCAGTCGTCGGCTGTGGGCTTGGGCGGCGCTTTAGCCTGGTCTTTGCTGTCGGCGGTTTTGGCATCCGCAGGCTTGGCGTCAGAGGCTTTGGCGTCGGCGGGCTGATCACTGTCCTTGGCTTTCTCGGGCTCGGAAGACGAAACCGAGGCCGTCGCGAGCCGCGGCATCGAATCGCCATCCAGGCGAATCGCCTCTGTGCCGGAATGTTGTTGGGTACGCGCTTTCCGCGCGGCGTCGGCTACCGACTGCGCCGTCGCAGAAGCCGCGAATATCAGTAAGATCACAACTGAAGAGATAGTTTTCATGGATGCTCAACCTGCGCTTGCAGGATATTCTATCGCGAGATGAAAAGCATTCTTCTCGATTCGGCGAGCAGAAACGATAGGGTAAACCCTGTATACACCGAAGTAACTTGAGGCG